>Ga0256914_1000015_pt1 | contig 193607 bp, 164 predicted proteins | sample HulkmetaG_FD_191571 | JGI IMG/M metagenome (GOLD analysis project Ga0256914, IMG submission 191571) | Hydrothermal chimney microbial communities from Main Endeavour vent field at the Juan de Fuca Ridge, Pacific Ocean - Hulk | ecosystem: Environmental > Aquatic > Marine > Hydrothermal vents ...
TATTTAGTTGGTAGTTTTTTAGGTATTTTTAAATGCTTAGCCAAAAATTGTATTTCTAAAGTAGTGCATACTATGTCTACAGTACAGCAAATATTACAACCTGGTTTACATACAAATTCAAAACCTGATATAAATTCATCAAAAAAAGTGTATAAAATAGATAGTATATTTAATTTAGTGGTTAAGTTGTAGTTGTGTTTCATTAACATCTGTAAGTTATCTTTGTTGTTGGCATTTGTTAATATATGTGTTACGTTGAATAGAGAAACTCTATCGAAATTCGTTATTAATATAAATCTTATTTTTGTTTCTATAATTTTAAAATAAAATTTTAAATTAACAATAGTTAAAATAACAACAATATTAATAAATTTCATTTAATCTTATATAATAAATAAAATATATGAGTTATAATGATTTATCTAAAAAAGAAAAAAATTATCATAACACATATGATATAATAGAAGACATCATAGATTCTCTTCCTTTTGCTATAGCTTTAGTAAAAGATGGACATATAAAAAAAATAAATAAGAAATTCCTATTAGTTTTTAAGAAAACTAATAAAGAACAATTAATAGATAAAAAAATAGAAACTCTTTTACCTAGTTTACCTAAAGAGATAATTAATAATATAATAAATATTAAAAATATTAAGGGAAAATTTAATTATAAGAGTTGGTGTAATGGAACGAAAAATCCCATCTTAATTGAATCAACATTTAAGCCATTGAATAATGGATATTTATTTTGGATTGTTAAGGAATGTATTGAATTAGAGTTGTTAGCTCAACTTCCTATTGTAGTATATTCAAGTTCCGTTAAAAATCCTCATTATCCTAGCTATATTTCTGAACAAATAAAGAGAATGTGTGGATATGAACCAAAGTCTTTTTATGAATCAAAGAATTTTTGGGATAGTCTTATTCATCCAGAAGATAAAGATAGGGTGTTGGCTGTATTAAATAGGGCTAAAAAGGAAAAATCTGGTTGGGATATATCATATAGAATAAGCCGTAAGGAGGCAGGTTTTTTATGGATTAAGGATCATGCTATGCCCATTAAATATCATGGGAAAGTGGTTGCTATTGTGGGCATGTTAAAAGATATTACTAAAGAGAAAGAGATAGAACTTGCTCTTTCTGAGGCTAGCCTTAGGCATCAACTTTTATTTGAAAAGGCACCAATAGGCATAATTTATGTAGATAGATTTGGGAATATTGTAGATTGTAATGATCAACTTGCTAAGATTTTTGGGGCACCTAAAGAAAAGTTCATTGGATATAATATGTTAAATGCTAGCAATATGACACTTCGTTTTGTTGCCAAAAAACTGTTGCGTGGACAAGAAAATTATTACGAAGGACCTTATCGTTCTGAAATTTCTGGACGAGAGCTACAAATTTCAGTTATAGCTACTCCTTTAAAAAATAAAGAAGATAATATTATAGGTGGAGTTTGTTTAGTTCAAGATATCAGTAAAAGAGTAGAACTGGAAGAATCTTTAAAAAGAGAGGTTTTGTTTAAAGAAACAATATTATCAACAGTTCAAGCCTTGGTAGTAGTATTAGATCGTAATGGTCGTATATCTCATTTAAACAAAACAGCAGAAGATAAACTTGGTGTTAGATTAGAAGAGGTAAAAGATATGCCATTTTGGCAGGTTTGGGTGCCATCTGCTAATATAAATTTAGCTAAGAAACACTTTAAAGAAATCTTAAAGCATTCAAAACCTGGTTCTATAGAAAAGGAACTTAGAACGCGTAATGGTAAAAAATTACTTGTAGTATGGTCCTATGATTTAATTAAAGAAAATGGTGAGATTAAATGGGTGGTAGGTACAGGCATAGATATTACTGAACAGAGAAAAATGGAAGAGCAGCTTAGACATGCTCAAAAAATGGAGGCTATTCACAGACTTGCTGGTGGGGTTGCTCATGAGTTAAATAATCAACTGACTGCTATATCTGGTTATATACAAATGCTTAAAGATCGTTTTAAAGAAGATCACATCCAAAAGGTATTTGATTCTATATTAAGGGCTTCTGCTAAGGCAGCGGAGACTACTAACAAGTTATTACTATTTTCTCAATATGAAGACTTAAGTTCAAAAAAATTAGATATTAATGCCTATATTCGGCGTATTGTTAATAACTTAATCAAGTCTCTTCCTGCAATTATCAGTATAAAACTTGATTTAGCAAAGGAACCCCTTTTTATAAAGGCAAATGAGTTAAGATTATTTCAAATTTTTGATAACTTAATAAAAAATTCAAAGGATGCCATGCCTAATGGTGGAATTATATATATAAAAACTGAACGTCTTGATAAGGATCACCTAATAGTAGTGAGTGTTTCTGATACTGGTATTGGAATGGGAAAAGATGTTATTGAAAAGGCCTTTGAGCCATTTTTTACTACCAAGCCATTTGGTAAAGGACAAGGGCTTGGACTTTCTACTGTATATGGTATTGTAAAGCAATATGGAGGACATATAAAACTAGAAAGCAAGAAGGGAAAAGGGACAAAGGTTACAATTTGGTTTCCTCCTTTTGATGAAAGTGAATAGTTTATATTTAGTTCCAGAACCAATTAATTCCTATCTTAGTTTTATTCCAGATCCAGATAGATATATCAATTCTCTTTTTACTCCTCTTCCAGCTTATATACGTATAAATACTCTTAAAATTTCTTTACTTAAGGCTATAGAATTTTTAAAACAATATGATTTAAATATTATCCCTGTAGGAATAGAAGGTCTTGAGTGTTTTTTTAGAATTTATAGTAATGAACAGTTAGGTAATTTAGTTCCTTATCACATGGGCTTTTTTTATCCACAAGCCCTTTCTTCTGCTTTTCCAGTTTTAGCATTAGAGCCTAGAGCCAATGAATGTGTTTTAGATATATGTGCAGCCCCGGGTGGTAAAACAGGATTTATTGCTCAGCTTATGGGAGATACAGGTACAGTTGTCGCTAATGATAGAAAAATAAATCGCTTGACAGCCCTTACAGCTAACTTAAAAAGGCTAGGGATTACTAATACAATTGTAACCTTTTATAAAGGTGAAAATTTTCCTTTATCGACTAATTTTGATAAAGTTTTACTTGATGCACCTTGTTCTGGAGAAGGAAAATATAGACTTAGTAGAGATGGTAGAATATATTTTGAGAAACAAGGCAATACAAATCTTCCTGCAATACAAAAGGGATTAATTCTAAGAGCCTTTGATCTTTTAAAGCCAGGTGGAATATTAGTATATTCAACGTGTACTATTAATCCTGAAGAAAATGAAGAGGTTATAACTCATCTGTTAAAAAAGAGAGATGCACAAATTTTACCTTGGAATCCACCTAAGGGGATAGAGAGCTTTCAGGGCATTACAGAGTTTAAGGAAAAAGTTTATGATAAAAGATGTACAAAGTGTAGACGTTTTTACCCACATTTTATCGACTCAGTGGGATTCTTCGTGGCCAAGGTGGTTAAACCGGGATGAACAAAGAGAAATATTTACCTATTGGAAAGATCGGTTTGGTATATCAAGAGCAGTATTTAACAATTATTTATTAGCTGCTTCTTCTAGAACTATTTATTTAATAAAGAAAAGTGAACATATTCTAAGATTTTCTTCTATAAGGATTCAAAATATAGGACTCCCTTTTATAAGGGATGTTGCTGGACATCTAAAACCAACTACATGGGCTGTTCAAAGATTTGGATATTTAGCACAGAAAAACGTTATAAGTATAGATTGTAAACTATTAAAAGCCTTGGTTAATGAAGGAGAAATTAAGTATCCACTAGATATATCTTCAGGTTATGTAATAATAGCAGTAGATTCTAATATATGGGGTTGCGCACTTTTTCTTGAACCAGATAGGCTTCTTTGTCGTTTCCCAAAAGCATTAAAAAGGGCTAAAGTATTTGAGAATTTTTAATAAGCCATAGTCCTTCAGGTGTCTTAGTTCGTCCCAATAGCCAATTTTGTATACTAAGAGTTCTAAAAATATCTGCTTTAGATATTGTATGTGGACAATAAGGTAACCAAGTCCTTTTAGGATGTAGGTTTGAGAATATTATCTCCCCATCTTTATCAATGTAGCTTAAATAGATATCTAATAAGGGTCTAACAACTACCAATTTACCTTTTTTATTAAATCCTAGAGCGATAGGAGACCATCTTCTTTTATAAAAGCTTTCTAACCAAACTCCAGAAAGTTCTTTATTAGTAAATTGATTCTTTATATATGCTTGAGAAGGCAAATCTAGATACTTTGTATGACGATCTATCAAGGTTTCAACTTCACTACATTCTTGTACTTTAAGATATTGCCACATTTGATAGTCTGGATAAATTTGTAGACTAAGATATCGTCCTATATCTACAAATGCCCACCTTGCATGACAGCAGGCACATGAGACTCGCTTTATATCTTGAGCTCTATGTCCTACGATCTTTTGATTTAATTTAGGCCCTGCTAATATCCAATTGTTAGGAGCATAAAGGTGACAGTCAAGACAAGTTAATGTTTTTTGTCCTACAAGGTCTTTAGGAAGAGTATATACTTTACCCTTAAAGAATACCTTGTCATTTTTAGCTTCTACGCTACAGCCACAAGCACCTATTATGTGGCAGGTTATGCAGGAAAATCCTGCTTTTTTGTGAATATCTTTACTCATTTCATGCCACTCAATCCCATACGGACGAGGTGGATTGTTGCCTTTTATAAGTGGACATCTATATGCTTCATCAAAGTCTTTATCAAATCGTCCATAAAAATCCCATCCTACAAAATTGTTATAATGACAGCTAAGACATACTTTATCTGGGATAATCTTTAAAAATTTATGATACTGGGCAGTCCTATCATAAATAGGCAACATATGACAGGCAGCACATCCCATGCCATGTTTTACTGCTTTATAGTTATCACCATTACTATATAAATGGCATCTTAAACACCTTCTGCATAGAAGATCTGCTACTAAGCTGTGAGGATCTTTTAAATTATTAGTTTTATCTAGGTAAATAAGTTTTTGTATACTAGGTGGAGATTCTTTTGGAAAGAAGGCTTTCCATACAAAATAGATTTCATCTTTTAATGTAGTATGTTTAGATACAAGGAGTCTTTTCACCTCTCTAGGATGACACTTTTTACAGGTAAGACTTAAATTTTTTATAGCAGCGGGATGATATAGGAGTCCCTTATGAGCTATAGATAATTTTGATGCTTTATTGTCTCCCCTATGGCAAAATGTACATTTAATTTTATGAAATCTATCTAGATTTAAACTATGGCATTTTTTACAGCCACTTTTACCTAATGGTGACGTAAGCACTGGTTGTCTACATGAAAAAAGAAAAAGAATAAATAGGCTAGATATGATCAACAAAAAGCTTATATCTTTCTTCATACTTAATGAGTAACTCTAATTAATTAGATTGCAATAATAAAATCAAAATAAAAAATTTTTATAAAAAAATAGAAAATTGTAATAAAAATTAAAGTTAAACTATTGATGAAATTTTAAGTTAAGATTATTTTTTTGTTGTTTTTGCCGATTCAAGAGGAGATGGAATTTTTTATTTGTGAGGTTTTAATTATATGGAAATTAATATAAATAAAAACAAAAGCTTAATTCATTATTTTGAATTATCTCTTCTTGTAATCATTATATTATTTGGTATGTTCTTACGTCTTGATCATATCTTATATTGGAAAGCACATCCTAAGATATTCTTTTTTAAATCAGAGCCACTTTTAACAACTTTTGATGGTTATTACTATCTTGGACTTGCTAGAGATTTAAAAGAGGGCCATTATACTCCTAGAGATTACAATAGAGCAGTCCCTGATTGTCCTAAAAGGCCATATCCTCCTCCACTATTACCTGTATTAGCAGCTAGTGTATCAAAGATTTTTAATATTTCTCTTAATTGGGCAGCTGTACTTTTACCTGCTGTTGTTGGAGTTTTGCTTGCAATTCCTGTCTTTGCAATTGGTTCCCTCTTTGGTGGCAGTGTCTGTGGGTTAATTGGTGCATTTTTATGTCTTATATCTTTCTATTATTTTTATAGAAGTGCCCCAGGTTGGTTTGATACAGATTTTTTAAACGTTACATTTACTTATACAGTACTTTATTGCTTTATGATGTTTGGTTTTCTAAAAGAAAGAATACGTTATGGCTATGTAATAGCTGGTTTTATATTTTATGTATTATTTTTATGGTGTTGGGATTCAACTCCTCAAGTAGTTACTGTTATTAGCTTACTTCCTTTATTAATTGCGTTAGCTTTATTTTATAGGCCTTCTAAAAAAGAAGGTATTGTTTTTTATTTGGTATTATTATTAGCTTTAGCCTCTATTTTTGTATGGAAGGGTTTAGGGATCGATAATATCATTCATGCCTTAAAGACTATCTTTGGATATATTTCTAAAGAAAAGATAAATGCCTTCCCACCAATGGGTATTACTGTCTCAGAACAAGTACGACCAACATTAATGGAGGTTATTGCAAAAACTACAGATAGTGTTCCACTTTTTATAGCAGGAGTAACAGGTCTTTTATTACTGTTTTATAAGCATATTAAAAAGTCTGTTTTTCTATATCTTCCTTTGGGATTAGCAGTTTTGTCTCTTTTGTTTGCTAAGAGGTTTTTGATATTTATGGCACCTATTATTGGTATAGGTACAGGTTTTTTGTGTTCTCTCGTATGGGATTATATTAAAAAACCTAATCTAGCCAAGTTATTAGTACCTGCTGTTATAATAGCACTTTCTGTCCCAGGTATAAAAAGCGATTTAAATCTAAGACTATATCCTCGAGATAATCCTCTTATGATTGCTGGTATGGTTAAGGCAGGAAAGGTTACTCCTAAAGATGCTGTAATATGGGCGTGGTGGGATCAAGGTTATATCCTTAAATACTGGTCGAGAAGGGCTACTATCTCTGATGGTACATTTCATGGTGGAGAAAGAGCACTATGTAATGCAATTCCTCTTTCGACAGATGATTTTGAATATGCTGCCAATTTTATGCATTTTTATGTGGCAAGAGGAATAAAAGGTATAAATATGCTTAATAAGGCTCTTGGGGGGGATTTTGCCAAGACCTTTGCATTTATAAGAAAAGTTCTTAGTAATCCTCCTAATGTTTCTAAAGATATAATTGCTGAGGCGAATATAACTCCTACTTCTAAATATAAAAGCGTTGAGGATTGGCTTAACTTTTTCTATCCGAGAAAGGCTAGGCCTGTATATCTATTTTTGGATAGTCGTCTTACTAGAACTGCTTATTGGTGGTTTTGGATAGGAACTTGGAATTTTAAACGTTTTTGTGGTATACATCCTCTTTATATTCCATTTTTTGGAGTTAGACCACGAGGAGATATCTTTATAGGCAGTAGAGGATTAAGACTTTATCCAGCAGATGGTACCCTTACATTTTTTGGAGGAGCTGTTTCTCTTAGTTATTTGCTTTTTAGAGATTTTCAAAAAGAAAGGGTATATGAATTCCCTAGAAATACAGGATTCTATTTTGAAGTTTTTACGCCAACTCAATACGGGGCTTTAATGAAAAAAAATATAGCAGATTCTATATTCAACCAACTTTTTATCCGATTAAAAGAGCAAAGCTATTTTGTACCAGTAGGTATTGCTACTCCTGTATATCAGATATGGAAAGTAGTACCAGATAAGTTGTAAAACAAATACAATCACAAAGATGGAGGTGTGCATTTGAATACTCAGTTAGGTTTTACAATATGGTTTACAGGACTTCCGTGTTCTGGGAAGACAACACTTTCAAGACGTATTTTTGAATATATTAAAGGATTAGGACGCCGTGTAGAATTATTAGATGGAGATGTAATTCGTAGACATTTTAGTCAGGAATTAGGATTTAGTGAAAGAGAGAGAAAGATTAATATAAGACGAATTGGTTTTGTTTCCCACCTTCTTACTAGAAATGGTATTGTTACAGTTGTTGCAGCAATTGCACCATATAGAGAAGTAAGAGAAGAAAATCGTAAATTAATAGGAAGATACATTGAAGTATTTTGTAATTGTCCATTAGAGGTAGCAGAAAAGAGGGATGTAAAGGGCATGTATAAAAAGGCACGTCTGGGTGAAATCAAAAATTTTACAGGAGTATCTGATCCTTATGAGCCACCAGAACATCCTGATATATTGATAAACACTCATATAGAAGATATAGATCAAAGTGTCTCTAAGATTATCAATTATCTTAAAGAAAACAATTACTTATAAGGGATTGTTTTTCTATGTTTTTAAATAAAAAAGTAGCTGTAGTTGTACCTGCTTATAATGAAGGACATCTTATCAAGAAAGTGATTGATACAATGCCTGAGTTTGTAGACTTTATCGTAGTAGTGGATGACGCTAGCAAAGATAATACAAAAGAAATTGTTAAATCTTGTATGAAAGACAATTCTAAGATCATTCTTATAGAACATAAAGAGAATCAAGGTGTTGGTGGAGCTATTGTAACAGGCTATAAATGGGCAAGAGATCATGAAATAGATATTAGCGTTGTTATGGCTGGAGACGCCCAGATGGACCCTGCAGACCTTCCTGCTATAGTTGAACCTGTGGCTAAAGGTGAAGCTGATTATACTAAAGGCAATAGGCTGTTTCATGGTGAAGCGTGGAAGGTGATGCCTAAGTATAGATTTTTTGGAAACTCCTTTTTGTCACTGCTTACAAAAGTTGCATCTGGTTATTGGCATATTGCAGATTCTCAATCTGGATATACAGCTATATCTCTTGAGGCATTAAGACTTCTTGATCTAGATAAGATTTATAAGCGTTATGGTATGCCAAATGATATTCTAATCAGGTTGAATGAGTTAAATATGAGGGTTAGAGATGTACCAGTAAGGCCTGTATATAATATCGGAGAGAAGTCTGGGATCAAGGTAAGGAAGGTAATATTTACAATTCCTTGGTTGTTGTTTAAGGGTTTTTTTAGACGTTTATTTTTCAAATATGTTATTCAAGATTTTCATCCACTGGTATTTTTTTATCTTTTAGGATTAACCCTTACTCCAATAGGATTTTTATTTGGGACATATTTGTTTTTTTATCGCATTTTTATAGGTCCTGTTTCAAGTACGAGTGCACTTTTTGCTGCATTTTTATTTATATCTGGGTTACAATCGCTATTTTTTGCTATGTGGTTTGATATGGACTACAATAGACATTTAAGATAAGTTATTGAGATCTTGTGAGAGTACTTCATGTAACAACCTCTTTTCCAAGAGGTCCAAAGGATTTTTCTGGAGCCTTTGTATATAGACTTATAAGGGCACAGACTAAGCTAAGAATAGTTTGTCATGTCTTGTGTCCTTTTTCTGGTAATCTAGAGGAAGATTGGCCTAAAGATTTTAAAGTTTATAGATTTAAATATACTTCAGATCCTTCTAATAGTTTAACAGGAATTGCTGGAGGTATTCCTACCGCCCTTAAAATGAGGCCATCTTTATATCTTCAAGTCCCTAATTTTTTATTTAAGTTGGGACAACACGTTGTACGTCTTTCTAAAGATGTAGATATTATACATGCACATTGGTCTATATGTGGAGCTATATGTGGAATAACCAAGAAATTTCATAATCTTCCTATTGTTACAACACTTAGAGGTTCAGATATACATCGAGCTAAGAGTTCTAGTTTGTATAATTTGTTACATAAGATATGTGTAAAAAATTCTAGTGCTTTAGTAGGTGTTAGTAAATCTTTATTAGATGAACTTATTGATTTAGATCCTAGGTGTCAAGACAAAGCATTTTTTATTCCAAATGGTGTAGATCAAGAATTTTATAACATACCTTTATTAAAACGTATTGAGTATCCCATTCGTTTTTTATTCATAGGTAGTCTTATAGAGCTAAAACAAGTTGATCTTTTGATATCTGCTCTTTCTCTAATAAAAGAAGATAGGCATAAATGGTTGCTTAGTATAGCAGGGGATGGACCTATGCGTTCTAGTCTTGAGAGGCTTTGTATGAAGTTAGGGGTAGAGGAATCTTGTGTTTTTTTAGGTAACATAGCCCCTTCTGATATCCCCAATCTAATAGGTAGGCATCATGTTTTAGTGCTTCCAAGTAAAAGAGAAGGTAGGCCCAATGTAGTTATTGAGGCAATGGCATGTGCTAGATTAGTTATTACTTCAGATATAAAGGCATGTAGGGAACTTATAATACACAAAAAAAATGGCCTGCTTTTTAAGGCAGGTTCTCCTGATGGACTTTATAAAATTTTAAAGGAAGTAATAGAGAATCCACATATCATCTCTAGCTTAGGTGAGAGTGCAAGAGATTGGATGATAAAAAAAGATCTTACATGGCCAAATTGTGCTAAAAGATATATAGAACTCTATAGAGAGATCTTGGAGAAACACTAACTTATGTGTGGTATTTGTGGCATTGTCACCCAAAATATTTCAGACGACTATAAAGTCCAGATAGAGACTATGTTATCTGCTATAAGGCATAGAGGTCCTGATGAAATTGGTTTCTATATAAAGGATAAGGTTCTACTAGCGCATGCAAGACTTTCTATAATAGATATTGAGGCAAGTAAACAGCCAATGGTTGATCCTACTGGTAGATTTGTATTGGTGTTTAATGGTGAAATATACAATTATCTTGAGATCAAAGATGAGCTTATCTCTAAAGGTATTCAATTTACCACAGATGGAGATACAGAAGTTCTTTTGAGAGCATTTATAGAGTGGGGAAGGGCGAGTGTTTTAAAATTCAATGGTATGTTTGCTTTTGCAATTTGGGATAATTATGAAAAAAGACTTTTTATTGCAAGGGATAGAATGGGACAAAAGCCTCTATTTTATGCCCAAATAGGAAATAATTTTTATTTTGCTTCAGAACTCTGTGCTTTTAAACAGTTAAATATTGATTTTACTCTAAATGAAGAGGCAATTTATGAATATCTTGAGTATGGATTTATTCGTTCTCCTAAGACCATTTTTAAAGAAATTAAAGAGCTAAGGCCTGCAACATATCTTGAATATTCAAATAATGAAATTTTTATAAATAGATTTTGGACTCCACCATTAGAGATAGAAGATTATAAGGATGAAAAAGGATTTAAAAATGAGTTGCTTGAGATTTTAGATAATGCAGTAAATATTAGGCTAAGAAGTGATGTGCCTTTAGGGGCATTTTTATCTGGAGGTCTTGACTCTAGTATAATTATTTCATTAATTAAGAAAAATATTCCTCATGGTAAGATTCACACCTTTTGTATAGGATTTGATCAAGATAGTTTTGATGAAACAGGTTTTGCAAGAGATGTAGCCTGTTATTTTTCCACTGCACATCATGAAAAAAAACTAAATTTTACTATAAAGCTTATAAAAGAGCTATTACCCAGACTTGTTAAGCACTATGGACAGCCTTTTGGAGATTCTTCAGCGATCCCTACATGGTTTTTATGTGATCATACTGTTAAAAGGGTAAAAGTTGCTCTTTCAGGTGATGGTGGGGATGAGCTTTTTGGTGGCTATCAGCGATATCTTGCTCAAAAGATGCTTCTTTGGTACAAGAGGCTTCCGCAAAGCATAAGAAGAAATATTTTAAATAAATTAATAGAGCTTATTCCTGAATCTACATCGTATTATCAAAAGAGTATTATTAAAAAACTAAAGTTATTTGCAAGACTAGATCAAAAAACTATGGAAGATATTACAAATTACTATAGTGCCTGTTTTAGTAGAGATGAAATCTTAAAATTAACTCTAGGCATAAAAGAAAGCCCAGAAAGAATATCAGGAGAGGTTGAATTATTAGCTAAAAGGTTAGATCCTATTAGTTTTATGATGATTAATGATATTTATTCATATCTGCCAGATGACATTTTAACTAAAGTAGATAGGGTTAGTATGGCTCAAGGGCTTGAGGTAAGATCTCCATTTATGGATTATAGAGTTGTAGAATTTGCTTGTAGTTTGCCTGTTAAGTATAAGATAAAAGGCTTTACTACCAAGTATCTATTAAGACAGACTTTTTCTGAATTTCTACCTAAAGAACCTGTAAAGAGGGCTAAGCATGGCTTTAGTGTACCGGTTTCAAACTGGTTTAAGGGTGGATTAAGGGAAATATTTTTAGATGTTTTTGATGAGGCACCACCTTTTATTAATAAGAAAGAGGCTTATCTGCTTTTAGAGAGACATTTGAAGAGTAAGCTAGATTTAGGTCATCGGCTTTGGCTACTTTTATTTTTAGGACTGTGGTATAGGTGGTGGTTTAAGGAATAAGATTAGGTATGAAGAAAAGGGCTAAGTTGTTATTTTTGATCCCTTCCTTAAGAGGTGGTGGAGCAGAAAGGGTAGCAATAAATTTGTTTCCTTTTCTTTCTAAACATTTTGATCTTACTGTAGCACTTTTAGAAGGTAAAATTGAATATGAACTTCCAAGTGTAGATTTTAAGATTATTTTTATTTCTAATGAGTTAGGTTCTTATAGAAAACACCTCCTATATGCCCCTATTCATATAATTAAATTCTACAGTTTAGTTAAACATCTAAAGCCTGATATAGTATTAAGTTTTATGGAACAAGCTAATATTATAAATCTTTTAGTTTCTAAATTAACTAGGCATAAGACAGTTATTACACAACATATCGTTCCATCTAAACAGTTTCATAATAAAGGTAAGTTAGGTAGAATTATATTAAATGTAGCTAAGATATTATATCCTAATGCAGGTATAGTAGTAGCAGTATCGAATGGAATCAAAAAAGATCTACTTCATTCCTATTGTATTAAAAATGTCGTAGTAATTCCAAATCCTATAGATTTTAAGCGTATCAATCAATATGTATTAAGTGCACCTAATCCACAGATAAAAGAGAGATTTTTTTTGTGTCCTGGCAGGTTAGTTATAGCTCACAAGGCTCAAGATTTACTTTTTGAGGCATTTAAAGAAGTATTAAAAAATTTACCTAATATAAATTTATTGCTAGCAGGAGAGGGGAGCGATTTTAGTTATCTTAAACAGCTAGCTAAAAAATTAGCTATATATAATAATGTTATTTTTTCTGGCTGGAGACATGATTTATGGAAGTTGATGGCTAATTCTATAGCAACAGTTTTACCTTCTAGATATGAAGGTTGGCCAATGGTGTTGTTAGAGGCAATGGCTGCTGGCTCACCAGTAATAGCTACTAATTGTCCCTCTGGACCAGAAGAGATATTAGATGGTGGAAGGTTTGGTATGCTTATTCCAATGGAGGATAAGGAGGCTTTAGCTAAAGCGATGATAAAGATGGCTTGTTTAAAAGAGTTAAGGGAACATTATAAAATTGTAGGACAGAAAAGAGCACAAGAATTCGATATAGAGATAATAGGAATGAGGTATGTAGAGGAAATTTTTAAGGTACTAGAAAGTTAGTTATAAAGAAGGAGAGAGATTTAAGTTATGGGCTATCCTAAAGTAGCATTAGTTGGGGCTGGTTATTGGGGAAAGAATCTTCTTCGCAATCTATATGAGCTTTGTGTCCTTGATACCTTAGTAGATACAGATCCACATGTACTTGAAAAGGCTAAACTAGATTATCCTAACATAAAGACTACAAGGGCATTTTCTCAGGTTTTAACTGATTCTAATATAGGGGCGGTTTTTATTGCAACTCCTGCAGAAACCCATGCAACACTAGTGCGTGAGGTACTTCTTTCTGGAAAGCACTGTTTTGTTGAAAAACCTCTTTGTCTTTCAGAAACAGAAGGGATTGATCTAGTGAATATTGCTCAAGACAAGGGGCTTATTTTAATGGTAGGCCATCTTTTATGGTATCATCCTGCAATTTTAAAGTTAAAAGATATGATAGAGGAAGGAGAGCTTGGACGTATCAGATATATTTATTCAAATCGTCTCAATATGGGAAAACTGCGCAGAGAAGAAAATGTGCTTTGGTCCTTTGCTCCTCATGATGTTTCTGTTATTTTAGGACTTTTAGAGGATATGCCAGAGTCTGTACAAGCACAAGGTGGAAATTATCTACACCAACATATAGCAGATGTTACAGTTTCTTTGTTATCATTTAAAAGTGGAGTTAAGGCTCATATATTTGTCTCGTGGTTACATCCCTTTAAGGAACAGAAGCTTGTTGTTGTTGGTGATGAAAAGATGGCTGTCTTTGATGATACTTTACCTTGGGAGCAGAAGCTTTCTGTTTATCCCCATCATGTTAAATGGCATGGGATGGTACCCTTAGCTATAAAGGCTGAACAAGAATTTATTTCTTTGGAACCTAGAGAGCCTTTAAAGGAGGAGTGTAAGCACTTTTTAGATTGTATAAAATACAATAAAAGGCCAAGAACAGATGGTTTTGAAGGTTTAAAGGTACTTCATATATTAAATGCTTGTCAAAAGGCTATTGAAGAAGGCCATAGTATAACGATTCAGAGTTTAGATAGTATCTATAATTCACCTTTTATACATCCTAGTTCTATAATTGATGATGATGTAGAGATAGGCGGGGGGACAAAGATATGGCATTTTAGCCATATACTTAGAGGTTCTAGGATTGGAGAACAGTGTAATATTGGACAAAATGTTGTCATTGGACCAAATGTAACGATAGGTAGAGGCTGTAAAATACAAAATAATGTATCTATTTATGAGGGTGTGACTTTAGAAGATTATGTCTTTTGTGGGCCTTCAATGGTGTTTACTAACGTTTATAATCCAAGGGCTCATATCCCAAGGATGAAAGAACTTCGTAAAACATTGGTTAAAAAAGGAGCTACCTTGGGAGCAAATTGTACAATTGTATGTGGTATAACAATAGGAAGATATGCATTTGTTGGAGCAGGTGCTGTAGTTACTAAAGATGTTCCTGATTATGCTTTAGTGGTTGGGAATCCAGCTAGACAAATAGGGTGGATGTGTGAGTGTGGCAATCGGCTTGGGGAAGATTTTATTTGTCCTGTTTGTGGTAAATACTATAGGATTTTAAAAGATTAACTAAGATGACATTAAATATACCATCTCATATTTTGGATCGTAGTGATTTTATAAAAATAGATTTTTTTGGTATTGGTGTAGCTAAAAGTGGTAGTACATGGCTTGCACAGTGTCTAGATGAACACCCCCAAATTACAATCGCAAAAGGGAAAGAGCCCAATTTTTTTGTTAGAAGACTTACAGTGTTTGATAATGCAACACATGATAATTTTTTAAGAAGTTGGAAATGGTATAAGACATTTTTCTCTCATGCTTGCCCCAACAGTAGGTTAGGAGATTTTAGTATACATTTATTCCATAATATTCCAGAAGCGCCGGAATTAATTAGATATTTTTATCCAGAGGCAAAGCTCATTTTGATTTTAAGAGATCCTATAAAGAGATTGTACTCTAATTTTTGGTTTGAAAAGTTATATAATAAGGTTTCTGGTGTACCAGATAGCTTTGAGCAAGCTATTACTAATAAGGAATTTCTTTATAGAAGTAAATATTATGCTCAATTAATCCAATGGTTACGTTTTTTCCCAATGTCGAGTTTTTTTATTATAACAGATTTAGATTTAAAGTCAGATCCAAAGGAAGTGATACAAGATTTATTTTCATTTTTAGATGTAAGTAAAGATTTTATTCCTCCTTCTCTAAATATTAGAATAAATGAATCAAGTAAAGCAGGGTGGCTAAGGCAGCTAGGATTAAAAGTAGCTAAGTTTTTAAGACGTAAGGGGTTAGATAGAGTAGTTGATAGCTTAAATGCCTTGGGTGTTAGGGATTTAGTTAATAAAGTATCTATTAGTAAGATCACATACCCCCCTATGAATATTGACACAGAGAAGTTTCTTAGAGCTTATTTTTTATCTGATATTGAAAAATTAGAGAAATTGATTGGTAAAGATTTAACTGCTTGGAAAACTGTTTAAAATGTGTGGAATAGCAGGAGTTATAACAAAATCTTCCTTAACTAGACAAGAACTAGAGACCAAATCTCTTAAGATAACAAATACTCTTGAGCATAGAGGTCCAGATGACTGTGGCGTATGGGTAGATGAAAATGCAGGTGTAGCATTTGGACAAAGACGCCTTTCTATATTGGATCTTTCTCCTTTAGGCCATCAACCAATGCTTAGTGAGGATAAAAATCTTGTAATTGTATACAATGGAGAGGTCTATAATTTTAAGGAGATAAAAGATCAGTTAATACCTCGTGGGTATAAATTTAAAGGAGGATCTGATACAGAGGTCATTCTTGCTGCAATACATTTTTGGGGACTAGAGGCTGCAGTTAAGAAATTTATAGGTATGTTTGCCTTTGCTGTTTATGATATAAAAGCGAAAAAGATACACCTAGTTAGAGATAGGCTTGGTATAAAACCACTTTATTATGGGAGATTATCAGATGGAAGTTTTCTTTTTGCATCAGAGTTAAAGGCTATAAAGGCTTGGGATGGTTTTAATGAGTCTTTAGATTTAAAGGCCTTAGCACTTTACTTTCGCCATAACTATATACCTGCACCGTATTCTATCTTTAAGAGTATTAAAAAGTTAGAGCCAGGCTATATTTTAACATTAGATATTTCAAAGAATGACTTTTATCCATCTCTGACATGCTATTGGGATGTAAGGAACATTTTTTTAGAGGGTATTAAAAATCCTTGGAGTGGATCAGAACAAGAAGCCATAGAGGTTCTCAATGAACTATTAGAGGATTCTGTAAGACTTAGGCTTATTGCAGATGTGCCATTGGGGGCTTTTTTGTCTGGTGGTATAGATTCATCTACAGTCACCTCTATTATGCAGTCCATTTCAAATACTAGTGTTAAGACTTTTAGCATTGGTTTTAAAGAACACTCCTATGATGAAGCCCCTATGGCAAAGGCTGTTGCTAGACATCTTGGTACAGATCACACAGAGTTGTATGTTACCCAAGAAGATGCACAGTGTCTTGTTCCAACAATTTGTCATTTATGGGATGAGCCCTTTGCAGATTCTTCTCAGATTCCAACCTTATTAGTTTCTAAATTAGCTCGTAGTAAAGTTACTGTAGCTCTCTCTGGTGATGGTGGAGATGAGTTATTCTCTGGCTATGATAGATATTTTAATTCTTTAGCTATATGGGATAAAAAAAGGCTTATTCCAAGGCCAATACAGTTGTTTATTGGTAGTTTTTTAAACAAAATGTCTTATGGTGGACTGAAATTTATATCTAAAACTACTAAAAATATCTTAAAAAAGATGGGGGCAACAGACCCTGGAGCATTGAGTGTATATCGTATTTCAGAGATACTTAAGGCTAAAAATTTTCCTTTATTTTATGGATATACCAATTCTCACTGGATGTTTCCATCTGGGCTTTTGTTAATGAGAAAGGATGTCTTAGCAGATATATTTTATGAAGAATTAAATGAGTTTAAAGAACACTATTTACATTTGATGACTTTTTTAGACCTGAAGACCTATTTGCCCGATGATATACTCGTTAAGGTTGATAGAGCCACAATGGGAGTAGCACTTGAGTCTAGAGTACCAATTTTAGACCATAGAATAGTAGAGTTTTCTGCAAAGATACCAACACACTTAAGAATAAGAGAAGGAAAGGGAAAGTGGTTGCTTAGGCAAGTATTGTATAAATATGTTCCTAAGGAATTAGTGGAACGTCCTAAACAGGGATTTTCTGTCCCTATTGGAGAATGGATAAAAGATGCTCTAAAGGATTGGGCGCAAGAATTAATTTCATCGTCTAGGTTGAAAAGAGAAGGAATTCTTAGGGCTGATGTAATAGATATTTTATGGAAGGAACATCTTAGAGGAGAATTTAACTACGAGCATTTACTATGGAATGTTTTGATGTTTGAGAGTTGGTTTGATAGATGGTATAGGTGATATTTATAGGTCTTTTGTGTCAACCTGGGCACATGCATCTTCTCTTTAGTTTAAGTTTGTGCCTATCCTGCCACAAAAATAGAATTTCTATTCATTTCTCATAAAATTTTTTCTTGTTTAACTATTGTATAATATGTTATTTTTAGCTCCTCTTCATTAAAAGGCATAGTCTTTGAATATAAATAAAGCTAAAGTTTGAATAGGGGGAAAGGGATGAAAGAATCGCCTCAAAGAAATTTGGCACTTGATCTTGTTAGGGTTACAGAAGCAGCAGCACTAGCAGCCTCAAGATGGCTTGGTAGAGGAGATAAAGAAAAGGGAGATCAGGCAGCAGTTGATGCAATGCGTATTAGCTTTGAGGCAGTAGATATAGATGGCATAGTTGTTATTGGAGAAGGAGAAAAAGATAAGGCCCCAATGCTCTATAATGGGGAACAGGTTGGTTCTGGAAGAGGGCCTAAAATGGATGTAGCAGTGGATCCAGTAGAAGGGACAAGGCTTCTTGCTCAAGGTAGACCTAATGCAATATCTGTTGTAGCCCTTTCTCCACGTGGAACAATGTTTAATCCTGGTCCATGTTTTTATATGAAAAAGCTTGTGGTACCCAAAGAGGCAAAAGGTAAAGTAGATTTAAATGCCCCAGTTGAGGATAATTTAAAGAATGTAGCAAGGGCATTAGGTAAGGATGTAGATGATCTTGTAGTATTTGTTCTTGATAAACCAAGACATAAAGGGCTTATTGAAGCCATTCGAAAAGCAGGAGCTAGAATTCAACTTCATACAGATGGAGATGTGGCTGGTGCTCTTATGGCAGTTATGCCAGAGACTGGAGTAGATGTCATGATGGGTACAGGCGGTACTCCTGAAGGTGTGCTTGCGGCTTCTGCAATTAGGATTATGGGGGGCGAGATGCTTGGACAACTTGACCCTCAGTCAGAAGCAGAAAAACAAGCTGTCTTAGATGCAGGTTATGATCTAACAGAGGTTCTAACCACAGAAGATCTTATAAAAAGTGATGATATATTTATGGCAGCTACAGGGATATCTGGTGGGACGTTTCTTGGAGGGGTTGAATTTACAGGAAAAGGTGCAAAGACATTCTCTATGGTTTTAAGAGGTAAGACAGGCACGTTAAGATATATAGAAGCCCATCATTCCTTTGAGAAACTCATGAAAATAAGTTCTATCAATTATGACTAACCAATATAACTTTTAACAAATAGTAAGCATTGTGACTAAATAGATTACTAAATAGCTACTTATGTGGCTAAAGGGATATTTCTATCTAAAAGGAGATTGAAGACTATGAGTCAAAAGAAAGATGTGGGGGTAAAACCGTATTCTGAAACTTATTATAGACCAGGTGTAGAACCAACAGATGAATACATATTGGTTGCTTATAGGATACAACCAGGAGATGGAGTAGACATAGTTGAAGCTGCATCTGCTGCATGTGCTGAATCATCCACTGGTACATGGACTGAAGTAGATAAAGAAGTAAGAGATAGATTACCAAGTTGGGTCTATCGTATAGAAGGGGATATGGCTTACGTAGCTTATCATCAGGACCTTATAGAATATGGATCTATGTCAAATATATTAAGTAGCTTAGCAGGTAATGTATTTGGTATGAAGGCTGTTAAAGGTATTCGTATAGAGGATATGTACTTTCCTAAGGCTGTTATGGAGAGTTTCCCTGGACCCAATAAGGGCTTACAGGGTGTAAGAGATATGATGGGTATTCATGATAGGCCAATGACAGGTTCTACTATAAAGCCAAAGCTAGGACTAACAGCTAAAGAACATGCCAAAAGATGTTATGAAACTCTAAGAGGAGGATTAGATACAGTAAAAGATGATGAAAATTTAGGTAGTCAAAAATTTAATCAGTTTGAGGAAAGAGTTAAGTACACAATGGAGATGGTACACAAGGCTGAGGCTGAAACAGGTGAAAAGAAGGGCTATTGGTGCAATGTAACTGCTGGTAATACTGAGGAAATGTTGAGACGTGCTGAACTTGTAAAAGAGTGTGGTGGTCGTTTTGTAATGATTGATTTTGTTGTAGCTGGTTTTACAGCGGTATCAAGTTTGAGGAAAAAGGTTGGAGAGATGGGGCTTTCTCTTCATGGACATAGGGCAATGCATTCAGCCATGGATAGAGTAAAGAATCATGGAATAGAGTTTAGGGTAATTGCTAAGTGGGCAAGAATGGTTGGTATTGATCATGTACATGTTGGCACTGGTGTTGGAAAACTTGAAGGAGGTGTTCAAGAATTAAAGGAGAGGATGCAGATTCTACGAGAACCTTATAGCAAAAAGGTGGGAGACATTCAATTTGAGCAGGACTGGTTTGGGCTTAAGCCTACCATTCCTGTTGCCTCTGGAGGGCTTCATCCAGGACATGTTCCTGCTCTATATGAAATATTTGGTAAAGATGCGTTTTGGGCATTTGGTGGTGGATGTCATGGACACCCTGATGGCAGTATGGCAGGGGCACGGGCAATAAGAGATGCAATAGAAGGGGTTATTGCAGGAAAGAGTCTTGATGATATTGCAAAAACAAGCCCTGAGTTAAAGCGTGCACTTGAGATTTGGAAGGAAGTCAAATTCTAAGAAAAAATAGTTAAGGTAAGGCTATGATGAAGAAACAACCAGTTATATTAGGAATAGTTGGAGATAGTGCAACAGGAAAAACCACAATATCTGCTGGAATAAGGGATATTTTAGGTGCAGACAGGGTTATTACAATTTGTGCAGATGACTATCATAAGTATAATAGGGTTGAAAGAAAAAAATATAACATTAGTGCCCTTCATCCAGACTGTAATTTTATAGATATATTAGAACAACATCTTTGCCTACTAAAGGCAAGAAAACCTATTTTGAAACCAGTTTATAATCACAGTACAGGGGATTTTGATCGTCCAGAGTACATAGAACCAAGAGACTTTATAATTGTAGAAGGACTACTTTGTTTTTATACGAAAAAGTTAAGAGAAAAGTTCGATGTCAAGGTTTATCTTGATCCAGAAGAGGATCTCAGACTTGCTTGGAAACTTAAAAGAGATACGTCAAGAAGGGGATACACTAAAGAAGCAGTTCTTGAATCATTAAAAAGAAGAGCTCCTATTTCTAAGCGTTATATAAGGCCTCAAAGACAATTTGCAGATATTGTGGTTAGCTTTTATAGACCCAAAGGACATGAAAGTGAAACAGGTTCTAATTTAAATGTTACCTTAGTATTAAGACCAACATTAAGACACCCAGATTTTTCTGCATTTTTAGATCCTAGACCAGATATTAGAGAAAGATGTCTTTCTTTATCACTTGGCAGGGATGAAGGGCTTCCAGTCGATTTCTTAAATATAAAAGGTATTATTACTCCTATGACAGCAGAAACTCTTATGGATCTTATATGGAGCCATCTACCAGATGGAATTGATCCCTGGGACGTGGAAATAGGACAATATTATGAGGGCAAAGAAAAGAAAATATCATATCCATTGGCAATAACTCAGCTCCTTACAACCTACCACCTCTTAAACGTCCACCTTAACAACGAGTAGTTACCCAAGACCCAAGGGGGCACTTAGTGCCCCCTTTTAATTATACGATTTCAACTTTTTGATTTTGTGTTTCACCCTCATACCAGTCAATTTCTATTTCTAAAGTCTTTTTAACACCAGTTGTTTTCTCTTCTTCTTCAACCTTTATTTCAAGTGTGACATCTTGTGATATTAATAATCTTAATTCTTCTTCTCCTTTTTTAATAGATATTTCTCCTCCTTCAATCTTTTCTGCTAATGTCTTTAAAAATTGTGCTATTTTAGCCCTGTTAGTTTTTTCTTTACTTTTCATCAAAATCTTTTCTATTCCCATAGTTTACCTCCTGTTGTTTAGGTAGGAAAAATTTAGGTTTATTAGATTAGTAGAAATATTAAAGATCAAACAGGGCCCTTACAAAGGTGTGATCTGACGGTTTTTGTAATAGACGATATTTTAGATCAATTTTAGCATCAATTGCTTTATCTGCCAAGTTTTTTGTAGCAAGTATATGATCTATTCTCCAGCCAAGTTTTCTTTTTACAGCTCCTCTAATCCTATAGTCAAAAAATGAAAATTCTTCTGAAGTTGGATGAAACTTTCTAAAAATATCTATAAATCCCCAAGAAATTACATCTAGAAATGCCCTACGAACATCTTCATGAAAGCATACATGATCTAGCTTTTTCTCTGGTTCATATACATCTATTTCTGTTGGAGCTACATTCATATCACCACACCATAGTATGGGTTGGCTTTTATCGTATTTTTCTTCAAACAATAGTCTAAGTCTTTTAAACCAATTAAGTTTAATCTTATATTGTTCATGTTCTATATCTCTTCCTTGAGGGACATAGGTATTAACTATTGATATACCAGTTATCTTACATCTTATTAATCTCGCTTTATCCTCTTCTCTATCTTTTCCATCTTCAAAGCCAAATATTACGTCTTCTATTTTATGAGGGCTAGCTATTGCTACTCCATTGTATGCCTTTTGTCCTTTAAAGACTACATTGTAGCCTTGCTCTAAAAAGAAGTCTTTTGGAAACTGTTCATCAATAACCTTAGTTTCTTGAAGGCATAGGCAATCTGGATGTATATCTTCAATGTATTTTTTTATGATGTGAAGCCTTGCTCGTATGGAATTTGTATTATAAGTAGCTAAAGTAAACATAACTTTTTATTTTAAATTTTTTATGATTTTTTTATCTATTCAAATTTTAACATAGATTAATTTTATGATAAATAAATTTTAGCTTCTCTTATACAGCAAAAGTGCAGCATTGATACCACCAAAACCAGAATTACAAGTTAATATATAAGGATTAGTAAAAGAAAATGCCTTTTTACCAGAGATATTTAAATATGTGGGTATCTTTTCTTCTAATCCTACAGTTGGAGGTATTATTTTATATAGAAGAGACTTTATAGCTATTGCGGTTTCAACTGTTCCACATGCCCCAAGTAAGTGGCCTATTGCACCTTTTACAGAGTAGATTGCTATAGGAGTTTTCCATAATTTAGTAAATGCTTCTATTTCCATAGCATCGTTGTATATGGTAGCAGTTCCATGAGCATTTATTCCCTTTATCATATTGATATCAATATTAGAACAAGCTTGTTTTATACATCTTATTAATCCAGAGCCATCCTTTGCTGGGGCTGTAATGTGAAATGCATCGCATGAACTACCAGCACCAATAATTTCAATAGTACTATCTATAGATGTACTATTTGTTTCTTTTTCTAAGACTATATAACCATATCCTTCCCCAAGGCATAATCCAGTTCTTTTTTGATCAAACGGCTTTGCATAGGAAGTTGATAGTGCTTTTAAGGCTGCAAATCCACTTATAACAAATTTACTTAGTATATCTATACCAATAACTATAGCTTTATTACAAACACCACTTATTATTCTATAATAAGCTTCAATAATAGCTAAGGTACTAGAAGCACACGCAGCACTAACAGTTGTATATGTAGATATATTTAATTTTTTAGCTATAATAGAAGTAATTTGCCATGCTTGAGCCTCTAATTTATGTTTAATTATTTCATCTGCTGCAGCTTTTGTAGTAGCTACAATAAGATGATAATTGGTATAATGTTTTATTTTTGATTTTATATCTTCTACAAGTATATCTATAAGATGTAATATTCTTTCTTTAGTGCCTAAATCCCCTTTAAGTGAATCTATTATACCTAATGGATATTTAGATAAATCTCTATTGTTTAATTTTATATATTTTAGTCCTGTTTTATTATTGAGTAAATTATTCCATGTATCTTCTATATTACCTAAGCATGTTAAGATATTATAGTGGGTAATGTATATTGGGATTGTATTTTGCCTGTTTTCCATTTTTCCAAAAAGTCCTTAATCCATCTTGGTGGTATAAATAAAAGATTACCTTTAATATCTGTTAATACTTGGGTAGAATTAGCAATGGTAGCTATTTTTTTATCTTTTAAAATCCAATAAGAAAAATTAAATTTTAATGATTCACTCCAATGAAGAGTAGCAATAATGGTTATATTATCTTGAAATCTTAATGGTGTTTTATATTCGATTGCTAACTTAACCACTGGAGCAATAGTTTTATACTTTATAAAATTTTTATAACTTAATCCATAAGTATCACCAAAAGCAACTCTTGCCTCTTCAAAGAGGCTTATATAATGTCCATGCCATAATACGCCTGTAATATCAATTTCTTCAAAACGTATAGTTCTATTAATAGCGATAGATAAAGGGGGTGGTGTGATATCTTTATGTTGTGTCATATCATATATATAATTCCTTTTGATATTAAATTGTCTTTTGTTTCTTTGTGATTAGAATAATCTTTTATATCAAACAAATTAATTGTAAAGTTAGCTTCTATATAATCAGGTTGTTTTTTTACTATAGTAGAAACTTTAAATATTTGTCCAGGAGTAATTATCCTTATAAATTTTACTTTATAAATCTTACTTATGTGAAGTAATTTATTAAAAAATAATGAGCACATGTATCTTACACAAGAAATTTGTACTACCCCAGGTACTACTGGATTATTAGGGAAGTGTCCTTTAAATCCTATAAAATCTTTTGAAAAACAAAATTGACGTTCTAATTTATAAGTCGATTTATTTTTTTCTAATTCTAGAATTTCTATAGAAAGAGGCTCAATTGCCGCTTTTGGTAATTCATTCCATATATTCCTATTTATCATAGACTCTTGCTCCCATCTCAACTTTTATTAAGTTCACTTTTGTGAACAGAAGAGGCCAACTTATTGAGATTTGGGTCTTATTTTTCCTGAAACTTATTGTAATTTTTTTTATAGGGAAAAAGAATATATGTTTTTTTATTATAAAGTATTTTTGTTTTGAAGTATTAAATGGAATTTTATTAATTTGATATAAAGTAGTTATAATATGTTTCATAATAAATGGTAATTCAGTATTTTTAATTAATTTACAATATACATCTGTTTCTATATAATTCTTTTTATTAATATTTAATATCTTAATCTTTTCCAAAGTTATCCCTAATGTATCATATAAAATAGCTATAATATTAGATTTATTTTTAATAATATAGATTAATCCAATGAATTTTATTTTATCTAGCCTAGTTATTGTTATTTTCCATAGGGACTGTGTATCTAATATATATTGATATGTATGAATTTTTTGTACTATAAATAATTTTTTTTTATTAAAAGTACATGAACTTAATAAGATAAATATTAAGAGTAATAGTATAAGTTTTATTGTTTTATTTTTATTATTTACCATTTTTAGCTAATGATAATATAGAGGGTGTTATCCATATAGCTGTTGGCCATGCAGCTAATATCCCGACTAATACTGTAGTTCCTAAAGCTTTTAAAGCTGGATGTTTTGCTAATGCTAAAGCCCCAAAACCAATTAAGGTGCTTAAAGCACACATAGTGACGGCAATTTTAGTAGATTTAGATATTTCTTTTTCAAAACTACTTACTATAAAGATACCATAATCTACGCTTAATCCTATAATCATTATCCCCATTAGTATATTTAATATATTTATATTACCTTTTGTAAAAAAATTAAAAAGTGACATTGCAGATAATGAGGCAATTACTGGAGATAATGCAGCTATTATATCCCATATATTTTTAAAATAGATCCATACAATTAATAATATCATTATCGCAGCTGCAATAGATAACCTTAATAAATCTTTATGTAGTAATTTTTCAATATTTCTTTGCCATATAGTATTAGATATTATATGAACACAGGGATTTAAATCTAATTTATTAATAATCTTAGTTAAATGATCATTAGATATAATAGTCAGTATATAGTAATGATTTTTAATATTAAAAATAAAATTTTTAATAAACAATTTTATATCTGAATTTAACAATAGCTTAGGTAAAAGTATTTTATGATGAAAAATTATATTAAAAAATGGTTGAAATGCCCGAGGACTAAAACCTAGTTGTTTAGCTTCTCTTTTTATCAAACCAAAAATATCTTTTTTCTGCTTCCAAAAATTATTCCACCTTTTTAAATTATTATATTGTTTTAATGGGCCAGGTAGAATAGGTGAGATAGATACCAATTTTATATGTTTTACTTTTAAATTATTATATATGGCATCATTAATATCTAGTGCTTTTAATAAAGAATTATTATCTACAACAATGAGAATAGCTTTACTGTTGTTTCCCCATATTTTATGAAAAATTTTCTCATTATTAGATATATAATTAGGTATATATTCTAAAGAAGTTAATTTTATATTGTAATGTAATTTGTACCAAAATACAAAACCTATAATTACTATAACTAACCATATACTAATAAGTGATCCAGCCTTATATTTGTTAATTTTTTTAATAATAGTTTTTTTATTATGAGTTATTTCACGTGGTTTTTTTATTAAAGTAGGTACAAGGATCCAAGAGATCCAAAAAGACAATGTTAATCCAATAATAGACAATAAAGCCATTTGTCTATGAGAAGGTACCTCAGAAAATAAAAGTATTATAAATACTCCTATTGTAGTTAGATAAGCTGAAATTAATGGTTTTTTTATTTTTTTAAGAATTAGCTTATTAGGTTCTAAAGTGCTTTTTAAAGAAAAATATATATGAACGCTATAATCCACAGCAATACCGAATAAGACTAATCCAAAACCTAAGGCGATTGCATATATATGCCAATTTAATATTATAGCTGTTATAATGATTGCTATAGGTGCACATAAAAAGGGGATACTTATAGCACATAGTAACCTTAAGTCCCTAAAGAAGATTAAAAATAGTAAAAGTAATGCTATAGAAGTTAATGGTAATAAACGTTTTAAGTCAGATTTTATTGCTCTTGAGTTTGCGATAGTATGAGGTAAAGCACCAATTACTGTAGCTCTTACTCCAGGAGATAAATCTTTTTTAAAGAATTTATTTAATACTTTATTTACAATCTCAGCATTTTTAGCATCAGTTAGAGCAAGTTTACTGGTTGTCCAGATTAATAGGTGTTTTTTATCTTTTGAAATCAAAAATCCTTGATTAATAAAAGCATTTTTTTTAGGTTTAATAGATTCCAATTTACTTATTAAAATTTTAGATAATCCTAACGGATCAATTCGAATAATATTTGATATAGGTAATATAGGCATATTTATTAAGGTAAAATCTGTTACTAAAGCTTTATGTATATATTTAGGTTTTAAAATGTTATTTATATATTTTAAATCTCTATTAGTAGCCAGATTACCTAAATAAGGTAATAATAAATGAATTAAATTTAATTGATAATTATTAGGTAACTTAATAAATGTATCTGTAAATATATTAGATTTCTTTATATCATTGCCTAGTAACTCAGCTGATTTTTTTAAGATGGTTAATTGTAATTTTTGAGGTATAACATTTGATACACCTAAATCAATAAAAATTTTATTTAAAAGTTGTAGTTTTTTAATATATGTTATAGAAGTTTTATTTGCTTTGTATGGTAATAAACCAATAATATTTTGATTTAATTTTATATTTTTACATATAATTATACTAATTATAGATATAATAATAAATATTAACCAATAATATATATTATTTCTTTTAACTAATAACATTTAGAAAATATTTCAGGAGAAAGTTTTTTATTAATTTTTATATGATTTAAAATAATTACTGTTGAATTGCCTTCTTTGTCAATAAATATTAATTTGTGTGGAGCAAGATCTACTTTTGAAAATATTAGTTTGATATATTTAATTTGTCTGTTCTGTTTTGATATTAATAAAAGAATAAAATTTCTTCTATTTTGTGAAAAAGTTACATTGAAATTATTTATTAGATTAGAGAGATTTTTTATATTAAATAATAAATTTAAATTGTAGTTTTTTAACATACTATCTATGGTATTTCTTTTTAATTTAATAGGTGGCATTCCTTCTGTACATTTTAATATAAATCTATTATTTATTATTATTGCTGAAAATATTGGTATATTAAATTCATATCTGATATTGTTAGGTTTTTGGTAATATAATTTGCCTACAAAGATAATTGGATGAGTAAATAGTTTAGATTTCTTTATTTGTTTAATATCACATACTAATGTTTTTATGCATTCTTGTTTTTGTTTAAGTTCTTTTAAAAAAGAATTTAAATTGTTTATATTTTTAGCATACACATACTTAAAAGTTATTAAATTTAAACATAAAAAAGATATGATAAATATTTTAATATATTTTATTCTGACCATACTTTTAAGCTACCATAAACTATTTTTTGTTTTTTGTAATATACAATACATTTCATTATTGTAATATTAGAAAATTGGAACTGTTTTCTTATTTCAATATAGAGAGGAATCTCTTTTTCAAAACTAGATGGCAGATTGTAATTAAAATCTTCTATCCCAACCAAGAATCCCTTTGTAGATTTTGCATCATCAATCCATGCATCATAACCATTTACTACAGCCATAGATTGGGCACAAAGTTCTATTAGGTATTCCTCCATTATTTGATTTTGATATATAAAAGGTCCACTTGAAGGTATATTAGCCTGTAACAAAGCGTATTCTTGCTGCCTATCTCGTTCTAATAATTTATCTATTAATAACATAGGAGCACTATGAGGAACAACCACTTCTGCAGGAAAAGGTAGAGGACATCTCAATTTTTTGCCTGTTTTAGTAAGTGGAATTTTAGATACAAATTCAAATTCTAATGGTATCTTATAATTGCTTAATCGAGTATAGAGGAATTTTTTGATTTCTTGTTCTAATATAGAAATATCTTCATGATTTTTTTTATTTTTAATGAGTTTAGCCCTAACAGTTTGTCCAAATCGGGGATCAAATTTGGGATATATCCATGCACTTTTTATTGCTGGATGTTCTTCAATAGCACTTTCTACCTCTTCAGGGAAGAATTTAAGTCCACCAATATTAATAACGCTTTTAGTCCTGCCCTTTAAAAAAAGGACATTATCTTGTATTAAACCTATATCACCTGTAGCAAACCATCCTTTTTTTAAATATTCATTACTGCCATATACATATCCAGCAAAAAGTGCATTACTTTTTATGTATATTTCACCTAAATTACCTTGACCTAAATCTTCTTTAGTATATATGTCTTTAATTTTGACATTAAAGCCAGGGCATATACGTCCAACACTAGTTACATCATCCGGAGGAGTTTTATAATTTATAGCAACTAGCCCAGCTTCTATTATTCCATATGCTTGTCTTATTGGGTGATTAAAACGTCTTAAAAATTGATTCGCTGTTTTTATAGGTAGGTTTGTGGCAGTAGATAATGCAAATCTTAAATGTCTAAATAATTTTTCATCTATACTGTTAGTATTAGCTAATAACTGATAGTGCCATGGTGTAGCGTATATCATAGATAGGGGCTTATTTATTTTATTCTTTGATATAGACAGCTTATTTAATTCTTGGAAGTTAATTGTTGCTCCATTCTTTAAAAAAAGCATAATAGATACAGCTAAATGAAATGCTATGGATAAACACCAAAATATATTATCATTTTCAGTAATAGTTAATACTTGATTTGCATAATCTATTCTAGATAAAATAGATTTATAAGTTAATATTACTCCTTTCTGTTTTCCTGTTGTTCCAGATGTAGGCCTTATTATGGCTGGAGTTTCATTTATTGATTGATAATTTTTTTTAAATAAAACTTTGGGCAGTTTATTTTCTTCTATGTCAAAAGAGAATTTTATAGGTTTTAGTCTCTCTTTATCTAAAAGTATATTGGTTGCACATATTCTAAGATGTTTTTTGACCTCGTTATCAGTGTAATGATATGGTATAGGTACTATTACAGCTAAACAATTTAATAGAGATAGTGCTAATATTAGATCATCTGGTTTATTATCTAATAAAATTCCTATTCTATCAAATGGTTTTATACCACTTTTTTTTAGTTTATTTGTTAATTGTTCTATTTTTGAAATAAGTTCTTCATAAGTAGTTGCACTATCTTTATAAAGTAGAGCTATATTATTAGAATTCTTTTGTGCTTGATATTTAATAGATTCAATTAACGTATTTATCATTTTTCTAAAGTGAAATAGTATAAAATTTTTCTTTTTGCACAAGTTCTGCTGCTATTTTACCTGCATAATACCCTGTATCCATACAACTTGCCAATACCCTAGATGAGGATTGGGCCAAAGGAGTGGCACTGATATTTAATCCAGCAGCTAATATATATGGCTTTGAACCTACAGAAAAAAGGCAACCAAAAGGAATAATGTAACCATCAGGATCTGGAAATATAATTTGGGGGCCGTAAATAGAACTCCATAATTCAATAGGCCAATTACATACAATGCCATTTTGTTTAGCCCTATTTATTATCTCATCTTTAGATAAACAATGTAAGCCTTTTATAGCTCTATTACTTCTAAATCCTATATAATTAGCTATTTTAGATATAGAAGCATTTTTAAAGGCTTTGTGATGTCTACAAAGGTAGTTAAAAACACAATATAGATACTTTGTAGCTTTATTATAATAAACATTTATATCATCCTGTTTTAGTTCTGGACTACATGGAGGTAAATTAACAGTAGCTGGCAGATCATTGTCTATAGTAAGTTGAGGATAGAATCGTAAACTATGAGATGAATCTATTGATAAAAGTTTTTTAGTTATATCAATAGCTCCTAAAGATAGTTTAGATATATCCACATTTTTAAAGATTACGTTTAATCCTGGACAGGTTTTTATAGGGTCTAAAGTTTTTCTATTAAGTAGTTTAATTAAGGAGGCATTACTGGAACAATCTATTAAAACCTTAGCTCTTAATATCTTGGCTTTTTGTATAGGTGTATTAGTTTTTACTTCTATGTTACTAAAAGAAAATAATATCTTATTAATTGAATCTACATTTACTGATTTTTTTAATCTATATACCCATAATCTCCCAATTTTTATTGGCATACCATTTAATAGATTTAACCAAAATTTAACACCAGATTGACAATTTAATATTGGATATTTCTGATCAATTTTATAGAGTCCACATATACTAAATATATTAGATCCTATTAATGTTCCTCCTATGTTAGGTTTAGCTTCTATACATAGTGTATCAATACCTCTCTTAGCACATGATATAGCTGCTGATATGCCCGCAATACCCATTCCTACTATTATTACAGGTGCTGAAAGTTGCATAACTCTATTTAGATGAGATTCTCTAGTCTTTTTATTAAGTTACTACTAATATTATCAATATAGTGTTTAGGTATAACTTCTTTTATCCAACAAATAGTTATATGAATTTTATAATCATAAGTAGAATAAAAAAAACCGATACCCGGTGGAACACTAACCATAGGTCTATGAAAACATGCAGTTACTTTATGATTCAAAAAATGAGTCGCTTTACCTGGGGTATCTCCAATATATGAAGGTCCAGTGTTAGCGAAAAACATAGAACCTAGTTGACCATCCATAGCGCTTCTTAATATATATCTATATAATTTTACAGGTATAAATTTCCCTATTTTTAATGCAGAATTAGTAGCAGTGATAGTATCACTCTTTACATCGTCTATAAGTTTTTGACTGATAACTTTAGTAAGTTTTAATAAAGAAAGTTCTTCTATATATTTTCTTTCTACCAAAAGGAAGATAAAAGTTAATGGATTTCCTAATAATGGAAATATAGATGTTGGATTTCTTAAATTAATTGGTAAAGGTATTAAGAAATTACCTACATTAGAATCAATTATTTTTCTAATTTCTTTTAAAGATATGGCAATAAATAATGCAGTTTCACCAAATATAGGATTGATATGTTTAACATATGTTTTAATATTTTTACTAAGTTTTTCAGATAATTGTATATAACTACTATTTAGAGATAAATGTTTATAATTTACTCTATTAACTGGACTAACTATATTCCCTTCAGACATTCTTTTTATTACAACATTTCTAAAATGCCTTAATTTTTTTAGATTATTGATAAATGAAAATTGTTGATTATTAGAATGGTTATATGTATTTCGAATATTATTACCCCTAAGTCTTGAAAATATTAATTCTCCCCCTTTTGCATCTGCTAATATATGATGCCATGTAAGTAAAATAGTTAATTCTTTTTTATTTTCTATAAAGTCTAAAGCTAATAAAGGACAATTATATAGTGAGGATAAATCTTTAAGTCTTAAATTTAAGATTTTTTCTAAAGAATTATCAGAATGCCAAGAAATATGAGGTGTAAGTGTTTTATTTAAAATACACCAATAATCTTTAAAAATTTTTCTTTTTAATATTATTTTTAACGCTGGTTCATTATTTATCCATTGTTTTATTAGTTTAAAAACTTTCTCTTGTTTAGGGATATCATCGACTTTAATAATAAGTTGGGCTATGTTACCAGCTAATCCACTAATCTTTTGGTCATAATCTAAAATTTTTATAAAAAAGTCACTCGCCTCTAGTGGCTTTATGTTCATAGGCTGATCACAAAATAATTATTTTATTAGTGATGCTACTAAATTAGATAATGATTGAATATCTTTTAAGTTATCTATAGTTAATAGATTATCAGTTATATTAACATTAAATTTATTTTCTAAAAATAGAATAATTCTAAGAAGAGCCATTGAATCAATACCTAGTTCATCAAATGTTTTATTAGTATTTATTTGTTTTTTACATAACTCATGACATATAAATTCCTTTAAGGCAGCAGAAACTTCTGCTGCCTTATCTTTTTTACTTGTCATTTTTGCCACCTGTTTTTTTAATAATGGCCTGTTATATCAATTACTTTTCCATTCTTCCCAAAAGTTACAAAAAACTGAGACCACCTGTTGTACCAATAATGCCATCTATTGGAATGCATGGGATTAGGAGTAGCAAACTCAGGAGGATATCCAATTGCAATAATGACACCTTGTTTACTCATACCTATTAATACACGTCCTTCTTCAATACCTTGTTTATCAACAGAAGATAGACTAGCAACTTTAGCTTTTAACTGTTGTATATTTTTTGTAAATACTCTATTAAAATGTTTATGTAAACTTGTTACTCTTAATGTTCTTTTATGAATATAGTAATGATATTTCAAATTATTGTCTAAATTTCTAAATACAATTTCTTTTCTAGATGCAGTCAAAATTTGAACAGGTGTACCCCACTTTAATAAATTACCAGGAACTTGATAGTTTACAGAATACAGTCTATTATTAGATGGATCTGCATGTAAGTTGCAAGCTAGATAGTATTTTTCTCCTGGAGTAATAAAAGATACTGCTTGACTAGTAGAATGTTTACAACCCATACCACTTAAAATAGCTAGTATACTTAATCCTATAATTACTGAAATAGATTTAATAAGACGTTTCATATTAACCCTCCTTTTTGATTTTATATAGTTTTCCATCAATGTAACCAATTTTTGATTTAATATGAAAATTGATGTTATCTTGATAAGCTAAAATATTGTGTATTTCCTTTAAATTTTGAGTGAATTTAATTCCTAAATGATATATATCAGTTTTTATAACTGTATCTTTATATGTTATTTTTACTTCTTCTAGTAATGAACTAGATAGTATATTATTATTATATTCTATTAATTTGAAATTATCTATAATTAAAATATTATATATCTCATTATTTATATATTTAATATTTTTTATTAATATCCATGCTATAGCATAATTGAAAAAAGCTATCTCAGTATGATTATTATTTAATGATATATCTTTTATTCCTTGATTTAATAAGTCACTTTTAGTTTCAGCTTCTATTATAAGAACAAGTTCTGCTAATTTTTGTTCTAATAATTCTAAAGCAGTTAATAGTGCACTAAATAATGGATAACTGTAAGAGCTAATATTGTATATAGGCCCTTTAAAGTTAAATATTCTACTAATATATCCAGATGCTGTATTGTGTACAGAATGAGAAAATAATATAGGAGATCCTTGTTCTTCTCCAAAATCAAACACTGTATCTAAATATCTAAAGTTAGTTTCTATAGGACCAAATCGTGTAGCTAAGATAATAGCTCTACTTTCAGGACTAATGTTATTTATGATATTATTTTGATTTAAAATATTTTGTGTAACTTTAACACATAACTTAGTAAAATTATCTGCTCGTCTTAACTTACGAGTTAATGCTTTAGATATATTAGATTCCTCATTATTAATTAATATGCTTTTTAATAGTATAGCAGTCATTTCTTTAATCTTAATCTTTTCCCATTAATATAATACAACTATTACCTCCCCCAAAAGCTAATGATTGGGAGATGCCAATTTTATTTTTTAGATTAACTTGTTCCTTTTCTGGAATGACATTTATTTTAATGTTAGGATCTTTTTGATGTAATCCTATAGTACCAGGACATAGCATGTTATTTAGAGCACATAAAGTCCATAGAGCTTCTATAGCTCCAGCTGCTCCTAGACAGTGGCCTGTTAGCCCTTTTGTAGATACAATAGGTACGCTATCGTTGAATAGCTTCTCTAAAGCAGCAGCTTCAGCATAATCATTGGCTATGGTACCTGTACCATGAGCATTAACCATAGATATAGATTTTATGTCTATATTTGCTTGTGTTATAGCCTGTTTTATAGCTTTTTTTAATCCTTCTCCTCTCGGATGAGGTGCTGTTGGATGATATGCATCAGCTATACATCCATATCCTAAAATAAATCCTTTAGTTTGTATAGTATATTTTGGTGAGCTAAGCACCATAAGTGCTGCTCCTTCGCCTAAATTTAATCCATTTCTAGAGATATCAAAAGGTTTACAAGGAAATTTAGATGTAAGTTGGAGATTTGAAAATCCCAAATAAGCTATTTTAGAAAGTTCATCTACTCCACCTGCAATAACAAGATCACATAATCCCGATTTAACCCATATACTAGCAATACCAATTGCATCTGTTCCTGATGCACAAGCATTGTTTACTACCATACAGGGACCTTTTATTTCTAGAACATTTTGAATTACTTGAGCTAAGTTACTAGATAAATAGTTTTTTATGGCAATAGGATCCTTATATTTTTTTTCTCTATATGCTTTATAATATTCTTCATTATTAAATGTAGAGCCTACTGTAGTACCAATTACTACACCTACTTTTTTATTTTTGAGTTCTTTAGGCTGTAGGTTTGCATCTATTAATACATCATATAAGCATTGAAGTAACAACTCTATTGTTCTATTAGGACATTTAGGTAAATTATTTCTTTCTAAAAATGGGCTTATAAAGTTCCAAACTTCTTTTTTAGTAATAATTTCTCTCTCTAGAAAGAAAGCAGGATATTCTAATCTTGTTTTAAATAAATAATTTGGAATAGGTCTACAATTATCCGGCGTTGTTTGAGCAATAGTTGTTTCAAAAAAATCTTTATCACTAGAGCCTGCAGCACAAAGTATTGCACATCCTATTACTGCTACTTGATTAGTTTGATTCATTTCTTTACGAATTTTCTTTTTGTCGTTCAAGGATAAACTTTGCAAGTGTCTCTATGGATTCAAAGGCCTTTCGACCTTCTTCCATATCTATAATTTGGACTCCAAAATTTTTTTGAATAATCACTACTAATTCTACAGCATCTAAAGAATCTAGGCCCAAGCCCTCACCAAAAAGTGGATCTGTATCATTTATTTCTTCCGGTTTAACATCAACCAATTTTAGATCTCTTACAATAATCTCTTTTAATTCCTTTTTTAACTTTTCTAATTCATTCAATTTTGGTAAGCCTCCTCAAAAATTTATCTTTTATTGACTCCAAAAGTCATAAAAATTATACCATTGATATGGATAAACTTTTAAATATTCTTCAAGAGCATTTACAAATTTTTGTGCATATTTTTGGACTTCTTGCTCTTTTTGATTTCTATTTTTACATTTCGGATAAAATACATCCCATATTTTAACTAAATAGTCCTTTTTGCCTGTTTTGGCAGTTAAAATTACTACTACAGGGGTAGATGTAATAGCAGCCAATACATAAGCTCCTATTGGAACTCTAGTATTGTATCCTAAAAATTTTACCTTTGCATAAGGCCCTTGTACATATCTATCAGCCATAATAGTGACTATTTCTCCTTTTGAAAGGGCAATTGAAGCTTCTACTAATCCTCCCATAAAGCCATCATTTCTTATAATATGAAACGGACATGGTTGATTTCTTAAATCAAAATAGTGTTTTGCTGCATTTTCTTCTTCATAATGCATTAACACATTTACCGGCACTCTTAAATCTGGCAAATGAGAGAAGGCTACTTGCCATATCCCTACATGGGCTGTGAGGATAATAAGTCCTTTTTTTTGGTTAATAAGTTTTATTAAGGTCTCTAGTCCTTCTAATCTTCCATTGAATTGGGCCTTAGGATTTAACCCTAACCACGCCCTATCTACTAAAACTTGAGAAAAACTATGGACAAGTTTGAAGGTATCAAACCAATATACTTTTTTATTAGGAAATCTTTTTCTTAGATATGTCTGTGTAATATTATGGATTTTTCTACTACATATTACATAACTTCCAACAACAGGCCACAAAAGTAAATATGCCCCTGTATGGCCAAATAGGCTCATAGTTACATAAAATATCCAGTGTCCTAAGGCATGTAGGCGTTTTTTTATAATCTTTTTTAACCTATCTGTTTTTTTGATCTTAGCCATTTTACACTAAAATATGTAATAAGGGCTCCTATTAGTCCTAAGATTGGACCTAATACAAGGGAGCCCAAAAACCACTCCCAAATTCTTTGAGGTGCCTGTACTATAGCTATATTCCATGATAGGTGAAGTAAAAATTTTTTAAATCGTAAAAAATGCCCTGTTTCAATGCACAATATAGGTACTACAGGCGGAGTACAAAATTGGCTTGCAGCAACTGCTGCTATTTTATTTAGGTGCAATTTATGAGTAACATATATTATCGCTATTGTATGACATGCAATAAGTGGTAGAGCGCCCATAAATAGTCCTACCCATACAGCTACAGCTAATAGAAAAGGGGAAGCATGCTCTTTACAAAGCCTTTTTAAAAGCTTAATGGGATGCCATATACTAATTTTATCTATTTTTTTTCTTTTATTATGTATAAGTTTTTTATATGGCCATGGAGTCAATGCTCTTAATATGAGATATGTATGTAAAAGACCTATACGTAAGTTGTCCTTAAACTTTCTAAAATGAGAGATTCTTTTCTCTTCAGGAGGATAATATACCTCAATAGGAACCCCTATAACTTCTACGCCTGCCCATACAGCTTTTGTAAGGACTTCAACTTCAAATTCATAACGTTTAGTAAATAAGGATAATCTTTTTAATATAGATACAGGATATAATCTAAAGCCAGATTGTGTATCTACTCCTTCTAAGCCACATTCTAGCCTTACCCAAAAATTTGAAATACTTCGTCCTATTATGCTTGATTTAGGAACAACGTCTGGATCTAGTATTCTATTGCCAACAACAATACATGGCCAATTCAAGCTAGCCACATCTATAAAAACTTTTGAATCTGAGGGGTCCATTTGTCCATCTGCATCTATAGTGATAATAGCATCAAAGCCATTTTCATAAGCCCAATTCAATGCAGTTAGAATTGCAGCCCCCTTACCTTTATTTTTATTATGCTTTACGTAATGACAATTTAAATCTTTTATCTGGCTGTATGGATCGTCTTTACTTCCATCATCCACAACTAATACTTCAAGTCCTTGGGCTATGGACTTTTCTACCACATCTTTTAAAGTAAGTGCATGATTATATATACAAATTACTATTAACGTTCTTAATAACTTCATTGTTAATTTATCGTTTTTTCCTTACCAATACGTCCCACATTGGGCCAACATAACCTCTACTATGTAGAAATTTTATTCTATCTAACATCTCTGAGCATGGGTATATACGGTCAAATCTGCCAAACCATGCCTGCCTTAATGTTTTATCTAAAAATTTTTGGTCTATATAAGGAGAAAAATAAAAAACAGGAGGTAATAAATTAGTTGTTGGTTTTATTACTCCTTCATTTAGAGCTATTTCATATACTTTGGTTTTAGGAAATATTCTTATACCACAATATGCAAAAACTACACAGTGTTTTAACCTTTCTATGTTTTTAATTCCTCTTTTTACAGTTTTTTGAGTCTCATTAGGTCCACCAAATATAATAAAATGAGCACATGGAATTTCAAGTTCTGCCGCTATGTCATTAAATTTTAGTACATCTGAAAAAGAAAAGTTTTTGTTTAATCCTTCTAAAGTTTCATCTGTAGATGCATCTGTGCCCACTTCCATGGCAGCCAATCCTGCTCTTTTTAGGATTTTTAATTCTTCTTTGTCTATTCCTGCAGGTCTAAAAAATGCACACCATGGTGTGGTATTTCCGCGTTTTATTAAAACTTCTGCTATTTTTAAGTAGTTTTTTTGGGGATCGTTAAATGTAGAATCTGTAAAAAATATGTATTTTGCACCAAGTTTTTTGGTGATAATCTCTACAAGATCTCCTATTTCTTCTGGATCTCTAAAACGGTAACTTTTACCTTCTAAAAGTGGGTATGAACAATAGGCACATTTAAATATACAACCTCTTTTGGTTTGTATGTTTAACATCCCTCCATGTTTAATGTAGTAGTGTGCAATCTCAGGATCATATACTACAGGTTTCCATATATCGGGAGTTGGTTTATTATGTAATAATCGTTCAGGTATTGGATTGTTTTGTTCTATTGAATTAGCCAATTTAGGAAGTAGAATTTCCCCTTCTCCAATTATTCCATAGTCAGGTTTTAGATATGAAAACATCTGTTGTGGAAATATTGAAAAGGCAGGGCCGCCTATTACTATAGGAGCTGTTGTATTTTGTCTTACAAAATCTATGATCTTCTTTGCTGTTGATACAAATGATTCAGGATCTGAGGAATCCACAGTGTCTAAATTTCTTATTGAAATAGCGATAAGCTGGGGACTAAACTCTTTTAATACCTCTGAGAGTTTACTTGTTCCCCCTTGGCTTAGTAAATCAAAACACCTACATCTATGCCCTGTGTGTTGCAGTGCTCCTGCAAGGTGGGCAATGCCAAGAGGAAATACAGGATAAGGTATTTCTGCTAGATTAGTTGAAACTAATAGGCACCTTATTCCCATATTCCCCTTTTGTTTTGGACTGATTTTGAGGTAAATGAGACCATCTTCTTCTAGGAGTTAATCTTGCTGGTTTGTATGTACCGTCTTGTATTTCTTTTTGTACCACTTTAAAGAATAAACGAGCCATCTTTAACTCTTGGGGTTCATCATGATAAAATGTCCTCCATGCATATTTATACATTTCTTTTAACTTTTCAGGAGACATTCTCTTGGGGACAAAACATACTTCTGCTGTTGTATATTTAGACCAATCCTTGTGTAATATACGACCTTGTCTTTCATATTTTGCTGTAATAGGTGTATGAGGGAATGGAGTAAGGATTGTAAATTCTGCCATATCTACATCTATTTCTAAAAGAAAATCGACTAATTTTTTTATATAGTCTTCATCTTGGTTATCAGTACCTAAAAGGACAGCAGCTTCTACTCCAATTCCATAGTCTTTCAGCCTTTTTATCCTATTTCTAATGACATCAGAGGTATCTATGACTGCCTGATATACATACCAACAACCTGCTTCAGCAGCCTTTGATATTACTTCTTCATCATCTAACATTGGATGAGAGATCCATTTTTTCTTAAGAGGTTTTATTGCTTCAAATAGCTCTAATAACCATTTTTTATCTTGAGCAAGGGAATTATCAACAATAAACAATCTATTGTTATCTATTTGAGCCATCTCTTCTACTACTTTATCTAAAGGGCGAGGGCGAAAGACTCTTCCACCTAGGTAGGCTGTGCAACAAGGAAAACAGTTAAACTTACAGCCTCTGGATGCATGTACTAAATCAACCATCCTGATTCCTCTGTATGTATAAAGTTCCTTTTTTAAAATATCCCTTCTTGCAGGCCCAATACTTTCTATTGGTGGATGATCTCTAAAATAATCATAAATTGATTTTAGTTTTCCTTGTTCCCAATCCCTTAGCGTCTTTTCAAAACGACCATTTTCTGCCTCTCCTAAAAATACACTATCCACAAAAGTTGCAACTTCTTTAGCATGGAGCATAGTTGCAATTCCACCAGATATAACTTTTATCCCCCTTTTTCTAAAGTGTTGAGCGATTTCTTTTCCTCTGGGGAGTTGACATGTAAGCATCATAGAAAGTGCTACAACATCTACATCTAGGTCTTCTGGTAAGGGTTCAACATTTTCATCAATAAACACTATTTCATAGTCTTCTGGTATTGTAGCAGCCAAACAAACAGGTCCATGAGGTGGAAGGTGGAATTCTGTTTGTTCTGGAAGTTTTGGCCATTTTGGATATATCAATCCTATCTTTTTTGACATAGTTACACCACCCATGTAAAAAGTGCTTGATTTGAATTATTTAATGTTAGTTGTTTTTGTAGGTTTTTATCTATAAAATCCACTACACAGACAATAAAAGATCTTGTTAAATTTTGAGATCTTAACCATAGTCTGGCCTTCTCGATGATCGAAATTAACATATCTTCTTTGCTTGATTCATTACTATATGTAGCATATACACTACCTCTTAAATTAAAGAGGCTTGCTGCCTCAGAAATAGCTATATTAGGTAAGGTATATCCAAATAGTATAGGACTTGCTTCATTAATACTGGTTGAAATTGTTTGTGCATATTTGATATCTGTATCTAAAGATCCATACTTAGTAGCTAATAATAATCCGGTTTCCGGTTTAAGTTCATCTTTGGCTTCATTCAATGTTTGAGCGCATCCTAATATTATAAATTTGCTCAATATATCCATCCGTCCCCAGCGTTTTGGTTTTAGAGGTAAAAGTTTTGATGATAATGATTCAATTATTATTTTATCTAAATTAAGTGTAATAATTTTTTTATCATGATTATAAATATCATTCATATGTGTTTTCTCTTTGTTGTCTTATTGCTTTTATCATCTGAGGTAAAAGTTTTTTTAATGAATTATCTATGATTGAGGCAAAATCATAAGCTATTATGTGCTTACCATCTCTTCCTTTTGCAAGGTCATATACTGAGTGATATTTATCTATAATCTCCCCAGATATTGTGCCATGCCAAAATATCTTATTATTTTTTAGGTTTCTTAATCTTAATTGAACTATAAGGCTTATATCATAAGAGACATAAGGTAGCCCAAATATCCTCGTTAGCCACGCATACATACTGGATCCATAATAATAACCAGTTTCTTTTACTAGGCTCTTTTTTAATATACCTTCAAGACGAAATTCTACTTTTTGATATGGATCTTGAGGTAAGAAAATTATTCTTTTAAAGGCATTTGTCTGTTTAAGATCGTAATATATTGCTCTTGCTATGCTAAACCCAAAAGGTTTAGAATTAAAAGGAGAAAAACCTGTATATAATTCTGGAATATCTGAATCTATCTCCACCCAAAGTACTCCAGGTATAAATCCCAACCATTTTTTGTTATCACTTCCTCGTAACTGAGGTCTTAAATCAACAAATTTATCTACACCTATTGTTATAGGTAGAGGTTTTTTAGTATTATATATGGTGACATTTTTAGGTACTTTTAAAGAAAAATCGAGTGTTGAAGCACAACAACCGTAACAAGTGACAATTAGCAGGCAAACTAATATGTGTTTTATGTGATATGAGCACCTCATTTTTCCACTCTCTTCTGATTTATCCAACAAAGAGGATCTTCTGCTAAATAATTTCCTGTTACTTGATATGCATGCCCTCTACAGCCATAACATCTATATTTTAATTCACAACTTGAGCATTTACCCTTTATGTTTTTTCTAATATTCCTAAGGTCTTGAATGATAGGACTATTTTTTAAAATAGTTTTAAGGGGTAAATGCTTTATGTTTCCAACCGCAATATCTACCCCAGGACAGGGATAGACATCTCCATTGGCTGCTACAGTACATGAATATTCATGTCTTGCACAATGAGATGCAACAAGTGGAGGATGAACTAACCAATAGCGATTAAATTCTATATTGTCAATCTGGGCTAATTTTTCAAATAAAGTTTTTATTTCATTTATACTTACTTCTAATTCTGGATGTTTTTTAGCTCTTCCTTGCAATGTCATTATCTCTATATAAGGAGTAATTGAATTTTTGCGTGCCCATCTCCATAACTTAGGAATTTCATTATAATTTTGTCTACAAATAATAGTTTCTATCCCTAATTTATGTTTAGGGTCTGGATATCCTGCTTGAATTAGATATCTAAGGCCTTTCATAATCATAGAAAAAGTATCTTTTTTGCCGGCCAGGAAGTCCTGTATATTGGCTTTAAAGCTATTTAGCTTTATAGCAACCTCGACTTTAAATTTATATAGTCTCTTTGATATTTCCTTGGTTAGTAAGGTTGCATTTGTAAATAAAGCCATATTGAGATCATAGGAGCTTATAAATTCTATAAGTTCTAAAAGATGAGGATATAAAAGAGGTTCTCCACCACCCAATATGATAATCTTTTTAGCTCCTAATTGCTTTGCTTGCTTTACTACATCACATATTTCTTTAAAACTTAACTCATTAGATAAAGGTTCACCAGATGCTGCATAGCAATAGATACAGCGCAAGTTGCACTTTCGTGATAGTTCAAGCTCTAAGGAAAGTAGTCCATTTTGAGCTTTTATTTGTTCGATTTCCTGTTGGGAAAATTCTAATCCCCATGGTCTATCAATAGTAGTGTGACATGCCTTGTTCATATTTCTTTTTTTCTTAAATCAAAAAAACGTTTAGGTTTTCTCTGCCCCGCAGGTTGTATCTTTTTAATTACTAATTCAAATTTTTCAGTCCTTATTTTAGGAGTAACTCTAAGTTTAGCTTGTAATAATTTTTTTATTTTATCAATGTTAATAACTTTATCTTTTGATGCGACAACAACTGTTATTTCATCAGATAATTTATAAGACTCCCTTACTTCAAGATAAGAGGCATCTATTTCTGGAATTTCTGATAGTATTTGAAATATCATATCAGGATAAAGTGTAGTGCCCTTACATTTTAGCCTTTGGGCAAGTCTTCCTTCAATAGGTCCTAATCTTGGAGTATTCCAAGAACAACTACATTGGGATGTATATAGTCTCGCAACATCTCCTGTTCTATATCGGATAAGAGGTAGACCCTCTACTCCAAGAGGAGTTACTACAACCTCTCCTGGTTCCCCTTCTGGTACAGGATTCCCTTTATCATCTATGATTTCTACAATTGCGAGTTCAGGGTGTGCATGGCAACCATTCTTTTTATAACATTCACAAAAGCATGTTTCTATCTCAGTAGCTGCATAAGTAGAAATGGCATCTACCCCCCATAATTTCTTTATCGCTTTCCCTAGGTTGTTAGGAGATAAATTATAGTTCCTTATTGGTTCTCCAATGGCTACAAGGTGTTTTATGCCAAAATTTTTAGGAATTACACCATTGTCCAATGCCCATCTCGCCATATTTATTAAAAAGCTTGGTACTCCTACGATGCCTGTAGGTTTTAAAAGTTTAATTAACTCCCACTGTCTTTGAATTTGTCCAGGTCCACTTCTTATAACTTTTGCTCCAAGCATCTTAAGCCCTAGAAAGTATGCTAATCCTGCAACAAAACATTTATCTAAAGTTACGCATAGCAAAAAACAATCTTGGGCATTAGCTCCAAAACCTGCAAAGGCTATAGCTTCATTAAGAGCAAGTCTTTTTAAGTCATTTTGAGTATATGGAATTAATACTGGATTAGATGTAGTGCCAGAAGTTAAATTTAGATCGCAAAACTTTACCTCTTCCACAGCAAAGAATGAACTAGTCTCTTGTTCTAGATCTTTTCTTGTAGTTAATGGTAACTTTTTAATATCTTCTATCGATGTTAGATCAGAGATGTTAAAGTCTTTACCTAAAAGTTTAGCATAAAATTTACTTTTTAATGCTTGGTTAATATGTTTTTTCAATAATTCAAATTGAATCTGATTTATTTCTTCAATACTCTTTGCCCTTAGATCAAGAGCATTTTTTATTTTTTGTGGTATATTATTTAAAGCTATCATACAATTTTTGTGATGAAAATTCTGGTGTTATTTTCTTTTTATTAAAAAATAGCTCTTGTTTTTTCAATTCTTCTTCAATAATCTTTTTTGTTTTAGTCTTTAATTCAAATATTGCCTTGATTTCATCTTTATTTTCATCTGGTAATAGTTGGGGTAGTATAACTACCTTTACCTTAGTTGGATTTAATAATCTTGAGCCAGGTGGCATTAGGTTAAAGGTATTTACAAGACAAATTGGTACGATAGGCCTTTTTAATTTATATGCTAAATAAAAGGCGCCATTTTTGAATCTTCTAAGTTTTCCTGTTCTAGAACGATGTCCCTCTGGCCATATTATTAAAGAACATCCATCTGCTAATAGTTTTGATGCCTTCAGATATATTTCATCCCAACCTTTATTGGCATCTATATATCCCGCAAGTTTCATAACTATATTATATATTGGTATCTTAAATGGCCATGTAGTTACAAATGCACAATCATAAGGGATAATGCCAAATAAATATGGATCTGTAGCTGAACAATGGTTTGCTACAAATATTACAGGAGTATTAATGCCTTTAGATTTATCTTCAACTTCTACAGGAGAAAAGAAGGGGACAATTTTGATTAACACAAAGCCATAGTATCTTACATACCATCTTACAGATTTATCTAATGGCCATTGTAAGATCATTGTATTTATTAATAGAGAAAATGGCAATAATACCAAACTAGCTAGTGTTACTAAAAAAAATGCTGGCCAAAAATATAAATTTAAACAAAATTTTTTCAAAAAAAACATAATAGCTTATTAAACTAACTCTTCTCGTTTTTTAATTTTATAATTAGATCAAAAAGATCTTGTAGGGTCTTTACTGCTCGAAGAGCTTCTTCATCTGTCATTTTCATTCCAAAATTTTTTTCTAAAGCAACTACCATATCAACTGCATCAAGGCTATCTAGTCCTAAATCTTCATATAGTTTTGCCTCAGGTTTTAATTCACTGGGATCTAATTCAAATTCTTCTGCTAATATCTTTATTACTTGTTCTTTTATCTGTTCATCATTCATAACTAGACCACCTCCTAAATAAAAGGCTTGTATTTACTCCTCCTAGTGCAAAGTTATTTTTTAAAATCATGTTTACCTCTGTAGATTCAACTTGTTGTACAAGTTCTATATCACATGCAGGATCAGGAGTGTTTAAGTTTAGAGTTGGCACTAACTCTTGCCTTTTAAAACTCTCAATTGCTACTATAGATTCTAAAACTCCAGCAGCACCGAGGCTATGTCCTATATGTCCTTTTATTGAACTTACAGGAGTGTTTTTACCAAATACCTGTTTTATTGCTTGTGCTTCAGCAATGTCACCTTTGTTAGTACCAGTAGCATGTGCACTTATATAATCCACATCTTTAGGACTAACATCAGCGTCTTTTAATGCCTTCTGCATAACTTTAGCCATTTGGTTAGCATCTGGATTAGCTATGTGTTGGCTATCACAGTTTAAGGCAAATCCTAAAATTTCAGCATATATCTTTGCTTTTCTTTTTCGTGCAGATTCAAGGGTTTCTAAAACTAAAATCCCTGCCCCTCCACCGCAAACAACCCCGTCTCGATCTTTATCAAACGGGCTAGGTGTTTGATTGGGCGTAACATTTTTTCTAGATGCTGCTTTTAGCACATCAAATACCATAGTAACTGTTGGATGAACTTCGTCTGCTCCCCCGCACAACACAATTCTTTGTATACCTGTTCGCAATAGTATAAATCCAAGCCCAATAGCTTGTGATGAAGACGTACATGCACTTGCTGTAGCCCACTGATGTCCTTTTATCTTCAAATCTAAACATACATTAGCTGCACAAGAATGCCCCATAATTTTAAAAAATACTCCAGATTTGACTCCTTCTATTGTTTCCTCTGGTAAAAACTCTCTATAAAATTCTTCATGTACAGAAGGACTTCCTGTAGTAGAACCAATAATAACTCCTGTATCTTCAGAGGATAAATCTTCTGGTGTTAAGCAGGCGTCTTTGACCGCCTCTCGTGCTGCTATTGCACTCCAAATTGCCATAGGCCCCATAGTTCTCCTAAGGGTCCTATGAATTAACTTTTTGGCATTTATATCAGGAACAGGAGCAGCTATTAGACTATTTAATCCTTTTATATGTTGCCAGTCCTTCATAAATTTTACAGCACTTTTTCCTTGCCATATACATGAACATAGAGTTTCTACTCCAATTCCAAATGGACTTACTGCCCCCATCCCTGTTATTACAACTCTATTCATAGACAATTCTTTATTCTCTCCCAAAAATTAGAGAGTCCTCCACACATTTCTCCTACAGTCATAAGGGCAGATAAAGAAGCCCCAACAATTCCTGGCATTAGAGTACTTTGTCCACTTAACCATAGACCTGAAATTTTAGTCCTAGCCGTAGGAGCAAATTGATATATGTTATGTGAGATACCGTAAACTGCTCCTTCTGGACTCATTATTTCTTCCCAAAACGTAATGGGAGAAGCTGTCTCTAATACTTCAACTTTATTTTTAGGGATATTCCACTTCTCCTCAACAATTTTAAGTATACATGATGTTACTGTATTTTTCCAATCATAGTATCGATGTGTTTTATATATACTTTTACGTTGGCATAACTTCAAACTAATATTTTTTATACCTTCTACATTGTAAAAATAAAATGGTCGGAGAAGGCAAAAGGTGTTTTTCTTTTTATGACTATCTCTTAAACCAAGAGCTGTTAGCATGAGAGAACTTTCATGTTTATTGCTATCTTGTGCTGAGAAAAGTTCAATATCTTCATTTAATAAAAAACAGTTGTGCCATTTATATCGTTCTATATATTTTTGTTCTGCTGTAGCAAATACAATAAACATAGAAGGAGTATTTTCTAATTCTTTTAATCTTGTTATATAAGCGGGTCTAAAGACGTGGTTTGGTATCATATATAATAATAGAGATGGATGGCCAGTATAAACTACATTATCCGTATAAATAAATTGATCGTTTGATTCAACTGCCCATACTTTGTCATTTTTAATGTGTATTTTGTTGATACAATTATTTGCTTTAATTTCTACTCCAAGTTCTTTTAATCTTTTAATAAATGCGTCTATAATGCCTTGTCCACCATTTCTTATCCAATAAGTCCCAGATAAAAAAGCATTTGTTACCATAGAGTGAGCTAGAAGAGACGCCTTTTTAGGAGGGACTCCATAAAAAAATATAGGATACGACAGTATACTAGTTAGTGTTTTACTTCTTATATTTAAAGATTTAATAGTATCTAACAAGCTATGTGTTAGTGAACGATTATATAAATCTGAAGGTGTTAATAGGGGAAGATCAAAATTAAAAAATGGTATTTGATTACATATTTTTTTTATTAATCCAAGATATCTTTTTATCCCTTCTTCTTCTCTAGGGAATTTTCTTATTAGATCCTGTTCAAATCTAGTATAAGAAAAATGTACCTTAAAATTTATATGACTTGGCTCAATAAATAGTTCATCACACGCTTCGTCTGGGAAGGGTACAATTTTTAAATACTTTATTATATCAAGATAACTCCAAATAGCTTTTAGGACCCCTTTTTCTCCAAGTCCGCCTGTATAATGAAATCCTGTATCAAATGCATAACCTTTTCTATAAAATCGTCTTATTGAGCCGCCAATCTTGTTTGAGGCCTCGAACAAAACAACACTACGTCCTTGTCTTGCTAATAAAGCACAAACAGTTAATCCACTAATTCCAGAACCAATAACTACAGTATTTACCTTCATAAGTTATAATTTATTTCTAAAATATAAGAGGCATTAGTCCCCCCAAATCCTGAAGCATTGCACATGATAAAACGAGGTTTATGTCTGATTAACTCCTTGCCTACTAAATTTAGCTTTTTAGATATAGAATCGGGCTCATCAAGATTTGGATTAGGGGCTATAAAGCCATCTTGGCACATAATAATAGAATATACTGCTTGAGATGCGCCGGCCATCCAAAACTCGTGACCTGTTAAAGACTTTGTCGCAGCAACTAAGGGTTTATCTTTAAAAATTTCCCATATAGATTGAGCTTCAACTTGATCTCCTACCATAGTAGAAGTGGCATGTGCCATTATTAGATCAATATCTTGACTCATTAATCCAGAAGAATGTAAAGCTTTTAGCATAGAATTTTTTATTCCTGTTCCGTCTGGGACAGCAATATGATATCCATCACAGGCGGTTCCATATCCTAATATCCATCCAAGGGGTGTTATCCCACGAGCAGTTACACTTTTTTCAGATTCTAATATTAAAGCTGCAGCACCTCCTGAAGGGACTAATCCATCTCTTTTATTATCAAAAGGACGGGATGCCTTTTCTGGTTCATCCTCTTTAAGAGAAAATGCTCCAAGAGCGTCAAAGCTACACATTGACTGCCAAGATATTTCTTGAGCTCCACCACAAATTATAATATCTTGCTCACCTAAAGTTATAGCTTGAGCAGCTTGTCCTATTGCCATTGCTCCACTGGCACATGCAGAACTTATTGTCCAACAATATCCTTTTAGTTTTAAGAGAGTTGCTATATTTAATGTAATTGTACTATTTAATAATCTAAATATATGTCCACTACCTATAGATTTAGTTTCTTTATATCTTAAAAGGGTTTCTACTTGTTCAACAGCAGTAACTGCTGAAGAGTCATTGCCAAAAATAAGACCAACTCTTTCATTGTTTTTAAGTATAGAATTATCCAATGCTGCTTGTTGCAAAGCTTGTTTTATGGCAGCTAATGCCCAAACTCCAAAATCTGGTAAAGATTTTCTAGTTTTTCTATCTGCTACTTTTTGGGGATCAAAATCTTTTATAGTAGCTGTCAGTCCGCTTCTAAAGCCTAATTCTTTCCTCTTAGAATCTAGAACTATTCCACTTTTTCCCTTTTTAAGGGACTCCCTAACTGATGTAATTTCAAGCCCTAAACAAGAAATTATTCCGATCCCTGTAATAGCGATCCTCTTGATTTTCACTCCCAACCCTTATCTATTTTTATTAATTTGTTAAATGTACTTGAAATATCTTTTTTATCAAGAAACAAATTAATTATATAATATGACAATAAAAGAAAAGCTGCTATTTCTCTTGACAGTTTGTAAGAATCTTGGTATCAACTGCATCGCTAAGGTTGTTTATTTGAGTTTTTGTGTTATTTTATGTTATAGACTAAAGGCGCGTAGCTCAGGGGGAGAGCGCTACCTTGACGCGGTAGAAGTCGGCGGTTCGATCCCGCCCGCGCCTACCATTATAGAATAAACCCTCCTCGGAGGTCTATAATTAAGGCATCTTTTTGGCCCCCTTGTGAGGGCAAAAGATGCCTTTTTTGGCTTATGGTCAACTCTGGGGCTTTAAAAAGGGGTAATTATGGCAGATACTATAAAAGTAATCCTTTCTGATAAAACATTAGAGGTAGAAAAAGGGGTATTAGCAGAACAGATTCTTTTAGAAAGTCTAAGTAAAAAACAAAAAAAGGCTTTAATCCTAGCCAAAGTAGATGGACAATTAAAGGATTTAACCACCCCTTTAGTTTCAGATTGCCATTTAGAGCCAGTTTTTAAGGATGCTCCAGAGGCGCTTGAGGTATTAAGACATACTTGTGCACATGTGCTTGCACAGGCAGTAAAGGAACTTTTTCCCTCAGCAAAGCTTGGTATTGGTCCCGCTATTGAAAATGGTTTTTATTATGATTTTGACTATGAGCGTCCATTTACTCCTGAAGATTTAGAAAAGATATCTAAGAAGATGGAAGAGATTATAAAAAAGGCTCTTCCTCTTAAACGAGAAGATATGAGCATTGAAGATGCTCAAAAGAGGCTAGAAGATGCCAAAGAAGTCTATAAATTGGAACTCCTCGATCAATTAAAGGAACAGGGGGAAAAGGTTGTATCCTTTTATACTCAAGGGGATTTCTTTGATCTGTGTAAGGGGCCACATCTAAAAGATACTGGAAAGATATCTTGTTTTAAGCTATTGCATGTTGCTGGGGCTTATTGGCTTGGTGATGAGACCAGGCCTATGCTTCAACGAATTTATGGTACAGCATTCTTTGATAAAAAAGAGTTAAAAACATATTTAAATAGATTAGAGGAAGCAAAAAGAAGAGATCATAGACGTATTGGAAAAGACCTTGAACTATTTTCCATATCTGAAGAAATAGGTCCGGGGCTTATTTTGTGGCATCCAAAGGGTGCTCTTGTACGAAAGATAATAGAAGATTTTTGGCGTGATGAACATTTAAGGCGAGGTTATAGTCTTCTTTTTACTCCTCATATTGCCAAAAGGCAGCTTTGGGCTACAAGTGGACATTTAGATTTTTATGCAGAAAATATGTATGCTCCCATGGAAATAGATGAAGTAAGTTACCAACTTAAGCCCATGAACTGTCCATTTCATATTGCAATCTATAATAGTAGACGTCGTTCTTATAGAGAACTTCCTTTGAGATGGTGTGAGATTGGCACTGTATATCGTTATGAGAGGACAGGAACCCTTCATGGACTTATGAGGGTGAGAGGATTTACACAAGATGATGCCCATATATTTTGTCGTCCAGATCAACTCTCAAAAGAGATAGAAGAAGTGCTAGATATGACTCTTTATGTTTTAAGAGTATTTGGATTTGACAGATATGATATATATCTTTCTACCCGGCCAGAAAAATATGTAGGGACAGAAGAGAATTGGCAACGTGCTACTAGTGCACTTGAAGATGCGCTAAAAAAGCAAGGGCTTTCCTATGAGATTGATCCAGGTGAAGGTGTTTTCTATGGTCCTAAGATAGATATAAAAATAAAAGATTGTCTTGATCGTTCTTGGCAGTGTTCTACTATTCAGGTAGATTTTAATTTACCTGAGCGTTTTGATATGAAATATATGGGCGAAGATGGTTCTCTGCATACCCCAATTATGGTTCATAGAGCACTTCTTGGTTCTTTTGAGAGATTTTTTGGTGTTCTAATAGAACACTATGCTGGAGCATTTCCTGTGTGGCTTGCACCAGTTCAGGCAATAGTGCTTACTGTTACAGATAGACAAAATGATTGGGCAAAAGAGGTGGAAAAAAGGCTTTTAGAACTTGGAGTTAGAGTCGAAACAGATTTAAGAAATGAAAAACTGGGTAAAAAGATTAGAGAAGCCCAGCTTCAAAAGATTCCATATATGCTTATAGTAGGTGATAAAGAGCTTGAATCAAAGACACTAAGTCCAAGGACTAGAAAAGGTGAAACCCTAGAGGCAATGGATATCGAAAGCTTTTATGCCTTATTAAAGAAAGAATGTGAAGAACCTTTTAAAAAGGCAAAAGCAGGTAATAGGCAATAAAAGTTAAAAAATATCTTAATCTTAAAGGGTTATTTTGTTATATTATTGTTTTGTAATCTTTAAGTAGGTTTTTTTATGGTCCCAAATTGGTTATGGATCTTTTTAAGTGGTATACCCCTAGTATTACAGATGGGGGAGGAGGTGCAGCATCGCAAGCAAAGGTAAAAGGGTAAATGTAAACTGGCAGATTAAGGCCCGTGAGGTTCGGCTTATTAATGAAGATGGAAAACAGGTAGGTATTGTGCCGATAGAAGAGGCAAGAAGGCTTGCTGAAGAGGCAGGTCTTGACCTTGTAGAGGTTGCTCCAAATGCAGATCCTCCTGTTTGCCGTATAATGGACTATGGGAAATATAAATATGAGCAGAGTAAAAAGGCGCAGGAGGCCAAGAAACGCCAGACCATTATCCAGGTAAAAGAGATTAAAATGCGTCCTAGGACTGATGTCCATGATTTAAATGTAAAGAAGAAAAAGATTAGGAAGTTTTTAGAAGCAGGTAATAAAGTTAAGGTAACAGTTCGTTTTAGAGGACGTGAGATAGTTCATTCCAATTTGGGTCTTGAGATGCTTAAGAAGATTGCAGAAGAGATGTCAGATATATCTCGTCCTGAACACATGCCTAGCATGGAGGGCGGGACGATGTGTATGATATTAGCTCCTGTAAAAAAGGATTGACCTTATAGAGATTGCAGGTTACTAATTGCGGTTAGCTCTTCTTTAAAGAGGGGCAACTTATTGATTTAAAAGAATTTTGATATTAAGGAGATAGTTATGCCAAAAATAAAGACTAAAAGAGGAGCGGCAAAGCGTTTTAAAAAGACAGCAAAGGGGAAATTAGTACATTTCCCTGCTGGCAAAAGCCATCTTCTTACCCATAAGACAAGAAAACGTAAGAGACGCTTAAGAAAGGCTAAGGTAGTTTCTAAGACAATGGCTCCTACTTTAAATAGGATGATGCCATTTCTTTAAAGATTTAGCAGTTATAATAAAAAATAAATATTTTTTGATGAGGAGAGTGTAAAATGCCACGCGTAAAAAGAGGTTTTAAGGCTCGTAGGCGTAGGAAAAAGATATTAAAGATGGCAAAAGGTTATTGGGGTGCCCGCCATCGCTGTTACAAGATGGCTAAAGAGACTGTTGAACGCGGACTTGTTTATGCCTATAGAGACAGGAAGACAAAGAAAAGAAATTACCGTAGGCTTTGGATTACAAGAATTAATGCTGCTTGTAGGTTAAATGGTATTTCATATTCCAAGTTTATGGGTGGTCTTAAAAAGGCAGGTATTGAGTTAGATCGTAAGGTACTAGCAGATTTAGCTGTTACAGAACCGGAAGTCTTTTCTAATCTAACTAAAATAGCACAAAATGCATAAAGAAATAGAAGGAATATTAAAGCGTGCCCGACAAGAGATAAAAGAGGCTAAGGATCCAAAATCTCTTGAGGCGATAAGGATAAAGTTTTTAGGTAGAAAGGGAGAGATTACTTTAGCCTTTAAAAGGCTTTCTACCCTTTCTCAAGAAGAACGTCCTAAGGTTGGAAGGCTTTTAAACGAAGCCAAAAAGGAGATAGAATCTCTTTTAAAGGATAAAGATAAATCCTTTAAAGAGTCGGCCACAACCTCTTTATATAAAGATGGTCTTGGGTGGCTAAAGGGTGTACTTGATCCATCTTTACCTGGTCGAAGGCAGCCGATAGGTAGACTTCATCCTATTACGCAGGTAATGGATGAGATATGTGCAGTGTTTAAATCAATGGGTTTTTCCATTGCAGAGGGGCCTGAGGTAGAAGAAGATTTTTATAATTTTGAGGCACTTAATATCCCCCCAAATCATCCTGCCAGAGATATGCAAGATACTTTTTACATTGATGATAAAGTACTTCTTCGCACTCATACGTCTCCTATTCAAATACGAACTATGAAGTCTAAAAAACCACCCATAAGGATTGTTGCTCCGGGTAAGGTATATAGATGTGATTCAGATGTTACTCATACTCCTATGTTTCATCAGGTAGAAGGTTTGATGGTGGATAAAGATGTCTCTTTTTCTCAACTAAAGGGTACGCTTACTCAATTTATCCATAAGATTTTTGATCCTCAAACAAAAGTGCGCTTTCGCCCAAGTTATTTTCCCTTTACAGAACCGAGTGCTGAAGTAGACATTCAATGTGTAAATTGTAGGGGAAAAGGTTGTAGAGTATGTGGCTATACCGGTTGGCTTGAAGTCTTAGGAGCCGGTATGGTCCATCCGGCTGTGTTTAGAAATGTAGGTTATGATCCTAATGAGCTTACAGGATTTGCCTTTGGATTGGGTGTTGAGCGCATTGCAATGTTAAAATATAGTATTGACGATATCCGACTTTTCTACGATAACGATATCCGATTTTTGGATCAGTTTTAGATAAAGGATTTAGGTCATGTTGATTTTGACATCATGGCTCAGAGAATTTGTACGTTTTGATGCCCCAGTTGATAAATTGGCCTACGACCTTACAATGGCAGGGCTTGAGATAGAAGGAGTTGAGCCTGCTTACAAAGATCTTGATAAGGTTGTAGTAGGTAAAATAGTGGAGTCAAAACCAATTAATGAAGAACTACGCAAGCTAAAGATTTGTAAGGTAGATATAGGCAGCGAAGTAGTACAAGTTGTATGTGGTGCTCCAAATGCTAAAGAGGGTATCTTTGCCCCTGTAGTTTTAGATGGTGCACAGCTTTTAGGTGGTGAAAAGATAGAAAAGACAAAGATACATGGTGTAGTCTCTGAGGCAATGCTTGCTAGTGAAAAGGAGTTATACTTAGGCGATGATAGCTGGGGCTTAATGGAGTTAGATCCAGAAAAAGAGCCCAAGCCAGGCCAATCCTTAAAAGATTTTTTAGGATTAGAAGATTGGATACTTGAGGTCTCAATAACCCCTAATAGGCCAGATTGTCTAAGTGTTCTTGGAGTTGCTAGAGAGATAAGTGCAATTTATAAACTTCCCTTAAAAGATGATCTTTATTTAGCTCTTATGGGTATTGTGATGCCCAGAGGTAAAAAGAATCCAAAAGAGCAAAGTAATTCAATTAGTGCTAAAGATGCACAAAATTTACAGGAGATACCCGTTGAGATAGAGATAGAAGATAAAGAGCATTGTTTCAGATACTGTGGTTTAGTTCTTAAGGATATAAAAGTTGAGGATTCTCCAAGTCTTATAAAGAGGAGACTTTATTCATGTGGGATGAGACCTATAAATAATGTAGTTGATATTACAAATTATGTACTTTTAGAAAGAGGGCAGCCTTTACATGCATTTGATCTTGATAAGCTCTCTGGTCCAAAGATTATTGTACGAAGTGCAAGGCAGGGAGAGTCCATAGTAACTTTAGATGGTAAAGAGAGAAAACTAGAACCTGGAATGCTTGTAATTGCAGATGCTGAAAAGCCTGTTGCTATTGCAGGGGTGATGGGAGGATTAGAGAGCGAGGTTACTAAAGATACCAAAAGGATTCTTTTAGAGAGTGCATGTTTTGAACCAATCCAGGTAAGGATTACTCGTAAAAAGCTAAAGCTTAATACTGAGGCCTCTTATAGGTTTGAAAGAGCGGTAGATCCAGAAGGAGTACTACCAGGTATTCAGCGGGCTATGGGGCTTATGGTTCAATATTGTCTTGCTAGGCCATGTGGCCCTCCTATAGATATTTATACGAATCGATTTAAGCCTATTGCCATAACCGTAGAGCCTAAAAAGGTGAACAAGGTACTTGGTACTGATCTCACTAGAGAGCAGATGGTAAGGCTTCTTCTTTCTATTCGAATGGGGATGGAAGAGGAACAGATTGATCTTAAGGGAGACGAACAAATAGTTTGTTATCCACCACCTTATCGCAGCGATTTAAAGGAAGATATTGATCTTATAGAAGAAATTGCAAGGCTCTATGGCTATGACAATATAGAAACCACACTTCCTGTTGCAGAGCTTGTACCTGCTATAGAATCTAGTAGTGAGCGTTTGATATCTAAAGTAAGGCATATATTAAATGCCTATGGACTTACAGAGATTATTTCTTATAGCTTTTGTTCTCCAAAGGATATAAGAGCCCTTGGTTTTAAAAAGGATGATCCTAGGCTTAAGTGGGTAGCTCTTAAAAATCCTTTAACAGAAGAGCACTCTGTGTTAAGGACCGAGCTTATATCTTGTTTATTAAATACTGCTTCAAGAAACATTTCTTATAGGAATTTAGATATAAAGATATTTGAGATTGGCAAAACTTTTATAAACAGAGGTAGAGAGAGACTCCCTGAAGAAGAATTAAGACTTTGTGGACTCATGACTGGTAAAAGATATCCAGTTTCATGGGCACTTCCTCAGTCAAGTGTAGATCTTTTTGATTTAAAGGCAGTGGTTGAGACATTATTAGATGAGGTATGTGGTGCAAATTCATGGAATATAAAGTTAAATGCAAAGACTGAGCCTTACTATTTACCAGGGACTTCTATAGAATTTTTTGATCCAAATGCCAAATTAATAGGTAGTCTTGGACAGGTGGATCCAAAGGTATTAAGACATTTTGATATTGAAAAGGCTTCAGTTTTTGTGTTTGATTTATCTTTACCTGTGCTTGAAAATTGGATTGATAGAAAGATTGTATTTAGACAAATACCTAGATTCCCAGCGGTTGAAAGAGATATTGCAGTCATAGTAGATAAACATGTTCCAGCTCTGGATTTAGTAGATTTTGTAAAATCTAAAGATATTGAGTTATTAGAAGAAATATGTATATTTGATGTCTATACTGGTAAGCCTATACCTAAGGATAAAAAGAGTATAGGTCTTAGGTTTAGATATAGGGCGAAAGATCATACTCTTACAGAAGAGGAAATCAACTCAGTGCATAAGCCACTGGTTGATTCTATATTAAAACAATTTAAGGCGGAGCTTAGGGCATAAATGAGTACACTTACAAAAAGAGAGATAGCAGAGCAGGTTAGTTCTAAACTAGGTTTTTCTATCAGAAATAGCCTTCAGTTAGTAAATGATGTTTTTGAGCTAATGAAGGCTGCATTAAAAGATGGACAAGAGATCAAGATTGTCCGTTTTGGAACTTGGAGGCCTGTAGAGAGAAAGGAGAGAAAAGGGATTAGCCCTGCAGATGGTTCTCCTATAGTTATTGCAGGTCGTAGAACAGTTGCGTTTCATCCAAGCCGTACCCTTAAAAAGATCATAAACTCAGAAGAATAAGAATTTTTAAAAGATTTTTAAAGGGTAGGCTCCAAAAGGGATTTTTTAAAAGTGTTATGAGTGGGGCCAGCTCCAGACAACCAAGATATTTTACTATTGGACAAGTGAGTAAAAAGATGGGTCTGGAGCCCCACGTTCTTAGATATTGGGAAAAAGAATTTGAGGAGATAAGGCCCAGACGTATCTCTGGGAGAAGACTTTATAGAGCAATTGATGTTGCTTATATTCGTTTAATACACCATTTGCTCTATAAAGAAGGTTTTACTATTTCTGGAGCCAAAAAAAGATTAAAAGAGCTTAAACTTGGTACTAAAGAAGACATTGACCAATATCTAGTATCAAAAAGGCTCAATACTAAAAACTCAGGTTTAATTAGCTCAAAAAGCTCTAAAGAAATAGATATTTTTAATAGCTTACGAGAAATCAAGACGGAACTTTTAAAGATAGTTGATATGCTTAAATAGCAAATGACTAAAATGGATGATAAAACATATCAAAAACTAAAAACGTTACGCTCTAGAATAGATCAAATAGACATAGAGTTAGTCAAACTCCTTCAAGAACGGCTTAGGCTTGCTGTTGAGATAGGAAAAACAAAAGCACAGGCTCAAAAAGAGCCCCTTGATCTAGTCCGAGAAAAAGAAGTCATACAACATATACTTGAAGAAAATGAGGATATTTTCCCCCCTGCAGGATTAAAGGTAATATTTAGTGAGATAATATCTGCCTGTAGAAATGCACAAAGGCCTGCTAATGTAGCCTATTTAGGCCCAGAGACAACCTTTACACACATGGCAGCAGCGAGATTTTTTGGACATGCCCCAAGATTTTTACCCTGTGGTAGTATCACAGAGGTATTTGAAGAGGTAGAGAGAAATAGAGTAGATTATGGAGTAATTCCAGTAGAGAACTCTGTAGAAGGAACTGTAGCACTAACCTTAGATGGACTGTATGACTTTAATGTAAAGGTATGTGGGGAAGTCTATCTGCCAATTTCACATTATTTAATTAATCAAAGTGGTAGAATAGATAAAATAAAAAGAATTTTATCTCATCCTCATGCACTTGCTCAGTGTCGTATTTGGTTACAGAGGAATCTTCCAGCAGTACCAACAGAGGCAGTTGTAAGTACAGCTCAAGCAGCTAGGTGGGCAGCAGTAGATCCTGATATAGCAGCTATTGCAAGTCCTTTAGCAGCAAGGACATATAATCTTCAAATTGTTGCAAGGCGTATAGAAGATTATGAAGGAAATACCACAAGATTTTTGGTTTTAGGACATCATTGTCCAAGATCAAGTGGTAATGATAAGACCTCATTGTTATTAAGTCTTGAGGATAAACCTGGTTCTTTATTTAGACTCCTTGAGCCTCTTGCTAAGAGAGGAATCAATCTTACAAAGATTCAGTCACGTCCAGTTAAAAATGAGCCCTGGCGTTATCTGTTCTATGTAGATGTGGTAGGACATATTGATGATCCTATAGTACATGAAGGTATCAAGGCTATAGAGAAAGGATGTACCTTTTTAAGGTGGCTTGGTTCTTATCCAATGGGTGAGATGGTAGATACAATATGTGATCCGCCTCAAAGGGATAATAAATATTAGTGTTCAATTTTTTCTTTATAATTACAACCCGTTACAGGACATTTTAGTATTAATCCATCTTTTTTGGAGTTTACCTCAACCAATATTTCCCAACCACAAAGAGGGCAAGTTTTTGCTACAGGTTTATCCCAAACTGCATATTTACACTCAGGGTATCTACTACAACTATAAAATATCTTCCCTCTTTTAGATCTTCTTTTTACGAGTTCTCCGGTACATCCTGGCTGAGGACATGGCACTCCTGTTGTAAGAGGTTTTGTGTTTTTACACTCAGGATATCCAGAACAGGCAAGGAATTCTCCAAAGCGCCCTCTTTTTATAACCATTGGTCTTCCACATTTTTCACAAATCCCTACATTTTGACTCTCTTTTTCTACAATCTTTATATTGCCATTTTTATCGCGTACAAAATCACTAGTATATTTACACTTAGGGTAAGAAGAACAGGCAAGGAATTCTCCTGTTCTTCCATATTTTATTACAAGAGGAGCACCACATTGAGGGCATTTAAGTTCAGTATCTACCCCTAAAGCCTTAATAGATTTCATCTGTTTTCGGGCATCATCTAGCCTTTGGTTAAAGGGGCCATAAAAACGCCTTAAGAGTTCTGTCCATGAGACTTTGCCCTCTTCAACTAAATCTAATTCTCTTTCCATCTCTGCTGTAAAGCCTACATCTAGTATCTCTGGAAAGTGTTTTACAAGTAAATCTGTAACAAGCATACCAAGTTCTGTAGGCACAAATCGACCATTCTCAAGCCTTACATAGTCTTTTTCTCTAATAGTTGAAAGGATTGTTGCATAGGTGCTGGGCCTTCCAATTCCTTTTTCTTCAAGCGCTTTTATAAGGCTAGCTTCACTATAGCGAGGAGGTGGCTGTGTAAAGTGTTGTTTGGCATCTAGTTTTTCAAGCTCAAGGACTTCATCCTTTTTTAAAGGTGGAAGTTTTACCCCCAACCCTTCTTCTATATCTTTTTCTTGAGTATCTTTTTTGTTTCCTTTTCCTTCTTTTGTTTCCTCTTGATATAAGCTTAAAAAGCCAGGGAACTTTTCAACAGTACCAGTAGCCTTTAAGATATAATCTGCAGCAGAGATATCTACGCTAGTTTGTTCAAATATGGCAGAAGCCATCTGAGATGCAACAAAACGTTTCCAAATAAGGGTATAAAGTGCTAGTTGATCCTTATCCAAAAATGGAGCCACGCTTTCAGGTGTTCTAAATACAGAAGTAGGCCTTATTGCCTCATGGGCATCTTGAGCCATTGTACCTTTTTTATAACTTCTGGGTTTAGATGGTAGAAATCTTTCATCAAAGTTTTCTTTTATAAAATCTCTTGCCTCAGAGATAGCCTCAGGTGCGCTTCTGGTAGAGTCTGTCCTCATATATGTTATAAGACCTGTTGGCCCTTCATCTCCTAGATCAACACCTTCATATAGCTGTTGTGCTATTTGCATTGTCTTTTTAGCTGGGAATCTAAGCCTTCTTGCTGCTTCTTGTTGCATTGTACTTGTAATAAAGGGAGGTAGAGGATTCCTTTTTCTTTCTTTTATTTCTACCTTTGATACAACAAATTTTGCTTCTTTTAGATCAGAGACTATTTTGTCCGCCTGTTCTTTATTCTTTATTTCTATCTTTTTTCCTTTATATGAATATACCTTTGCCTTAAAACTAGGAGGAAGGCTTGCTTTAAGCCATGCCTCTACACTCCAGTATTCTTCAGGAACAAACTCTCTTATTTCTTTTTCACGATCACATATAAGACGAACAGCTACTGATTGTACTCTTCCTGCAGAAAGTCCCCTTTTTACCTTTTCCCACAAAAGAGGAGATATCTCATAGCCTACGAGCCTATCAAGGATACGTCTTGCCTGTTGAGATTCAAATTTGTTTTTGTCTAACTCTCCAGGATTAGACATAGCCTCTTTGATAGCTCTTTCTGTAAGCTCATGAAAAAGTACTCTATGGAACCGCTGTCTTTTGCGTCTATTTTTGAGCTCTTCTGCAATATGCCATGCTATTGCTTCTCCTTCTCTATCAGGATCTGGAGCAAGATATATATCTTCCACCTTTGAGGCAGCAGATTTTAGCTCTTTTAAAATCTTTCCTTTACCTCGAATAATTGTATATTCTGGTTTAAAATCATGTTCTATATCTACTCCAAGTTTGTTTTTAGGAAGATCTTTTATATGTCCTACAGAAGCCTTTACTTCATATTGACGACCAAGGTAACGTTTTAGAGTTCTAGCCTTTGTAGGTGACTCTACAATGACAAGTCCTTTAGTCCCTGTAGCTGTCTTTGATTTTCTAGCTTGTTCACCCATAACAAGATCCTATTTTAGTTGATACATTTGTCCTGGTAATGAAATTACCAGGTCTTTAAGTTCTAATTGCACAAGAAGTGCTCCAACTTTAGAAACTGGCATATTCAATCTATTTGAAAGATCATCAATGTGTTGTGAATAAGGTTCAAGGGCTTCATATAGCCGTTTTTCATCAGAAGTTAAAGACCCTAAATGCTCTAAAGACAAATTTTTTTTCTTTTTATTGTTTGTATTACTCTTAATGTCAGCTTTAAAACTAGATTCTTCTTTATTAAAAAGACTAAAAGGAATACTATTTAATACATCCTCAGCATTTTCAACTAGACTAGCTCCTTGTTTTATAAGCCAGTGAGTACCTGAACTTTTATAAGAACATACACTACCAGGAATTGCAAATACCTCTCTACCTTGTTCAAGTGCATGATAGGCTGTTATTAAAGAACCACTTTTTTTACTTGCCTCAACAACAACTACACCAAGACTTAATCCACTTATAAGTCGATTTCTATCTGGAAAATGTCCTGGATCAGGCCTTGTGCCTGGTAAATATTCTGTAACAATTGCACCATGTTCTACAATTTGTTCTCTAATCTCTAGATTTGATTTAGGATATTTAAAATCTAGCCCACAGCCCAATACTGCTATAGTCTTTCCCTTTTTGGAAAATATCGCACCTTTATGAGCTTGAGTGTCTATGCCAAGTGCAAGTCCAGATACTATTGTAATACCATTGGAGGCAAGCCCATAAGATATATCAAATGCTATCTTTTTCCCATAAGAAGTTGCATTTCTAGATCCAACTACTGCTATACTAGGAGTGTCTAATACATGGTAATCTCCCTGTCCAAATAACAAAAAGGGAGGATCAATGATAGATGAAAGAAGGGTAGGGAATTCTTTTCCATCATTTATAGCTAACCAAGCATTTAACTGATTGATAGAGTCAATTAAGAGTTTTATTTGTTTTTCATTAGGACCTTTTAATATATTTTTTATAGCTGTCTTTTTTATTCTTTTAATTTTTAACAGATCTTTTGGATTTGCATTCCAGATTGCACTAAATGAAGGGAAGTTGTTTAAAAGTCTATAAATACTTTTTCTGCCGAGATTAGGAATAACAACCAATCCTAATAGATATTTAAGATTATCAAAATCTTTTAATAACTTATATGCATCTTTATAAAAAGACATAGTACCTTTATTAACTTCTGCTTTTGTGATTTTTTTATCGACCTTCAAAACTAAAGGGATTAGTTTAATAAGAGATAAGAATGGCAGGTTGTTATACAGTTTTTAGATTAGTCTTTGGATAACAGGGACACCATTGCATCTTTAAGACTATTTACATCAAAAGGCTTGCTCAAAATACAGTCTGCTTTATTTTCATGAGCTAATTCTTCTGCATAATAACCATATCCTGTGATCGCAATAACAGGAACCTCTGGATGATCTTTTTTTAAAACTGTTATAATTCCTATTCCACTTACATAAGGCATTGTAAGATCTGTAATCACAAGATCATATGCATTATTTTTAACTTCCTTTATACCTTCAAGCCCATCATGTGCTGAGGTTACTTCATAACCAAGAAAGGTTAGATAATCAGTCAACATTGATAAAACTTCTGGATCGTCTTCTATAACTAAAATCCTCTTTTTATCCATAACCTTTTAACTATAGTCTCCTCGTTCAATCTTGATTGATTCTACCACACCCAAAATACCTATCCGCTCTATTTCCTGACGCAATGGATCAGTCTTATCTAATCTTTCTCTTAAAACTTTTATATTATCAACCTGTCCTTTTAAGGCATCCCCTATACTTTGGAGCCTAGAATGATTCAAATGAGGCTCACTAAGTAACAGCGAACAGTCCGAAAGTAAATCTAAAACCTGCTCTCCAACCTCTACTGCTTGTTTTCTAATTTGAGACTGCTCACTTGATATATTATTAATAAAAACATTATTTAATTCAATCCCTTTATTTATTTGTTCTTTATTTTTTACCTCTTTAGAAACATCATCTAGAATCTTTGAAAAATTTCCTTGTTTTTCAGATTTTTGTTTGTCCTTACAAGTAGTTAAGTCTTTATTTACCTTATTGGTAAGTCCTGTATAGATCTTCATAGTTCATCACCTTACTTATAAAATCTTTAATAATAGTTAACCATTGTCAAGATGAAAATTTTGCTATATGAGGAAAATTTTTCCTATTTTTAAACTTCTTATCGACATTATTATACCTAATAATACCTGCTATTTTTTATTAAAATCTTTATACTCATTGCCTAAGTAAAATTTGTGTTTTATCATCATCGTTATGGACGAAAATGTTGAATCCTATATAAAACGTAGAAAGTCACGTACTATCTATGTGGGAAATGTCCCTATTGGTGGGAACAACCCCATAGTAGTACAGTCTATGACCAATACCGACACTCGAGACATATCAAAGACCGTCTCTCAAATAAAACGTCTTACCAAAGCAGGTTGCGAGATCATCCGCGTTGCCGTACCAGATAACACCGCTGCCAACGCTATTTGGCATATAAAACAAGCAATTTCGATACCACTTATTGCTGATATACACTTTGATTGGCGACTTGCTATTAAATCTATAGAAAAAGGGGCTGATGGCATAAGAATAAATCCAGGCAACATTGGTGGTGAAGAAAAGCTAAAAAAGGTTGTAGAGGCTGCGAGTTCACGCAATGTACCTATAAGAGTAGGAGTAAATGCTGGTTCTCTTGAATCCTCAATAAAAAAGAAATATCTCCATCCTTGTGCACAAGCACTTGCAGAAAGCGCTTTAAATAATCTAGCTCTTGTAGAAAGGCTAGGTTATAGAAACGTAAAGCTCTCTCTAAAGTCTTCTGATGTCTTAACCACAATAAAGGCATATGAATTGGTTGCTCAAAAGACAGACGTTCCTCTTCACTTAGGAGTTACTGAGGCAGGAGGATTAATTGCAGGTACTGTAAAGAGCAGTGTTGCCTTGGGAGCCCTTTTACTTAAAGGGATAGGAGATACTATAAGAGTATCTCTTACCCGTGATCCAGAAGAAGAGGTCCATGTAGCTTACGAAATACTTAGATCTTTAAGGTTGAGGCAAAGGGGTCCAGAGATAATCTCCTGTCCTACATGTGGCCGCTGTGAAATAGATTTGTTCTCTATTGCCCAAGAAGTTGAAAGCTATGCTCGTAAGATTCCATATCCTATAAAGATCGCTGTTATGGGCTGTGTTGTAAATGGCCCGGGAGAAGCAAAAGAGGCAGACATTGGGCTTGCAGGTGGAAAAAGGCTAGGAATTATATTTAAGAAAGGAAAAATATTAAAAAAGGTACCAGAAAAGCACCTGTTAAGAGAATTTTTAAAAGAAATAGATAGACTTGTAGAGCAAATTGAAAAAGGGAGGTTAGTGTCTTAGATCATGCGGTACTCAAAACTTTTTATCCCAACTTTAAAAGAGGTTCCTGCAGAGGCAGAGGTCATTTCTCATAAATTAATGCTTAGGGCCGGTATGATTAGAAAACTTGCCTCTGGTCTTTATACTTATTTGCCTCTTGGACTTAGAGCTATTAGAAAGGTAGAAAACATAGTACGTGAAGAAATGAACAATGCAGGGGCTCAAGAGCTTTTAATGCCTATTGTACAGCCTGCTGAACTTTGGGAAGAAAGTGGTAGATGGGATAAAATGGGCAAAGAACTTTTGCGTTTTAAGGATAGGCATGATCGTCCAATGTGTTTAGGCCCTACACATGAAGAGGTAATTACAGATCTTGTTAGAAAAGAGGTGCGTTCTTATAGAGACCTTCCTTTGATTTTATATCAGATACAGACAAAATTTAGAGATGAAAGGCGTCCTCGTTTTGGTCTTATGAGGGGGAGAGAATTTATTATGAAGGATGCTTATAGTTTCGATGTTGATGAGGATGCGTTGGATGAGTCCTATCAAAAGATGTACAATGCATATTGTCGTATATTTGAGCGTTGTGGACTTAATTTTAGAGCTGTTGAAGCAGATACAGGGGCAATAGGAGGCAGTTGTTCCCATGAATTTATGGTCCTTGCAGATACAGGTGAAGATAAAATAGCAGTATGCACAAGCTGTAATTATGCAGCCAATGTAGAACTTGCTCCTGCAAAAGGGGGGGGTGATAACTCAAATGAACAGGAAGAAGAGATTAAACTAGTACCTACTCCTGGTAAAAAGACTATAGACGAAGTAGCTTCTTTTTTAGGGATTCCAAATAAAAAACTTATAAAAACTCTTATAATAAAGAGTGAAGATAAGATAATTGCTGCTTTAATAAGAGGAGATCACGAACTTAACGAAGTAAAACTGGCTAATTTACTTGAGATAGATAGTATAGAGCTTGCAGATGAAGAAAGTGTAAAAAAAGTAACAGGTGCTCCTGTGGGATTTGCAGGTCCTCTCGGACTTGATGACTCAGTTGAGATTATTGCAGACGTTTCTACTGCAGGGATGAAGAACTTTGTTGTAGGAGCAAATAAAGAAGAACACCATTATATAAATTGCAATTGGGACCGTGATATACCTAAAAACAGAGTTAAGTTTGCAGATATAAGGATTATAACAAAAGATGATCCCTGTCCTAAATGTGGAGGTAAGATAGAAATTAAAAAGGGGATTGAAGTAGGTCATGTCTTTAAGCTTGGCACTAAATATAGTGAAGCAATGGGAGCAACATATTTAGATTCTAATGGTAAAGAGCGCCCAATCATAATGGGTTGTTATGGAATTGGTATAGGCCGAACTGTTGCGGCATCAATTGAGCAAAATCATGACGAAAATGGTATAATATTTCCTAGCTCAATAGCTCCTTTTGAAGTTATTATCTCTCTTTTAAATCCAAAGGATCAAGTGTTAAAGGATGCGGCAGAAAATATATATACCGAGCTTCAAAAGAACTCTATAGAAGTATTGCTTGATGATAGAGATGTAAGGCCTGGGGTTAAATTTAAGGATGCAGATCTTATAGGAATTCCGTTGCGGATCACTGTTGGAAAAAGGTTTAAGGATAAATCAGTAGTAGAACTGTATGAAAGAAGGAATTCTAAAACAACTGATATAAGACTCGATGAAGTAGTCTCTAATGTAAAAGATAGATTATGAAAAGGGTTGCAAGGAATGGCTTTCAACTTTTTGGAGTAATAAAATGATCCGCATCAATGAAATCCTAGATCTAGTGCATTCTTATTTGCCAGATGCAGATACATCATTAATAGAAAAGGCGTATATATATTCAGCTAAAGTGCATCAAGGACAAGTTAGGTTATCGGGAGAGCCATATCTTTCTCACCCTCTTGCTGTAGCCTATATACTTGCTCAACTCAAGTTAGACCTTCCAAGTATTGCAGCAGGACTTTTACATGACACTGTAGAAGACACCTATGCCACCCTTGATGAAATAAGGGAACTGTTTGGAGAAGATGTTGCCCTTATCGTAGATGGTGTCACAAAGATAAGCTTAATGGGAATACAAGATAAAATACATAAGCAGGCGGAAAACATAAGAAAAATGATCCTTGCAATGAGCAAGGACTTACGAGTTCTTTTGGTCAAGCTTGCAGATAGGCTACACAATATGAGAACACTTGAATATCAAAAGCCCCATAAACAGGTAAGAATTGCAAGAGAGACTTTAGATATATATGCACCGCTTGCTAGTAGGCTTGGTATAGACTGGATTAAAAGAGAACTAGAGGACCTTGCCTTTCGATTTATATATCCAGAAGAATACAATAGACTTAGAAAGGCAGTTGATACAAGACTTGGACAGAGAAAGGCCTATGTTGAGGAAGTAAAACAAATTATTAAAAAAGAAATGGAAAAACATGGCCTAAAGTGTAGGGTCTTAGGAAGACCCAAGCATCTTTATTCCATATATAGAAAGATGAAGGCTCGCAATCTTCCTCTTGAAGAGATATACGACATAATTGCATTTAGGATAATTTTAAATCATGAAAAAGAGTGTTATGAAGCGCTTGGAATAGTTCATAATATATGGAAGCCAATTCAAGGTAGATTTAAAGACTACATAAGCCTTCCAAAAGCTAATATGTATCAAAGCCTTCATACAACAGTAATTGGTCCTTATGGAGAACGCATAGAGATCCAAATCCGTACTGAAGAAATGGACAAAGTAGCACGAGAGGGAATTGCTGCCCATTGGCTCTATAAAGAGGGAAGGATTCTTACTAAAGAACAGGCAAAGAGGTTTGATTGGCTAAAACAGTTAATAGAGTGGCAAAAGGAATTACAGGATCCTAGGGAATTTTTAAACTCTGTTCGAATGAATCTATTCCCAAATGAGGTTTATGTGTTTACTCCTCAAGGAGATGTTAAGGAATTTCCAAGAGGTGCTACTCCTATAGATTTTGCCTATGCAATCCATACTGAAGTAGGCCACCACTGTGTAGGAGCTAAAGTAAATGGTCATATGGTGCCATTAAAATACCAGCTCAAAAATGGAGATGTTGTTGAGATTATAACTAGCTCTAGTCAGACTCCAAGTAAAGATTGGCTTAATATTGTAAAGACAGCTCGTGCAAGGGCAAGGATAAGGCAATGGATTAAAATTCAAGAAAAAGAAAAGGTGTTGGGACTTGGTAAGGACCTTTTAAATCGAGAGTTTAAACGTCATAGACTTGACTTTCACAATTTTTTAAGGACAAAGGCAGAAGAGATTGCAAAAGCCCTTTCTTTTAAAACAGTTGATGATCTTTTGATTGCAGTTGGATATGGTAAGATAGCTCCTTCTCACATTGTAAGACGATTAATTCCTCCAGAAGAAAGACAACAGCCTAAAAAAGAACTTCCAACAGGTAGAGATGAGGCCACCCTTGATACTAAACAAAGTGACGCGATAAAAATACATGGATTAGATGATATTTTAATACATCTTGCAAGGTGTTGTACCCCTGTGCCTGGAGATGATATTGTTGGTTATATTACAAGAGGAAGGGGAGTAACAATACATAGGGAAGATTGTCCAAATGTTAAAAATTTGGACCCAGATCGTTTAGTTGAGGCTACGTGGGGAGAGGACAATATACAAGAGTACTATCCTGTTCGGTTAAAAATTACTGCAATGGATAAAAAAGGACTTTTAGCTGCTATAAGCGATGCAATTAGTAGGGCAGAAGCAAATATAAAAAAGGCTAAAGTTCAAACAACTCCAGATCAACTTGCAATTTTTTTATTTATTGTAGAGGTTACACATGGAAAACATCTAGAAAGAGTCATTTCTGGTATTAATAAAGTAGAAGGAGTTATGAGTGTAGAAAGGGCTGCCACAAAAGGATAAAAAGCAGCCCCTATATCTTTTATTTTGCTGGTTTTATCACTTTACCAGAACGAAGGCATCGTGTACAAACTTTGATTCTTTTGGTCCTTCCATTTACAACAGCCCGTACCTTATGAAGATTAGGAAGCCACCGACGTTTGGTCTTATTGTGGGCATGGCTTACGTTAAATCCAGTTTGAGGTCTTTTACCACATATTTCACATACCTTAGACATTTTTACCCCCTCATGATAACTAGCTTAACTGTGCGTGATGTTTTATAATCTAATAAATTATTAAATGCAACCAAAAGTATAAAATTTTTTTAATTTTGATTTTCCCAATCCTTTAAAGCTTTAATTAATTCTTTTGATGCCTTAAAGCAGTACTGTTCAGAGGGAAACTCGCGTTCTTTTACTTCTGTAACATAAGAGGCTAAAGCCTTTTTTATTTCTGGGGCTAGATTAATATATCTTTTTACAAAAGAAGGAATAAACTTTTCATAAAGCCCTAATAAGTCATTTGTAACAAGCACTTGTCCATCACAGTATGGACCTGCTCCAATACCAATTGTTGGGACACTTACCTTTTTAGTGATTATTTTGGCAAGTTCATCAGGAACACACTCTAGGACAATAGAAAATACTCCTGCCTCACAAATAGATATAGCATCTTCAATAAGGGATTTGGCTGACTCTAAGTCCTTCCCTTGTACTTTATAACCGCCAAGCGCAGTAGCACTTTGAGGTGTAAGCCCAATGTGCCCCATAACAGGAATACCAGCTCTTACAATAGCCTTTATTTTATCTACTACATTTTTCCCACCCTCTAATTTTATTGCATCACAACCTGCTTCTTTAAGAAATCGTCCAGCATTTTCTACTGCTTTCTCAGTACTTACTTGATAAGACATAAAAGGCATATCACCTATTATAAGAGCCCTTTTTACTGCTCTTGAAACCGCCTTTGCATGATGGAGCATATCTTCCATTGTAACAGGCAGGGTAGAATTATAACCTAAAACAACCATTCCTAGGGAATCTCCGACAAGTATGAGATCTACCCCAGATTCATCTATCTGTTTTGCCATAGGAAAATCATAGGCAGTAAGCATTGTGATGGGCTCACCTAGTTGCTTTTTTTTAAGCAGTTCTGGAATACTGACTTTTGATGCTTTCAAGGAGATCCTCCTTAAGATACAGAAATAAAAAAGAAAAACTAGCGGAGACAGACGTAAGCCGGGTTCTGTTACCCCTTTATTAGAAGGGGCGGCGATCATTCATCTAGGACGTCAGTTGCCTGACGCCTCAAGCGACCTACCCGGAAGCATCGGGCGGGCCACCCTCAAACGCTTCCCTATTTGGTCTTGCTCCAGGTGGGGTTTACCAAGCCCGAGACGTCACCGCCTCGGCTGGTGAGCTCTTACCTCACCTTTTCACCCTTACCACACAATTGTGTGTGGCGGTCTGTTTTCTGTGGCACTTTCCCTGGGGTCACCCCCGGTCCGCGTTACGGACCACCTTGCCCTATGGAGCCCGGACTTTCCTCTGAAGGTCTTAATAAACCTCCAGCGATCGCCTCGCTGTCTCCGCCGTTTGAAAAGATAATACTATAAATTTAATAAGCAACAACAAATTAACAACTTACTTATTTTCTTCTTTAAGGCTCGCAGCATAAATTATACGCTGACACGTAGGACAAGTATGAATCTTTTCATCTTTTAAGAGTTCATTAAACAGTTGAGGAGGAATATTCATATGACAGCCTGTACAGACCGCTTCTTCAACCGCCACAACTGCAACTCCTGCTCTATGTTCTCTTAAGAAATCATAACGCTTTAAAAGATTTGCTGGTACCTGTTTAGCAACGCTATCTCTACTTTTTGACAACTGTTGAATTTGGCTGTTTAGTTCTTTTGTGACTTCTTCAAGATGTTTTTCTTCAACAGCCATTTCTTTTTCTATTTCAGAGATGCGTTCTTGTGCTTCCATCAACTCAAGCTCTACCCCATCTTGTTCCTTTTTTAAATTCTCTATTTCTTCTTCTCTGGCTTTATTGGCCTTTTTGATCTCTTCTATCTCTTTTAAGAGAGCCTGGTATTCTCGTTCAGTTTTAATTACCATTAATTTAGACTGACTTTTACTAAGTCTTGCCCTTTCTACAACAAGTTCCTCCTCAACCTCTTTACGCCTTGCATCAAGCTCGTTAGCCTTTTCTTTTAATTCATTGATGTTTGTTTCTATTTCAGCCCTTCTTTCTTTTAAAGCTATAAGTCTGTTTGGGCTGTTTGCCTTTTCCTCCTCTAGCTTTTTGATATCTAGATCAATCTTTTGTAATTCGATTAGTAAACTAAGATCTTGCCTCAATGCCGACTCCTTTTTAAAAGTTTTTCTTTGGAGTTATCTATATAAGTTCCAACTTGTATTTGATCCCAATTAGAGGGTAAAAAACCTCTAAATGGGACAGGTTCGTCTTTAAATATGTCTACTTTTAGATCCCAACCCAGCTCTCTGGCTTTGTCATTTAAGAATTGAGCTATCTTTGGTACAATAGGCCATTCTGTATGAAAGTGTCCTGCATCAATAAGACATATTCCTGCTTCTTGAGCCTCTATAAATACTGAATGTTTAATTTCACCAGTAAGATATAGATCGACTCCTGCCTCAAGTGCATTTGGCCACAAGGAAGAGCCTGCACCAGAACATATAGCTATTTTTCTTATCTTAGATCTAAAATCTCCTTGGACTTTAAGGCAGAAACAATTAAGAGACTGTGCAACAAACTCACAATATTCTTCTAACTCCCAATCTCTTTCTAAAAAGCCAATTCTACCAAATCCTGTACCATAAGGAGCTTTTTCTTTGTTAAGTAGGGCAATGGTGTTTTTTATACCTAACTTTTGGGCTAGAATATCATTTACACCATCAATTGCAGCATCTAGGTTGGTATGTAGGCTAATCAAGTTGATTTTATATTCAAAAAGTAGAGCAATGCGTTTAGATATAGCATGAGAGAATTCTAATGATTTTATTGGTTCAAAAATAAGAGGATGATGAGTTATTATAAGATCAGCTCTTAAACTTCTAGCTTTTTCTATAGTGGTTATGGAAGGATCGAGGGCTACAAGAACCTTTTGTACAACATGACTTTTATCACCTATTTGGAGTCCTGAGTTATCCCAAGATTCAGCAAGATCAAACTTTGCCCATTTATCAAAAATTTCTAAAAAGTCCCCAACAGTGGCACTCACTTATGTGCTCCTGTCCTCTTAAAAGAAGAGTCTATTTTTTAGAGATTAAAAAAGGTGCAACTCTTTAAGTTGCACCTTTAATGCTAAAAAATTTTGTTCTTTATAGTCCCAGTTAAGGGAATATTCATTATATAAATCTAACAATTTAGCTATCATAAGCCTATTTAATGGGCCCACCAGGATTCGAACCTGGGACCTTCCGGTTATGAGCCGGTGGCTCTACCAACTGAGCTATGGGCCCTAAATTGAATCCGCAACACTATATTCATCTTTTTGATCTTGTCAAGTCCTTATGAGGGTTAACTTTATAAATTTGATCACGGCCGTTTTGCTTTGCACAATAAAGGGCCTTATCTGCTATAAATATAAGCTCTTCTGGTTCTATATACCTTTTAGGAATGATTGTTGCAACCCCACCACTTATGGTAACTATTCCTTTTTTATTTCCCCTATGTTCTATGTTTAAAGATTTTACTTTATTTCTAATACGTTCTGCAACTATAAAGGCACCTGTTAAGGTAGTATCTGGTAAAAGTACTACAAATTCCTCACCACCATATCTTGCCACAAGATCTCCAGCTCTTTTAGTAGATCTCTTAATAGCCTTGGCAACGTTCACAATGCATCTATCTCCAGCTTGATGTCCATATATATCATTATAAGACTTAAAAAGATCTATGTCTAACATTATAAGTGAGAGGTTATGTCCAGATCTACATTGTCTTCTCCATTCAAGCCTAAAGACCTCATCAAAACGCCTTCTATTGTAGATGTTGGTAAGAGGATCTAAGTAAGATAACTCTTTTAAAGCCAGCGTAATACGTTTTAACTTTGCTTGTTTTTGTCGTAATTGCTTAAGTTCTTCTATTGCTTGAGATTGTCTTAAATACTGTAGAGCATGATATCTAAGCTTTGATACCAACTCTACCTTTTCTGGTGTATGAGATATGTAATCTATTGCCCCGGCATAAAATGCCTCTAAACGGAGTGCAGGATCGTTTTCCTCACAAAATACAATAATAGGAATATTGTATGTAAGAGGTGCTCCTTTTATCTTTCTTATTAGTTCTGGCACATCAATGCCAGGTATGGCAAGGTGTATTAAGACTACTGTAGGATTAATCCTTAGAATTTCACTGAATAACTTTGATGGATCATAGAGATGAATGAGTTCTATATCTAGTTCTGTACTTAATAATTCTTTAAAAAGTGATACTTTTTTAGGCTGGTCTTCTAAAAGTAATATCTTGATATAGGGTTCCACATTATCTAATGTTGAAGTTAAACTTTGGGCTACATTCAATCTAATCCCCCCTGTATTTATAGACGATCTTAGTACCCACCAAAACTTTCCCTTAATATACCTTTTGTTTTTTATTAATTTTTTATCGGATAAGAGCAAATATTAATTAACATAACTGTAAAAAAATTTACAATTACTTTAAAGGTTAGATATAACAAAAAAGGTTAGATATAACAAACTAAATACTATGTTGTGTGATTATTATCAAGAGTTTTGTAATTTTTTGATTTACATCTAATCTTATAATTAATAAAATCTTTTATACTTAAAAAGTGTAGTTTTTTGCCCTTGTTTCTATTTTGATTTATTGATATTAAATTATTAAAAAAGGTTTAATATATTTTAAAGTGTCAAAGTCGGGACATACCAAAATATTAGTATTAAATCCTTATAATATAGCTAATGTAGCCAAAGAGCTTAGGTTACTAGCTCAACAGGCCATTTCTTCTGCTAAAATACCAGAAGATATTTCAGAAGAAGATATCAATAAACTGTATCTAGCAACCATATATCTAGAACTTCATTTATTAGAAAGATATCTAATTCTAGAACTGCCAGAGGAAGAAGCACAAAAACAGTGTTTTGAAATTACACAATTTTTACTTAGTTCTGTTTATAGGGATATATTTAAAGTAGATATTGTTCCACCTAATGTTGTTGAATACTTTGCTACCTATTTTTCCTCTAATTATAAATTTATACATGAGGATCTAATCTTGGCACCAATGCCTTATAAAAAGGACGATAATCAACAACTCCCTCAACTATTTGATAACTTTTGCAAATGCATAGAAGAAGCAGGAGTTGTGCCCTTTAATGTAGCAAAAGCTATTGCCCAAAGTATATGGGATAATTGGCCCCAGATCACATCTGAAGAAAAATAGACCACCCTCTAGAAAAAAATATCATACAGATTTATACTTCATAGCCTTGTTTTAAAAAGATCTATATTTTTAACTTTGGTCAAGTTTTTGATTATGAAGATAAAAGAAGCTATCCCAAACAGCTTAAACATCCTATCTAAAAATAAAAAGGTTATATTAAAAGGGCTAATAGGTGCCTCAAAGGCTTGGTTTTTATCTAAACTTTTAAAAGAAAAAAGACAACATATACTATGGGTATGTGAGAGTAGCTCACAGGCACTTGAAAATCTATATGCATTAAAATGCTTTTTATTAGATAAAGATATATTGTTTTTCCCTGCATTAAATGCCCTACCTTTTGAACCTGTTATTATTTCTGCAGAACTTTTGGCTAAAAGGATAGAAACTCTTTATCTTCTTTCTACTATTAAAAGACCTGTTATCATAGTCACTAGTATTGGGGCTTTAATAAAGCGTTTACCCCCTTCTTCTAAGCTTTTAGCTGATACAGAATACATTGTAAGTTCAGAAGATATCGATGTAGATAACTTTCTTTCATGGCTTACAAGAACTGGGTATGAAAGATCACAAATTGTCCAAAATAGAGCAGAATTTTCCTTTAGAGGTTCTATACTAGATTTGTTTCCGCCTCTCTATTCAGATCCACTACGTTTAGATCTTTTTGGAGACTCCTTAGAAGAGATTAGGATATTTGATCCAAGGTCTCAGATATCAAAGGACACCTTGAAAGAGGCAGAGTTATTGCCTGCAAGTGAACTTATATTCCCAAAAGAAAAAGAAGAAATAAATAAGATACAAGACAGGTTTGTAGATAGGGCTAGAAAATTTAATTGGCCTGCAGAAAAGATTAGAAGATATCTTGATTTTTTAGAGACACAAACAATTGTTGAGGGTTTTTATTCACTTTTACCTGTATTCTATGAAAAAACACAAGATATCTTTGATTATATAGAAAGTAGCCCTTTAAATACTATCTTGGCAATTGATGAACCCATCTTTATAGAAAAAAAACTACAGAGGTTGTGGGAAGAAATAGACCTGTCTTATCAAGATGCAAAAGAAAGACAAAGAGTAGTTTCAGATATAGAAGAACTATTCTTAGCCCCTTCCTATGTTTTTTCAAGATTAGAAAATTATCAGCACCTAGTTATTACAAATCTTGAAGAATTAGATAGAGCTAATAAAGACTCAATTTTTGTAGATATTAAAAAGATTCCATCTCCTAAAAGTATTGTAACTCATAGTTTAGATGATGATCCATTATCTCATGTTGAACAGCGTCTTAAAAGATGGTTAGAACAAGGTTTTAAGATAGTAATATCTTGCCCAAATAAAAGAAGTATAAAGAGGATATCTGAGATAATAAGATTAAGAAATATCCTTCCTCCTACCCAATATAAAACTGGAAATATAGAAATATTAGAGCCTAATAATCTTCCTAGCTTAACTATATTACAAGGTAATATCGAATCAGGCTTTTTAGCACCAGGTGATTCTTTTTTACTACTAAGTTATGAGGACATAATTGGGAAAAGATACTCTGTTGCTGAAGAGAGAAAAGAGAATAGATTTTCTAGGCTAAGTTTTGATCGTCTTAAAATAGGTGATTTTATTGTACATAAAGATCATGGAATAGGTATATACAAAGGACTTATTCAACTTGAAGCACGAGGTGTAAAGGGTGAATACATACTTCTTGAATATCGAGGGGGGGATAAACTCTACCTGCCAGTAGATCGACTTGGACTTATTGAGAAGTATGTTGCTCCAGATGACAAGCCTCCTATTTTATCTAAACTTGGTACTTCTTCATGGAGGCTAACTAAAAAACGTATCAAAAAGGCCTTACTTGAGATTGCTCATGAACTTGTTGAACTCTATGCTCAAAGAAAGGTAAGACAAAGGCAGAGTTTTTCTCCACCTGGGACACTATTTAGACAGTTTGAAGCGGACTTTCCCTATGAAGAGACTCCTGATCAGGCGCAAGCTATTGAAGATGTTTTAAGAGACCTTTCTTCAGAAAGGCCCATGGATAGGTTAATTTGTGGAGATGTGGGCTTTGGTAAAACAGAAGTAGCACTAAGGGCTGCATTTAAGGTTATAGAGGATGGAAAGCAAGTAGCTGTTCTTGTACCAACTACTCTTTTAGCTCAACAACATGAGAGGACTTTTAAAAGCAGATTTAAAAACTTTCCTATAACAATTTCCGCTTTAAGTCGAATGAAGTCAAGACAAGAACAAAAGAAAATATTACAAGATGTATCTTCTGGTAATATAGATATTATTATTGGTACTCATAGATTATTACAATCAGATGTAAGGTTTAAGGATTTGGGATTATTAATTATAGATGAAGAGCATCGATTTGGAGTTAAACACAAAGAGAGGTTAAAACAGCTTAGAAAAACTATAGATTGTATTACATTAACTGCTACTCCTATACCAAGAACCCTACAGCTTTCGTTACTGGGTATAAGAGATTTATCTGTAATAGAGACGGCCCCTGAAAAAAGACTACCTGTAAAGACCTTTTTAGCAGAGCTAGATAAAAGCATAATCAAAGAGGCTATAAAAAGAGAGATAAAAAGAGGCGGCCAGGTCTATTTTGTGCATCCTAAAATAAAAGGGCTTTATAAACTTGCAAACCTTGTAAATGAGCTTGTACCAGAGGCAAGGGTGGCGGTAGCACATGGGCAAATGAAGCCTAGAGAGTTAGAAAATATTATGATCCAATTTTTAAATCATGAAATAGACTGTTTGGTTTGTACTACAATTATTGAGTCTGGGCTTGATATACCAACAGTTAATACTATTTTGATCTCACGAGCAGACATGTTTGGACTTGCAGACTTATATCAATTAAGAGGAAGGGTTGGTAGGTCACATACTCAGGCATATTGTTATCTTTTAACACCACCTTATTCCACCATGGGAGAAAATGCAAAGGCACGCCTTAGAGCCATAGTAGAACAGAAGGATTTAGGAGGTGGCTTTGAACTTGCAATGAGTGATCTTAAGATAAGAGGTGCAGGAAATATTTTAGGGATAGCTCAATCCGGACATATTGCTAAAGTAGGTTATGAACTATACTTAGATCTATTAAAAGAGGCAATAGAGGAACTAAAAGGGCAGGAGGTACAAGAAGAGTTAGATCCTGAGATTAATATAGCTGTAGCTGCCTATATACCAGACAGTTATATTAAAGATATAGAATTAAGACTCCAGGCCTATAGACGCCTATCAAAAATAGAAAATCATCAACATTCACTAGAGATTGCCTATGAAATAGAAGACCGTTTTGGGCAGATGCCCCAAGAGGTTAAAAATCTATTTGAAATCATGGCAATTAAGAGAAGGCTTAGACGTTTAGGAGTTGAGAGATTAGACCATAGTATTGTTAAAAAAGGTGCTCAAAGGCTCATATTAGCATTTAATCCAAATTACTTAAAAGAACCTAAATGGTTAGTAAACCTAATAACTAAAAAGAAAGACTGGAAGTTTTTACCTGATGGTAGATTAATTATACCCTTATATGTTGGCAAAACTGATGAAGAAATATTAAAAGCTATAAAATTAACATTAGATTATTTGTTGCAAAATAGTAGATTAAAAGGTTAATTAATAAACAATTAATAAAAAAGATTAGAGATTATTATGAATAAAGTAAGATCTTATGGAATTTTGTTCAACAAAATCATTTTATTTTTTATTATTTTTTTATCTTTAGTAATACTAAATGATCTAACTATTTGTTATGCCAAAATAGTGGATAGAATTGTAGCAGTAGTAAATGGGGAACCAATTACACTTTATGAACTAGAGCAAAGGGCTAAACCATTTTTAGATAAGTATTTAAAAGGTATTAAAGATCCCAAAATTAGGGCAGAAAAAAGGCAAGAGATATTAAATCAAGTACTACCTCAAATGATAGATGAGACTTTAGTTGATCAAGAAGTCAAAAAGAGAGGACTTAAGGTTACAGATCAAGAAATCAATGATGCAATTAAACAAATCCTTAAAAGAAACAAGCTAACACTTGAACAATTTAAAAAGATACTAGCTAGTTCAGGTTCAAGTTTTAAAGAGTATAAAGGTGAGCTTGCAAAAGAATTGCTAAGACTCCAACTCATACAAAGTGAGGTAAAGTCTAAGATTGTCATTACAGATGAACAGATTAACAATTATATTAAATCTCATCCTGATATCTTAAAAAACTTACCTAATAAGCCACAATATGTGCTTCAATATATATGTTTTACACCTTTAGACCCTAAGGATCCTGCTTCTGTCAGGTTGGCAAAGCAAAAGGCAGAGCAGGCCTTTTTAGATTTAAAAAAAGGAATAGATTTTTCTAAGCTTTTAAAATTATATCATTGTAAAGACTGCAAGGTAGAAGGGGGATCTTTAGGTAGTTTTACTTTAGATGAGATGGCTAATTCAATAAAAGAGGCGGTAAAAAGACTAAAGCCAGGTGAATATACACCTGTAATTAGAACTCCTATTGGATGGGAAATATTTAGGGTTAAGGCTATAATAAACACAAAGAAACAGGCACTTTTGATTGAGAAAGAAAAGATAAGACAATTGTTATATAAAAAGGAAGTTGATAAAAGATTTAAAAAATGGCTTAAAGACCTAAGAGAAAAATCTTCTATAAGGATATTGTTATAAATACCATGGCAGAGGAAGGTTTTGGTCAATATCTTCGATCCCAACGCGAATTAAGACAGATTAGTCTTGAAGAAGTAGCCGCGGGGACCAAAATAGGTATTCATTTATTAAGGGCATTAGAAGAAGAAAGATGGGAATCTCTTCCTGCAGAGGTATTTGTTAAGGGTTTTATTAAAAGCTATGCAGAATATATTGGACTAGATCCAGAAGATACTCTTTTACGATATGAAGCAATTAAACAAAAAGAAGCACCAATAAAAGATCAAGAGCAAGAATTTAATATTCCTAGAGGCTATAGTGGTCCTTTAGGGTTAGAATCTCCTATTTTTTTTAAGCTTTTAATCCTTATCATTCTTATTATCTTAATTGGTTTTGGTATATATTTCTTTTCTACTTCATCATTTAATATTTTTTCTAATCACAATTTACAAAAAGCAAAACACAATAACACAATTCATGAAAAGGGATTAAATACTACAACGCTGCCATTAAATATTAATTTAAAAAGATCTAACATAAAAAATAACACAACTAATAATTTTATTAATATCCCAAATTCTTCTAATTCTTCCAGTCATAAAGGAACTACTCCATGAGATATGAAATCTACTAATATTAGAGCATATGTACTTTCAACAAAACAGTATGGTGAATCTGATTTAATAGTTTCTCTTTTTTCTCTAGAAAAGGGTAAGATAAGAGTTATAGCTAAGGGGGCTAAAAAAAGTCAGAAACGTTTTGTGAACGTGTTTGAACCTTGTTCTTTAATACAAGCACAGATTATGGCACCAAGATATTCCGGACTTTATCTGATAACAGAGGCACAATTAATTAAAAATTATACTTCTATTGCATTAGATCCATTAAAGTTTATCCATGCTAACTTGGCTATAGAATTGGTTGATTTATGGTGTAGAGAAGAGGATAATAACTCCAAAGTATTTTATCTTTTAAATTGGTTTTTAATGCAGTTGGAAAAGATGAACTTAAGTATTGAGTTGGCAAGAATTAGTCTATTCTTTCAAATAAAGATATTAGTATTATCTGGTTACTGTCCAGATATAAAAAAATGTATAGAATGTTCCAAGGTAAGCATGGATGGAGTAGCAATAAAAGCTATTTCTTTGGGAGATTGTAGCCTTTGTGATATAAGAGGTGAACCTAAAGTCTCTATAGGTTCACTTATGACTTTTTTAAAAATTGTAGAATGGGATACCCCTCAACTTTTAAGGATTCAAATGTCCAAAAATATAATGCTTGAATGTTGGTTACTTATTATAGAGCTTAATATTACACATTTAGAGAGAGTACCTCATTCTTATAATATGTTAAAGAAATTTGATTCTTTGCTAGCAAAGGCATTAATTTAATTCTTAAATAACTTATCCTACTAGTCTTAATAGACTAGTAGGATAAGTATTTAATGTGTATTTATTTTCTATTTGTTGATTTCTTCAATTTCAATTAACTTTCTTTTAATACCATAGTCTTTTAACGCTTCATTAAATGCTTCAATAGCTTTATCAATATAGGTTTTAAGTAATTCTTCACTTTCTATGAAGTAAGAACCCATTGTTAAGTTTAACAACACCTTCTCACCAGTCTTCTCGTTAATGTCTTCCACTAGAATCTTTGCATCCATTTTAGCGCCTCCTTATAGCTTGTTTTTATTAGCATATTCCGATATCACATGATACCTTTTGCTATATATTCTACATTCGCTCTTATTTACAATTTTCTATTAAATCGGCAAAAATTTTTAAGACATTAATAAATTACGTTGATTTATAAAAGTATTTATACAAGATTTTTTAGTTTTTAATGAGCAATTAATTAAATACTTTAAGTCATTAAATAAGTATTTAGTTTAGGTTAAGCTTTAAGATAACTATGTGAAATATAAAAGCAAGACCTAACAACTAATTTTTTAAAAAATAGGTTATATAAAATATGTGCAGTTTGGATTAATTAAGGACAGGCTGCTTCAGAGTATTCCTGAAGTATTTCAGAAATTAATTCTTTAACAGAGATAATTTTATTAACTCTCCATACATTCTCTCCACAAAATACAAAACCAGACTCTAAATTCCCTTTCTGAGCATTTATAAGTGCCATAGAAATACAATAAGGAGCTTTTTTATAATTGCAAGTCTTTAAACAGTGATATGTACACTTATGTGGTTTTACTTTACCTTTTTTTATTTTTTCGATAAAAGGCCCATTTAATGCTCTACCAGGGAGACCAACAGGGCTTTTTATGATTACTATATCATCTTTTGTGGCATCTATATATGCTTGTTTAAATCTTTCTGATGCATCACATTCATATGTAGCAACAAATCTTGTCGCCATTTGAACTCCAGATGCTCCTAGAGACAAAAATTCATACATATCTGCTCCAGTAAAGATTCCACCAGCTGCTATTACAGGGATATTTCTTCCCCACTTATCTTCAAATGGTCTTACAGATTCTATTACTTCTTTAACTAATATTTTAAGTTGTTTATTAGGTGAATCTAACTCCTGAGCTTTAAATCCTAAATGTCCACCTGCTTTTGGACCTTCTACTACAATAGCATGAGGTGGAAACCCAAAATGTTGTCCCCATCTACGACAAAGTATAGAAGCTGCTCGTCCAGAAGATACAATTGGAACTAATTTAGTTTTTGAACCTTCAGGAATTAAGGCTGGTAAATTTAAAGGTAGGCCTGCTCCACTTATAATTAAGTCTGCCCCTGCTTTAGCAGAAATACGAACTAGTTCATCATAATCTGTAAGAGCTACCATTATGTTTACTCCAATTATACCATTTGGAGCCAGTTCTTTTGCTCTTTTTATGTGTTTTTCAAGTGCAATACGAGTAGTCCCCTTAGGATCTTTATAAAAGCCTTTTTCTTTAAATCCTATCATTACAGCAGCAATTACTCCTACTGCACCTTCTCTGGCAACCGCAGAGGCTAATCCAGACATAGAAATTCCTATTCCCATCCCACCCTGTATAATTGGGATGGGTATGGTTAAATCACCTATTTTGAGAGGTGGGGGTTTGCAATTCAAACTAGAATTTTTATACATATTAATCTTTTAAACCGATAATATAATGTAGTCAATTGTTTTATATAAAGTTATGGAGGTAAATACAAGCTATATTTTATTATTAAACCTCTTTTATTTTTAAAAACTGTGATTATAATAATATCGGTTTAAGCAAAAAAGCTCTTTTAAAATTATTGTGTAATTAAATCTTGACAAAACTTAAATCACATGCTAACCATAGCTGCCTGTTTGGGCAAGCTATAAAAAAATAAAAAGGGCCGTTAACTCAGTCGGTAGAGTATCTGCCTTTTAAGCAGAGAGTCGCTGGTTCGAGTCCAGCACGGCCCACCAATTATGTCCCCGTCGTCTAGCCAGGTCCAGGACACCGGCCTTTCACGCCGGCAACACCGGTTCAAATCCGGTCGGGGACGCCATTAAAGTAAAAAAAGGATTAGGAAATATTTCCTAATCCTTTTTCTTTTTTTAGTGACTTCATATAAATTTTTATTCAGGAAAACAATAACCATGTATAGAGGTAAAAAGTCTTCCTGCCTTTGAGAATATTTGTTCAGATTCTTTTCTAGATGGATTTATATTTTCTTTAATATTTTTTAAAGACAATAGATCTTCACATATTATTTTGGCTTCTTTTTTATCTCCTATTAGATCTGTCAATAATTTTAGTAAAGAAGTCTGGTTATTGATAATTTTTTCAATATCATAACCATCAACAAAGTTTCCCAAAGCTTTTATAAGATTAATACTACAATCTCTACAAAGTAATAAAGCCTTAATAAGGTTTTCTTCTTGTATGGCACTTTCTGCTTCTTGTAGTTTTATCCTAGCATATTTTATAAAGGTTTTTGTCCTTATTATAGAGGCCATTTTTATTACTCACCATTTTTTGATATAAACACAAAAAGTAGTTCATCCTTTTTTACCCAACCAAGTTTTTTTCTTATCCATTTTTCTTGAAATTGACGATTAGATTGTAACATTAAAATAATAGATTTTAATTCTTGATTTCTTTTATCAAGTTCTATATTAGAAGTGAATATATTATCCCGTTCATGTTTTAAGTGGTGAAGTTTCCATAGTCCATAGGGGCCTGTAATATCCCACAACAAAACTAGAAATAGTGCTACTATTAGTAAAGTAGAAATTATTTTGTTAAATTTATTTGGGGTAGTATTAGGCACCGATTTTATATTTTTGGAAATTCTTCTAACAGCCATCTTTTTGTCCAAACTAGATTAACTATTTTTAAACATACTCTTACTTAAAAAAAACGCAAGGGTTTAATATTTTAAAATTATTTCTAGTGAAAAATTAAATATTATGCAGTAAAATTAAACTTTTGGACTGAAGTATTTAAGTAAATCTTAAAAATTGTGTGAAGAGAATAATGAATATAATTCATCTTAGTTGGTTTGGAAAAGGTTGGAATAAGAAGCCAGTTTTTTGGGTTGAGGATAAAAGTTCTATATTAGATTTTAACAATTTTGATATAAAACAGATATTTTCTTTTGAGGTTAAAGATATATCCTTAGGTAAAGGGAAAAACAGTAGAATAGGAGAAAAAGTTTCTATTTATAAATTTGAGTTTAGTCCTCACAATATTTTAAAATTTTTTCATGAGCTTAATAGCCAAGACAATAAAAATAGCTTTCTTTTAGGTAAAGAGATAAAATTTTGGGAAATTTTTTCAAAATGGTGTGTTTCTTTTTTGATTAGACAGGAAGTTATCCCTTATTTGATTAAAACTCAAAAAGGACTTGAAGCCAGATGGCTACCAGTATTTAAGGATGTAGCATATAGAGACCTCTTAAAATTCGTTAAGTATTTATCTATGTATGAAATAATTTCTCCTAAAGAGGACATTATAGATGCTGCTAACAATTTAATAGATATTTGTTATGTAATAACGGACGCTTTTTGCAGATCTTGTGCTATTGAGGCTGGTTTTAGGCAGGAAATGCCAGACTCTGGTAGTATACATGATCTCTGGCTACATGCTCTTTTAGATAGAGAGGCTGAGATAAAACTTTATAATTATAAAGAGTCATGTTCTACAATAGCACCTAAGGATATTGATAAGTTTTATTCCCAAATAATAACCTGGCAAAAACCTATTGCCGAAAAATCTACTCTTCCTTTTAAATTACTTTTTAAGTTAACAGAACCGCAAGAAGATAATCAAGAATGGAAATTAGAAGTATTTTTACAAGCAATCGATGATCCTGATTTTATACTTCCTATCTCCTTTGTATGGCAAAATCCAAAGGATTCATTATTGACTTCAAGGGGATTTATAAATTCTAAAACAACTATATTGGCTATGTTGAGCAGGGCTAGTAAACTTTTTTTACCAATAAAAAGACAACTGATAGATCCTGAAAGGCCATTTATTAATCTTGATACAAAAGAGGCGTATCTTTTTCTAAAAGAAGCACTTTGGCTTTTAAAGGAAGATGGTTTTTCTGTACTAACACCTAATTGGTGGCGGTCAAATGGTTCTATACATAAACTACAAGTAAAAGCTAGCATAAGTTCTTCTAAATTTAAAGATTCTATGATTTCTTTAAATGATTTTTTAGATTTTAAATGGCAACTTACATTAAATGGAATGCCTCTTAACAAGGAGGAATTATTACATCTTTCTTCATTAAAAGAGGGTTTAATTAAATTAAGAGGAAGATGGATAGATGTTAATAACGAAGATATTAATAAATTGGCAGAATTTTCAGTTCTTAATAAAAAAGGGAAAATTAATATATCGAAAATTATTGCTGCATTTCTTGGTGCACAGGTTTGTATAGACAACATAATTATTAATGAGATTGAAGTATCTGGTTGGTTAGGTGAATTTCTAGAAGAGTTAAAAACAATAAAAAATAAAAAAGCTTTGGGTATTACTCCTTCTAAAAAATTTTGTGGTAAATTGAGAACTTATCAGGTAGAGGGCCTTAGTTGGCTTTATTTTATGACAAAGTGGGGGCTAGGAGTTTGTTTGGCAGATGATATGGGGCTAGGAAAGACCATTCAAATTTTAGCTTTGATTGATAAGTATTTAACCCTTGGATGTAATGGTCCTTTTTTAGTCATTTCTCCTACTTCTGTAATAGGCAATTGGGAAAAAGAGATATCTAAGTTTTTACCAATGGTTTCATTTTATGTGCATCAGGGTACTAATAGAGTATCAAAGGAACAATTAAAAAAAATAATAATTAATAAGCCTATTGTCGTTACTTCTTATGCTATTTTAACAAGGGATTTTGAACGTTTGAAAGATATAAATTGGTTTGGGGTCATAGTAGATGAGGCTCAAAACATAAAGAATCCTTTTAGTAAACAATTTAGATATGCTAAACAATTGAAAGCCAGATTTAAGATTGCACTTACTGGTACACCAATTGAAAATTCATTAATTGATCTTTGGAGTATTATGGATTTTTTAAATCCAGGTCTTCTTGGTAGTTTTGAGAGATTTAGAAGAGATTTTCTAATACCAATTCAGCTGGAAGACAATAGAGAAATACTTAAAAAGTTAAAGTCTATTATTTCCCCTTTTATTTTAAGGAGAGAAAAGACAGATTCTTCTATAGGGCTTAAGTTGCCAGAAAAAGAAGAAAGACAGATTAATGCATTTTTGACTGAAGAGCAGACAATTCTGTATAAAGATGTAGTTGAGGATGTCAAAAAACGTCTTGATACTGCAGTAGGAATAGCTAAAAAAGGATTAATTCTTTCAACTATAACTAAATTAAAGCAAATCTGCGATCATCCGGCTTTGTTTTTGAAAGATAATTCGAAGATAAAGGGCCGTTCTGGTAAGTTGGAGATTCTTAGTCGATTTTTATTCGATATCTTGAATAATAAAGAGTCTGTGCTTATATTTACACAATTTTCTTCAATGGGGGATATATTAAAACAATACTTAAGCGAGTTGTTTAATAATATAGAAGTGTTATTTATTTATGGTGGACTTCCTAAAACTAAACGTGATAAAATTGTTTGGCATTTTCAGACTTCTAAACAACCACAGATCTTGATTTTATCTCTGAGAGCTTCAGGTACAGGATTAAATTTGACAAAAGCTACTCATGTATTTCATTATGATAGATGGTGGAATCCAGCTGTTGAGAATCAAGCTACAGATAGAGCTTATAGAATAGGACAAATGAAAGATGTAAAAGTGTATAAATTTATATGTAAAGGAACAATTGAAGAAAAGATAGAGAAAATCCTTAAAAATAAAATAGTGCTTGCAAAGAATATAATAACAACTAATGAGTCATGGATAACTAAACTTTCTGACAATGAGATTAAAGAATTAATAACTCTTGATGATTAGGATGATTTTATGAGTATAAATGAGTGGTCTTCAACATCTACACCTCGCAGTGTAAGTGGTGGCATAAAACCTGCCAATTCATATAGAGATTTTGCTACTACTTGGTGGGGTAAAAGGTGGATTGAAGTATTAGAATCCCTTTATATTGGACAAAGATTGCTACGAGGAAGGAGATATGCTAGGGCAGGGCAGGTAATGGAGATCAATATAAAAAACAACAAAATTTATGCTCTAGTACAAGGTAGGAGATTAACTCCGTATGAAGTAATTATAGAATTTAAAAGATGGAACAATGAAATAAGATCTAAAATTATAAACATAATAATGTCAAATGGATATTTATTAGGACCTATCTTTGCAAGGGAACTTCCAAAAGAGCTTGAAATTTTATTATGTAAAGAAGGAATTAATTTATTCCCTAATGCATATGAAGAGTTAAAGACTAATTGCACTTGTTCTGATTGGTCAAATCCTTGTAAGCATATAGTAGCTGTATTATATCTATTGGCTCTTGAGTTCGATAGAGATCCTACTTTAATCTTACAGCTAAGAGGACTTTGTATATCAGATATAAAAAATTCTATAGATGAAATAAAAGACAATGAAAAAGAAGAAGTTAAAAAATTGGCAGAAGAACAGAAAAATACTTTCTCACAGTTGTTAAAAACAGATAAAAAGAAGCATAAATCAAATAAAGACAAGTTAGCTCTTTCTGATTTAGAATTAATCCCTAAACCTCCTCCTATAAATGCACTAAATATAAAAAGATTAGGAGTACCACCCTTTTGGCGTTCAGATATAGAATTTATAAAATTTATGGAAAAGTTATATAAAAATTTTTCTATATGTGGAAGAGATAAAATTATCTAGACTCAGCAAGAATACCGTCCAAGAAAAATCTGCTTATTTGTTTTGCTGCAGTACTTACTCTATATTTTTTCCTTGGTGATAATACCCAAAAACGAGACATTTCATCTAATGCGCCAAAAAATGCCCTCTTAAATATACCTGGCATAACATCCTGTCTAAAGATACCTTGGTTTTGTCCTTGTCGGACTATCTGAGAGATTATATTTAAATATTCCGCAAATTTTTTATTTCTATATTCCTTCATAAATTTACTACTTTGTCTTAACTCTACTTGTATCACCTCAGCTAAATCACGATTATCTTCAACTAGTCTTAAGTGTAAATAAGCAAAGCGTTCAAGTTTTTTTCGAGGATCTTCAATTTGAGCAATTTCTTGTTTAACTTTAGCAATTATTTTACCTATTTCTTCCTCAAATATGGTTATCAATATATCATATTTGTTATTGAAGTAGAGATAAATAGTACCATCTGCTACATTCGCTTCTTTCGCAATCTCTGATATTCTTGAATTAAAGAAACCCTTTTTAGCAAATACACGAATTGCAGCTTTTATAATTTTGTCATGTTTATCTGTAACTTTCATACCAAGACCAAATTTAAGTTAACAGATTACCCCCCGCAGAATAACGTAAAACAACAAAAAACATGAATGTACGTTCATTCAGTAGTATTACATTTACAATTTGTCAAGGAAAAAACGAGCAAAGTTTAATTTATGATGCTTGACACCCATATTTTCACCTACTAGTTTGGATCAAGATGTTTTAATATTATTTGTCTTATTTTAGTCCAGGAGGTTTTAGGGATGGGAGAGAAAAAGGTTTTAGTAGTAGGCTCTGGAGGAAGAGAACACGCCCTTTGTTGGAAGCTAGCCCAAAGTCCTATAGTTTCTCATGTATATTGTACTCCAGGCAATGCAGGTATATCTAAACATGCCACTTGTATACCTATTAATGCTACCGATATAGAAGCTCTTGCCAATTTTGCACAAGAAAACAAGATTGATCTAACAGTAGTAGGTCCAGAGGCTCCTCTTGCTCTTGGTATTGTAGATTTTTTTGAAGAAAAAGGACTTAAGATATTTGGGCCTAAGAAAGATGCTGCTCAGATAGAGGCTAGTAAGGTATTTATGAAGGATCTACTTGCAAAATACAATATCCCAACTGCGCCATATAAGGTTTTTACTGATCCAGAAGAGGCTTTTAATTATGTAAAAGAGGAGACAGGGGTACCTATTGTAATAAAGGCAGATGGTTTGGCTGCAGGAAAAGGAGTAATTGTTGCACATAGTTTAGATGAGGCAAAAAAGGCTATTGATCTTATGCTTATAGAGAAGGCGTTTGGTGATGCAGGAAATCGCATAATAATTGAAGAATGTCTTGTTGGAGAAGAGGCATCTTTTATGGCAATAACAGATGGAAAGACCTGCTTAGCCCTTGCTAGTTCCCAAGATCATAAACCTGTATTTGATGATGATAGAGGTCCAAATACAGGGGGGATGGGGGCATATTCTCCTGCACCTGTAGTTACAGATGAGCTCTACAATAAGATACAAGACACTATAATGACGCCGGTTGTAGATGCTCTTTCAAAAGAGGGAAGGCCTTATATGGGGGTCCTTTATGGTGGTCTAATGATAAAAAATGGTGAACCAATGGTACTTGAATTTAATTGTCGTTTTGGTGATCCTGAAGCCCAGCCCATCTTAATGAGAATGAAGTCCGATCTATTTGAAATAATAGAGGCAGCACTAGAAGGAAGGTTAAATCATGTAAGTATTGATTGGGATCCAAGACCTGCTGTTTGTGTTGTTTTAGCATCTAAAGGTTATCCTGGTAGCTATGAAAAAGGAAAGGTGATACATGGTTTAGATGAAGTTGAAAAGATGGAAGATGTAGTAGTTTTTCATGCTGGTACTGCTAAAAAAGGAGATAAATTTATAACCGCAGGGGGCAGAGTATTAGGGGTCACTGCCCTTGGAGATTCTATTGAAGCTGCAATAGAGAGAGCCTATGAGGCGGTATCAAAGATAAGTTGGGAAGGCATGCATTATAGGACAGATATTGGTGCAAAGGCATTAAAGCATCTTGGAGAAAATGGCTCTCTTGGCCCAAAGGTAGGGATTCTTATAGGGAGTAAGAGTGATCTTGAGGTAATGAATGAGGCTAAAAGGCTTTTGGATGGCTTTGGGATCCCATGTGAATTAAAAGTTGCCTCTGCCCATAGAACGCCAGATATTGTAATGGATTATGCTCAAAGAGCAAAAGATCGCGGGATAAAAGTAATAATCTGTGGAGCAGGTATGGCGGCTCATCTTGCAGGTTGTGTAGCTGCTCAAACTCTTTTACCTGTGATAGGAGTTCCTATGCCAGGTTCAAGTCTTGGTGGGTTGGATGCCCTCCTTTCTACAGTTCAAATGCCAGCAGGAATTCCTGTTGCAACCATGGCTATTGGTAAGGCAGGTGCTAAAAATGCAGCAGTTATGGCTGCAAGAATTATTGCACTTTATGATAAAAAGGTATTAAATGCCCTTGAAAAATATAGAGATTCTATGAGAGAGGCTGTGTTAAAGTAATGATGATAGGAGAGTTAAAGGAGGATATCTCAGATCAGATTGATAAGGCCGTAGCAGTCTTAAAAAAAGGTGGAGTTGTGGCATTCCCAACTGAGACAAGCTACGGCCTTGCAGCTTTAATCAATAAATCATCTGCATTAGAAAAGATCTTTTTTATAAAAGACAGGCCACCAACTAAACCTCTTTTGGTTTTAATCCCTAATAGGTCCTTTTTAGATGATTTAGTAACTAATATATCTAAAGATGCAAGGCTTTTGATGGATAATTTTTGGCCAGGTCCTCTTACATTATTATTCTCTGCACAACCTGGCTTAAATAAAGCACTTACTGCTGATACAGGAAAGATTGGGGTAAGGATATCTAGCAATAAAATTGCTATAGAGCTTTGCAAAAGATGTAATTGTGCTATTACTGCGACAAGTGCCAATCTTTCTGGTAAAGAGCCTTGTATTTCTCCTTATGAGATTAAAAGGGATCTTATTCCTAGAGGCTTAGATTTTATTATAGATTATGGAATTGTTAAAAAAACTCCTCCATCTACAATAGTAGATGTAAGTATTAGTCCGCCTAGAGTAGTGAGAGAAGGAGCTATAGATATAAAAAAAATAAAAGAAATCATTAGAGTTATATGAAAATCAAAATCTTTCAGGAAGTATTTGAGGTAATAAAAGATTTTGGGCAGTTCTTAAAAAGTAAGCATCTGTCATCCCAGCAATAAAATCTGTCACTACTAAGGCAGGATTTTCCTCAACTAGTTTTAAGTAGTTTTCATCCATGCCATTTAAGAAATTTGTAAATATGACAGAATCTTTGTTCCTTTTTTCTAGATCATCTAAGAATGTCTCAAACATGATCTCGAATAATCTTTTTATCTTAGGAGATTGGGTTTTTATCTTAGGATTTAAGTAAATATGCTTCATATTAAATTCTTTTAGCTTTAAAAGTGCATTTGCAACATCTTCACTAAAACCTACAAAGTCACTTTCTACGCTTGTAATAATAAGATCTTCAACAAGCCTATATACTATCTTACCATTTGTATCACCTAGTACTTTACGACACTCTAAAGGGATATCATCTCTTTTTATCAATCTAAGCCTTATAGCATCTTCTATATCACGACCTATATAGCTTATGATATCAGAAAGTCTTACAACACAGCCCTCAGTTGTCATTGGCAATATATGGATTTCAGGAGAACTTAGTTTTTCCTTTATTGCCTTATCAAGATCAGAAAAATCTTTTCTTTTATGTGGCTTGAGAACAGTTAGATCTGATTCTCCATCATGGCACAAGATGCCATCTAGTACTTGGAGTGTTAAATTGCACCCCTTTCCCTTTTTTTCTACAAATCTTAAAAATCTTACTCCTTGGACACTATGCAAAAATGGACCAACTCCAGCCGCCTTACACAGATTATCTAAAAATCTCTCTCCATCGTGGCCAAAAGGAGGATGTCCAATGTCGTGCCCAAGACTTATTGCCTCAATAAGATCTTCATTTAAACCTAGAAATCTCCCTATAGTCCTTGCAATCTTTGAAACAAGTTGTACATGTAAGACCCTGTGGGTTATATGGTCATTTGGAATCAAGGAAAAAACCTGTGTCTTATCAATATAACGTGTATAGGCAAGGGAGTGTAAAATTCTATCTGTATCTATGGCAAATGGTTGTCTGTGATCATAAATATAACTTTCTTCTTTTTCTCTTATTGCATCAAGGCTAAAAGTTGCCCTTTTAGATAAAAGTTTTTTTTCTCTATTATTAAGTTCTTTTTTGAGTTCTACTAAAATATTTTTTTCTTTCTCTTTTTTTTGAATAAAAGACATTAATTTTTTGAGATCATTCTAAAGAAGAGTCTTGTTTAGATGTGTGGTTTTTAGCATCAGATAACATAACATATCTGTATGCCCCAGCATTTTCTATACGGATCCAGCGTCTTCCAGATAAAAACCACCATTGTTTGCCATCAAATTTGGCAACTAATGCCCCATGATACTCCATCATCTTTTTTACTTGTAATGGAGTATAAGGACTATAGGTATCACCTTGTACTACATGTTTTTGACAACCATTTGCCATGGCTAAAATTGCCACCAAGGCAAAGACCAACACCAACCTCTGAGTCCTATTTATTTGGGTCTGTTTTTGTACTTTCATGTCTATTATTTTTAATCATTTATTTTATGAAGTCAAATAAGGCTCCCATATTTTTATGGGATTCAAATTTAGAATTTATCCAAAAACATTATTATACTTATAATATCTTGGTTAAATCCCAAAAAATTAGGGATTATTGACTCTAACTCGTATTTAAGACTTTTGTTATATTCTTAGGATTTTTTATTTTAAAAGCTGTGCTTTTAATGCTTCCATTTCCTTTTTTATACGGTTTTTATCCTTTTGATCTTTAGAAAGAAGGTAGGCATTTTTAAAGATTTTATAGGCAGCATGTAATTGTCCATCCGCCTCATATGCCTTGGCAAGGTGTTCTGCAATAATATTATCTGCAGGCGAATACAACATAGCCTTTTTAAGCCACATTATAGCTGATTTATATTTACCTTGTTTATAATATAACCAGCCCAGGCTATCCATAATATAGCCAGCACGAGGCTTTATCTCTAAGGCCTTTTTTATATATTTTTCTGCTATATCTAGATGGATTCCCATCTCTGTATAGGTGTAACCAATATAATTTAATAAATCTGGATTGTTAGGATCTATCTTAAGAAGTTTCTGTGCAAGTTTTAATGCCTGCTCTTTTTGACCCATTTCATCTTTAAGAATTATGAGATCATATATTAATTTTTTGTTCTTAGGCTGAAGCTTTATTGCCTGCTCTAGAGCCCACTGAGCCTTTTTTAGCTCTTTTTTATGCTTATATAACTCAGAGAGAATCTGATAAAGTAAGACATTTTTTTTGTGTCTTAAGGTGTCGTTTAAAAGTTTAATTGCTTTATCTATATGTCCTTGATCTACAAATATAAAGGCAAGTCTAGCCCTTGCTTGTATTCCAAAAAAGTTATTTTTTAATGGTATTTGTTTATATAACTTGATAGCTTTATTATATTGCTTTAATTCCTGAAATATTAGTCCTTTATAAAATAATACTTTTTTATCCGTTGGGTCTATAACTTGTAAATTGTTTAGAGCTTTAAGGGCTTGATTATACTTTTTTAATTTAAGACTTATGAATACTATTTTCCATAAAATATGTGGATCCTTATGGGGTATAATAGAATCTAATTTTTTAAGTTCATTTAAAGCGTCTGATAACTTATTTTGTATAATATATAATTTAATTAAGTTTAAACGAGACTCCATATTTAATGGATTTATATTTATAACCTTTTTATAAATTGTTATAGCTTTATTAAATCTATTTTCTTTTATATATAATCTAGCTAATGCTAGATATGCAGGTATCATATTCTTATTTTTACTTAATACCTTCTTTAAATAAGTTTCTGCTTGTTTATATTGTTTAGTCTCAATAGAGTAAAGTCCTATATAATAATCAATTAAAATTGATTTACCATTAATTATTTTTGAAAGTTCTTTTAAAGTATTAATTGCTTTAGCATATTCATTTGAATTAGCATATATAGTTGCAATTAATATTAACGCATCTTTATTATGAGGTTTTTTTATTAAAACCTTTTTTAATAAATTGACTGCCTTTGTAATCCTATTCTCTATAGCATATATACGAGCTAGCATTACTTTGGCATCTATATAATTTGGATTTAATCTTAATGCCTTTTTTACCCATCTTTCTGCTTCCTTTACTTTCTTTTCTCTAAGATATATCTTAGCCATATTTAGGGCTAAGTATGAAGACCTAGGATTTAATGCTATAGCTCTTCTTAGATATCTCTGTGCCTCTTTTATATTGCCTCTTGAAAGGAGATACATTGATTGCAGAAAATAACTATAACATCTTCCAGTATCTGTTTTTATTTCATGATAAGAGGAAAATGCCTGTGCAGGAGAAACAATAAAGATTAGACACAAAAGACCTATAATTACTGTCTTACTTCTAGAATAAAAACATCCTGATACATAATCTTTCATGCTTCATTTACCCCCAAGGGATAGTTATCAATATCTTTTATTCTTTCTTGTAGGAATTTTTTAAGCTTTTTCTTTATCCTTGCTTCAATCTGACGCACTCTTTCACGTGAAATACCAAAGTCTTTTCCTAACTCTTGAAGTGTCTTTGGTTCTTCTGCAACCATACGTTCTTCAAATATCTTCTTCTCTTTGTCCTTTAATTGTTCTTTAAATTCTTCAAAGAGTTCACTTAGTCTTTCTTTAATCTCTGCTCTAGCAATCTGACTCTCTAGTGTAGCACCTTGGCTTGGTAAAAAGTCTATATGGGTCTCTTCTGAATCATCTCTTACAGGAGCATCTAAAGATATCTCCCATGAACCCATACGTTGATCCATTTCAATAACATCTTTTTCTTTTACATTTAACCGTTCAGAAATAAGCTTAGGCACCTCATCTTGTTGCTCTATTGCCTGAAGTTTTTCTTTTTCTTTATGAAGATTGTAGAATAATTTTCTTTGTGCTTGAGTAGTACCTATCTTTACAAGTCGCCAATTATCCATGATAAATTTAAGAATATATGCCTTTATCCAAAAAGAGGCATAATAAGAAAATTTTACCCCTTTGTAAGGATTAAACTTTTTTACTGCTTGAATAAGTCCAAGATTTCCCTCTTGGATAAGATCTAAAAAGTTTCTCATCCAAAACTTCTGAAAGTCTAAAGCAATCTTTACTACTAATCTCAGATTTGCTGTAACAATTCTAGAGGCAATCTTAGGATCTCTTGTCTCATAATATTCTTTAGTAAGCCTTTGCTCTTCTTCCCTTGTTAGAAGGGGATATTTACTTATTTCTGCGAGATATTGCTGCAAAGTATCTGCATAAACTGAAGGCAAAAGATCCTCTTCCTTGCCTTCCCCAACAGGAATTGGAAGATTTTCCTCTTGTGTTTCCTTTATATTTAAAAGATTGTCATCTTTTTTAACTGCTACTTGTTTCTCTTTGCTTTTTTTACTCATATCCTACCTATTAAATAACATCGCATCTGCTATTTCTTTTTTCTTTTCCTCACCTAAAAGCACACCTAATAAAAACAGACTAAACTCCAGTGCAGTCCCTGGCCCCTGGCTTGTATATATGTAGTTATCATAAACTATTTTTTCATTTATGACGGTAGATTTCTTTATCCAATCTTGGCAGCTTGGATAACATGTAAGCTTTTTGCCTTCACTAATTCCGTGTTCATCCAAGATAGTAGGTGCAGCACATATTGCTGCAATAAGTCTTTGCTGTTCTAATTGTCTTTTTAAGAGTTTTATGACCCTCTCATCCTGTGAAAGATTTTTGGTCCCATCAAGTCCACCAGGCAGATAGATTAGATCAAAATCCTCTGTTATTATCTCATCAATATTCTTATCTGCTACTATCTTTATATTTCTAGCAGAAGGAACCGCTTTTTCTTTAGTAATACTTGCACTTATTGCATCAACTCCTGCTCTACGAAATACATCTAAAGGTGTAATAGCCTCTATCTCTTCAAATCCTGGTGCTAAGAGTATAAGAGCCCTCTTTGACATAAAAAAACCTCCTTAAATCAATTAATTACAATACTCTACCATGTATATATTGCTTCTTTTTTCTTCACCTATTGTAGATGTAGGACTATCACCATAATCATGTCCGGGTAAAACAATAGTATCATCTGGCAGGGTTGCAAGTCTATTACAGATAGAATCTATTAAATGTGAGAATGAACCACCTGGAAGATCTGTCCTACCTGCAGCTCCTACAAAGAGGGTGTCTCCTGTAATAACATAACCATGCCCATAAAGACATATCGAGCCAGGGCTATGTCCTGGAGTATGTATACACTTAAACTTTAGTTTGCCAATCTCCAAGATATCCCCATCGATTATATGCATATCTGCAGGTGGTGAGGGTTCAAAGCCCCAGTTTATAAACATCTGTACAGCTTCTTTGGTTCTGAAAAATTTATCATCTGCAGGATGCATAACAAATTTGACATCAGGATATAGCTTTTTTATAGCCTTTGTTCCGCTTGTGTGATCAGGGTGTCCATGGGTTGCTACAATGTATTTTAATTTAAGCCCTTCTTTTTCTAATTGCTTTTTAAAAAATTTAGCACCATTTGCAGGATCAACTAAAAATGCCTCTCTTGTCTCCTCACAACCTACAATGTAGGCAAATGTCTGAAGCGGTCCTACTGTAAATCTTTTAAGAATCATGGCCCCCCTCTTTTTTAGTTTTTCTCTTTAGATGATTTACGTAAGAGGCTGCATTCATACCTGCAATACAGCCCTCGCCCACAGCCTTTGCCATTTGAAATGGCGGTCCACATACATCTCCGCATGCATATATACCTTCCACATTGGTTTCTTGATTTTTATTTGTCACAATATATGTAAAATGTTCTGGATCAAGTGTTACACCTAAAAAGGCAGCCAGTTCCATAGTGCCTTTTGCGCCCTTTTCTATAAAAAGCCCATCTAGCTCTATTGTCTGATCATTATCTAACTTGATAGCCTTTAGCTCATTGTCTCCTATTAGTTCTTTAACCTTTCTCCCCTCTAGTACTTCTACTTGAGCAGCATCAAGATCTTCTTTAAGTCCTGCGCTTATATCTAATTCCTTTGAAATTAAAGTTACATGTTTAGCAACTTTACTAAGGGTTAAAGCCCCAGAGGCAGCAGCACTACCATTGCCAACGACTGCTACTACTTTGTCTCTATAAAAATTGGCATCACAGTCTACACAATAGCTTATTCCTCTTCCCACAAATTCCTTTTCTTTATTTAATCCTAGGCCCTTTCTACTTATACCTGTTGCCATAATAATGCTATAGCATTCAACTTCTAGATGAGATTCTGTCTCTACCAAAAAACTTTTGTTACCCTGTCTTTCTGTTCTTATAACATCTTCTTCTATGTGTTCTGCTCCAAAGGATAGTACCTGATTAAGGCCTGCTTCAAGCAGCTCTTTTCCAGTTTTTACCCCTTCTATACAGCAGTAGTTTTCAATATGTGCTTTATATAGACTACTTTTATTAAGTCTTCCAAGTAATAGAACAGAGGTCTTTTTTCTAACTGCATGTATTGCAGCTTGGAGTCCTGCAGGACCTACACCTAAGACGACGATGTCATAATGCTTCTTTTGAGACATCTCTTTTCTCCTTTTTGTATAAAAACTTAAGATTTTTCTTTATTATCGAGATCCATAATAGAACTATCGAATATTGGTTGAGTTATCTTATAGTCTTCCTTTAACCATGCTCCTAGATCAATTAATTTACATCTCTTACTACAAAAGGGCCTATATGGATTATCCTTAAAACTTACAGGCCTTCCGCATTGAGGACACCTGTGAACATCTCCTTTATCTTTTATTTTAGGAGGGCACATAAAAAGACTCCAAATTAGCATAAATTGAGTATAGCAAAACATTTATAAGTGTAAATAAAATACATAACGTAAAATTTAACTAAATTTTCTTATGTTTTTTAAGATATATTTGGATTGCTGTTATTGCCGCTGGTGTAATTCCTGATATCCTAAGAGCCTGTCCTAAATTTTCTGGCTTATGCCTTGAGAGTTTTTCTTTAACCTCATTTGAAAGACCGCTAATCATATTATAGTCTATATCTTCAGGAATTTCTATCTCTTCCCACTTCTTCATCTGTTCTATCTGTTCTCTTTGTCGTTTTATATAGCCAGCATATTTAGTCTCTATTTCTATCTGATGAGCAATTTCTTCTGGAAGTCCTTTAAGAAAATCATATTTTTCTGAAAGTAACTTTAAAGATATCTCAGGTCTTCTTAGGAGTTCTGATAGGCTTGTTGGACGTTTAAGTGGAGAAGAACCAACACTTTTTAGCCAAGAGTTGACATCAGGGCTTGGCACAAGCCTAATACTATCTAGCTCTTTTAAGGTGTTTTCAATCATTTCCTTCTTTTGACAAAATCTACTCCAGGTATCATCATCTATGAGTCCAAGTTTTCTTCCAATGGGCATAAGTCTAAGGTCAGCGTTGTCTTCTCTTAAAAGAAGCCTATATTCAGCGCGAGAAGTAAACATTCTATATGGTTCTTTAGTGCCTTTAGTTACAAGATCGTCTATTAATACCCCGATATAGCCTTGGTCTCTACCAATTACTATAGGTTCTTCTTCTTTTACCATGCGGGCTGCATTTATACCAGCCATAATTCCTTGGGCAGCAGCCTCTTCATAGCCAGATGTACCATTTATCTGACCAGCAAAAAACAGCCCTCTTACAAGATGGGTCTCTAAAGAAGATTTAAGCTGTATTGGATCCGCATAGTCATATTCAATCGCGTAAGCTGGTCTTAATATCTCAGCTTTTTCTAATCCTTTAATACTTCTTATCATTCTCCACTGTACATCCATAGGAAGACTTGTAGAAATACCATTTGGATATATTTCATCTGTATCTAGCCCTTCAGGTTCTAAAAATACTTGATGCCTCTCTTTATCCCTAAATCTATAGACCTTATCTTCAATAGATGGACAATAGCGGATACCTACTCCTTTTATTATACCTGTGAAAAGGGGGGATCTATCTAGTGCATCAAGTATTATTTTATGAGTCTTCTCATTTGTATAAGTTATATAACATGGAAGCTGAGGTAGGGTGATTTCTTTCGTTGAAAGTGAAAATGGCTTAGGTGGATCATCTCCCCACTGGGCTTCAAGAACACTAAAGTTTATAGATCTCTTATGAAGTCTTGCGGGAGTGCCTGTCTTTAGTCTGCCAAGTTCAAATCCTAGTGCTTCAAGACATCTAGAGAGCCTGTTTGAAGGTGGATCCCCAAGCCTTCCTGCAGCAAGTCTATTTAATCCTATATGAATAAGGCCTCTTAAAAATGTACCTGTTGTAAGTACCACTGCTTTTGCATATATCTCTTCATCAACTGTAGTTCTTATGCCATAAACTCTACCATCTTTTACAAGTACTTCCCCAGCCATTGCCTGATAAACATCTAGATGGGGCTGATTAAGAAGTACATTAGTCATACGTTTTTTATAGATAACTCTATCTGCCTGTGCTCTAGATGCCCTTACTGCTAGCCCTTTTGAGGTATTTAATTGTCTAAACTGGATTCCTGCTGCATCTATATTTTTGGCCATCTCACCACCAAGGGCATCTATCTCTTTTACAAGGTGTCCTTTGGCAAGACCTCCAATTGCTGGATTACAGCTCATTGCAGCAATACAGTCTAAGTTGATTGTTAAAAGACAGGTTTCTACACCAAGCCTTGCGCATACAAGGGCAGCTTCACACCCAGCATGCCCTGCCCCTACAACAATTACATCATATTCTTTTGGAAATACTGACATGGCCTCTATTTCTTTCTACAAAATTATTTATTCTTAGCCTCTTTACTTTTTGCTTCTTGCCATAGGGCTTCAAGTTCATCAATAGTTAATTTATCAAGCTTTAATCCCCTTTTTTGTGCTACATCCTCCATAAAATGGAATCGTGATTCAAATCTTTTTACAGTTTCACTTAGGGCTTCCTCTGGATTGATATCTAAAAGGCGAGAGAGATTAGCCACTGCAAAAAGTACATCTCCTAGTTCATGCTTTATGGCTACTTTATTATTTGATTCTATAGCATCTTTTAATTCGCGTTCTTCTTCCTCTAATTTATCAAATACAAACTTTGCACTCTCCCAATCAAATCCGACTCTCGATGCCCTTTCTCCAATTCTATAGGCTCGTTGAAGCGCAGGAAGAGAAAGAGGAAGGTGTCCCAGTACTGAATACTTTCTACCTTTTTCTTTATCCTCTTCCTTTTTTATACTACGCCATTTTGAGATTACCTGCTTGGCATCATTTGCCATCTCATCTCCAAAGACATGGGGGTGGCGTCTTATCATCTTATTGCCAGTTTGAAACAAAAGTTCAGAAAAACTAAATTCCCCCCTTTCTTCATACATGCAAACCAAAAATATTAATAAAAATAGAAGATCACCTGCCTCTTCCATGACATTTTTAGAGTCATTGTTATCTATTGCTTCAAGTAGTTCATAGGTTTCTTCAAGTAGATATTTTTTTATTGATTCTGGGGTTTGTTCTTTATCCCATGGGCATCCATTTGGAGATCTAAGTGCTCTCATTATTGTACAAAGTCTTATAAATCTTAAAGACATTTCATCATCATTTTCTCTTAAAAATTCTCTCAATTGTGGCTCTAAGCTATCTTTATTCATCTTTGTGCATCCCTTATTTTGTTCGTTTAATCCCTGTTTGTTTCTATATTTCTTTCAAATAAAGAGATTAATAAGTCTTTAATTTCATCCCAAGTCTTTGTATTAAAAACTGCCTTTCTAAAATGAGCTGCATATTTTAATCCGTGGCTATAGTGAGAAATTTGTCTTTTGGCAACCCATAAATTTTTTATGTTATAGAATGCCTTCATAAGTTCAAGATGGTTTAAAGCTATCTCTAGCCTTTTATCCAAAGAAATATCTTGATCATCTTTGCCAGTAAGTAGTCCTTTCTCTATAGTAGTTATAATCCATGGGCGGCCAATCATTGCTCTTGCTATCATAATTGCATCAGCATTACTTTCTAAAAGGGCTGTCTGTGCTGTTTTTAGATCAGTTATATCCCCATTTACAATAACAGGAATCCCAACCTTTTCCTTTACTTTTTTTACCTCTATCCATTTTGCTTGTCCTGAAAACATCTGGGTTTTTGTACGGGCATGTACTGTAATAGCACTTGCTCCTTCTTGTTCACACATATAGGCAAGCTCTGGTGCTGTGGTTTTATCCCACCCAAGGCGCATTTTTACAGATACAGTTAGTGGTGTAGCATTACATATATTTTTTACTATTTTAGCTGCAGTTAGTGGTTCTTTCATAAGAGCTGCCCCAGCACCAGTTCTAACTACCTTTTTTTGGGGACAGCCCATATTTATATCAATCCTTTTAACCCCCATGTCATAGAGCATTTTAGCTGCATCTGCCATAGTATCTGGCTCATTGCCAAATATTTGAACAATGGTATGAGGTTCTTTATAGATATCTTCTAGCATTTTAAGTGTACGATGATTTTTAAGAACTAGTGCCTTTGCAGAGACCATTTCTGTAAATACATATTTAATCCCAATTGATCTTAAGAGTCTTCTAAAGGCAAGGTCTGTATAACCTGCCATTGGAGCAGGCAATACCTTTTGGACATTAAGCATATATATTTAAAAATTCCCAAGTTAAATAAAAATTTATTAGCTCTAAAATTAATTAAGCCTTAAATTATAGCCGATTTTGCTAGGTTTTAAAGTGATTTTGACAAATCCTCTTAGGTTAAAGTTATAATTGCATAAATGGATTCTAGCTATTAATCTTTATTTATGTCAGAGATTTCTTTTTTATTACAAAGAAAATGGAGATTCTTATCTCCCAACAAGCAGCTTATAGAAGAGTTGGCTAAAAAGGCCTCAATTCCTCCTCTTGTTGCTAGGATACTTTTAAATAGAGGAATCTGTGAAAAGGATGAAGTGTTGTCCCATCTAAGTCCATTTTTGTCTTCTCTTTCTGACCCTTTTCTTATGGCAGATATGGAAAAAGCTGTAATTCGTCTCTCCCATGCAATAAAGAACAAGGAACGAGTTGTTATCTTTGGTGATTATGATGTAGATGGGGTTACATCAAGTGCAATATTAATAAGATTTTTAAAAGAGCTTGGCTTGGAGGTAACAAGTTATATACCTCATAGATTAGAAGAGGGTTATGGATTAAATCCCAATGCAATTAAAAAATTCTCACAAACGGGTGTAGACCTTATAATAACAGTAGATTGTGGAATTAGCTCAGTTGAAGAGGTCAGATTAGCAAACTCTTTAGGTATAGATGTAATTATTACAGACCATCATCAAGTCCCAAAAGAATTGCCACCAGCAATAGCTATTTTAAATCCTAAAAGGTGGGATTGTAGGTTTCCATTTAAGGAGCTTGCAGGGGTAGGAGTAGTTTTTAATCTAATAAGGGCGCTTAGGAGATGGTTATATGAGAGAGGTTTTTGGAAAGATGGTAAGTTTCCCAATCTTAAGCAGTACTTAGATATTGTTGCACTTGGAACCATAGCAGACATTGTTCCCCTTTTGGGTGATAATAGAATTCTTGTTAGGACAGGGCTTAAGGTACTTGAACAGACTAATAAAGTTGGCATAAAAGCACTTTGTGAAGTTGCAGGTGTAAGACCTCCTTTTAATACAGAGACAATAGGTTACATACTTGCTCCAAGGATCAATGCTGCTGGTAGAATGGATCATGCTCAAAAGGCATTAAGATTACTACTCACGCAAGATGAAGCTGAGGCAAAAATGCTTGCAAAGCAGCTAAATGAGCTAAATCAAAAGAGACAAGCTGAAGAGGCTAGGATTTTAAAGGAAGCTCAAGAAATTGCTAAAGAGATGGGGGAGAAAAACGCTTATGTAATTGCTTCAAAAGGATGGCATAGGGGAGTAATAGGTATAGTTGCTTCAAGGCTTATGGATATATTTTATCGTCCAATTGTCATGGTAAGTCTTGATGATGAAATAGCACATGGTTCAGCAAGAAGTCCTAAAGGGCTAAATCTGTATAAACTCCTTTTAGAATGTGGGGAGTGTCTAAAGGCTTTTGGTGGCCATAGTTGTGCTGCAGGGCTTTGTATGTCTCCTGATATGCTTGATAAATTTAGTAAAGAGTTTGAACAAGTCTCCACAAGGGCAATTGATGCATTGGAGGAAAAAGAACCCTTCATTTGTCTTGATGCAAAGGTAAATATAAATGAGCTTTCAAGTCCAGAGTTCAAAAATATGTTTTCTCTTTTAGAGCCATTTGGCCCAGGATATGAAGAGCCCTTTTTGTGTGTTTCTGGAAGCCTTATCTCAAAAAAGAAGATAGTAGGAGAAAAGCATCTTAAGTTATACTTATGTGAAGATCGTTCTAAAGAGGTAGAGCTTCTAGCATGGGGACTTGCAGATAAGTTTGATATAGATTGGAACAACACAGAAATTGCATGTAGGGCATGTCTTAATACCTGGAATGGTATTACAAAACTTGAATTACGGCTTTTGGATCTAAGATTTTTGTCATAATTTTTTTGATATGCGTCTTAAGTACTTAGAACTTTCAGGATTTAAATCGTTTCCTAAACGAACCCGTATAGAATTTCCACAGGGTATTTGTGCAATTGTAGGCCCAAATGGTTGTGGAAAATCAAATATTGTAGATGCAATACGTTGGGTATTAGGAGAGCAGAGCCCTTCTGTGTTAAGGGCACGTTCAATGGAGGAACTACTATATTCTGGCAATACAAAGAGTTGCAATCTTGCATGGGTTAGACTCCTAATTGAAGAAAAAGATACAGATAACTCGATGTTTCCCCCGGAATTGGCTCATCTAAGTGAAATAGAAATAGAGAGACAGTTATGGAGAACAGGAGAAAGTAAGTATCTTTTAAATAGAAAAGTATGTAGATTGCGCGATATAGAGTATCTCTTTTTAGATACAGGAGCCTCTCGTAAGTCTTTTGCAATCATAGATCAAGGCAAAATTGGCAGTATTATTGAAGCAGGAGCAAGTCAGTATAAAAATCTTATTGAAGAGATAGCTGGCATCTCTAGGTATAAAGCAAGAAGGCTTCAGACTCAGCAAAAGCTATGTGAAACATCACAAAACCTTGAGCGACTTAAGGATATAATTTTAGAGGTAGAATCACAGGCAAAGGAATTAAAGAGACAGGCAAAAAGGTGTGAGGAATTTATTAGTCTTAAAAGGGAATATGAAGATGTAGAATTGGCAATATTTTGGCTTAGGTACAAAGAAAAGTATAAAAGGCTTATAGAGTTAAATAAAAATAAAGAAGAGCTTACTACTAAAATTGCTAAGTTAAGTGCCAAAAAAGATAGACTTTATAAAGAACTTATATCTTTAGATATAAAGATATCTGATATTTCTAAGCAACTTGATTCTTATAGAAATCGCTATTTAGATTTACAAAAACTTATTAGTAATAAAGAAGTTAAACTTAGTCAATCTAAGTCAAGATTTAATATATTAAATGATAAGATATCAGCTATAAATAGTGAGCTTAATAAAAATAAGAAAAAGCAGATCTTTTTAGATAAACAAGTCAATGAGCTTAAGAATAAAGAAGAGAAATATATTAATGAAAAAGAAACTTATTCTATAGAATTTAATAAAATTAATGAAAGGTTAAATAACGAGTTTATTTCTAAAATAGATATTTTAAATTCTGATATAGAAACTATTAAAAATCAATTAGTTGAAGTAGAATCATATATTGCAAAATATAATAGAGAAAAAGAATTTATAACTAAACAGCTAAATCAGCTATCAATTAAAAAAACAAAAAATTTAGAAAAATTAACTAACTTATCAAAAGAGCTAGAGGATATTGGCAATAAAAGACAAGATGAAGAGTTGATTTTAGAGAAATTAAAAGATGAGTTAAATAACTATAAACTTGATAGCTCTAAACTAGAAAGAAAGATATCTAAATTAGAGGAACTAATTACAAGTTTTAAGTTAGATAGGCAAAAGTTACATTTTGAATATAAGTTATTGGAACAAAAGATTATACAATTAAAAAAGGAATTAAATAGCCAAAGTGATTTTTTGCCAGGGACAAGGTTATTACTTAAGAATTTTAAAACTTGTGGCATTGTAGCTGATTTTATCAATGTAGAAGCTGGTATAGAATCTTTTATAGAGCTATCACTTGGTAGGCTATTAGAAGCTGTAATATTTACAGACTTAGAAGAGTTAAATAAGGCAATAGAATTTATTAAAAGCAAGAATTATCCTGAGGCTAATATATTATTTCTTAAAGATTTTAATCCTGATGAACCCAATCTTTTTGTTAGTAACATTTGTATAAATAATGATAATAAGACAATAAGCTATCATCCACAGCTAAAACCTTTTATACATCAAAAGATAAATATTTCTGTAGTATCTAGGGATTCCTTTAATCTTAAAAATGTTTTTACTAATAGCTTAGGTTGTTTAAATTATATCACAGATGATAAACATATTATTGTAACTAATAGATCTCTTCTTTCTTTTATAACTAGTTATAAAGAGGGAATACTAAGTAAAAAAATACAACTTAATAAATTAATTATACAAAAGGAAGAATATCAAAAAATATTAAATAGTGTAGATTTGAAACTAGAAAAGACAAAAAATTTATTATATAAACAAAAGACAAAAAATACAAATATTAAAAATAAAATTAACATTTTGACAAATGAAATATCTAATAAAACTAAAATTATTGAAGTAACATTATCACAGATTGAAATAATAAATAATAAAAAGAAAGCTATAAAATTTGAATTGAGTGATATAGAAACTCAACTTTTACATCTTAATAATGAATTAAATAGCATAGATGATAAAATTCATGATAAGGTTATATTAAAAAATAAATTACATGATAATCTGAATCTTAAACAAAAAGAATTTAATAACATTAAAGATCAATATAATAATTTACAAAAGATTAAATCTGATTTAATAATAAAAATTGCTAGGTTAGAAGAAAATATTAAATCTATCAAACTAGAAATTGATAAAACAATCCAAAATAAAGAAAGTACTATTAAAAGATATAATCAAATTAAATCTGAAAGAGATAAATTAAATATTGAGATCGATAAAGTAAGTCAAGAGATATCTTTAAAAGAAAAAGAATTAAATACTTTAAGAGAACAAATACAACATATTGAATCTTCTACATTAGAGTTAGAGACTAATTTAAAAGAAAATAAAGAGATATTCAACAAAATTGATAAAAATTTTAAAGAGAAATCAAGCGAATTATCTAAGCTAGAACATATATTAAATGATTTAGATGTTGAAATATCAAAAACTGATTTTCAACTTAATGAATTATTGACAATTACTAAGCAACAGGTTAAGTTAGATTTAACTAAATTAACTAACAAAGATATAAAATATAACAATTTAGATATACATAAACTAACTGATAAGTTAAAGACACTTAGTGCTAAAATAGACAATTTTGGACCGATTAATTTAGAAGCATCTAAGCAATATGAAGATATATCAAATAGATTAGAAGAATTATATAAACAATATAATGACTTAGAGATATCGATATTAAATCTTAAAAAGGCCATTTCAGAAATAGATACTACATGTAAAAAGGCTCTTTTGAAAACTCTTAATCAGATAAATGAACAATTGTCTCAAATATTTCCTATTCTTTTTAAAGGCTCAAGTGCAAAGCTTAAAGTTGTAGATGACTCTGATATATTAAATGCTCAGTTTGAACTTTCAATAAAGATACCAGGAAAGCGCATAAAACATATAGGACTTTTATCTGGAGGAGAAAAGGCCCTTGCATCGATGGCTTTTGTATTTTCACTTTATCTAACAAAGGCAAGTCCTTTTTGTATCTTAGATGAGATAGATGCACCACTAGATCAAGCCAATATTGAAAAACTAAATAAATTGCTTGAACTTCTATCGAAAAAAACGCAAATTATATTAATAACCCACAATCAAAGTGTTATGGAGATAGCAGATGTAATATATGGTGTTACAATGGAAGAGACAGGAGTATCAAAAGTTATCTGTTTGCCATTAAAAGACCTATTTACAAAAGAGGCACAGTATGCCTGAGTTAAAGAAGAGCTTAGGGTTTAAATATATAAAAGAGACAAATCTAGATAGAGATAAGATAGAATTTAGGACAAGACCAGAGATTAGTCCTACCAATCCATATAAAGTATATCCCAATACACCTAAGGTAATACTTCCAAGGCGTTGGGATGGTAAGGAAGCAAATCTTTGGAAGGTCTTACAGACAAGAAGGTCTAAAAGAAGGTACAAAGATAAACCTCTTACAAAGACTGAGCTTACTTTGTTACTCTGGGCAAGTCAGGGAATTACTGCACAGGCAGGACCTCTTTATTTAAGAACTGCTCCGTCTGCTGGTGCTCTTTATCCAATAGAGACATACTGTGTGGTTCTGGATGTAGAGGACATAGAGCCAGGTATTTACCATTTTGATATTAGGGGTTTTCAACTAGAAGAGCTTTTTAAAGGAGATTTTAGAAGAGCCATTTCTAGAGTGGCTCTTGATCAAGATTTTTGCGCAAGGGCATCAGTAGTATTTTTATGGACAGCAGTGTTTAGAAGGACAATGTGTAAATATGCAGATAGAGGGGTTAGATATATATTTATAGATGTAGGACATATATGTCAAAATCTCCTATTAGCAGCTACAGCTTTGGAATTAGGAGCATGCCCTGTAGGTGCATTTTTTGATGATGAGGTAAACTACTTGCTTGGGATAGATCCTGATGAAGAGAGTATTGTCTATATGGCAACAGTTGGACATATTAATAAATGATAATGGAGAGAAACTCTAAAAATAACAGACAACATGATATCCCACCATTTATACAACTTTCTGATAAAGGGATATTTTTAAGTGTTAAAGTGAAACCTAGGGCATCTAAGAGTGCTATTAAGGGGATTTATGGTGAATTTTTAAAGATTGATATAAATGCTCCCCCTGTAGATGGAGCAGCGAATAAAGAGCTTATAAAGTTTTTATCAAAGAGGCTTAAGATCTCTAAAAAAGATATTGAAATAAAAAGTGGTAAGTCTTCTAAGGAAAAACTTATTTTGTTAAAGAATAAAAGATTTTCAGATATTGATGGATTACTTTAATAAAGTAGTTTTTTAAGCCCTTCTTATAACCCCCCGATAATAAAAGAGAGTAAGGCAATAGAGTATAGAAGTCTCTTTTTGTTATTATAAGGAGGCATATTATGCCAGTTTACGTATGGGAAGGGGTTAGTGCAACTGGTGAAAAGAAAAAGGGGGAGATTGAAGCTACAGATCAATTATCTGCCAAAAGAATCCTTCTTAAGCAGAGGATAAATCCCAAAAAGATAAAGCCAAAGCCAAAAGATCTATTTGAAAATATTTCTTTTTTACAGCCTAAAGTTACTACCAAGGATATAGTAATATTTACTAGACAGCTTTCTACAATGGTGGATTCTGGGTTACCTCTTATTCAGGGGCTTGATGCCTTAGCTAAACAGCAAGAAAACAAAACATTTAAAAAGATCTTAGAAGAAATTAAGGCAGATGTAGAAGGGGGATCAAGTTTCGCAGATGCCCTTAAAAAACACCCTAAGCTTTTTGATAAGCTATATTGTAATATGGTTCAGGCAGGGGAGATGGGTGGTATTTTAGATGATGTTTTAAGTAGACTTGCTGCATATATGGAAAAGGCACAAAGACTTAAAAGAAAGGTTAAATCGGCACTTACATATCCTGTAATTGTTTTAAGCATTGCAGCCTTGGTTGTGGCAATAATTTTGATATTTGTTATTCCTGTGTTTCAAAAGATGTTTGCCGATTTTGGTAAAGCGCTTCCTTGGCCTACTCAAGTTGTAATAATGCTGTCAAATGTACTAAAATCTTATTTTTTAGTAATTATTGCTGTGATTGCAGGTATAATCTTTGCGATAAAAAAATACTACAATACAGAACGTGGTAAAAGACAGATAGACAGACTCCTTTTAAACCTTCCTGTAGTTGGTCCTCTATTAAAAAAGATTGCAGTTGCAAAGTTTACAAGAACCCTTGGGACACTAATACACAGTGGTGTTCCAATCCTAGATGCCCTATCTGTAGCTGCAGGTACAGCAGGCAATAAGATCGTAGAAGAGGCAATTTTAAAGGTTCGTGCAAGCATTGGAGAAGGTAAGACAATTGCTCAACCACTTCAAGAAAGTGGAATATTCCCTGCAATGGTTGTACAGATGATAAGTGTTGGAGAGTCTACAGGTGCCTTAGATGATATGCTTAATAAGATAGCAGAGTTCTATGATGAAGAGGTAGATGTGGCGGTAGAGGCACTGACAAGTATGATAGAGCCATTTATGATAGTATTTTTAGGTGGCACTATTGGTTCAATAATTATTGCTATGTATCTACCGATATTTAAGATTGCAGGCGCAGTAAGTGGGTAAATAAAAAGCTGTAACTAATCAATAAAAATCAAAGTATAAGTTGTATTTTAGCTTTTTATTTTTATGATTATTTAAGTTATTGGCGCGCCCGGAGGGATTCGAACCCCCGACCTACGGATTCGTAGTCCGGCGCTCTATCCAACTGAGCTACGGGCGCACAAAACTTTTTTAAAACCACGGCAATTATACCAATCTTTTAAATCCTTGCAATATATAATTTATGAAGAAAGATTAGAAAGAAATTCCTTTTTTATTAGTTCTATTTCTTCGTTTTTATTTTTAACCTCTTTATTTAATCTTGCTTCTAATACTCGGTTTAATATTTTTCTAAAGATTGGACCAGGCTTAAGCCCTAAAGCCTTTAAATCTTCTCCTGTTACAGAAGGTTTTACTTCACTTAGTTCTTGGATATACTCTATAATATGTTTTTTTACATGCGTTAATCTATTCTGTCTAGCTTTAGCTATCATATAAAGTATGCACTCTAGTTTTTGTCCTTTTAGTAACCAGTAAACTTCTGCTCGTGTTATATAAGGTTTATTTTTTAAATAATATAGGATTTTTCTTGCCTTTTCTCTTTCATATGTAAATATTTTTTTAGCTGCACCTTTTATTTCTAACTCATTTGCAAGGAGGTAGAGTTCTGTATCTCCTAATATATCTGTTAATGCCAAAAAGTATACTACCCATTTCTCAGGTTTTTCCTTTTTAAATAAAAATTCAGTATACCAATCTAGTACCTTTTCTACTTCCTGAAGAAGGGCTAAATTTCTATATTCTAATCTAAGAGCAGGATGTATTTCTCTAAGTATTCCTAATTCATCTAGTCTTTTGATGGCTTTTATTGGATCTTTTTCTTCTAATATATGTATAAATTCCAATAGCACCCTTGCTTTTGAGGTTTCTCCCATAACCTTCTGCTTTAAAGCCTTTTTCAACAACTTTAAAGTTTGTTTACAGATTTTAAAATTATATCTTTGTTCAAATCTAACAGCTCTTAGCATACGAGTAGGATCTTCTGAAAAGGATAAATTATGAAGAACTCTTATAACTTTATCTTTAATGTCTCTTTGAGCCCCAAAATGATCTATTAATTCACCAAAACTGTCTGGATTTATACTGATTGCTAAGGTATTTATAGTAAAATCACGTCTATAAAGATCTTTTTTTAGAGGAGCACTCATTATAAGAGGAAGATCTCCAGGAGACCTATAATGTTCATGTCTTGCAGTTGCCACATCTATTCTTAATCCATCTTCAAATATAAGAATAGCTGTATTGAATTTTTCGTGTGTTTTTACTTTAGCACCTACTCTTTTTGCAAATATTTGGGCAAATTTTATGCCGTTACCTTCTACTACCAAATCTATATCTAGATTTTGATATCTAAGTAAAAGATCTCTTACAAAACCACCTACAATAAAAACCTTAAATCCTAATTCATTCGCTGTCTTGCCAGCAATTTTGAGTAGTTCGATATATTTTGGTGTTAATTTTTCCTCTAATAGATGCCTTAGATTTTTTGTATGTAATTTATATTTTATACCGTCAGGAATTATGTGTTCAGTTAAAATATTCATTAGATCTGTTCTAGTAAGTACACCAATAACTCCTTTATTATTTACTACAGGAAGAAGTCCTTGTTTATCATGAATTATTATGTTTATAACAGTATCTAGTGAATCATCTGGACTAACATATCTAATATCATCTATCATATGTTCTGCTACATATTCTTTATTAAGCTTAAATTGCATGGCCTTTTCAACAATATCTACAGTAATATAACCCAGAGGCATATTATGCTCGTCTGTTATAGGTAAAGCCTTAAACCCTGTCTCCATAAATATTTGGTGGGCCTTTTCAATAGTATCCTTTTTGTTAAGACATATTGCAGGACTAGACATATAATTTTTTACTTTTAAATGCTTTTCTAATGCCCTAATTAAATCACATTCTACTTGTGTTATAGGAGCTTCTTTAACAGAAGCAGATGCTGCAGATTTATGACCTCCACCCCCAAAAGTAGTTAAGATATTACCTATATGTATTCTATCGTCTTTGCTTCTTCCTATAATAATTACTTTATTATTTTGCACTATTAAAATAAAAACAACAGTTACTTTATAAAGTTGCATTAACTGTCTAGCTAAGATAGCAACATCTTCTAGATATTCTTGTAAGCTTGCTTTTGCTATTAAAATTTTTATGTTTCCAATAGAAATAACTTTAGTATCATATAATAATTTATTAAGTAATTGTAAGTGCTCGGGAGTTATCCTTGATTTATAAGATAGAACTTCTGAAATAGTATTTAGATCTGCTCTCTTTTCAATTAACCAAGCTGCCTGTTTTAGATCTTCTGCAGTAGTAGATATATATGTAAAAAATCCTGTATCTTCATATATACCAAGAGCTAATAGAGTAGCTTCCTCTGGACTAATATCTATGTTAGCCTTTTTTATGTATTCAAGCATTAAAGTTACATTTGAACCAGTATTTTTATAATAAAGCTTATCTGCTTTTATAGCATCTTCAGGTGGTTCATGATGATCATATATGATTACTTCTACATCTGGTTTATCTATCAGCTTATAGAGACTGCCAAGTCTCTTTTTGCTCCTTGTATCTACTACAATTACTTTTTTTACCTTGGTTAAGTCTATTTCTTTAGCCTTCTTGGGATTTAAAAGATATGTTGCACTTTGGACGATAAAATCTTTAGGAGCTTTTGATTGAGAATCTGGTAAGACTATTACTGCATCTGGATATAACTTTTTAGCAGCTAATGTTGAAGCAATTGCGTCAAAATCTGCGTTTATATGGGTTATGATTACTGTTTTAGGTGCTATTTGTGATGAAACCAATTGAGCGTTTTTTATGGATAAATCTTTACCGGCCCAAAAGAGTTAATAAATCCCTTGAGCCGGTAATATAACTTTTTATTTTTCTTCCTTTTTATAAGGATTAACTGTTAATACAGGACATGGAGCATTCCTTACTACACCTTCTGCTACACTGCCAAATACGACTTTTTCTAATCCCTTCCTGCCATGGGTACCTATAACAATAATATCTGCCTCAAGTTTTTTGGCATATCTGCAGATTTCATCTACTACATCACCCATTGATACATGAGTTTCTGGTGGTTTTTTAACAAAGTATTTATCTACAAAGCGCTCCATTGCGCGTTTAGCCCCTTTTATTAGTTGATCTTCATATGTAGAAAACCATGTCCCTCCAAGTTCAAAACCAGCAAATTCTTCTGGGCCCCTTACAACATGAAGTAAATGTATAGTGGCTCCAAATTTGTCCCTTAAAAGTTTTGCATAAGGAAGCACTCGCTTGGTACTAGATGTAAAATCTACAGGATAAAGAATTGTTTTAATATCTATTCCCATCTTTTCCTCCTCCTTTTCTTTCTTCTCAGATGTGCTCCTCCCTCTTTCATCTTTTCTCTAGTCAGGTTGACACTATATAATTAAGGGATCTTGCACAATCTATTTATTTTTTTATATCTATTACGCTTCTATCAAGCAATTATAACACATGTCAAGCTTGATGTGCATATTATTAGTTCCTATAATGCTATTTTTAGATTTATAAATTAAAATTTATAAAAAAGCTATAATTAAAACATAAACATAAAAGGAGTTATGTAAATGGGATTAACTGTTACTGAAAAGATTATTTTAAAACATCTTGTCAAAGGAGAGATGAAACCCAAGACCCCTATTGCAATAAAGATTGACCAGACTCTTACTCAAGATGCTACAGGTACAATGGCATATCTTGAGTTTGAAGCAATAGGGATAGATAAAGTACGTACAGAGTTATCTGTAAGTTATGTAGATCATAACCTTTTGCAATCAGATTTTAAAAATGCAGATGATCACAGATTCTTACAATCTATTGCAGCAAAGATTGGGGCATATTTTTCTAAACCCGGTAATGGGATTTGCCATCAGGTACACTTAGAAAGATTTGCTGTACCAGGTAAAACTCTTCTTGGTTCTGACAGCCATACCCCCACTGCAGGTGGTTGTTCAATGTTAGCTATAGGGGCAGGTGGCCTAGATGTAGCTATGGCAATGGCAGGTGAGCCGTTCTATTTAAATATGCCAGAGATAATAGGAGTAAAACTTACAGGCAGTCTTCCTGATTGGGTTTCTGCAAAAGACGTTATATTAGAGCTATTGAGACGTCTTAGTGTTAAGGGTGGTGTGGGTAAGGTTATGGAATATTTTGGCCCAGGTGTTAAGACACTATCTGTTACAGATAGAGCCGCTATAGCAAACCTTGGCACAGAGCTTGGTGCAACTAGTACAGTATTTCCTTCTGATGAAATTACACTTGAATTTTTAAAAATGCAAAAGCGTCAGGAATGTTGGCAAGAAATAGTGGCAGATCCTGATGCAACTTATAGCGAGATTATAGAGATAGATCTTTCTTCTCTTGAGCCAATGATTGCTTGCCCATCTTCTCCAGATAATGTTGTAAAGGTAAAAGAAGTAGAAGGTAAACCAGTGCATCAAGTAATAATAGGTTCTTGTGCCAATTCTTCATATAGAGATATTGCTGTAGCGGCTAAAGCGCTTGAAAATAGGACTATTCATCCTCAGGTGAGCTTTGAGATAAATCCTGGAAGTAAACAAGTCCTTGAGAATCTTGATATGACAGGACACCTTAAAAATCTTATACATGTTGGAGCTCGTATACATCAAAGTGGGTGCTTGGGCTGTATTGGAATGGGACAAGCCCCTGCTACAAATACTATATCTCTTAGAACTTTTACTAGAAACTTTCCAGGACGAAGTGGGACTAAAAATGATCAAGTTTATCTATGTAGTCCAGAGACGGCTGTTGCCTCTGCTATAACAGGCAAAATTACAGATCCAAGATCTTTAGGTGATGCACCCAAGGTAGAATGGCCTTCTGAGTATATTATAAATGATATAGGCATCATAGCTCCTTTGGAAGATAGTTCTAATATTGAGATTATACGAGGACCAAATATAAAACCCTTACCCAAATTTGATATCTTACCAGAAGATTTAACTGTTAGGGTTATACTAAAAGTAGAAGATAACATTACCACAGACCATATAATGCCGGCAGGTAGTAAGATTTTACCCTTAAGAAGTAACATAGAGGCAATAAGTGAATATGTTTTTTCTGCTATAGATCCTGAATTTCCCAAAAAGGCAAAAGAGAATGCACCTGTTGCAGTAGTTGGAGGGGAAAATTATGGTCAAGGCTCCTCTCGTGAACACGCAGCACTTGCTCCACGTTATCTTGGAGTAAGATTAAAGTTAGTAAAGAGTTTTGCAAGGATTCATAAAGCAAATCTTATAAACTTTGGGATAGTACCACTTGTTTTTGCAAATCCTGATGACTACGGAAAGATATCTCAAGGTGATGTTCTTTTAATAAAGGGTATAAAACAGGCGCTTATTTCTGGAGCAACAGAGATTGATATTGAAATAAAAGATAAAGGAACAATAAAAGCTCTCTGTGATCTCTCAGCAAGGGATCGTGAACTAATATGTGCAGGAGGACTTTTAAACTGGGCAAAACAAAAGCTTAGTAATTAATTGTTTCCTAAAATTCTTTGATCTTCTGGTGGCTCAAGAACGTTAAAGCCAACTTCTGAAAGCAATTTTCTAACCTTTTTGATATTAAAAGTTTGGACCCGGATATACACTGTCCGGGTCTTTTCTTGTTGGTGGATTTCGTTTTCTACTATACATATTCTGGTAACAGGTACTTCGTGGTCTTCAAGTGCCCTTATGATATTACCCATAATATTTGATTCATCATCTACAGATATACCAACAAGAGCACTTCCTTTTTCTCCAATACCAAAAATTCTCCTATAAGCACGGATTAAGTCTCTAATAGAAAACATTCCTCTTACACGACCTTTTTTATCTACTACTGGAAGGGCTCCTACATTTAATTTATCTAACAACAAAAGTCCATCGTCTATCGTATCATATGGAGAGAGAGTTTTGATGCCTGTGCTCATAATTTCGGAAACCGGAGTCTTTTCTAATTTTTCCATTGCAGCTCGTCTTTCCTCTTCAGGAAGTACTAAAGAGGGATAAGCAGATCTCAGATCTCTATCAGTCACTATACCTACAAGGCAACTATTTTCATCTGTAATGGGTAAGTGTCTAAAATTATTAGCTTTTAATATATTTCTAGCCTTTGGGATAGTCAGGTCTGGAGAGATAGTTATTACAGGTGTACTCATATATGTCTTTATATACATCTTTGTGCCCCCCTTTTTTATGTTTTTATAGATAAGCCTGCAATATAGGCCTCACAGCTTGCTGCAAGGGCATCTATATGATAGCCTCCTTCTAGTATAGAGATTATTCTTCCTGAACAAAAGCGTCTTGCAAAATCATCCATTTTAATACCAAGATGTCCATAAAGCTTGGTTGAATAAGAAAGCCCAGACATATCATCCATAATATGTCCATCAAATCCAGCAGCAATTATTATTGCATCAGGCTCAAATGATTGAAGCGCAGGTTCAACTTTTTCCTCTATAGCATTAAGTACATCTTGATCTTTTGCGCCAGGAGAAAGTGGGATATTTAAGGTATACCCAATCCCTGCCCCTAAGCCTTTTTCAGCACTATATCCTGTTCCTGGAAAGCTAAATGTTGGGTGTTCATGTATACTTATATAAAAAACACTAGGGTCTTCTTCAAAAGCAGATTGGATACCATTTCCGTGATGGGCATCCCAGTCTATAATAGCAATCTTTTTTCGATTAAATTTTTCTTGCCAGTATCTAGCAGCAATAGCAGCGTTATTAAAAAAACAAAATCCTAGGGCTAAAGCCGCTTCTGCATGATGGCCCGGTGGCCTTATTAGACAGAATATGACCTTGTCTGGATCACTTTCAATTTCATCTATTCCTGTAATTCCTGCTCCTGCAGCTAGAAGCGCAATATCAAAGCTTTCATAACATATACGATTATCAGGATGTCCTAGTGTTAAGTTTCCAGCAAGACATGCTTCTTCAAAACGCATAAGATATGCATCTTTATGTATCTTTAAGACTTGATCACGTGTTGCTACCCGAGGCGGAACAATCTTTATATATTCTTTAAGAGGACCTGTTTCTAGTTGTTTTTTTATTGCACTTAATCTTTTGGGTATCTCTGGGTGTTCACCACCTTCAGTATCATGTTCTAAGAATTTAGGATCATATATAAGATGAATTTCTTTAAAATGTGGCATAAATAAAGTCCCTCATTTTAAATTGCTCTATGGTAGTGATTTTGATATCATTAAAATCTCTAAGTTAGCTATTTGCTTTTGATGAGATTTAAACTCTTTAACAATTTACATTAATTTTTCTTTTATTGCTAGAACAATTTATGTATGAGGTAATATTATGATTTTATATCCAAACGCTAGTACACAACTTTATGGCATAATAGGACATCCTGTGCGTCATAGCTTGAGTCCTATAATGCATAATAATGCTTTTAAAAAACGAAAGATAAACGCCATTTATTTAGCATTTGATGTGACTAATCTTGAAGCTGCAATTGCTGGGATAAAAGCTCTAGGTATAAGAGGGCTTTCTGTAACAATCCCTCATAAAGAAGCAGTTATGAAATATTTAGATGATATTGATGATATGGCCAAAAGAATAGGTGCTGTTAATACAATTATAAATCGGGAAGGTAAACTTTTGGGTTCAAATACAGATTGGCTAGGTGCAGTAAGGGCTCTAGAGGAAGTTATAGCTTTAAAAGGTAAAAAAGTGCTTATTATAGGTGCAGGAGGCTCTGCAAGAGCTATTTGTATAGGTATTAGAGATAAAGGAGCAAATGTTCATATTGCAAATAGAACTATTTCTAAGGCAAAGTCTTTGGCATATTTGTGTGGCGCAAGTTTTTCTGGAATCGATGAACTAAACAACATTAGCAATGATTTTGATATACTTATAAACACAACTCCAGTAGGTATGAGTCCTAATGAAGATAAGATTATTATAGATCCTAAAGTGCTATCAAATTTTAAGGTTGTAATGGATATAGTTTATTCACCAGTAGAAACCCTTCTTTTAAAAGAGGCTAAAAAGAGAGGTTGTAAGACTGTTTCTGGGTTAAAGATGCTTTTATATCAAGCTATTGCACAGTTTGAATTATGGATAAATCAACTTGCTCCTATAGAAGAGATGGAAAGGGCTCTTTTAGAGGCTATTAATTCGTAAAAATTTTGAGTTTTCCCACCATTTTAAGCCTATCTAAACTTTCGTCGATAAAATTATACAGAATTCTAGATTATTTTAAATATTACAGGAGCTAAGTCCTGTGGTTGCAAATTCAAAGTCTTTAAGCGATGCAGTAATTATTTTTCAGCTTGCAGATAAAAAATGTGCTTGTAGTGTAGATTTTATTAAAGAAGTTGCAAGAGCTTCTTCTATATATAAGATCCCTAATAATCATCCTTTAGTTGAAGGCATCTTAAATCTTAGAGGTATGATAATACCTGTAATCCGCTTTTCTTCTTTGTTGAATCTACAAGAAACTAAAAAGAATACTTCGCATTTAGTACTAGTTGTTAATGTTAGTGGTTTTGGTGTTGGACTATTGGTAGACCATGTATTTAAGGTAGAAAGGGTTTTAAAGACTAATTTTGACCCTTCTAATGCTGAAGATCAAAATAATACTGAGAAACAAGATAGTAATCCTGAACAAGATAGTAAAGAATATGATACATCATGGATTCCTCGTCGTTTTTTAAAGGAGGTTGTAAGGCTTGAATCAGGATTTATGTGTCCACTTTTGGATTCGAGGAATCTGTCTCAAGCCCTTTGGGCATATGTACCAGATAAAGAACGAGGACAGTGAATAATTTTTGATATTTTTGTGGAGGCAATATGAGAGACTGGAGCCTTAGAACAAAGGGTTTTGTGATGATTTTGGCAGTTGTAGCAATTCAATTAGCTGCCTTTGCATATCAGTATCTAACTTCTCAGCAACTTCTTCGTATGGAAGGTGAAAGAACTCTACATACAGAAGCCGTTTCTCTTGCCAATAGGATGCAGCAATTTATGGAAGACAGGGTAAATGATATGTTTACACTTAGTCATATGGAAATAGTTAAAGATGTAGTAGATGGCAATCCTCAGGCAGAAGGTAGCAAATTTTTAAAGGGGATGGTTTCTCAATATGGCTATTATAGATGGTTAGCAATTACTGATAGAGCTGGCAATATCCTTGCTGCCTCTGGAGTTGGATTAAATCGAGTGTCTCTTAAGAATACAAAGTGGTTTAAGATAGGAAACAACAGCGTTTTAATCCGTGGACCATTTAGAATTAAGGAGTTTCTAGCAGGGCATAGGTCCAAATTAGGACCTTGGACCGTAGCACTAATAGTTCCTATTCATGCACAAAAACAAGGGGCATTGGTAGGATTTCTAAAATGGTCTGCATTTTATAAGCTTGTAAGCAGTGCTACTACTTCTTTAGAGAGTAAAGATGGCACATTATATGTTATAGATAAAAATGGAAAGATTATATTCCATCCAGACCTTGATTTAGTTGGTAAGTTTGTTAGCGATGTAGGTAGAGATGACCTGTTTAAGGCACAAAATACTCCTTTAGGTACTGTTCCTATAAAAGTTACTACCAAAGATGGAGGACACCAAATACTTCTTGCCTCTGTTGCAAGCATAAATTCTCCCAAATTACTTAAAGGTTTAGATTGGACCGCAGTTGTTGAAATGCCAGAGACTTCTCTCTTTGGAGTATTACACCAGGTGTTAAAAACAGAGGCTATTTCATGTGGTGCTGTATTTTTATTCTTACTCCTAATAGGGCTTTATCTGGATAGTGCTGTTATAAAACCAGTTACTAGAGCTGCAAACCTGTTAAGAAAGACGGCCCAGAATTTGGATTTAACAGGAAGACTCAAGGTCGAAAGCAATGATGAGATTGGACGTATGTCTGCTGCTGTGAACCAGTTTATGGAGGTCTTACAAAATACATTTAAGGGGGTTATGGATACAGCCGCAAGATTTACACATTCAAGTAAACAGATACATCAAGTAGCTAGAAGTATTGCAGAAGATGCTATAACCCAGGCCAATAGGGCCAAAAAGATGATGGAAGCAGTAAATATTATGAGTAAAAATGCTCTAGAGGTGGCATCTCATGCAGAAAATTCAGCTAAACTAGCCCGAGATGCTGCAGGAATTATAGATGAAATGGCAAAGACAAGCCTTAAAATTGTAAAGACTTCAAATGAAAATAAAGTAGATGCTGAAGATACTGCTAAGGTTATCCGTGCAATGGGCGAAAGTGCTAAAGAGGTTCAATCTAGGGCTATTGCTCAGTCACAAGCCTCTGCTAAGACTGCTAAAGGGCTTAAAGAAATGGCAGAGCAACTTGCCTATATGGCACAGGAGGCGCAAGAAGCAGCAGAACAGGCAAGACAGGCAATGGAAAGTGCAGAAGATGGTGGAAAGGCAATGGAGCAGACAGTTAGAGGTATGGAGGCAATTGCGGAAAGTTCTAAACAGGTCTCTGAGATTGTTGATCTTATCTCTGATATTGCAGAGCAGACCAACCTCTTAGCATTAAATGCTGCTATTGAGGCTGCAAGGGCAGGGGAGCATGGTAGAGGATTTGCTGTGGTTGCAGAAGAGATTAGAAAGTTGGCAGAACGTACTAGTGAATCTACAAAAGAGATTGCTGCCCTTATTAATGAGTCTACCAAGAAAGTTGAAGAAGGTATGAATCTAACCAAAAACAGTGCTAGGGCTCTTGAGCGCATAGTGAATAATGTCCAAAGATCAAGTAAGGTTACAGGGCATATATCTGAAGTCTCTACTGTTCAAGCTAAAGGCACAACAGATCTTGTTAAGGCAATGGATGAACTAAATGAATTAGCCAGCAATATTGTTGAGATGACAAACATTCAGGCAAAAAGTAGACAAGAAGCTGAAAAGGCAATGGAAAGGCTTCGTACATTAAGTGAAGAGATTGCTGCTATTGCTAACTCTTCTACAATTACCATAAAGGCAGCAGTGGAGACAATAGATAAGGTAACAAGTAATTCCTCACAGATTACAGTTAAAACAGAAAGTCAGAGAGAAAGAGGTGCAATACTTCAAAAGATGATGACAGAGATGGCTGAGGTAGCTTCACGCACAGCATCTGGTGCTAAGAGTGCTTTAGGTGCAGTAGAAGAGCTTTTAGCACAAGCACAGGCTGTTGAGCGGGAGGTGAAAAAGTTTAAGGTTTCAGAACTTATTTCTGCTCCTTCAGGAGTTATTAACCATCATAAAAATAAACCATCTACTACCAATGAATGAGAGACTGTCTATACAACTTTTTTATTTTTAAGATGAACTAATTTTATTAACACTTTTTTGTACTTCAATAATAAATAAGACAGCAAGACAAGATAAGATATATTAGATAGTAATTTAGACTTTAAATAAGTATTAACTTAGTTTTTATCCAAACTTTTTAACGAGATATGTTTAAAATCATGACCTGTAGGTTTTTGAAATACGCGCAAATTAAAATGAGGAATTGCGGCTAGTAAATGGTCAAAAATATCTGCTTGTATAGATTCATAATTAGCCCAACGAATATCATTTGTAAATACATAGATCTCAAGGGGAAGTCCTTCAGGTGTTGGTGCAAGATATCTTATAAGAAACGTCATATCTTGTCTGATTTTAGGGTGAGATCTTAAATAAGCTTCTACATATGCCCTAAAAGTTCCAAGATTTGTCATACGTCTTCCATTTACAAGCTCTGTGTTATCTATACCTAGTCTTTTATTGTATTCATCAATTTCTTTTTTTTTCTTTTGAATATAGTTTTTTAAAAGTTTTATGTTTTCTAATCTTTTTATTTCTATATCATCTAAGAATTTTATACTTGTTTGATCGATTAAAAGCGCGCGTTTTATACGTCTTCCTCCCGCATCTTGCATACCACGCCAGTTTTTAAATGATTCTTCAATAAGCTTATAAGTTGGGATATTTATGACAGTTTTGTCCCAATTCTGTACCTTTACTGTATGTAATGCCATATCTATAACAATGCCATCAGCACCATACTTAGGCATTTCTATCCAGTCACCTAATCTGACAAGATCATTAGTAACTATCTGTATGCTAGCAACAAGAGATAAGATTGTATCTCTAAAGATAAATAGAATTACAGCAGTAAGTGCTCCTATGCCACTTAAGAATATCCAGGGGGATTTACCAATTAATATAGATATTGCTAAAACTAACGCTAAAAGATAAAGAGCTAATTTGGCTATTTGTATGTAGCCTTTTATTGGTCTTCTTTTGGATATAGGATAGGTCTCGTAGATAGCTAACACAGCAGATAAGAATCTATCCAGCATTAATATGATTAACACAAATATAAAGGTAATGATAATTCTGTGAACTATAGGAGATAACTTTGGGAAAATACCTATACCAAAATAGATAATTAGTGCTGGGACTATATATGAAAGAGGAGTAAATACCTTTTTATCAATTAATACATCATCCCATTTTGTCTTTGAATGTTTTATCCAAAAATGGATAATTCGTATTACATAAAATCTTATTATTAAATAAGCTATTAGAGCAAAAAAAAGTATGAAGCCTAAAACTATAATATCTTCCGCCCTAGAATGAAGGGTTATAAAGTTATATATTTTTAATAATGCATTATTTATTATCTGCATCTGTTAAGGATTTTTGTCATTCCTTTTATCAAACAAACGCTTTGACTTTTTTTGTGATCTAGGAAGTGATGCGTAATCAACAATATTTACCTCTGCAGATACCATAATTTCTTTTTTTATCATAAGACTAATCTTATCTTCTATCTCATCATCCCATACAGGATCCCCCATAGGATCACGCTCTACATTTATTGTCATATAATCTTTACCACCTTGTCGCTCCAAAATAATATTGTATTCGCTAGATACCCCTTCAACCATTGATAAGATTTCATCTATTTGTCCTGGATATATATTTACCCCTCTAAATATAAACATATCATCACTTCTTCCTAATATCCTATCGTGTCTTGGAAAGATAAGTCCACATTTACATCTGCCAGAAATTAAACGTGTAAGATCTCTAGTTCTATATCGGATTAAAGGGGCAGCCTCTTTTCTTAAAGTAGTAACTACCATTTCGCCAATTTCACCTTCTTCTACAGGTTTAAGGGTCTCTGGATTTAATATTTCAAGAATATAATAGTCAGCCCAGTAGTGTATACCTTCATGACAATGGCAGTCTATACCTGCACCTGGTCCATAAAGTTCTGTTAATCCTGTTATATCAAATAGCTCTTTTGCATTAAAATTGTCTAATATAGCACGTCGCATTGCATCACTGCAGCGTTCTGAGCCTTGAATAATCTTTTCTACCTTTATTTTGTCTGCTATTCCTCTTCTATTTACTTCTTCGGATAAAAGGAGCGCCATAGAGGCAGTACAACAGATTACATTGGGCTTTAAATCTACCAAAAATTGGCACTGCATATCTAAGTTCCCAGGACCTATAGGGATTGCCATTGCCCCTACAGCCTCACAAGCAGTTTGAAAACTTATACCTGCTGTCCAAAGTCCATAACCAACAGCTATCTGGACTCTGTCTCCTGGACCTACTCCAGCTAGATCATAACACCTCGCAAAGAATGTAATCCAATCTTCAATATCTTTTTGAGTATAACTTAGAACTTTTCTTTTTCCGGTAGTACCTGATGAAGAATGAATCCTTACTACTTTATCCTCAGCTACAGATAAAAGCGGCATAGGATAGCCTTCTCTAAGATCATCAGCAGTAGTAAATGGAAGATGTTGTATATCATCAAGACTTCTTATATCTTCAGGCCTTATGCCTGCTTCTTTTAAACGTTTTCTATAAAATGGGCTGTTTTGATATACATGTGACACAGTCCATTTGAGTCCGTTTAATTGAATATCTCTAAGTTGCTCCTCATCTTCTATATTAGGCCAAAACCATTTTTGGGTGTCTCTTTGTTTCATCTCCTCCTATTTAACTCCTTTAAGATGATATTTTTTTATGTTCTTATGTAAATTTCTTTAGTCCTTTCTGTTCTAGTTCTTCAACTAGGTAGCGTACTTCTTGTAATCTATCTCTTGGACATACTAGGACACAATCTCCTTCTACTATAACAGCCATATTTTTTAAGCCAAGTACTGCTACAACTTTGTCCTCACTACAACTTAACAAACATCCTTTAGTATGTCTTGAAACGACATTGCCTGTGATACTATTTTTATTTTGATCCTTTTTAGAAAGTTCATAAAAGGTTTCCCATATCCCAAGGTCATGCCATCCAAAATCAGCAGGAAATACAACTAGGTTTTTGGCTTGTTCAAGAACCTCATAATCAATAGAGTCATTAGGCAATTTATGATAATAATCATCTATTGTCTGAGCTGCTTCTTTAAGATCTGCATTAAATCCAAGCTTTTTTAGTATCTTGCAGGTGGATATTAGACTTTTACATGCCCACGAAAAAATACCACTATTCCATAAACTATTTCCTTTTTCTAAATAGCTTTGAGCAACCTTTCTACATGGTTTTTCATGAAAAGACAGCACCTTATAACATGAAAAATCTTCTACCTTACCTTGTAAATCCCCTAGGGTTATATAGCCATAAGCAGTTTCTGCTCTTGTAGGTTTTATACCAATTGTGACAAGATCTGGATGCTTAGCTGCCCATGTCATGGCAGCAGACAATGTTCGTCTAAATAGGGATTCATTTTTTATTAGATGATCAGTAGGAAGCACACTCATAATAGCATTGGGATATCTTGATTCTATAACTATAGCACTCATAATAACTGCAGCAGCAGTCCCTTTGGGTATTGGCTCTATTAATAGGTTTTCTTCTGGTAATTCAGGAAGTTGTTCTTTTACTAGATGTTTGTGTTCTGGTTTTGCAACCACCCATATCCTACTCCAGGGAAATATTGGATGTATCCTTTGGGCTGTACGTTGTAAAAGGCTTTTTTCTTCGCCAAAAGCCAGAAATTGTTTTGGTTTTTCTTTTCTAGCCCTAGGCCAAAGTCTTTGCCCAAGACCACCAGCTAGTAGTACTGCATGGATATTTTCCATACTTAACTCCAAAAAGCACCTCTAAGTGCTTAAGATAAAAGAACATAGTGCAGCTGAAGTCATTGCTGCAGTTTCTGCTCTTAAAATTTGAGGACCAAGTGTTACAGCCAAGAAACCATTTTTATTAAATAATTCTAGCTCCTCTTTGCTAATTCCACCCTCAGGGCCAACAACTATTATAATTTCTTTATCTGCAAGTTCTGACTTTTTATCAATTAATATTTTAGATAGCTTTGTATCTTGTTCATCCTCCCAGAGTAGGAATTTTTTTGCACTTGGTTTTGTAGATATCTCCTTTAAAAATTTCTTTACCCCTACTACAGGATTTATCTTCATCTCAAATGATAATCTACATTGTTTAAGACTTTGCCTAGAGATTGTTTTCCATCTTCTTAAATGTCTTGCAAGTTTTTCTTCACTTAATCTTACAACAGTCCTTTCCATTAAAAGAGGAGTCAGGGTTTTGACACCAATTTCTGTTAGTTTTTCTACCATCCAATCCATTGGGGATTTTTTTAAAATAGATACTGCAATGTGGACATTGGTTGGTAAAGTAAGTGGGGAGATGTTCTTTTCAAATTCCAATGTGACCTCTTTTTTCCCAATATTTATTATCTTAAATACTGCTTCCCAGCCCTTCCCGTCTATTAATATTACTCTATCATTAATCTTAAGTCTTAATACATTTATCATGTGATGGGCTTCTTTTCCAGTAATATGTAATTTATTGTCCCTATCATATCTTGCTATTTCATCTAAAAAAAAGCGTCTAGTTTTTTTCATTTTTTTTGCTTGTAAATTTATTAATTTAATAATAATTTTAAATAAAAAACTTTAAAAAATTTTAATAACTTTTAATATTTTTATCAAATTCCTCGAAAAAATAAATAAACTCTAGGGCTTGTGGAGTATAATTTTATTATGAAATATAAAAAGATTGTTGCTAATACTATAATATTTTTTATTTTGATTGCGCTTTTTTCTTGTAAAAAACAGCCAGAAGAAACTGTCACACCTCATAAAAATATATCTATTAAAACCTTTAAATTAAGCTACTATGATGTCCCTGTGATAAAGTGTTTTACTGCTATTACAAAACCTAAAGTACAAGTTAAACTTTCTGCTAAGATATCTGGCTACATAAAAAATATCTTTGTACATGAAGGAGAAAAAGTAAAAAAAGGACAACTGCTGGTCATTGTAGATGAAAAAGGCATTGAGGCTAAAATAGATGCCTTAAAGTCTGCTATTAATGCAGTTAAAGAACAACGAGATGCCCTAAAGGCAAAGTATTCATATATAAGATCTAATTTTATTCGTTATAGGTCTCTTTTGGCCAAAAAGGCAATTACTAAAGAGAAGTTTGAGCAAATAAAATCTCAATATCTAGCCCTGAAAGGGCAAATAGATGCTTTGTCTGCTAAGATAAGTCAGATAAGTGCCCAGCTTAATGAAGCTAAAAATGAGCTTAATTATGTAAAGATATCTTCACCTGTAAATGGATGTGTTATAAAAAAATATGTTGATAAAGGAAGTTATGTTGGATCAGGAGATCCCCTTATTACTATCTATGATTATAAAAAGGGCTTATGGCTTGTTGCAGGAATTGATGAGTATCTAATAGATAAAGTAAAAAGGGGACAAGATGTAAGAGTTTATATACCTGCATTTAATTTTGATAGGAGCGAAACTATATCAAAGGTAATTCCAGATATAGATCCTCTTTCTCATACCTTTACCATCAAGATTTCTATTTTAGACCCCAAACTTAAAGCAGGTGCGTTTGGCAAGGTGTATATAACCATTGCGCATAAAAGGGCTCTTTTGATCCCCAAGGCAAGCCTTATAAAAAGAGGAGGTATAGATGGGGTCTATGTCCTTGACTATAGTAGAATCCTCCATTGGAGGATAGTAAGGGTGTGTAGCTGTCCTGTAAGAGGTTTTTATGAGGTACTAAGTGGTCTTAAAGAAGGTGATGTAATTGCAGCCTCTGACCTATTCAAGTTACAGGAGGGGATGAGGGTTGACTAAACAATGTGCCTCATATCATAAGGCAGGTTTCCTGGCCTGGATTGTAAAGACCTTTGTTGACAATAAACTTACTCCTATCATTATTGTTGCAAGTCTCCTCCTTGGTCTCTTTGCTATTCTTTTTACTCCAAGTGAAGAAGAGCCTCAGATAATAGTTCCTATGGTAGATGTTATGGTAAAGATGCCAGGGGCATCACCTAAAGAGATAGAGACAAGGGTTATAGACCCTATGGAAAGACTTTTGTGGGAGATACCTGGAGTTGAATACATATATTCAACTGCAATGCCAGGAAGAGCTCTTACAGTTGTTCGTTTTTATGTAGGACAAGATACAGAAAAAAGCATCGTTAAGGTATACGACAAATTATATTCTCATTTAGATTGGATTCCACCTGGCTGTAGCAAGCCTATCTTAAAGGCTCACTCTATAAATGATGTTCCTATAGTAGTATTAACACTTTGGGGAAAGGGATATAGTGCACTTTCATTAAGAAAGATAGCAGATGAACTTAAGGATAAAATTAGCTCTATAGATGGTATAGGCCATATATTTATAAAAGGGGGGCTTAGAAGAGAACTAAGGGTAGAGCTACTTCCTAAAAAGCTTGCATCTTTTGGCCTTGATCCTGTAGATGTTATTAATGCACTTTATTCTCAAAATCAGGCATCTTGGATATCTAATATTACTTCAAACAATCAGGCATTTTCTATTCGATTAGATAACTTTTTTTCTAATAAAAAGGATGTAGAAAGGACTATTATAAAAGTTGTAAACAATCGTCCTGTGTATTTAGGAGAGGTTGCTAAGATTATAGATGGGGCTAAAGAGCCTTCATCCTATGTCTTTATAGGCGCAGGGCCAGGAGAAAAAGTACGTCATGTTGGACTACTGCCAGGGCATATTGAACCCGCTGTATCCATTGCCATTGCTAAAAGAAAAGGAAGAAATGCTACAGAGCTTGCCAATAAGATACTTAAAAAAGTGAGAGAATTAAAAGGGGTTATCATTCCAGATAATATACATGTAGTTATTACAAGGGATTATGGAGAAACAGCTAAACAAAAATCAGATGAACTACTAGAACATCTAGCAATAGCTACTATATCTGTTGCCATATTAATGGCACTTCTATTAGGAATTAGAGCAAGCCTCGTAGTATTAGTTGCAATTCCTGTTACTTTAGCATTTACACTATTTGTTTATTATATCTATGGATACACACTTAATCGTGTTACTCTCTTTGCCCTTATATTTTGTATCGGTATTTTAGTAGATGATCCTATTGTTGGTGTAGAAAATATTGTACGTCACCTAAGACTACCTATAAACAAAGGGAGAAACTTTAAAGACGTAATAGTAGATGCTGTTATAGAAGTTGGAAGCCCTTTAGTTTTAGCTACTTTTACTGTTATATTTGCAATTTTACCACTTGCTTTTGTTAGAGGATTAATGGGACCTTATATGCGTCCAATGCCTGTAGGGGCATCTGTTGCGATGTTTTTATCAATGATTGTATCTTTTGTAATCACCCCTTGGACTGCTTATCACATATTAGGAAAAGATATTGATCACAAAGAGGAAAAAGAAGGAAGATTAGATAAGATATATAGATGGATGATGGATCATTTTTTAAGGAGGGCTATTTGGAGATGGGCCTTTTTGGTATTTGTAGGGATATGTTTTATCTTAGCCTGTTCTCTTATCTACTTTAAAATTGTTAAAGTAAAGATGCTCCCCTTTGATAACAAGAGTGAATTCCAAGTAATAATTGATATGCCTGAGGGAACTGCTCTTGAGAAAACCGCAAGAGTTGCAGAAGAACTTGGAGATGTACTTTCAAGATATAAAGACATTACAGATTATGAGCTCTATATAGGAACATCTGCTCCTTATAACTTTAATGGATTAGTAAGGCACTACTATCTTAGAAAAGGTCCCAATGTAGCTAGTATACAAGTAAACCTTTTGCCTAAAAAGATGCGGAATGAACAAAGCCATGAAATTGTTAAACAACTAAGGCCCTTATTAGATAAGGTTGCTCAAAAGTATGGTGCTAAGATAAAAATGGCAGAGATTCCTCCTGGTCCTCCTGTCTTAGAGACACTTGTTGCTGAGGTCTATGGTCCTAATTATGAAAAACAGATAGCACTTGCAAGAAAGATTAAAAATATATTTGAACATACAAATGGTGTAGTTGATGTTGATTGGTATATGACAGCTCCTCAGGTGGAGTATCGTTTTAGGGTGGATAGAGATAAGGCTCTCCTTTTAGGCATTCCTCCTTCTCGTGTACTTAAGGTTCTTAGAGCTACGGTCTCTGGTATGCAAGTAGGACTATTACATGTGGCAAGGTCAAAGGAAGATATACCCATTGTAGTTAGACTACCGTTAAAAGACAGGAGTTCTATCTCGTCTTTAAAAGGAATTAAGATAAGAAGCATGACAGGTAAGATGGTAAGCCTTGCTGAGATAGTCAAGATAAAAAAGACAATAGTAGGACACCCTATATATCATAAAAACTTAAAACCTGTGGTATATGTAACAGGAGATGTTGCAGGTTCAGAAGAAAGTCCTGTTTATGCAATATTAAAGATAGATAAAGAGCTTAACAGACTTATTACTCCATCAGGTACACATTTAAAGATATATTATACACATCAACCATTTAATACTAAGCAATGGAGTATGAAGTGGGATGGAGAGTGGCATGTTACCTATGAAGTATTTAGGGATATGGGTGCGGCATTTGCAGTTGTGTTGGTCTTAATCTTTATTTTAGTTGTAGGATGGTTTAAATCATATAGTGTACCACTTGTGATACTTTCTCCTATACCACTTTCTTTAATTGGGATCATACCTGCACATGCCCTTATGCATGCCTTTTTTACAGCGACATCAATGATAGGGTTTATCGCAGGGGCAGGCATTGTAGTAAGAAATTCTATCATCTTAGTAGATTTTATAGAAATGCGTTTAAAAGAAGGCTTTTCTCTTGAAGATGCAGTAATTGATGCAGGCGCTATTAGGTTTAGACCCATGCTTCTTACATCTTCTGCAGTAGTTGTTGGCTCTATCGTGATTCTGTTTGATCCTATCTTTCAGGGACTTGCTATATCACTTATGGCAGGTGAGGTTGCAGCAACATTGTTTTCAAGAATGGTAGTACCAATTCTTTATTACTTAGATCATAGGATAAAGCAGGAAAAGAGGCTTGTTTTATAATACTAACTGGTCTTACTATATCTTAATAATTCTTCTAATGCCTTTGACTCATAAGGGCAAAAAAGTCTAAAAAACACTGTATTATTGGTAAGAATTGGATCCATATCTTTATATACAAGTCCTTTTTGTTCTAATCTTTTCCATTCTAATGTCCCTGGTATTGGTGAAAATTCTGCAAGACTAGCTTTTATCCCAAGTGACTTTACAAAGTCTACTCCCTTTTTTACCTCTTCTAGATCTTGCCCCGGCAGTCCTACAAGCAAATATACCCTGATATCTTTTGGATCTATACCTGCATTGAATAGATTTTCTACTGCCCTTAAGAAATCATCATTAGAGACCTTACCACCAGTTTCTACTTGACGTTTTTTATCCACTGTTTCAAGACTTAGTCTTATTGTTTTAAAGCCAGTTGCCTTCATAAGTTTGGCTACTTCTTTTGTAAGGAATCTTGCATGGAGTCCATTTGGGGTATGAAAATTTACTTCTAAATCATTTCTTAGAACACGTTCTAGTACAGGTTTTAGCCTTTTAGAAAAGCCTACTAAAAGGGCATCATCATAAAAACATATATCTTTTACCCCATTAGTTACTAAAAATTTTATCTCATTAAAGACTTCTTCCCAGTTTTTAGGCTTAAACCTTCCAGAAACAATTCTAGATGCACAGTAAGTACAAGAAAAAGGGCAACCAAGTGCGGTTCTTATACTGGCATAGGGTAATCCGTCATGAAGTCCTAATTCATACCATGGTTTAAATTCTCTTTTAGGTTTAGGATTAATTCCTAAAAAGTTACACATCTCTATAGAAATTTTCTCGATAGGACCGCAAAATATCTTTTCAGTAGGAAAAATTTTTTTGGCATGGTTAGGCCAAAGTGTCGTATATATGCCACCAATTCCTATCTTAATGTCATTAAATTCTCTTCTAAGAATATCTACTACCCATTTAGTTCCATGATACCAGTAGCTCATGAGTGTACTAATAAGTACAGCATCAAATGGATAAGCTCTTTTAAGAAGTCTTAAAAATTCATCTTTACTGATTCCATAACAGGCAAAATGTCTAGGAAAGTCCTTTAATATAGAAGGGGGTTTTACAATCTTTCTTTTAAACTTCCCTGGTGCAGGTGTGTTTGAAAGACAGTCTAATATTTCAACACTTACTCCTCTTTGCCATAAAAATTCAGCAAGTCTATAAAGACCTAAGGGACGTATCCATAGATTATATGCAGCAAAATCAGAAATCCACGGCTGTATTAAAAGTACTTTGTTGACCTTAGTGTGTTTCATGATTAAATAGAGTTATATAAATTACTTAAATTTTTATTGGTTTTATCAATAGTTAAAATTTATTTTGCAAATTCATAAAATTTTACTTTTAAAGGAGACAATTATGCATATACTAGATTGTAGTGGTCTTGCTTGTCCTAAGCCTGTACTAAAGGCAAAAGATTTCATTGAAAAAAACCCCAATGATTCCTTTAAGCTCATAGTAGATAATAAAGCAGCCAAAGAAAATGTCAGCAGATTTTTAGATTCTAGAGGTTGGCAAATAGAGATTCAAGAAGAAGGAGATAAATTTATTATTATATCTACGCCTCCAGATACTTGTCAGATATGTGAAATAGTTTCTGAACATACTAAGCAAGAGGAAAAAATTTTAGTAATCATACCTACCAATGTTATGGGGTCAGGTGATGATAGACTTGGAAGCGCGCTTATGAAAAATTTTATAGCCACATTAAAGGAGATGGGTGATGATCTTTGGAGGATAATTTTATTGAATGGTGGCGTAAAACTTGCAGTAGAAGGTTCTGAAGTACTTGAAGATTTAAAAGAACTTGAACATGATAATATAGACATATTGGTTTGTGGAACTTGTTTAGATTTTTATGGACTTCTTGATAAAAAACAGGTAGGCACTACTACAAATATGTTAGATATTGTTACATCTATGCAAGTTGCAACTAAGGTTATAAGAATCTAACCCAAGAGTTATTTTTTAAAAAGGAGGTCATCATGAAGATCGGGATAGTAGGAAGCGGTTTTGTTGGTTCTACAGGTGCGTATGCGATGATCATGCAGGGGATAGGCAGGGAGATAGTATTGGTGGACAAGAATGCCAAAAGGGCAATGGCAGAGGCGGATGACCTCTTTCATGCTGTACCGTTTTCAAATCCTCTTACTATACAATATGGAGACTACCATGACCTTAAGGGATGCAGGGTGGTGGTTGTTGCTGCAGGAGTATCTCAAAAACCTGGGGAAACAAGGCTTCAACTTTTAAGTAGAAATGCTGCAGTTTTTAGGGAGGTGATTCCATCTATTTTAAAATATGCTCCAGATGCTGTTTTGGTAATAGCTACAAATCCTGTAGATGTTATGACATATCTGGCAGCAAAATATGCATCAGAATTTGGTGTACCATCTTCTAGAGTAGTTGGGTCTGGAACGACACTTGATACAGCAAGATTTAGAACTCTTTTAGGTATACACCTAGGTGTAGATCCTCAACATGTACATGGTTATGTTATAGGAGAACATGGTGATTCAGAAGTTCTTACATGGTCTCTTGTGACGGTTGGTGGAATGCCTTTAGATAAGTTTTGTAAACTACAAAATATTGAGGTAGATGATGAATGTAAAAATTACATTGATGAACGTGTGAGAAAGGCAGCCTATATAATTATTGAGGGTAAGGGTGCAACTTATTATGGAATAGGAAGTGCACTTGCAAGAATAGTAAAGACAATTTTATATGATCAGCGTACAATACTTACGCTTACTACCCCAGTAGATGAAATAGCTGGAGTAAAAAATGTCTCTGTATCTTTACCCCACCTTTTAGGAGGTAATGGAATAATGGCTACTTTTCCATTGCCCTTATCAGATGAAGAAGAGGCTTCTTTAAACAAGAGCGCAACCATCATAAAAAATGCTATAGATGAATTAGAGGCACAAGGGGTATAAACTAAATAATAAAACAGGGAGAGCTAGAAAGTGTTTCTAGTTCTTCCTTTAATTTTAATTAGCTAGTGCTAGAAATTTTTTTAAGGCCTTAGAGGTGTGAGTGTAAGTCTTTAAAATATCTGTAACTGATCCCTGAAATAGTATTCTACCCCCATGAGTTCCACCTTCGGGCCCTAAGTCTATTATCCAATCAGCTTCTTTTATTACCTCTAAATTGTGTTCAATTAAAACTACACTATCTCCTCTATCAACAAGCCTTTGTAAAAGTGCCATCAATTTGTTTATATCTGCTATATGTAGCCCTGTTGAGGGTTCATCAAGTATATAAAGGCTATTTCCTTTAAAGCCTTTTACAAGTTCAGATGCAAGTTTTATCCGTTGAGCCTCTCCACCAGAGAGCGTAGGACTGGGTTGCCCAAGACGCAGATAATCTAAGCCCAAATCACACAATATAGCTAAGGCATTATATATCTTAGGTATAGAAGAAAAAAATTCCTTTGCTTCTTCCATTGTCATAGATAAAACTTCACTTATATCTTTCCCTTTATATTTTATCTTTAAAGTTTCTTCATTAAATCTTTTACCCTTACACTTTTCACATCTTACATATACTTCAGGCAAAAACTTCATCTCTACTTTTATCTCTCCTTGTCCTTTACACTCATCACACCTTCCTCCAGCAACATTAAAAGAGAATCTACCAGGTCCCCATCCTAACCTTTTTGATTCAGCTAAGCTGGCAAAAAGCCTTCTTATATCATCTATTACCCCAATGTAAGTACCAGGGCAGGAGCGGGGGGTTCTTCCTATTGGTTGGTGATCTACAATCTTTACCCTCTTTAGTTTATCATAGCCTTTTATATCTTTTATCCCAATTAATTTTGCATTTTTATCTGAAAGTTTAGACCTTAAGTTTTTATACAATGCCTCCATAACTAAGCTAGATTTTCCTGATCCAGATACTCCTGTAACTACAGTTAGACAACCTAGAGGGATATTAACATCAATATGTTTTAGGTTTCTAACACTCGCCCCCTTTATAGATAGAAAACTATTTGGTTTTCTTTTTCCGCCTGTTATTTGGTATCTAGCTTTATCTTTTAATACTTTTGCGGTTATAGATCGGGGATTGTTTATTAGTCCTGTAAAATCACCACTGTACATAATCTCTCCACCTTTGTTGCCACCCCTTGGTCCTAAATCTATAACAAAATCAGCAGATCTTAGGCATTCTTCATCGTGTTCAACAACAATCACTGTATTGCCTCTATTTTTTAGATCTTTAAGCGCATTAATGAGTTTTTTATTATCTCTAGGATGAAGACCTATTGTGGGTTCATCAAGGATATAACATACTCCTGTTAAATTTGAACCAAGCTGAGCTGCAAGCCTTACTCTTTGGGCTTCACCTCCAGAAAGAGTATCTGCTGAACGTGACAGTGGTAAATAGTCCAATCCAACATCACATAAAAATTTGAGCTTTACTTGTGCCTCTTTTAATATCGGTTCCGCTATCTTATAGTTCTCCCCAGAAAATTTTAAATTTTTTACAAAATTAAAGATCTCTTTTACAGTTAAATCACAAAGTTCTGCTAGAGTTAGTCCAGAAATCTTAAAAAGTAATGCCTCTTTTTTTAATCGGGATCCCTTACAGCTTGGGCAAGCATGATCATCTATTATGCCAAGTCCACCACAAGCAGGGCATGCCCCTGCTTTTGTATTAAAGGAGAATAAAAGAGGATCAGGTTCGGGTAAAAAGATATTACAGTCTGAACAAAAGATCTTTTGACTTATCAATCTTTCTTTTTCTGGAGAGCTTATTATTGCTTCGCCTTCACCCTCTTCAAGAGCAATATTTAATGTAGCTTTTAATTGTCTTAAGCTAGTTTTTGATAGATTGAGTTCAGATATTAAGACCTCAATATTGTGTTCCTTATATCTTGAGATTTGAGGTGTTTCATCTAATGAAAATATTTTATTGTCTATTCGTATCTTATTGTATCCAGCCTTTTTTAGTGCTAAAAATAGTTGTTTATATATTCCTTTCCTTCGCTTTATTTTAGGAGCAAATATTTTAATAGTTTTATCTTTAAATTCTTTAAGTATAAATTCAATTATTTTTTCTGGATGAGTTATATTTAATATTTTACCACAATTGGGACAATATGGTGTAGCTAATCTAGCATATAGTAACCTCAAGTAGTGTAATACTTCAGTTAAAGTTCCAACAGTTGATCTTGCGCTAGCTATACTTAGTTTTTGACTAATAGCTACTGTTGGAGAAATACCAGAAATAGTATCTATATCAGGTTTTTCATATAATTTAATAAATTGCCTGACATATGCTGGTAGACATTCTATATATCTACGTTGTCCTTCTGCAAAGATAATGTCAAATGCTAAAGTTGATTTTCCAGATCCAGATAGTCCTGTTATAACTGTCAATTTCTCACTTGGTATTTTTATATTTATATTTTTGAGATTGTGATGTCTTGCTCCTAGAATTGTTATTTGTTTATCTTCTGATTTAGTTGGATATTTATAACTAATTATTTTATCATTATACTGATTATTTTTTAATTTAGTTTTATCTAAATATTCATTGATAGCTTTAGATGTGAATGATTTTTTATGTTTTAATAGATTAGCTATATCACCAGTATATACAACATATCCACCATCTTTACCTCCTTTAGGCCCTAGATCCACTATCCAATCAGCAGATAATATAATTTCTTGATTATGCTCTATTAAAATAACCGTATTGCCAGAATGAATTAATTTTTTTAAGCTTTTTATAATGTATTCAATATCCTTTAGATGTAGTCCTATGCTAGGTTCATCTAATAAAAATAGATTATGTTCGTTAGATTGAAAAAATAGATATTTTGCTATCTTAAGCCGTTGTGCTTCGCCAGAGGATAAGGTATTTAATGGTTGACCTAACCTTAGGTATCCAAGTCCTACTTCAATAGCTGCATTTATATATGGTATTATTTTGTTTTCATCTTTTAATAAGTCTTTTAGTTCATTAAAAGTTAGGTCTAAAAAATCAGCTATGTTAAGTCCCTTATATTTAACTTTTAGTATTTCATCTCTAAATCGTTTACCCTTGCAAATAGGACATGGCAAATAGATATCTGATAGAAACTGCATCTCTACATGTTCAAATCCTAATCCCTTACAATTGGGACATTGTCCTACACTTGAATTAAATGAAAAACTAGACTCGTTAAATCCTAACTCTTTAGCCTTTAAGGTTTTAGAGAAAAGTTTTCTTATATGTGTATATATTTTTAAGTATGTAGCAGGGTTTGCTCTTGAGCTTTTGCCTATAGGTGTTTGATCAATTAGTATTATGTTATTGAAGTTTTCATATCCAGTTATACTGCTAAATTGCCCTGGTGGCTCTGTAGTTTCACCTTTGAGCCTTTTTATTCCTCTATATAATATAAGCTCTAGTAAAGTAGATTTTCCAGAACCAGAGACACCGGTTATAACACTTAGTCCTTTAAGAGGGAATTTTACATCTATATCTTTAAGATTATTTTCTTTTGCTCCTTTTACAATTAAAAAATCTTTTGTTGTTCTTTTTTGACTCTTTATTGTTATATCCAGGTTATATAACTTAGATTTTTTTAGTGCCTTAGCTGTAGCAGTATTAGTAAATATGAGTCTATGAGGAGGTCCTTCATATAAAAGTCTTCCTCCAAACTCACCAGCGCCAGGGCCAAGATCAACTACATGATCTGAAGAAAGTATTATATCTGGATCATGTTCTACAACTATGACCGTATTATTTTGAGCACTTAGATTCTTTAAAAATCTTATTATCTTTTTTGTATCAATAGGATGAAGTCCTACACTTGGTTCATCAAGTACATATAAGGTATTCACTAATTTAGAAGATAAAGCCCTTGTTAGCATTACTCGTGCGACTTCTCCGCCAGAAAGCGTTCGGCTTTGTCTGTCAAGACTTAGATATTCAAGACCAACTTCTACAAGATAAGAAAGACGATTTTTAATCTCGTTTATAATTGTAAGATTGGCCTTATCTAGTACATCAGTTTCTAAGTCTTTTATGAACTTCAGGGCTTCTTTTATTTCAAGATTGTAGAATTCTGGAAGGCTTAAACCTTTTAATCTAAAACAAAGACTTTCTTTTGAAAATCTTTTACCATTACATGTTGGACACTTAATGTATGCCCTATATCTTGACAGAAACACTCTTACATGTGTCTTATAACTTTTTGATTCAAGCCAGTTAAAAAAGCCTTTTAATCCATACCAATCTTTATCTCCAAATATAATATGGTCTTGGACTGGTTTAGGGAGCTTTTGCCATGGACAATTTATATCTATCCCGTTTTTTTGGGCATAAGAAAGCAAGTCTCGCTTTATTTCTCCCATAGAAGGCATATTTAAAATAGTAATAGCACCCTGGCAGATAGATTTTGATTTATCTGGAATGACTAGGTCCCAATCTATATCTATAATTTTTCCAAATCCTCTACACTCAGGACATGCACCAACTGGGCTATTAAATGAAAAAAGATTTAGGTTTTTAGGAGGAGATTTAAATCCACAAATTGGGCATATATCTTGGCTATTAAATATAATTTTTTTATCTAAGTTGACTAGATGCAGAGTGACACTACCAGATATTGAAAAACCCTGCTCTATTGCCTCAATAAGTCGTGAAAGACTATTATGTGTAATGCGTAGTCTATCAAGAACAATATCTAATTCACTCGGTGTTTTATCTAGTTCAGTTATATCATAAACCTTCCCTTCAATATATGCCCTAAAGTAACCTGCTATAATTAGGCCCTTTTTTAACATTTCAGGGTCATGTGTTGTTTTTATACTACAAGTAATTATGGCAGGCTCTTCTTTAAATTTGGTGATTATCTCTTTTGAGGCTTCTAGAGGGGTCCTTTTAACAATCTCTATTTGACAATTTGGACACCAGGGATTTGATGCTCTATAAAAGAGCATTTTCATAAAGTGTGTAATCTCTGTTAGGGTTCCTACAGTAGAGCGAGAGCTTTTTACTGGATTTCTCTGTTCTATAGATATTGAAGGGGGGATACATGAGATCTTCTTTACATTAGGCCTAGGCAGTCTTTCTAAAAATTGTCTTACATATGCAGAAAAGGTTTCAACATATCGTCTTTGTCCTTCATTATATAGTGTATCAAATGCCAAAGAACTCTTACCAGCTCCAGATACTCCTGTAATGCAAATAAATTTATAAAGAGGAATGTCTAAGTCAAAGGATTTGAGATTATGTTCTTGGGCCCCTTTTATTTCTATGACCTTTTTCATGCCGATATCTTAATAGGATTTTGAGCTTGTTGCTAGAAGGTTTACATAAAATGTTATTTAAGATACCCGTTAGTATTATTTATTTTACAAATAGTTCCGATAGAAAAATGTAAATAAAGTAATTTATCATAGAAAGAGAAGTGATATGGGTGATATAAGACCAGATTTTGAAGAAAAAAGGCAGGAAATTTTAAAGGCATGTAAAAAGGTTCACGAAAAAGAGCAAGAAGAAGTCGTAGAGACTATTGGAAAGGAGAATGTTCAACTAGTTTTATGTTTTCGGCTTAATGAACAGTTATATGGAGTAGAAATTGAACAAATACGGGAGATAGCAAAGAATGTAGAGATATATCCTGTACCTGGCACAAAAGAATTTGTGCTGGGAGTAATAAACATAAGAGGAGAAATATGTGCTGTAATAGATCCTTTAATGAGGCTTGGTAAGGGTAGAGTCCAGATAGGAAATAACAACATGTCCAAAGAGCTTATTGTTTTTAAAAATTTGGGTGATTCCCTTGCAATAGTTGTAGATGAAGTAACTGATCTGATAGAGACCCAAATATCCTTAGATACTAATACTTCAAGTATTATTAAAGGCAAAGCAAAGACTTTAGAAGGGAATGATAAAGAAAAAATAATAGGGATATTGGATCCAGAAAAATTGTTTTTTGATTTTGAAACTCAAGAAGATATTTAGTTGCTATGGGATTTAATACTACTAAGTTTATAGAGTCTTTTTTGAGTGTAGCAAAGGATAGGCTAGTAAAGCTAGAAAAGGCTGCTTTAGAAGGTGATAGCCTTTCAAAAGAAGATTTTGAAGGGCTAATGCGCGAGGCTCATACTTTAAAGGGTGAGGCAAGGATGGTGGGATTTAAAGATATAAGTGATATGTCTCACCAACTTGAGGATTTCTTTTTAGAATTACAGCAGGGTACAGGAGATAAAACAAGTATAATCGATAAGATATTAGAACATATTCAAAATATAAGAACTAAATTAGAGAAAATAGAAAATAAAACACAAGGAGAAAAAAATTTACAAGGAGAAAATTCCTCCCAAAAAGAGAAGGCTAAACCAAAAAGGGTTATAAAGAGAAAAGATACAAAAGATAAAATACTTAGAGTTAGAAGTGAACGATTTAAAAAAATTACAGATCTTTCTATAGAGACAGTATGTGCATTTAAACAAATAGAACAGACAGGACTACTTTTTAGAAGACTTTGTTCGAAACTTTCAGAGATTAGAATAGAATGGGATCAAACATATATTCAGTTTTCAAAGGGAAATATCTCTACAGATTTAAATGAGTTCCATAAGAAACTACATCAATTTTGCGATTTAGTAACTAAATTACGATCTCGATATGATAGTGCTCTTTCACTTGCTGCTCCTACAGTAAATAATTTGCTTGTTGAATGTCTAGAAGCTCGAATGAGGCCTCTTTCTAGAATTTTTGATGCCTATCCTGCAGAAGTACATCGGATTGCTGCAAGACTTGGGAAAAAAGTTAATCTACATATTAGTGGCGGAGAAATTGAATTAGATAGGGATATTGTCGAAGCTATTAATGAACCTCTTATTCATCTTGTTCGAAATGCTATAGATCATGGTATTGAATCTCCTGAGCAAAGGGAGATAAAGGGAAAAGATTATACTGGTAATTTATGGATTAAGGCTAAGCGACAGGGACAAAAGGTTATTATAGAAGTTGAAGATGATGGACGAGGAATCGATATAGCAAAAGTTAGGAATAAGGCCCTGAGAAAAGGCATTATTTTAGATAAACTGATTATTGAGCAAGACGGGCATCTTTCTGAATCGTTAAAAAAACTTCTTTTTTCTTCAGGTTTTTCTACAAAAGATGAGATCTCTGATATTTCTGGACGCGGTGTAGGAATGGATACAGTTAAGGAGGCAATTTATAAACTAAATGGGGCAATAGATATCTTTTCTTATAAAGATAGAGGGACAAAAGTAGTTTTAGAGTTGCCTATAAGTCTTGCACTAATGCAAGTACTTATAATAAGGGTATCAGATCATATATTTTCTTTACCAACTCATTGGATAAAAGATATAGTATTTTTTGATTCTTCAAAGGTCTTAGAGCATGAGGGTATACCGAAAATTTTAATCAACAATGAGAGCTTATATCTATTCGATTTATCTAAAATTTTGAATCTTACTCCGTCAAAAAATAAAACTTTTGTTTTAGTATTAGGTCATGAGAGACATAAAAAAGCTTTTTTAATTGATGAACTTATCACTCAGACTGAGGTTATATTAAAACCTATTCCTTCCTATTTAGAAACTGATTTTGTAATGGGATCAAATATATTTGAAAATGGACAAATAAGTCTAGTATTAAATGTTTCTAATATATTAAGAATTGATACTTTAGAAAGTTTAACTAAGACCTCTAAGTTAAATAAAAAAAATAAATATATAAAACATAGTAAATATAGTAAACCTAAAATATTAATTGTAGATGATGCTTTAATAACTAGAAGCTTACTTAAAAATATATTAATATCTGCAGGATATGAAGTTAATAGTGCAACTAATGGTATGGAAGCTCTAGAACAATTAGGACGAGATCGTTTCGATATAGTATTAACTGATTTAGAAATGCCAATTATGGATGGATATGAATTAACTAAAAAAATTAGATCTAACGAAAGACTCAAGAATATACCAATTATTATTTTAAGTTCTCATGAAACTCAAGATGATATTAAGAAAGGTTTTGCTGTAGGTGCAGATGAATACTTACAAAAAGGAAATTTTACTCAGCAGACTTTAATTGAAGTTATAGAGCAACTATTACATCATGGAACTAGTAATTATATTGTTTAATTATCTAAATTATTGTTTTGCTGCATTATCATCTGAAGTTGAAGAGGCTTATATGAATAAGCAAAATAATAAATATTATATTAAAATAAAACAAACAAATAAAAAACGAAATAATAATCAATTAAAGATAAAAATAAATAAAATACCTAAAATTATATCTATAGATATAAAAAACATATATCCAACACCAAAGTATCTAATAAATAAAAATATTTATTATAACAGCTTAATTAAAGCTGATACTATTTGGGGATTTATAAAAATAAAGAAAATGTTAATACCGCTTGTAAGATTGGAGTGTTTATCATCGGAGGTGATTTGTGAGACAGACAACACTTAAGACAAAAATATTTAAAGTATTTGCTTTATTAGTTATTATAAATGTTATTTCTGTTTTAGGTGGTATATTAATATCACATTGGATGGAAGGACAATATAGATTATTATCTGATTTTACAAGCGAATTAAATAGATGTCTCTTATTAAAAGAAAAGATAGCGTATTTAAGGGGTCAATTTATATTAGCTAGTACAGATATGGTATCTATAAATAAAATAAAAAAAATATGTAATACTATGGGTAAAACTGTCAATTTTGAAACAAAAGAAATATTTGATAAAAGTATTAGTTGTAGACAATGCCATTCTCAGGAAGAAATAAATCAATTGAAAAAATTATCATTAGAAAGTTTAAAGAAATTTTTAACTATTGGAGAAAAGATATATAATAACCCTAAAAAGTATAAAAATACTAATAATGACTTAGTAAGAAAACAACTACCTAAAGTATATAAAGAACTACAAAATATTATAAGTCATGGAATTACTGAAAGTAATAATTTTGTTAAAAAAGCAAAAGAAAGAGTTATAAATGTATATAAATTAATAGGATTATTTTTATCTTTGTTAGTAGTGATAGGATTTGTTGTAGCTATATTTGGAGGTATTTCTTATCAAAATAAAGTTATAACTCCATTAAAGAATATGTCAAAGAAGTTTGGAATGATTGCACTAAATGTTATGCAAGTAGCAAAAGATCAAAGTCTAAGTGCCTCAAGACAAGCTGATTCAGTTATAGAAGTTGGAGCATCTGCCGAGGAGTTAAATAGAGCAGCTGAGGCACTTAGTAAACAAGCAGCTGTTATAGTTGAAGTTGCAAATAGAGCTATGAAAAGTGCTATTGAAGTTACAGATAGAATGCGATCTACTACAGAATTTATGCATACTGTAAAGTCTTATGCAGATGAGTCATCTAATAATATCATGTCACTTAATCAAACTATAGATGAAATTGGTAAAGTACTTACATTTATTGAGGATATTGCTAGTCAAACTAAACTTCTTGCATTTAATGCAGCAATTGAAGCAGTAAGTGCTGGAGAAGCAGGTAAACGATTTTCAATAGTAGCAAAACATATAAAAGATTTAGCAGAGAATACTAGTTCTTCTACTGACGAAATTCGTACTTTAATAGATGATATAAAGAATCATACACATAAAGCAGTATTAACTGCAGAGAATGTACAGAAAACAGTTAATGAGGCAGTATCACAGGTTAGTAAAGCTGGTATGGCAATGGAACAGATTAAAGAGATAATCCATGAAAATCATGATGTTGCACAAAAAATAAATATAGCTACCTCTCAACAAGGTAAAGCTACAGAACAAATAACTGAAGCAATGGAGTCATTATCATTATCTGCTAAGAATTTAGAAGAAGGCGCAAAACAGACTGTTGCTGCAATGAAAGAACTTGAAGCAGCTGTACTTTCATTAAAAGATCTCATAGGTGAACAATAAAATTGTCTAAAAGTATATTGTGGATTAATCAATGAGTTCTATACTAGTTATAGAAAAAGAATTATTCTATCAGCTTTGGTTAAAAAAACATTTAACCTCTCTTAATTTAACTATAACAAGTAGTAATTCTACTTCTACAATTATAAAGTTATATCAAGAGATATCTCCTGATCTTGTCATTATATCTCCTGATATTGATATGAAGGTTGCTATGGATATTTCAAGGCAATTGTTAACCTATGATTCTTCTATTTCTGTTATTATTTTAACTAATAATTATGATCTTAATTATGTATTTGAAGCATTAGGTATAGGTGTTTTTGATGTATTAAATTGGGGTGATGATCCTTCGGAATTAATAAGTAAGTTAAAGAGAAAAATCATATTGTGTAGTGAGGTTAAGCATAACAAAAAAGAAAAAAGTTTAGAATTTAACTACATAGAGAAACTATTTGCTTTTTCCTCCTATGAAATTAAGGTTATAGCTATTGGAGCTTCAACAGGTGGACCTAAAGTTATTCAACAGATATTATCACCCCTTCCTATTAACTTTTCGATTCCTATTATTGTCATTCAGCATATGCCCTCTTATTGGGGAAAGTTTTTATTAAACTGGCTTAAAACAAAGGTATTGTTACCCGTTCAATTAACCCATACAGGCATGTCACCAGAACATGGGATATATTTAGCAGATCCTTCATGTTGTTGGATAATTGATGGACACGGTAGATTTAAAGCTATATCGGATAAGAATGCAAAATATGGAGTCCCTTCTATAGATGAATTTTTTTCTTCGGTTGCAGATTTTTACTCTAATGGAGCTATGGGGATACTTCTTACAGGTATGGGTGATGATGGAGCAGTGGGATTAAAAAAGATGAAAGACAAAGGTGCCATTACAATTGTACAAGATAAAGATAGTTGTACGATATACGGAATGCCACAGAAGGCTTTATCTAAAGACAATTCTCATATAGTTTTAGATCCTATTTCTATTAGAACTATTTTGTTGAATTTATTGGGGAATAAAAATGAAAGGAAATCTTATACTATTAGTTGATGATAGCCCCTTAATTGTAGCGATGATGTCTGACTTACTAATGAATGCTGGTTATGAAGTTATATCTGCTTCAGATGGTGTAGAGGCTATAAACAAAGCTTATAGTGAATTACCAGATTTAATATTATTAGATGTTATGATGCCTAAAATGAATGGTTATCAAGTATGTAGATTATTAAAGAATGATGAGTATATGAAGTATATTCCTATTATTATGTTTACTACTAGAGATAAACCTATAGAAAAATTTTGGGGATTACATATTGGTGCTGATGAGTATGTTAGTAAAGATATAGAAACAGAAAATTTATTACAATTAATAACAAAATACATAGATAAATCCTTAAAATATAAATCCATCTTAAAAGAAAAAGTAAAAAACATAACACTAATTGATATCTTATTAAAAACTAATAACATTTTAGATAATAAACTATATGAGTTAACTATTGTAAATAGAATAACTAGCATCGCTTGGCAAACTAAGAATTTCAGAGAAGTGATAATTAAAGTATTACAAATATTAGAAGAAATTTTTAATTATGAATTAGGAGCATTTTGTCTATTAGATGAAGGAAACTTAAATATATATATTTTAACAAAGGGCCAACTAACTATTGATGCGGCTAATATAATTGAAAGTTTTTGTAAAAAACAATTAACTAGTATAGGTGAAGTTATTAACGATGATAAGAGTAAAATTTATATTTTAAAAGAAGATAAAGATAAAGAAGAGATTTCTATTAATGAAGATGATCTTTTTGCTTTTAATTTTAAATCAAATGATACAGGAATTTATCGTTCTTTAGTATTTTCTGATACACAGTTAACTAATATATCAGATTCTGAGAGACATACCTATCAATTGATATTAGAGCAAGCTTTAGTAGTTATTGAAAATGCTTATCTTTATGAAAAGATAAGATTACGTTCAGTTACTGACGAATTAACAAAATTATATAATAGACGATATTTCTTTGTTAGAGTAAATGAAGAATGCGAAAGGGTTATTAGATATGGTGGAGGATGGTTTACAATATTGATATTAGATATAGATCATTTTAAGCATGTAAATGATACTTATGGCCATCTTGCAGGAGATGAAGTTTTAAGAGAGATAGCTAAAATTCTTAGAACAAGTGTGAGATCTACAGATGTAGCAGCACGTTTTGGTGGTGAAGAGTTTATTATGCTTTTGCCAGAGACAGATTTGCAAGGAGGGTTAAAGTTTGCAGAGAGAATTAGGAAACAAATAGAGGAGTACCAGTTCAAATATAAAGATAAAATCATACCTGTTACAGTAAGTATTGGAGTGGCTAGTGGAGGATGTCAAGAGAACAAAATGGCACCCGATGTCATTATTGGACATGCAGATAAAGCCTTGTATCAAGCAAAAGAGTCAGGAAGAAATAGAGTATGTATTTATGAAGAAGACTCTTAGTATTATTAAAATAGCTGAGTTAATTACTCAAAAAGCAGGAATTACCTTCCCTAATAACAAAATTAAGCGCTTAGAAAAAGCAGTTTATAAACGGATGCATTCAGTTAATCTAGATGATATATCTAGTTATTATATTCAGTTAATGAGTGATACTGAAGAGTTTAAAAGATTAATACAACTTATTACCGTAAGTGAGACAAGATTTTTTAGACATGCATTTCAATTTGAGAGTTTAAGAAATTACTTACTTACTAACAACAAATCATTAATTTTACCAGATAATTATTATTATATTTGGAGTGCATGTTGTTCCACAGGTGAAGAAGCATACTCTATTTCTATGTTAGTTGAAGAATTGGAGTCTAGTATTGGCCCAACTTCTATTAGAATTATTGCTACTGATATAGATAAAAATTCTTTAGCTAAGGCAAAAGCAGGAATTTATTCCCAAAAAGATATTAATAATGTTCCAGAAAAATATAAAAAATTTTTTAAAAAAATAAAGGATGATATATATGAGATAGAAAGAAGTATAAAGAAAAGAATTTATTTTTCTTATTTCAATATTGTTGATGATCCTGAATGCTTATTACCTGTCTCAGAATTTAAAGTAATATTTTGTAGAAATGTTTTTATATATTTTAGTAAGGAAGCTATTCAAAAGGCATTATCTAAGATAGTGACTTTATTAGCTCCAGGAGGATTACTATATCCATCTCCTACTGAGCTTGCTTTAGTAGAGCATCCTTTATTAAGACTTAGATCTTCTGCAGATGCCTTTTTTATAAAGGAAGAAGTCTATAAAGAAGTTAAACATAAAACAGATTATAAATGGGAGAAACAACAAATACATAATATTCGTAAGCAGATTGAACTGTTAAAAAAAGCTAAATCTGCAGCAGATAGAGGCGATTATGCCTTAGCAGTTAGACTTTGTAAAGAAATAATATATTCCCAAAACCCAAAAGCAGAAGCTTTTTTTATTTATGCTCTTGTATTAGCCGAAATGGGAGATGATAAAGGTGCATTAAGGGCATTGCAACAAGCATTAGAGGTGGAACCAAGTTTTTCTATTGCTTATTTATGGCAAGGGAATTTACTACTTAAGCAAGGCAAAATAGATGAAGCATTAGCAGCATATAATAAAGTATTGCAATGTATAGATTCAAATGGTTTTTTGGGCATATTACCGTCAATTATGGACTCAATAACTCCTCAGGAGATTAAAAAGATTGCACTTGACTATATTTCTACTTTAAACGGAGGTAATTTATTTAAGATTATATGATAATAATTTTGATTGTTATTTAGGAACGCATTTAAAGTTGTATAAAGTTGTAATATTAAATTTTTCGATCTTTTATTTGTAATTATCTATTACTTCTTGTATTTTTACTATTTCTATGATAAAGAATCCCTAATTTTTAGGGGGACTTTTGGGAGGACAATGGACTATATCCCAAAGATAAGGTTTGAGCCAGATAAAAACCTTCTTTATATGGATGAGATTCCTATTTCTTTACATTGTCATCATTTTAATTGTGGATTAATTAATGCTATAGAGGCTATAGATTACTTTGACGCTATAGAGATATATATTAATGAAGCAGCTAAATGCTTTTATGAATATTTTAAAAATATACTTACAATTAAGAATTATTCAGTGAATAAAGCATTATCAATAGCACAAGATATTTATAGGTTTATGGGATATGGTCGGATAGATTTATCTGAGCTTATAAATGGTTATGGTACAGCTACTTCTGATTCTTCATATTTTGTAGTAGGTTGGTTTGCTATATATGGTAATAGAGATAAACCAGTATGTTATTTGACAAGAGGCTTTATAAAGGCGATAGTAGCTGCAATTTTTGATATAGATATAAATGTCGTTAAAGTGGTAGAGACACAATGTATGATTTGCGGTAATGACTTTTGTGAGTTTAAGGTTTCTTTAATTGAAGGGGGATAATATGGGCTTTGATCCCAAAAAAGTTATCGAATGGGGGATGAGTCTTCCTTTAATGAGTAATGAAAGGGGGATCATGGCTGCATTTGGTATATATGCAGCTATGAATTTTAATGAGTTTTTTTTCTCCACAGTTTCTAAAATCATGCATATGGCTAAAGAAGAAGATGCTCTAGAAATAGAAAATAAATTATATCAAGCGGTATTAGATTGTGCTTATTATACATTTCATGGCGCAAGAACATCAGTAGATTGGCAAGATTATATTGCTCCCATGATTAAGACAAAAGAAGATGAATTGCTCGCATTAGTTGCTTTTACAAATATATTTGGTGTTGGATATATTAACGTAGTTGATTTGATTCCAGGGGAAAAGCTTGTTACTGAAGTCAAAAATGCTTATGATCCTCCCAGATATATCGAAGAATTTGGCATCCAAAAAAGGGCACGTTGCTATATGTTTGCTGCATGTACTGCCGCTTGTATGGATTTGGTTTATGGTCCAAAGTTTCCTAATGGAATAGGTACCTTTAAAGCTAAAGAGGTACTTTGTATTGCCAAGGGTGATCCTATTTGTAGATTTATTGCTACTCCTAAGAATACTTGATTTTATCTTGTTAGGGCAGATAAGTGAAACGAGACGATAAACAAGAGTGCGGGTGGTTTAACGTCGTTGGTGCACAACAGATATTGAACTGTCTCCCCGATGCTATTTTTACTACAGATTACCAACTTAGAATTACCTATTTTAACAAAGAAGCACAAAGACTTATTGGAGTAAATCCAAAACAAGCCCTAGGTATGTATTGTAAGGATGTCGTCAAGGGGCAATTGTGTGAATTAGGTTGCCCTATTAAAAAAATTTTAAGTAATAGAGCTCGTTTTGAAGCAGAGACATGGCTTAAAGTAAATAATGATAGAATTCCAGTCTTATTAAATGTTACTCCATTACAAGATAAAAGTGACAATGTTATAGGATTTTTTTTCGTTATAAAGGACATTTCAGATTTTAAAAATATGTTGCTAGAGTTAGAACATTCCAAGCATAAGTTAACAGAACGAAATAAAAGAATCGTCGCTGCGCTAAAAGAACTGAGACGCACCCATAGACAACTTCTACAAGCTCAAAAAATGGAGAGCATAGGGGTACTTGCTAGTGGTATTGCACATGATTTTAATAACTTATTAAGTGCTATATTAGGCTATGCTGCTTTAATACTTAGACAGGTTCCTGAAGATAGTTCAGTATATAATTTTGCTAAAATTATAGAGACCTCAGCACTTAGGGCTTCTGATCTTACAAAACAACTCCTATTCTTTGGAAGACAGGGTGGACAAATACAAAGGGTAAGAGACATAAATGAAATTATTAGAGAAGTAGTATTAATTTTAGATAGAGCTTTAGATAAAGGAGTCGAGATTAAATTAGATTTGGCTTCTAATCTCCCACCTGTTAGGGTAAATGCATCTCAAATTGAACAAGTTCTTATGAACCTATGTGTTAATGCCAGAGATGCAATGGAGGGCAAGGGGACATTATATATTTCTACTCGTCTTGCTACAAAAGATGATCTCAAAAGACTTCCTCGTATGAAGCGTAGGAGAGATTATATTTGTGTTTCTGTAAAGGATACTGGTCCAGGAATTCCAGAAGAGATTAGGGATAAAATTTTTGATCCATTTTTTACTACTAAAGGGGAAGGGAGAGGTACAGGATTAGGGCTTGCGATAGCTTATGGAATTATAAAAGAACACAGAGGAGTAATAGAGGTAATTTCTAAACTAGGAGAAGGGACTTGTTTTAATATATATCTACCAGTAGCTAAGGTTAAGAATACCAAACATTTCAAAAAACAGGAAAAGATTCCTATTGCCAGTAAAGGTAACGAAGCAATATTGTTAGTAGATGATGAAGAAATTATAAGAACATTAGTTAAAACTGTATTAGAAGATAATGGTTATAAGCTCTTTACTGCTTCTGATGGAATGGAGGCATTAGAGTTTCTCACTCATAAAAAAGAAGGTATTGATTTGGTTTTATTAGACTATAATATGCCTAAAATGAGTGGCTTAGAAGTTGCTAGATATATAAAAGAGATTAATCCTAACATAAAGATAATTATTTGTAGTGGTTATCATATAACAGATAAACAGGGGATTATAGATGGAATATTATTAAAGCCCTTTAAGATAGAAGAGCTTTTAAAAATGGTTCGTACTACATTAAATAAATCCTAGCAGTTTCCTTTCTTCTTGTCCTGAAATTCAATTTATTGTTAGATTAGATTGCTACAATAAGATATAAAAAAGGAGTTCCTATTATGAATTTAGATTATGAAAAATTATTAGATATTGATAGGGCACATCTTTGGCATCCATATACTCAGATGAAGGATTTTGAAACAGAAGACCTCCTTTTTATAAAAAGAGCTAAAGGGATTCTTTTATACGATAAAGATAACAATAAATATTATGATACTATTTCTTCTTGGTGGTGTATAATTCATGGTCATTGTCATCCTAAGATCAAAGAGGCCATATCTAACCAGTTAGATATCTTAGATCAGGTCCAGTTTGCAGCAACTACCCATAAAGGTGCCATACTTCTTGCAAAGGCTTTGGTAGATATAACCCCTAAAAAGCTAAATAAAGTTTTTTACTCTGATGATGGTTCAACTGCATGTGAAGTTGCGCTTAAGATGTCATTTCAATATTGGCAAAATATTGGAAAGACTGAGAAGCAAAAGTTTATTTCTGTTGAAAATGGATATCATGGAGACACTATTGGAACAATGGCAGTTGGGGGAACTCCGGGCTTTCATAGTCCATTTAAGCCACTTTTTTATGATTCTTATCATATCCCATCTCCATATTGCTATAGGTGCCCTTATAAGAGTAGTCCAGAAAGCTGTTCTTTTGTATGTCTTGAACCCTTAGAGAGACTTCTTAAAGAAAGGGCTTCGGAGATATGTGCTCTTATTATAGAGCCTCTTATTCAAGCGGCAGGTGGTATGATCGTGTATCCAAAACAATACTTAGTGAAATTAGCTAACTTATTAAAAGAATATGATGTTCATCTAATTTTCGATGAAGTAGCAACAGGTTTTGGAAAGACAGGTACTATGTTTGCCTTAGAACATGTTGGAGTTGAACCTGACTTTCTATGTCTTTCCAAAGGATTAACAGCAGGTTGTATCCCTCTTGCTGCTACTCTTACAACTCAGGAGGTATATCAAGCATTTTATGATGATTATGAAAAAGGAAAGACGTTTTTTCATGGCCATACATTTACAGCTAATCCTGTTGCTGTATCTTGTGCACTTGCATCTCTAGATATCTTTAAACAAGAGGATAGCTTAAACAGGGCAAGACCTGTTATGGATATGCTTCAGAGTGAAAAATATAGATTTATGGATTTAGATATTGTTGGTGATGTTAGAGGAATTGGCTGTATAGCAGCATTTGAATTAGTAGAGGATAAAGACAGCAAGAAGAGTTTTCCATCTTACATGAGAGTAGGTTGGCAGGTGTATAAACAAGGGCTAAAAGAAGGGCTTATTTTGCGTCCACTAGGAGATATTATTTATCTTTTCTTGCCCCTTGTTACAACAGAACTGGAACTTTCTGACATTCTTGAAAAGACATATAGAGTTTTAAAAAAAGTGCAAGAGGAATTATTGACTAATGGATAATAGCTTAAAAAAGGAATTGAAAGAATTACTAAGTTTGCCTCTTTTTAAACTTATGGAAATTGCACTTAAGAAAAAAATAAAACATAGAGGCTATAAATTTTCTCTTTGTACAATAAGCAATGTAAAATCTGGTGGGTGTAGTGAAAATTGTGCTTTTTGTGCACAATCTTCCTGGCATAAAGCAAAGGCTCCGGTTTATCCTTTAAAGTCTGAAGATGTAATTTTAAATGAGGCCACAGAGGCAAAAAGATCAGGGGCTAAATATTTTAGTCTTGTTGCAAGTGGTAGGGGGATAACTAAGGATAATATTAGCAAATATTGTAAGATCATAGAAAAGATAGTTAATAAAATTGGTATAAAATGCTGTGCATCTCTTGGTATCTTAGAAAGAGATTCATTAAGGGCTCTTTATAATGCAGGATTGACAAGATATCATCATAATCTTGAAACAAGTGAACACTTTTTTCCAAAAATATGTACAACTCATACATGGAAAGAGCGCATTAATACTATAAAACTGGCAAACGAGATTGGGCTTGAAGTATGTAGTGGGGGGATTATTGGGCTTGGAGAGACGATGGAAGATAGAATCGATTTAGCACTCTCTATTAAGGAGTTGCAAGTAAAGTCGTGCCCTATCAATATCTTAGTTCCGATCCCTGGTACACCTTTAGAGGACAATCCACCATTGAGTGTGGATGAAATCCTTAGAACAATAGCCATTTTTAGGATTGTTCTTCCTAATATAGCTATACGAATAGCAGGTGGCAGAGAGAAGGCACTTGGTGATTTACAACCTCTTTATTTTTTGTATGGTGCAGATGCTATGCTGATAGGTGGATATTTAACAGTACGTGGTAGGAGTATCTCAAAAGATAAAGATATGGTTAATAGAATTATAGAACTTTGGAAAAGTATATAGTTTTTATTTTTTGTTTTGGCATTTCTTTTGAATAAAAAAATTATTCATATTAAAAAGAAAGGAATGTCTCAAATGTATCTCGATTTCGATAAGATAGAAGTTACAGAGGAATTTAAAAAAAGGGCTCAAAATATAAGACTTGTAATTATGGATGTAGATGGGGTCTTAACTGATGGTGGTATCTATTATGATTCAGAAGGCAGAGAGTTAAAACGCTTTTGTGTCAAAGATGGCTCAGGTGTTAAGATGCTATGGCGTGCAGGTCTAAAAACTGCAATTATAACAGGTAGAAACTCCCCTGTAGTAGATATTAGAGCAAAGGAGTTAAAGATAGATGTAGTAATACAAGGAGCTGTGGATAAATTGCCTGCTTATGAAAAGCTAAAAGACAAGCTTGGTGTTAAAGATAAAGAAGTGCTTTATATAGGTGATGATTATCTTGATATACCTCTTCTATCAAGGGTTGGGCTTGCTGTTTGTGTACCTGAGGCTTTTCAAATGGTTAGAGACTATTGCCATTATGTTACTAAAAGTCCAGGAGGAAATGGTGCTGTAAGGGAGATTGCTGAACTTCTGTTAAGGGTTCAAGGAAGGCTTGAGCCACTTTTAGAAAAATATTTTAGATAGCTTTTATATCCTTAACTGATACATTGCACAGAAGCTTAAAAACAAAAGAGCCTCCATTACTTCTGTATGCGCTCCAAGAACATCTCCTGTAATGCCACCTAGGCGTTTGTTAAAATATATAGATGAAATAGCACTAAGCAATATAACCTCTAAAAGGGCTAAAATACCTTTTAGCTTCATTAAGAAAAAGGCAGCAAAGATTGAAGTAGGTAAAGACATTACCATAGTCCATTTGGCACGCTTCCCTGTAAAAGCTCTACCAAGTCCATAACTATCTCTTGCATAGGGACATAAAAAAGACAACATATTTATCCCAAAACGGGATAAACAGGGCACTAAAATTAATATCTTTATAGAGTCTTTTTGGGATAAAACAGAAAGTGCCGAGGCTTTTATAGATAAAATGAGTACTATTGCAACCACACCGATTGCACCTGTTCTTGAGTCTCTCATAATCTCAAGGACTCTTTCTCTTGGTGCATTAGATGCAAGACCATCTATTGTGTCTGCAAGACCATCTAAATGCAATCCTCTTGTAAGAATGGCAAGCCATGCGGTATCAAGTATGCCTATAATATTTGACGAAGAAAATATATCCCTTAATGCCCAATCAAAACTGGCAAGTAATCCACCTATAATGAGCCCTATTAGTGGGAAATAAGCCAAAGATGCACTTACTTCCCCTTCATCCACTAAGAGGTTAGGGGAGATTGTAATAATTGTAAGAAATTGAAGGGCAAGAAGGAATGACTTTATACTAGTCCTCCCACTCTGTTTTTATCCTTTCTATAACCCTTTTTACAAAAGGAAGTTTATCTGGTTGACATATACCAATAAGAGGTTCATTTTCCTCTACCATTTGTCCTGAGCTGAAATATACTTTATAGATAACACCCTCTGGACCATCATAGATTACTGGAGTATCTCTCTTCATAAGAGACATTGTAAGGATTTCATCCCCTGGTTTTACTTCAACAGCCTTTGACTTGCTTGTTGAACTTTCTATTTTAACTGCTATGTCTGGATTTAAAAAATATCTTGCCCTTTGAGGAGCTGCAAATATATAGAGTACTTTTGTAAGTATCTTATCTATGATTTCATCTTTTGAGAGTTTATGCCTTATGGAGATAAGGGGTTGGCCTGCTTCAACAAATTTACCTTCAAACTGATAGTCTATCTTACAGACTTCTCCTTCCCCTGTTGCATAAACAGGCTTTTGATTTCTTTCTCTTTCAAGATAGAAAAGTAATGTTCCAGGCTTTTGATGCCATTTTCCAGAGGGTCCCCTTACAAGCTCTCCTTCTTTTACTTTAAAAGTAACAGTACCTGTATGTGGGGATAAGATATCAAAATATTCATAGGGATCAGCCCTATATTGTCTTAAAAGATCATTTAAGTTTAGTTCCATATTGTTGTCTGGTGTCTTGTGCTTCATGGTTTTTTCTCAAAAATTATCTATAGTAAAGATGTGGCCCACCCATTTGTATGAGTGCATTATAGAGATTTTTTCTAAATTCTCTTCTATCCCAAATACCTTGGATGTGTCCTCTTTTAAGTGCATTTTTAGCACTATGATAATCAGGCGGCACTTCTTGTCCTGTAGTTTCTCTAATGACCCTTGGTCCAGCAAAGCCTATTCTAGAAGATCTAATTGCAAACTGATAGGGAGAACACCCTAAAAAGCTTGCCACAGGGCCTGCATATGAATTGTTATCATAGACCACAATATAGAGTCCACCAGAGTCAATGTATTCTCTTACTGCCATTGTACACCTTGGCATTTGTATAACCCCTAAGGTGCCCTCATGTATTCTAATACCACCTGTTGTGTGAATGTATGCAAGAAATGGCCTTCTTGTAATCTTTGCTCTTTCACATGCTCGGATAAATTTTTCTCCTTCAGCAGCTCCTACAGTACCATTTCTAAAGTTGGAATAAAGCATTGCAACTACAAGTTTTATTCCTCTTACCTTTGCATCAAAGGTTATAATTGCAGAGCGTCTTCCTGTCTTTTTGATGTCTTTCTTAAGCCTTTCATCAAATCCCTTAAAACCTAAAGGATTTATAGAACATATATGTTCGTTAAATTCTTGTACAGAACCTTTATCAAACAGATTCTCTAAATACCACTGATATTCAAGAGGGAAGTGATGTCCACACGTAGGACACACTCCACAAAATTCACCATATAGATCAGGAACCCAAAGATCTAAGCATCCATATTTCTGTGCATTAGGACAGCTTACAGTCCTATCTTCATTTGCAAGAGGACTTGTCCAAAAGTCCCATTCATCAACAAAGATTCCTCTTTCTTGTCCTTCACCTTTTAATATCTTTTGAGGTCTTTTGGGCTGAGGAAATACAAAATCATAGGCGGCTTTAACAGGTTCTGTAACAGTTCTTAGAAAGACTTGACCCTCACCAGATACCTCTTCTAAGACCTTTTGCACATGGCGTTTATGTGGCCTTAAGAGTCCATATCTAATTTCGTAATATCCTTTAGATGCGAATTCCTTTGCCTTCTTAAGTTTACCAGATATACCTTGAGACTCTTCGTAATAGTAGCCCTTGCTTATCTCACGATATTTTTTTGATCTTATTTCTAAGAGTCTTTCTATTTCTAGATCTGTACTAATATCCCAAGGGATAAAGACCTCAAATTCTTCTGGGGGCTCTTTTCCTTCCTCTGACTGCCTTTTAAGTGCATAAGATCTAAAGGCTCTAAGGCTTTTTGTCTTTAGTACAACTTCATCTGTTGCCCGAATCATTTCGTACCTAAGCCTTCTAAAAAAGGAAAAATCGTCTTTTCTAGCACCCAGAGGAGGTTCTTGAACGATTCTATCAATAGTGCCAAGCTCAAGATTATCTTTGGCAGTTAGTTTGAGTTGTTCTGCACAGTGTTCAATAAGTTCACGAGGTACCCTTTGACCTTCTCTAATCTTTCCTTCTATAGCAGCAGCCCCTTCTGGGGAGATTACAGAGTAATAGCCATGAGATGCCATAAGGCGTATATCTGCAAGTCCTATTGCCTCTGCTCCACCTGAGCCACCTTCAGAGATAAAGGCTACCATGGGTACTTTGAGTTTAGACATTGCATATAGGTTTCTTGCAATCTGTTGAGCTGCTCCAGGATAGTCTTCAATAGGATATGAACCAGGAGTAAAGATAAAAAAGTGGATTGGTATCCCCTCTGTCTCCGCAACTTTCATATATTGTAGTGCCTTGGCATTCCCCCATGGTTTTGCACAACCACCGTTTCTAAACTCTTCTCCTCTTCCTTTTTCATGTCCTATTACCATTACTTGATGGCTATATATTTTCCCTTTTACCCGCCTGTGTAAGGTTGCTCTTGCAACTACAACTGCAGGATCAACATTACATTCTCCTTCGCCACCAAGTTCTGTATAGGAGTCATATACATTATCCAAGATATCTTGTAGAGTAAAGCGCTGGGGATTTCTTACAATATTTACTATTTGCCAAGGAGTTAGATCTTTTGCAGTTCTATCTTCTAAGAAAGAAACTCTGTCTTCAAGCGTGTTTAGTCTTTTGCAGAGTTCATCTTCTTTAAACTCAAAGATGTGATCCCTTAGGTTGTTTACTTCATCTCTAAGCTCGTTTAGTTCTCCCCAGTTGGGATCTCCTTTTATATCTGCAAGATATTCAATTCTGTCTGAAAGTTGCTTTAGAAGCTTTCCTATCTCAGCCATATTTAATCCATCAAAGGGTTGCTTTTTTTCTTTTTTGTTTGACACAACAGTTTATCCCTAAAATTTCAATATATCATCAAGCTTTTCTTTGAGATATTCTAAGTTTGTTATAATTGGGGCATTTTGTGAGTCGTAGCCCTCAATCTCTATCTCATCAACTAGCCTTTTTGCTCTCTGCCTTGCTTCATCTGTATCTTTACCCCATACAATAGCAAGGGCAAGGTTTGGATCATATTCTGTAGGAATCTTATATGGTTTGTCTTTAGGAACATGGGTGTGGACTGTAAGCCACTCGTGTTCAGGAAAGTAAAATTTTGTAATTGTTCCACACCAAGGGGCAAAACCTCTTTTGGTATCCTCTGCTACAATCCTTAATTCAATTGCAGTACCTTCAAAGCTAATATCTTTTTGACTATAACCAATTTTGTCGCCAAGGGCGACTCTTATCTGTTCTTTTATAAGATTAGTAGGTTCGTTTTTTCCTTTTATCCTACTTATTCTTGCAGAGATTTCGTTTTCTACCTGTATTCTCGTATTTACCTCTAATAAATAAGGCTCTCCTTTTCTTGTTACTATCCATTCCCATGTGCCTACATTGTCATATCCTACATGTTTTGCAAGACGAATTGAGTATTCTACTATTTTATCAAGTACTCTTTGCGCATCAAATGGGTAATCAATAGTTGAAGGATCAAATCCTGGTGCAACTTCTACTCTTTTTTGTCTACCTGTGCTTTGGATTGTGCAATTCCTTGTAGCAAAGTGTACAACTTCTCCATAAGGAGAGCAAAGTATCTGCACTTCAAGGTGATGGTAGTCCTTAATACATTGTTCTATTAATACACCTTCATCACCAAATTGACGTTTTGCATATGCTTGAATGCGTCTATATGTTCTACGAAATGCATCTAGTTGGTTTACTTCTTCTATTCCCATCCCACCACCACCAGCAGATGCCTTTACTAATATAGATGGTTGTGATATGCCTTGTTCTTCTTGGATATAAAAGAGTTCTTCTGCAACAGCTTCAGCTTCAACCTCCGAATAGATTGGGGCATCAGAGCCAGGTATTACAGGTATATTAAGAGATTTAGCAACTCGTTTTGTATTTATTTTACTGCCTAAATCTCGAATCACCTTCCAATTTGGCCCTATAAATTTTAGGGGACGAGTACGCATTGAGGCACGCCTTGCAAATCTAAAGTTTTCAGAGAAAAAGCCATAACCTGGATGGATTGCACTACATTCGGCTTCATCTGCTACAGAAAAGATTTCATTAGGGTCTTTATAACTAGATATTCTATAGCAGTGTTTAGGACCTCTTTGTTTGCTTAGGCCTACGTGGCAAGAGTCTTCATCTTCTTTTGTATATACTGTACAAAAATCAAGTCCAAGCTCATCACAAGCCTTCATTATGCGGATTGCAATCTCACCTCTATTTGCAATAAGGATCTTTTCTTTAGTCATATATAATCCTGTCCTGCTTTTTCTATGCCATCTTTAAGTATATTGATTATAAAATTAGTATTTTTATATTCTACATATTTGTTTATTTCATGCCTTTTTACTGGATTAAACGTGATACGTCAATTTTTAGAGTAAAAAACTTAAATAGTAAAAAAACAAATTTATAAAATTGACAATAATTATAAATAGTTTTTTATTTTTATCAAAAGGCTAAAAACTAAAAGAGAAAGGAAGATAATATATGAAAATTTTATCATTTATGGGCTCTCCACGCATAAAGGGTAATACAGATATTTTACTAGATTATATGCTTGAAGCTGCACAGAGTGAGGGTGCTATTATAAAAAATGTTAAACTTATAACTCTTAAATATAGAGGATGTATAGAATGTGGTGATTGTGATAGTACGGGAATTTGTTCTTTAAAGGATGATTTTACTCCACTTTATGATGAAATCGTATCTGCAGATGCAATCGTTATAGCATCACCGATATTCTTTTATAATATAACTTCTCTTACCCAGATGGCTATAGAACGGGCTCAAGCCCTTTGGGTAGCAAAGTACAGACTTAAAAAACAGCTAGTGACGAGTGATAATAAATTAGGCATTTTTGTTGGTATAGGGGCTAGCAAAGGAAAAAGATTATTTGATGGTGCACGTCTTGTTGTTAAATATTTCTTTGATGCAATTGGAGTAAAAACAAATGTAAATTTTTTAGTAAAGGGTGTTGAAAAAAAGAGCGAGGTTTTACTCCATAAGCATCTATTAGAAGAGGTTATTGATTTTGGCAAAAAGATTTGTCACAGGTCTATACAAGATAGGTTAATTATTATTTAAAATCATACTAATCTGATTTGCTATATCCACAAACTGGTTACAACTTAGCTCTTCTGCTCTTGTCTTTGGATTAATATTACAATTTTGAAGAATTTGTTTAATATTATCTTTGCTTAGGCGTCTAAAACCTTTTAGATTATTCTCTAATGTCTTTCTACGCTTTGAAAAAGCTCTTTTTACTAAGTCCATAAAGAGACTTTCATTACTTAACTTAAAAGCGGGTTCTTTAAACGTGATTTTTATCACACTAGAATATACCTTGGGCACAGGCCTAAAGTTTTTAGGTGAAAGCTCCATTATAGTTTCTATATCTGCACAGTAGCCTAAAATGACAGTTGGTATTCCATATTCCTTTGTTCCTGGTTTTGCTGTAAGTCTTTTGGCGACCTCTTTTTGAAACATAAGCAGAGCCCAATCTATATGTTTTCTATATCTTATTAATCTAAAGATCATCTGGGTTGAAAGATAATACGGCAGATTGCCGAAGATTTTTAATTTTAACTGTTCTTCTTTTTGCAGTTTTTCAAAGTCTAAGGTTAGCATATCTTGCATAAGTATAGTTAAATTTTCAGGTATACCTTGTTCCTCTAAAAATTCTATTAATTCTTTGTCTATTTCTACTCCTATTACTTTATTTGCAACCTTTGTAAGTTCATAAGTAAGGGCTCCTGTGCCAATACCTAATTCAATAACAGTGTCTTTCTCACTAATACCTGATTTTTCTATTATTTTTCTTATTACATTTTGTTGGACGAGAAAGTGCTGTCCTAAAGACTTCTTGGCATATTTTTTCATGATTTTTTATAGCTTAATTATAGCCGTTTTCTTGTCGTTTTTGGGCAAGACGTTTAGATCTTTTTTCTCTTGCCTTTTTATAACCAATAAGTGCAATCCAATAAGAAAGAATAGCAAAAGGAAGGGCAAGAATTACTCCCCCAATAATCATTGTATATATTAAAGAGACACTGGTTTTAAATAGAATTTGGGCTCCGTGTATAAAACCTGCTTGATCTACTTGATGTAAAAGTAGCTTAACACTAGCCCACGAAAAATGATTACCTGTTATCCAAGTACCTAATCTCCATGACCAATAGTATTGAAGTGGTATTGTAATAGGATTGCTTACTATAAAGCTTATTGCTACCCCTGCTAGGGGATTGGCTGCAAGTAAACCACACAGTAACAATATAAGTGTGGTATGAAATGGGATAGTCGGGGTAATTGCAACGAAGACCCCTATTGCAATACCTCGTGCAAGGACTTTAGGGTCACCTTGAAGTCTAAGTAATTTGCGCCAATAATATCGAGCCTTTCTTAAAATAGGGTATTTCTTTTTAGCAATAGGTTGTGTATTATTGTCTTCTTTTGCCTTCAAGTACTTAATATCCTCATCTATTTTGACCAAACGAAGGTGTGAGTGCTGTGTTCGAGTGGTCTTTGGTCTTCTTTTTATTTTATCCTTATTTTGGTTTTCTATCACCCTAAACCCATGCTTCATCTATTTACCTCCAAGGGTTTCGAAAACTCGAGGTCCATGGCTAGTAGAGTACACATCTTCATCAATTTTTAATCGTTTGCCATGCTCTAATAGGTGAATTCCACAAATGCCAATCATTGCTGCATTATCCGTGCAAAATTTTATATCAGGTAGATAAATCTTTATATTTTTTTTTGTTGCCCTTTCTTTCATTAGTTTCCTTAGTCGTTTGTTGGCAGCTACCCCACCACATATTACAATGTGTTGGCAATTAAATTGTAATGCAGCCTTTATTGTTTTTTCAACTAAAACTTCACATATTGCTAGTTCAAAAGATGCACATAAATCTTCTATAGGTACATTGCCAGTGTTTTCTAATTCCTTTACTAAATGTAAAAATGCAGTTTTTAGTCCACTAAAACTAAACTCAAGTGGGCTATCATGGAGCCATGCCCTGGGAAGTTTAAAGGCATTTGGATCCCCTTTTTCTCCTAATCGGCTAATTTGAGGTCCACCTGGATAGGATAATCCAAGTATTTTTGCTCCCTTATCAAAGGCTTCGCCCGCTGCATCATCTCTAGTCTTACCTAAGAGTTTAGCTTCTAAAAAGCTTTTCACTAGATAAAGGCTTGTATGTCCTCCAGAAACTACAAGGGCAATATATGGAAAAGGAGGAGATTGTTTTTCTAAAAATATGCTCAAAATGTGTCCATGAATGTGATCTACACCAACACATGGTATATTTAAAGAAAAGGAAAGGGCCTTTGCAAAATTAAACCCTACTACAAGAGAACCAACTAGCCCAGGGCCCTGTGTTACTGCTAGGGACTTAATCTCTTTTGTAGATATATTGGCTAAAGTTAAGGATTCTTGCACAACCGGCAGTATTGCTTTCATGTGTTCTCTTGATGCTATTTCAGGTACAACTCCACCATATGGACGATGTTTTGGTATCTGAGAAGCCACTACGTTTGAAATACATCTTCCATTATCAAGAACTGCTGCTGCAGTTTCATCACAAGAGGATTCAATAGCAAGCAACGGATAAAATTGAGAATTGATAAAATCTTTCACCACGATCGTTTATTTGGTTTGATAAGATTTATTAAATAAAAGATACTAGATGTGATTGTAACAAAGTAGCTTTGATCTAACAAGGAATAAAACAAATAGAGAACAAAATAAAAAAGGGCTTACTGCCCTTTTTTTACTATAGAAAAATGGCGGGGCCGACGAGACTCGAACTCGCGACCTCTGGCGTGACAGGCCAGCGTTCTAACCGACTGAACTACGACCCCGCAACTTTTCAATTATCAAAACCTTGGTAGGCGGAACAGGACTCGAACCTGTGACCCCCGGCTTGTAAGGCCGATGCTCTCCCAACTGAGCTATCCGCCCGTAAAAAGCGTTAATCATTTAACATTGCTTTGTCCAGATGTCAAGCCCTAAATTAATACGAAGTAATGCTCAAAACTTTGCTTTTAAGAGCTTGAATGATTAAGTTTCATCACATAAATTATAGAATATCTTAAGAAGCTTTGTAAAGGGGAGGTTGATACCTATGGATTTAGAAAAAAAGGAGGCTTCTTTAGCCTTAAAAGTTCAGGAATTAAAGAGTCAGCTTAGGGATGTAAAGCAGAGAATAGAACTTTTAAGAGGTTATCTTTGATGAAGATAGTCTTAAAAGTCGTCTCAATGAGATAGATCAATTGATGCTTGCTCCAGATTTTTGGGATAGAAAAGACTCTAAAGATATTCTTAAAGAACGAGCAGATTTAATAGAAAAACAACAAGAAATAAAGGGATTATCTGATGAATATGAAGAGTTAGAACTCCTTTTAGAACTCAGTCTTGAAGAAGAAGACACAACTTCTTTACAAGAAGTATGTGAAAGGCTTCAGGTTTTAGATGAAAAGATACGCCGTGCAGAGTTATCCCGGCTTATGTCTGAGGAGCATGATAAGAATAATGCTATTTTAACCATACATCCTGGTGCAGGTGGTACTGAGTCACAGGATTGGGCAGATATGCTCCTTAGGATGTATCTTCGTTGGTGTGAAAGACACGGTTATAAGGTTGATATATTAGATTTAATGCCGGGGGAAGAAGCTGGGATAAAAAATGCTACTTTGCTTGTAAAGGGTGCTTATGCGTATGGTTATTTAAAAGCTGAGGCTGGGATCCATAGGCTTGTTCGAATTTCCCCATTTGATGCCTCTTCAAGAAGGCACACATCTTTTGCCTCTGTTTTTGTAGCTCCAGAGCTTGATGATACTATTGAGATAGATATTAATGAGAAGGATTTAAGGATAGATACTTATAGGGCAAGCGGGGCAGGTGGCCAGCATGTAAATAAGACAAGCTCTGCAGTTAGGATTACTCATCTACCAACAGGTATAGTGGTGCAATGTCAAAATGAACGTTCCCAACACAAAAACAAGGCAATTGCTATGAAAATTCTTAGAGCTAGGCTTTATGAGAGAGAAAAGGCAAAACAAGAAGAAGAAAAGAAAAAATTGCATGGACAGAAAAAAGAGATTGCATGGGGGAATCAAATTAGATCCTATGTTCTTCATCCATATCAAATGGTAAAGGATCACAGGACAGGTGTAGAGACAGGAAATGTAAATGCTGTTTTAGATGGGGAGTTAGATCAGTTTATTCAGAGTTGGCTTATGAAAAATGCCTCTAAGGAACAATAAACAAAATGGCTAGCTATCAATCTCTTGCTTTATCTACAGACCACCAAGCTAGTAAGATTGCAATGCCTGATAAAGAAAATAGCAAAAACGCATCTGTCCACGAAAATGCCCCGCCAAGCGCAATTTGTCTTATTGCCTTTGATGCATGACTAAGAGGGATAATCTCAAGGGGAATCCTTGCCCATTCAGGAAGATTCTTTATTGGGAAAAATGTCCCACCCAAAAATGCCATAGGAGTTATGACAAGGTTTGTAATAAGGCTTTGATCTGCATGGTTTTTTATAAGCATTGCAGAAGTAACTCCAAGTGCTGCAAAAAATGTGGCGTTTAGTGCAGCTATAAACCAAAATCCAGGGCTAAAGTGAAGGTTTAATCTAGCAATTAGTGCAATAATTACTATAACTGCAGCGGAAAGCAGCGCTCTGGTTACTCCTGCTGCCACCTCTCCACATACATAGGAAAAGTTTGTAATAGGTGCTGCCTGAAACTCTTCAAATACCTTTAGGTAAAAACGAGCTACATTTATCTCTACATTTATTCCAAAGCCTTGAGTCATAGATGTCATAGCAACAAGTCCAGGGATTAAAAACTCAACGTAACTTACTCCACCTACCTTCATGTGACGTCCCATTCCTAGACCAAATGCAATGAGATATAAAAGTGGAGAGACTGAAAAAGACATTATTATACGCCAAAACCTATGGCGCATGATTAAGAGTTCTCTTAAATATGTCGCTATAAAGCCATGCATTATTGTATATATTTTACCCCTTCTTTTGCTATTGCAACAGCTACTTGTCCTAAAGAGATTCCTGCATCAGACATTGGAATCTCTTTAGACCAATATACCTTAAACTTATTATCTTTTAAGCCATTTATGAACAATGATAAAAGGATTCTATTTTGAAAACAACCTCCAGATAAGATCACTTGATTAATCCTTAGTTGATCTCTTATCTTGTTTAAGACCTCTATAAAGCAATCTTTTAACCATCTATGAAATGACAAAGCTATTATATTTGTTGGTATACCTTTAGAGATATATGAGAGCATATATCTTAGCATAGTCTTACAACCTATAATTAAGCACCCATCTTTAATATCTTTATATATTTCCAGAGGAAAGCTAAGGTTTGACTCTTTATTAGATAAATTTTCATAGGCTTCTAAAGCCTTTGATTCTAATATCATAGCAGCTTGAGCCTCATAGGATATCTTATCACAAAGTCCAAGTATAGAAGAGATGGCATCAAATAGTCTTCCACAACTACTTGTTAGTGGAGTATTTAGTCTTTTTTGTATCATCTGAATTATTAAGTCTTTGTTTTTATAAGAGTTTAGAGAAAGAGAAGATATGATAGGTTCATTTAGTAATTCACTATTATAAAGAATGCTTAGTGCCATCCTCCATGGTTCTAGGGTAGCCTTATCACCTCCGGGTAGGGCATTATATTCTAAGTGAGCAAGCCTTTTATAGTCTTTGTATCCTACTAAAAGTACTTCTCCACCCCATATGGTATGGTCTTTACCAAGTCCTGTGCCATCTAAAATTATAGCTAAACTTGGGGAGGTAAGATTATGTTCTATCATAACTGATACTGCATGTGCATGATGATGTTGTACCTCTATACTAGGTTTTTTAAATGCTCTCCCAATTCTAGTTGTAGGATAATCAGGATGTAAATCTAAGGCACAGATCTCAGGTGATATATCAAGTAATGAACAAAGATGTTTTAGAGCCTTTTTGTAAAAGTCAAAATTTTCTTTGTATTCAAGCTCTCCAATGTGTTGACTTAAAAATGCTTTATCTTTTTTAGTAAGGCAAAATGTAGTCTTCATCGCCCCACCACAGCCAAGAACGGTCTTTGAGTAAGAAAATGGAAGTTCTATAGCCTTTGGGACAAAACCTCTAGAACGTCTTATCATTATAGAGCCAATATCTGGATCAATATATCTAATTACTGAATCATCTGCTCTTGTTATGATTTCTCTATTATTAGTTAAGAAAAAGTCTGCAATATTACCTAATTCAGATATTGCAGAACTTGTATCTATACATATTGGCAGTCCTGAAAAATTGCCACTTGTCATAACTAATGCTTTTGGGGCATTAGGATGATTAAATATAAGATGATGAATGGGTGTATAAGGTAGCATTATGCCAATGTCTTTTATCTCTGGTGCAATGTATTTTGAGAGAAAGGAGTTTGTCCTTTTTTTTAAAAGTACTATAGGAGCGCTAGTATCTTTAAGTAGTTCAATAGAGTTTTTATCTAATATAGCAACCTCATTTGCAACCTTGATCGAGGCTACCATAATTGCTAAAGGTTTATGAGGGCGATTTTTCTTTTTTCTAAGCCTTAAAACTGCATTGTCATTTCTTGCATCAACAGCTAGGTGAAACCCGCCAAGTCCTTTTATTGCAAGGATTTTACCTTGGTTCAAAAGTAAGATAGCTTTGTCCAATATCTCTTTAGGATTACATATTTCCTTACCAGTTTTGTCTAATAAAGACAGTCGTGGTCCACAATTTGCACACGCTATTGGTTCTGCATGAAAGCGTCTATTTAGAGGATTTAGATACTCCTGTTTACATAAATGGCACATGGTAAACTTGGACATGGTAGTGTTTTTTCTATCATAAGGTAAAGATCTTATAATAGTGAACCTAGGTCCACAATTTGTACAATTTATAAATGGATATAGATATCTTCGATCCTCGGGGTCAAATAATTCTCTTATACAATCAGAACAAGTTGCATAGTCTGGTGGTGGGAATATATCTTTTTTACCACAAGAGCTACTTTGTTTAATAACAAAATCAGTTAATTTTTTGTTAGGATTTTTGGCTATTACAGATATCTTTACAATTTTTGATACACTAGGGGCATTTTTTTGTAATGTTTTTAAAAATGATATTAAGTCTTCTTTTTCCCCTTGTAAAAACAGTAGGACTCCTTTTTCTGTATTAGAACAGTAGCCTTGTAGGTCTAGCTGTTTAGCTGTTCTGTATAAAAAGGGTCTAAATCCTACCCCTTGAACAATACCTTGAACAATAATTTCTATAGCCTTTTTATCTAAGCTCATATCTTTTAAAAATATCGAGTTTTTGACTCATTTTTTATAAGTTATATACTTTACACACAAATTACGACAAGGAGTACAAAATTGGAACAAGATATAGATATTTATTTTATGGATATTGCCTTAGAGTTGGCTAAAGAGGCATATCTTAAAGATGAAGTACCAGTAGGGGCTGTATTAGTAGATCATAAGGGCAATATAGTTGGGAAAGGATATAATCAGCCAATATCTTCTTTAGATCCTAGTGCCCATGCAGAGATATTAGCTTTAAGGGAAGGAGCAAAAAGGATTAACAATTATAGATTATTAGATACCACACTTTATGTAACCTTAGAACCTTGCCCAATGTGTGCTGGTGCTATTTTGTATGCTAGGGTGAAGAGGCTTGTAATAGGTACACTTGATCCTAAGACTGGGGCTTGTGGCAGTCTTTATAATATAGTTAGTGATAAGAGGTTTAATCATGTAGTACAGCTAACTTATGGTGTTAGAGAGAGACAGTGTAGTCAGATACTTAAAGAATTTTTTAGACAAAGACGTCACAAATAAAAATAAAATAAAAAAGCCCGCTCTCTTAGGCGGGCTTTTAAATGTATTAGTCAAGAAAATACTTTAAACGATCTCTCCTTGTAGAATGTCTTAGGCGATTAAGGGCCTTTTTTTCTATCTGTCTTATACGTTCTCTTGATACATTAAATCTCTTCCCAATCTCTTCTAGGGTATATTCACCATCTTCACCTATACCAAAACGCAGTCTAATGATCTTTTCTTCTCTTGGACTTAGGGTAGAGAGTATACTTTTAATTCGTTCTGTTAACTCTCTATCTTTTACTGCCTCAAATGGAGAGACAGCATCTTTATTTTCAATAAAGTCTCCAAGTGTTGAATCTTCATCACCTACAGGAGTCTCAAGAGAGACAGGCTCTCTTGAGGCCTCAAGTATTGATAGGATCTTTTCCATTGGTAGCCCTGTACGGGCAGATATTTCTGCAGGAGTTGGCTCTCTACCAAGTTCTTTTAAAAGGGCATAAAAGGCCTTAAAGAATTGACTTCTAAGTTCAAGAAAGTGGACAGGTAAACGAATTGTTCTTGTCTTATCTAATATAGCCCTTGTTATTGCCTGTCTTATCCACCAGCTAGCATATGTTGAGAATTTATTTCCTTTTTTGTAGTCAAACCTAAAGACAGCCCTCATGAGCCCCAAGTTTCCTTCTTGAATAAGATCAGCGAGTGAAAGACCCTGATGCATATAACGCTTTGCAATACTTACTACTAGACGCAAGTTTGCGTTTATCATTTCATCTTTAGCACGTTCAATCCTTCTTCTATGTTCGTATATCTCGTCTCTTAGACGTTTTAACTCGGGGTCTTCAGGATGAGCCTCTTGAATACTTTCTACAATTGTAACCATATAATTAAGCTGCTGCTTTTTGGGCTTCATAGAGGGGTCTCGTTGTTGCCAGAGCTTTATTTGTTTTCTAAGTGCTTCCATCTCTGGCAATTTTGAAGGATGTTCCATTATCCCCTGTATGATTCCATTAAATCCTTCTCTTATAGTTTTACTTAGCTCCTCTTCTTTTTCTGGAGTGAGGAGCTCAAATTTGCCCATTTCCCTTAGATATGTAGTAGTGATCTCTTCAGAATCTGTGTACTCATCTGGTTCTGGAGCAGTTTTAGCAGGAGTTTCTTCTTCTTTTTTCTTTTCTGGGCTAGTAGGCTGTACCTTAATCTTGGCTGTCTTTTCTATAACAGCTAGGTCTGAATCATTTATGACCTCTATGTCGTTTTGGAACAAAAAGTCAAAGATCTCTTCTATTTTATCAGGATCTTTGACGTCTTCAGGAAGGAGTTCATTAAGTCTACCATAAGTAATAGAGCCATCCCTTCCTGCTTCAAGTAGGCGTTCAACATAGTTGCCTTCTTGTTTCTTCTTTTTCTCAGCCATACCTTTTTTGCTCACCACCTGCTTTAAAATTTTTGCCCTTCAGACACGAATCATAGATTTTAATGCATATCCTTTTAATTTGCAAGACTAAATTCTTACCTTTTCTTATCGTAGGACTCTTAAGCCAAGGTTATTTTTGGTATAATAAAAGTCTATAGTTAGCATTTATTTCAAGCAAGTAAAAAACTAACTATTTTATAAAAATTTTAAAGTAATTAAACCATGTCCATAAAATCTTTAAACATTAAAGGGCTAATTATCAACCCCTCTTTAGTACTTGCTCCTATGAGTGAGCTTTCTTGTGCTCCTGTAAGGCAGCTTATAGCCCAAATTGGCGGATGCGGCCTTTTTTATACTGAGATGTTAAATTCTCGAATTATTTCTTCTTGTTCTTTAAAAGATGATCCATTTTTGATTGTTGGAACAGAATCTCCACTTGTTGCGCAACTTGTTGGAAACGACCCCAAGAGGTTTATGATTAGTATAAAGAGATTAGAGTCCATGGGGCATTTTAGTGCATTTGACATCAATATGGGATGTTCCAGAAACTCTATAATGAGGCATGGTTGGGGATTAGCACTTTTTGAAGATATTGATAATGCCCTTAGGGTATTAGAAGCAGTTAGAAAAAGTACAGACTTGCCTGTAATTGTTAAGATTCGATCAGGAGTTACACACGACGTTGATAAAATGATAAAAAAGGCAAAGGCTTTTGCCAATCTTGGTTGTGATGCAATAGTTCTTCATCCAAGGGCTAAGGAAGATGGATTTAAAAGGCCTGCAAGATGGGAAGAAATTGCACTATTAAAGCAAGAACTAGATATCCCTGTGATTGGAAACGGTGATATAGGCTGTAGTGAAGATATAGAGAGGATGTTTTTAAAGACTAAATGTGATGCTGTTATGATTGGAAGAGCAGCAATTGTAAGGCCGTGGATATTTAGGCAGGCTATAGATAAAGATTTTTTACCTGATCCTCTAAAAATACTTGATATGGCAGCGGAGAATTTTGAACAACTATTACCTGAGGAGCTTGCTTCTAAAAGATTTTATATGTTTTTGTCTTGGTATCTTAGGAATTGGCCATTTTTTACCTATATATTGCGTTGCTTAGATAAATCACTATCTGTAAGACAGATGTATCTTTTAATAAAAGAAAGGCTTAAAGATCAAGAACCTAAATTAGAGGGTAGGTGTTTTATATCAAGAATTTAGTAAGGGCTATTCAACCTCTTTACAAAAGGCTAAACTATAACAAAATTTTAGAAAAACTAATAAACTAATTTGGGGTTAATATAACAACTATGATAAAGAAAGATCTATATGAAATACTTGGTGTAAAGCCAGATGCAAGTGAAAAAGAGATAAAACAGGCATTTCGTAAGCTTGCACGAAAGTATCACCCAGATGTAAATCCTGGAGATAAAGAGGCAGAGGCAAAGTTTAAAGAGATTAATGAGGCATATGAAATACTTAGTAATCCAGAAAAAAGGGCAGAATACGATAGGCTTAGACAAGCTGCTTCAAGCTCTAGATTCCAAACAGATGATGGATTTCATGCCTATGATTTTAGAGATTTTAATGTCAGATATGGAGATGATTTAGGTTCTATTTTTGAAGATCTTTTTGGCTTTAAGACTACAGGTGAAGATCAATATTATAGAGACACTTATACTTACTATACAGGACCTCTTAAGGGTGAGGATTTATACTTTAAGTTAGAGTGTGATCTAAGAGATGTTGCACTTGGACGTAAAATTGAGATTGAAGTCCCTAGAGAAGAGCTTTGTCCCTCTTGCATGGGAACAGGAGTAGATAGTAAAGAGAGTTCAGTATGTCCTAGGTGTAATGGAGAAGGAAAGATTGAGGTAAAAAAGGACAATGTTCAGATATTTAGGATATGTCCATTTTGCCATGGAAGTGGACGATTGCATCAAAAGAAGTGTAGCACATGCAATGGGATTGGTCGTATAACAAAGACAGAGAGATTAAGAGTAAGGATTCCAAAGGGTGCTGAAAATGGTACTAAAATAAGGGTTAGAGGTAAAGGACTTCCAGGAATTAATGGTGGAGAAAGTGGTGATCTTTATCTTGAGTTACATATAAGGCCTGATCCTATCTTTAGAAGAGATGGGTTAGACCTTCATACAACAGCAAATGTAGAGTTGTGTGAGGCAGTGCTTGGTGGCAGTGTGAGTGTTCCAACCTTAACAGGTATGGCAAAAGTTAAAATACCTGCTGGCAGTCAATGTGGACAACGTCTTAGATTAAGAGGTAAGGGGATTGAAGATCAAAAGGGGAACAAGGGTGATCTTTATGTAGAGTTAAAGGTTTTAATACCTAAATCTTTAAGTGAAAAGGCAAAGGAAAAGTTTAAGGAATTTTGTGAGATATTAAAAACAGGAGCATAAAAAATTATTTGACCTCTTGACTTATTGTTAGGATAAGAGCATAAATAATTTTATTATTCTATTGTTAAAGTTAAAAAAACCGCCCGCAAGGGCGGTTTATAAGTTAAAGGGCCAAAAAGATAAAGAGGTGAGGTGCTATGCAACGGACTCCAATTACAAGAGAAGGTTATGAAAAGTTAAAGAAGGAATTGGAACATCTAGAGAAGGTGGAGCGCTTTGATGTTATAAAGGCAATAGAAGAGGCAAGGGCCCATGGAGACTTGTCTGAAAATGCTGAGTATCATGCTGCAAAAGAGCGGCAAGGACACATTGAAGCAAGGATTCAATATCTAAAAAGCACTCTTGCAAGTGCTGAGGTAATTGACTGTGAGGATCAGTCATGTGATCGTGTAGTATTTGGTGTCAAGGTACGCCTTGAGAACATAGATACAGGAGAAGAAGTTGTTTATCAATTGGTTGGACCTGATGAATCAGATGTTCAGCAAGGGAAAATATCTGTTACATCTCCACTTGGACAGGCATTAATTGGTAAAGAAGAAGGCGATGAAGTAGAAGTAAAGACTCCGGGTGGGTTAAGGACATATGAAATTTTAGAAATATTTATTTAAGGATTATTATAAAGGGGAAAGGGCCCCCTCTTTTATAAGTTTTCAGGGGGCCATCCCATAGGAACACAAAGCACAGGGCAAGGAAGCAGGCGCACAACTTTTTCAACTGTACTACCAAAGAATATTTCATCTATTTTTCCTTTTCCTCCACTTCCATATCCACCCATTAATATTAGATCTGCCTTTAATTCTCTTGCCTTTATTGCTATTTCTTGAAAAGGTTGTCCATAAGACACAATGGTATCCTTTACTAGTTCTTGTGCATCACAGGTCTTTAAAAACTTTCTAAAAGCTTGAATTGCTTGATTTACAAGTCTATCCCTTACTTTACTTAAGGGCTCTTTAACAAATGCTGCGATTTTTTCTGTTATCTTGGCATCAACTACATGTATTAGTATCAATTCTGCATTCCACATCTGTTTTAAGAATTTCGCATAATAAATAGCGTTTTCTGAACAATCAGTAAAATCTACAGGAATTAGGATAAGAGATATATTCATATTTGATACAACCTCCTACAACTTTTTATATGTAAATGCATACCAATTATCTATATTAGCCTCAGATAACTTTTTAAATTTTTTTACAAAATAAGATATAGACAATTCTTTAACTGGAGATGTTATAATTATGTATCCATTTTTAGATATTATATCAACTACATAAGGTAATATGTATAATAAAACACTTGGAGTTAAATTAGCAACTACTAAATTAAAACTTTTATATTTACTTATATCTAATTTTTCAATAGAACCATGAACTAGTTTTATGTTATTAACTAAATTATTAACTTTTATATTAGTAGTTGCTTGCTTAATGGCTTCTTTATCTATATCTAATGCAATTATATTCTTAATACCTAACTTGGCTAAAATTATAGATAAAATACCAGAACCTGTACCTATATCTAATGCTGTAAATTTTGTAAGGTCATTTAAAGACGATAACTTAACTATTTCACTAATAGTAGCAATTGTACTTGGATGTGAACCACTTCCAAAAGCCCATCCTGTTTCTAAGAATATAGTTTTTTTATCTCTATCGTTTTTTTTCTTTTTTAAAGGACAAAGCTTAAAGCCTCCTGGAAGGACATAGTTGTTTTTGGATTCATCTTTAGCATTTTTAGGAATATAAATACGTAGATCTATTTCATCTTCTGATGCTGATTTTAAAGAATCTAAGGAGGTATCTATAGTTTTTAAATAACTATCTATGTTGTTTTTTTTAATATTATAAAACTCCAAACAAGTAAGTATTTTATTTTCAATAACTTCAGATGAAAGCATTCTAAAAGTTAATCCTTTATTGTTTAAGTTAATTAAAAATTGATCAGCTATATTTTTAGATGTCTTTATTTCTAATCTAATAATAGATTCATCATTACTCATTTTGTTAATGTCTTATTATTTTTATTATTACTAAGTTTTTGAGGATTTGAAATTAATTCATTAATTTGCTTTTTAAGCACCTTAATGCGTTGTTTAATATAATTAAATTGTTCTAAATTAAGCGCATGTATTAGATCCTGATAATATAAAATCAATTCTGCTTTTTTCTTTTGTAACGTTTTATTAGTCTCAAGAGATGTAACTAGTTTATCTATCTGTTTTTTTAATTTATCTAGTTGTAGTTTAATTTTTTGTTTTAGTATTAGTCTTTTTTTAGTTGCTTTGTCAGATGCCCTTAGAGCAATTCTTTTACACTCCTTAGCAAGGTAGGAGGCCTTTAAGTATTGTTGTTTTTTAGCATACTTGATAGCTAATTCAAAGTATTCCTTTGCCTCTTGATATAAATTAGAGGCATATTTAGGTGCTCCATCGATTTTTGCTTGTTTTATAGCATCTATTGCCTCTATTTTTTTCTTTATCCAAAGTGCTTTTCTTCTTGCCTGAGGTGTTAAGGATTTTAATTTATTTATTTCTGATTGAAGTTCTTTTTTTATTTGTTCCCTAGAGGGAATATGAATTTTTGAAAAATCAAATCCATACAGTGAGAACAATACTGCCAATACTACTGTTATTATGGATATAGACTTACAAATCTTTAACACTTTTATGCCTCTTTTATTGAGCCTGTAAGTTGGCTAAAATATGAGTTCTTACCCATATAGGATCCCACCATTCTATAGGATTTACAAATACACCATCTACAAGCATACCAAAGTGTAAGTGGTCTCCCCCTGCAAGACCTGTGGTATCTGTTATCCCAATTATCTGTCCTTTTTTTACCATTTCACCTACAGATACCTTAAATGAGTCGAGATGAGAATATGTACTATAAAGTCCTAGTCCGTGATCAATTATGATAGTATTCCCATAAATTCCTAAATATCCAGTAAATATGACTTTGCCTGCATTAGCAGCAGGTACTGGTGCATGTCTTATAGAGGCTAGATCAACTCCCATATGATATCCTTCATCAACCAGCTTATGATGATAGTAATAATACCTATGATCTGCAAAATGAGCACGTAATGCTGCATGTGGTAATCTTATAAAGCTTCCATGCCAATATATTTTATCTGTTACATGCGAACATATTTTTCTAAACTGATCATTATTTATCTTTCTTACAGCATGATTTATTTCTAAGAATTCTTGTATAAGAGTGCCGGGTTTGACAATATTAGGATACCTGCTCATTATTGTGGGAACCTTTTGTTCTAGGAAATGATCTGTTAATATGATTTTATCTGGTCTAGGTTTATGAGGATATACATTATAAGGAAAACCCGCTTCTGCTTTATTACCTGCTAGGTCTATAGCAACGATTACCATACGTTTAGGAGAACTTACATTATATGGGATCGCCATCATTGCTACGTAGTCACCCTTAGGACCTCCAGGCTTAGGACAAGCAGGGAAAAAGTGATTATTGATATAAACCCCTGTCTTACTAACTGGTTCATTTACTCTGTATACAATCAATCCGCTTCCACCTTGCATCATATTATGGCGAAGGCTTCTTACTGATATGATTGGTGGTGTAGTATCTAGGGTTGTAGTTTGTGTCCATGTAACTTTATTTCCACTTAGTGCACCTCTCCAAGAAGCATCACGTGCCATAATATTAATTTTGATTCTACCCTGTGAAAATCCATAGGTTAGAGGGGTAATATTTAATTTTAAAATTTTTTCTTTTATCCCTGTACCTTCCCACCATTTTGTAACAGGAAAGATTTTATCAAATATCACCTTTTTTTTATTATCCTGGACAAGAATAACTTTTATTTCATGTACACCGCTTTTATCATCTAAAACTTTAAATCTAAGATTATAGCTTCTCCCTAAAACCTTGGGGGGATTATCTACAATAATTGTTGGAGGAGTCCCTTCTAACCTAAAGTAACCTAAGACTGCAACAGCTCCTATAAAAGCTACTATGAATAAAATGAGGAAGATGTAAAATATCTTTTTCATATTATCCCCCTGTTTTTTTCTTTGTATAGTAACAAGCAAACAAAGAGTTTGCTAGCAAGAAAAAATTATATCACTATATATTACACAAAAAGGGCAAAGACGATTTTTATTTGTTCGTAAGTTAACTGGTTGTAATAATTAAAAATTTTTATTTATTTTTGTAAAGTTTAGATTCTCTCTGCCGATTTATACATTAAAGTCATAAATCACAAATCCCCAAAATCACAAAGGAGGAGCTAAAGATGGTTACTAGCTGTGCGGGTAACAAGAGGTTTTTACGCTTTAATATCAGAACAATGCTTTACTTAGGTTTTGGGGCAATGCTAGCAATTGTTTTATACCTTGCCTTTTCTGGATGGCATGCTCTAAGATTACAAAGTCAGGCATCAAAACATCTAAGTTATTGGATAGATGTACAAGAAAATGTACATACTAATATATTAGATCCTTTAATTGCCTTAGAAAGAAAGGAAGCTAAATGGTTGGAAGCACCAACTCAGGCAAATTGGCAAGCATTCCAACAGGCTTTTGATAATGCACAATCTAAGATTCAAACATTTATATCCAATCTATCTGGTGATCAATATGGGCTTGATAAAACAGGTATGAAGTTAGAAAAACTTCTATATAATCTCTCAAGTACAATAGGACTTTTAGGAAAGAGTTGGCATTCTTTAAGTCAATCCGAAAAGAATATGTTTTTAGCTAAAGAACATATTATTACTCTACTCAATAAAGAGATGGATAACTATATCGACCCAATGAGGCTTAGGGCATATAAAAGTGGAAATATAAAAAGATTTTATAAAGCTGCTAATATAGATATGATAGCCAACGAAGAGATTACTCAACCAGTATATAGAACATTATTAGCTATTGAAGCATATATGGCGGGTAAGGGTAATGCTACACAAGTAGAAGATTTAATGAAAGAAGTGAATAAGGGCTTAACAAATTGGTATAATTTAGTAAAGGATACTCCTATTAGCTCATCATTTGATAAGATTAAAAAAGAAATAGATGATATTCAAATACAATGGATCAATATAAAAAATAATATTCAAAAATTTAATATATTAAAAGATAAATTTACTATGCAACTATCAAATATTCAAAACGTCTTAAAACAAATGATAAAAGAAAAAGTAGATCCTAACAGAGAATTAGAGATAGAACATGCTCAGGAAACAGCAAGTTATGGCAACAAGGTATTTGCTATAGGTATAATAGTTGCTTTATTACTAGGTTTGGTTACCAGTATAATCATTTACTATTATGTTATTAGTCCACTTTCTTGTCTATCTGATCATTTAAAAGATATGGCAAAAGGGAAATCTGATCTTACAAGACAGTTACCTGTAAACGCTGTTAATTGTTCAGAGATATTAAAATGTGGACAAAAAGACTGTCCTTGTTATGGAAAACCTTCACATTGCTGGTATGAGGCAGGCTCTTATGCAGAGGTAGTTAAATGCCCTCAAATATTAAGCGGTAAGTATTCAACATGTGAGAAGTGTCCAGTTTATAAAAAAGCAATCACTAATGAGATAGAAGAAGTTGCTACATTTATAAATGCATTTATAAGAAGGATGAGGCTCTTGATTGTAAAAATAAAGGATCAAGCTCACAAAGTACAAAATCAGGCAGACAACATGGCCTCTACTTCTGACCAAATGGCTTCTGTATCAAAACATGTAAAGACCATGATTAATGGAGTTACAGAAGCGGCAGAAACAGCAAATCAAAATGTAAATGCTGTGGCAACAGCTATGGAGGAGATGAGTTCTGCAGTCTCTGAAGTGGCTCAAAATACAAATCAGGCAAGAGATATTGCCCAGCAGGCAAAGGAGAAAACCCTTAATGCTGATGAGGTTATAAGAAATCTTGCTGCTTCTGCAGAGAAGATAGGTGAGGTAAGCAAGCTTATAGGTTCAATAGCAGAGCAGACCAATCTTTTAGCCCTAAATGCAACGATAGAGGCAGCAAGGGCAGGAGAGGCAGGAAAGGGATTTGCTGTAGTTGCTAATGAAGTAAAAGAGCTAGCAAAACAGACAAGTGAGTCAGTAAGTGAGATAGATGCAATAGTACAAGGATTGCAATCAGAGTCTAGAGAAGCAACAGAAGCAACAAAACAGATAGTAGAGATAATTACTTCAATGGCAGAGATATCAGACAGTATTGCTGCAGCAGTGGAAGAGCAAACTGCTACAACAACAGAAATAACAGAAAATACCCAACAGGCAAGTGCTAAAGTAGAAGAAGTTACAAAGGCAAGTGAGGTTATTTCTGAAAGTATCTCTCAGGCAGCAGATGGAGCAGCGCAGGTACAATCTGCTGCTAAAGAACTAAATGAGCTCTCCATTGAACTTAAAAATTTAATAGGACAATTTAAGGTATAATATAATTTAAACAATTCTTAATAGATAAAAAAACAAAGGGGATGCGTGATATTTTTCACCCATCCCCTTTTTTATTTTTTTAAGTTTTTAATTGTTTTTATTTAATATTATTTTTTTGCTCAAAAAAATTAATTTAATATTAAAGTGTTTTTTTCTTTAATAATTTTTTTTCTTTAGCCGATTTAAAAAGCAAGTCTTGATGGAGTATTCCCCACACAAAAGTTTAAGGAGGAGCTAAAGAGATGTCTATTTTGCAGGACAAAAAGTTTATAAGGCTTAATATTAGAACAATGCTTTATGCTGGTTTTGGTATAATGATAGCCATTGTTTTGTATTTAGCCTTTTCTGGCTGGCATGCCTTAAGTCTTCAACATCATGCATCTTCACAACTTAGCTATTGGATAGATGTACAGGAGAATGTACATAGCGATATATTAGATCCGTTAATTGCTCTTGAGAGAAGGGAAAGTGCATGGTTAGAAAATCCTACAGCCTCAAATTGGGAGGCATTTCAAAAGGCACTAGGCAATGCCCAAATAAAAATACAAAAATTTACCACCACTATGACTGGAGACAAATATGGGCTTGATAAGACAGGAGTTGAAATAGAGAATCTATTATCAAAACTGACTAGTACTATAGGAGCTTTGGGAGGAAAGTGGCAAGCCTTAAGGCAGGCAGAAAAGAATATGTTTCTTGCTAAGAATAGAATCATTTCTTTTCTCAATCAAGAAATGGATAAACATATAGATCCAATGCGGCTTAGAGCATATAAAAGTGGGGACATAAAATTATTTTATAAGGCTGCTAACATAGATATGGTTGCAAATGAGGAGATTACCCAGCCAATATATAAAGTCCTTTTAGGAATAGAAGCCTATATGGCGGGTAAGGGTAAGGCAAAACCAGTTGATACAATGTTAAATCAAGTATATAAGGGTATTAACCATTGGAACAGATTAGTTGCTAACACTCCTATTGCACCAGCAGTTATTAAGATTAAGAGACAAGTAGATAATATAAATACTCAATGGGGAAAAATTAAAACTACTACAGATAACTTTAATCAATTAAAAGATAAATTTTCTACCCACCTTGCTCAAATACAAACTATTTTACAAAAGATGATATCAGAAAAGGTGGATCCAAATAGAGAAAAAGAAGTTAAAGATTCTGAACAAATTGCAAATTTTGGTAATAAGGTCTTTGCAGTTAGTGTTGCAATTGCCCTTTTAATTGGAGGACTTATATGCTTTGTAATATATAGATACATAATTACTCCTTTAGATTGTCTTTCTAATCACTTAAAAGAGATGGCAAAGGGTAGATCAGACCTTACAAAACAGCTTCCTGTAGATGCAATAAACTGTTCTGAAATAGTAAGATGTGCAGAAAAAGACTGTCCTGCCTATGGAAAGCCATCACATTGCTGGTATGAAGCAGGCTCTTATGCTGCAGAGATAAAATGTCCAAAGATTTTAAATGGACAGTATTCAACGTGTGAGAAGTGTCCTATTTATAAAAAGGCAATCACTAATGAGATAGAAGAAGTTGCTACATTTATAAATGCATTTATAAGAAGGATGAGGCTCTTGATTGTAAAAATAAAGGATCAAGCTCACAAAGTACAAAATCAGGCAGACAACATGGCATCTACTTCTGATCAGATGGCTTCTACCTCAAAACAAGTAAGGGATATGGCAGAACATGTAACAGAGGCGGCAGAAACAGCAAATCAAAATGTAAATGCTGTGGCAACAGCTATGGAGGAGATGAGTTCTGCAGTCTCTGAAGTGGCTCAAAATACAAATCAGGCAAGAGATATTGCCCAGCAGGCAAAGGAGAAAACCCTTAATGCTGATGAGGTTATAAGAAATCTTGCTGCTTCTGCAGAGAAGATAGGTGAGGTAAGCAAGCTTATAGGTTCAATAGCAGAGCAGACCAATCTTTTAGCCCTAAATGCAACGATAGAGGCAGCAAGGGCAGGAGAGGCAGGAAAGGGATTTGCTGTAGTTGCTAATGAAGTAAAAGAGCTAGCAAAACAGACAAGTGAGTCAGTAAGTGAGATAGATGCAATAGTACAAGGATTGCAATCAGAGTCTAGAGAAGCAACAGAAGCAACAAAACAGATAGTAGAGATAATTACTTCAATGGCAGAGATATCAGACAGTATTGCTGCAGCAGTGGAAGAGCAAACTGCTACAACAACAGAAATAACAGAAAATACCCAACAGGCAAGTGCTAAAGTAGAAGAAGTTACAAAGGCAAGTGAGGTTATTTCTGAAAGTATCTCTCAGGCAGCAGATGGAGCAGCGCAGGTACAATCTGCTGCTAAAGAACTAAGCGAACTTTCTATTGAACTTAAAAATTTGATTGGAGAGTTTAAGGTATAACTAAGGCCTCCTCTAAAACAACCCTCCCTAAAATAAGAAGGGCGAGATATCCAATACATCTCGCCCTTTTACTTTATTTAATTGTTTTTATTCTAAGATTTAGAAGCGGAATTGATACATTACTCTAAATCTGTAGTCATTTTGGCTAGATGTGCTTGTAGCATAATTTGTAATTCCTGCAGCAGCAGCTTCAGATGGACTAATACCATCTAGATTTCTGTATAACCAAGAGACATCCACTGCAATCATCTGATTAAATCCATCTATATAGTAGTTTGCACCAAGTACATACTGTTGAAGATCTTTTTCTACAGTGTAACCATGAGTTGTTGGAACTAACCCTAACCCAGTCTCAAGAGATTTTGTTACATCGTTGTCATATATCCTTTGTAGATATGCATACTTAGCAGTGAGTTCAATCTTTTTAGGTACTATGAAATAACCAAGATTAAGTCTTGCTCCAACTTTATCCCAATGTCTTTCTGGAATTCCAGCAACACTTGCATTTGGATTTCTTACATACTCTTCCCATGCACCTTCTAGATCACAAGAGAAGCCCTTGTAACGGAAAAGGAGGGCAGAATCAAAACCATAGTTTGCAACATCATAAGTAGCACTATGAGGGCTACCAGTAGAATCATAATATTTGGTCAATCTATCCTTAGTAGTAAATCCTGCTACAACAAATGCAGCCAAAGGCTTTGTATTGTAGGCATAGTCTCCTTGGGTAGTATAGTTATGGAATCCCTTTTTCCCCATAGGTCCTTTTGGATCAGAACCTGGTAAGAAGTTTATGCCTAAACGGAAGCAATAAAGCATATCTGGGCTCGTACCTGCATAGTTTTTGGTATCCCTACCATTATAGATACCTAACCAATATGCTAAAAACTGCTTTCTACCAAAAAGATCTACATAACCATTTAGTTCTATGCCCTGAGAACGATAAAGCTCTATTCCACCTGTTGGGAATAAAGTAGTCTTGTTATAGTTATTACCAACACTAATACCTGAATTCCCACCGGGGAACTCATAATATTTATTCCCTAATACATCTTTATATTCTTCAGAATCACCAGTAAAGATAGTTCTGTCTGTACCATCTTGGGCAAAGCCACTCTGCCAAAATTCAATGCTAAAAGGTATCTTCATGCGTCCAAGCTGGACACGAGCAAAGCTATATTTTTGCCATCTTAAAAAGGCATCCATTGCATAAGTACTTTTCTCTAACTGAATCTGTAAGAAATATTTCCAGTCAGGTGTTGGAGCTGTTCCATCAATGAGCAAACGACAACGTCTCATTGTAAATGAGCTATAGTTTTCTTGATTTGTAGAGATAATGTTGTCTGTATCAACATAAGTGTAGCGAAGCTGTATAGCGCTTCTTATGCGTAATTTATAACTAAAGTTACTGTTTTCTGGTTTATACTCAAACCTAAAACCATTCTTCCAATACACCTTTGTCGCGGCTATTGACGACACCGTCCAGCAGATACACATAACCGCGGCAACCAGTGCACCAAATACCCATTTCGAACTGTTACGTGCGCCTCTTTTTTTGAGCTTTCTCATAACATCGCCTCCCATTTAGTTTTTATTGATTTATTATGGTGTCGCAAAGCCCTTGTCCCCTTGAGTTACAGAAAACAAGTAAAACTGTCAAGTTGAAAAATTATAAAAATGTATTTTATTGCATAAAAAGACAAAATACTAAAAATAATAAAAGTAAATAAAAATTAAATAAACTTTTTAAATAAACTTTGATTTTAAAAGTTTTTAATCATCAAAGATCATGACACTTTGGATAAAAAAATTGTATTCTGGCGGCTTAATTACTAATTACTTTTGTACATCAAGGTGTAGACATTGTTTATATAATTGCAGTCCATATTGGAGTAAAGAATATATTGATGAAAAGATTCTTCATAAAAATCTATCAATTATAAAAGAGCTAGGTGTAAATACTATTCATATTGGTGGTGGAGAGCCATTTTTAAGAATAGAACAACTTAAAACTGTAGTAAAAATATTAAAATCTTATCACATCCCATTAGAATATATAGAAACAAACTCATCGTGGTATAAAGATTCTAAAACTACATACGAAATTTTAGAAGAGTTTTACTTAATAGGAGTACATACTTTGCTTATTTCAATTAGTCCATTTCATAATGAGTATATACCGTTTTATAAAGTACAAGGTGTTATAAAAGTAGCTAAAGATATAGGGATAGAGATTTTTCCTTGGAAGCAAGATTTTGTGTCTGATATCTTAAAATTAAATACTAATATCCCTCATTCTTTTAAAGAGTTTGAATCTTTGTTTGGAAGAGATTATTTACATTTTGTAGAGTCAAGATATTGGATAATTCCTGGTGGACGAGCACTTAAAACCTTTAGACCTATTCATAAACTTTTTACCCTGGAAGAACTTTTAGAAATTAATAACTATGGTTGTCAAGAATTAGAAAACATAAGTCATTTTCATGTAGACTTATATGGCAAGTATATTCCAGGACTTTGTTCAGGATTAGCTATAGATGTAGAAGATATAGGAAAGCCCTTAGATTCTAAAAAGTATCCTATCATTACTACTCTTCATAAAGAAGGCATTAGAGGATTATATAATTTTTCTAAGGATTATGGCTTTAGTCCTAAGATGAATGGGTATTGGACAAAGTGTGAACTATGTAATGAGATACGATGTTTTTTATTTGATAGATTTAAAGAACAATTCTTAGAATTATCTCCTAGAGGATATTATCTTTATAGATAATGTTAATTACCTCTCTAAATCTTTTTTATGTACTCATTTTTATGTACTCATTCTTTTCTACTTTTACAATTTTTTTGTCCTTATACTCTAAATCTAAAATTATATATCCTATAAGTCTTAAAACACAAAAATATATAAATTGTAGGCTATCTTAAGGAGTTCAAGATTGGGATTCATAGAAAAAATTCAAAAATTTCTATCTTATGAATTAAGTGTAGATTAAGTGGGAGGTAATGGTAATCTAGATATTGTTATATTGCTGTATTAAAACCAAATGGCTTTTATAGCTAAGGCTTGAGTAGTGAAAAACTCTACCTAAGGTAATAGAAAACTTAGAGAGCTGCTGTGGCAAAAAACAACTAATTAGAATTAATTTAAAATTATAATAATTTTACAAATTTTATCGTTTTTGTTGTTGACCTGAATATTAATTAAAGTTATATATAATACCTAGATATAGTGTTTAGCTATGTTATGGTACACAATATATTGATTATAATTTAATAAAAGGAGCTTAAAAAAGGGAGATATTATGGCGGTCACATTAAAGAAAATAAAAGGTGGAAAAGGAGAAAAGCCTGTAGCTAATATATCAAATGGTGGTAAGGAGGCTACAGACCACGCACTTTTTGTACGTACCTCAGATGAGAGTTTAAGGGGTTGGAATAGAGAAAAGATTGTTGAAGCACTTATAAGAGAAACCTTTATAGATCGAGAAACCGCAGAAGCAATAAGTCTTGAGGTTGAAAGTATAATTCGTTCTGCTCGTATTAAGACTGTAACAGCACCTCTTATACGAGAGCTTGTAAATGCAAGACTTATAGAGAGAGGACTAGAACAAGCTCATAGGCTTCATAGTAGGCTTGGTGCACCACTTTATGATGTTGAGGAGCTAATAGTTCTTCCAAATAAAGAAAATGCAAATGTTCCTCATGGTCCTGAAGCTACAAATCTTACATTGGCAGAGTGGATTAAAAAGGAATATGCCCTTTTAAGGGTATTTAGTGACCCTGTTGCAGAAGCGCATCTAAGGGGTGATATTCATCTTCATGATCTAGGATTTATTGATAGGCCTTATTGTTCTGGACAATCTGTTGCCTATGTGCAGAAGTTTGGACTTCATCTTCCTAATTCTCTTGCAAATGCAAAACCTGCAAAACATGCAGAGGTGCTTTTGGCACATATGGTTAAATTTTCTGCTGCTCTTCAGTGTCATTTTGCCGGGGCAATTGGCTGGGATGCTGTAAATCTGTTTTTTGCACCTTATCTCGAAGAGCTTTCAGATAGTCAGGTAGAACAGCTTGCCCAGATGCTCATATTTGAGTACTCCCAACAGGCAGTAGCAAGAGGTGGGCAGGCAATATTTTCTGATATCAATCTCTATTGGGAGGTTCCAAAACACTTTGAAAACGTGCCTGCAATAGGCCCTGGTGGAGAATTCACTGGTAAGACATACGGAGAATATCAAGAGCAGGCTCAGCGTTTTGCATGGGCTTTATTTGATGTTTATAAAGAAGGAGATGCTTGTGGGAGGCCATTTTTCTTCCCAAAGCCACTTGTACATATAACAGAAAAATTCTTTAAGACCCCCGGGCATGAAGAATTTTTACGTCATATATGCGAGGTAGCAAGTATAAAAGGAAACACTTATTTTGTGTTTGACAGAGGAGAGACAGCTAAGATATCTGAGTGCTGTAGGCTATCTTTTAAACTTGAAGAATCTGATCTACAAGACGCAAAAGAGCCTTGGAGAATGCGTTATTGCGCCTTACAAAATGTGACTATTAATCTTCCTCGCATAGCCTATGAAGCAGGAGGAGATGATACAAGGTTATTCCAGCTTTTAACAGATAGGATTGAGCTTGCGGTAAAGGCTCATAAGGAAAAGAAGGCATTTATAGAAAAGCTTCTCTCATATAAAGATCAAGGACCTCTTGGACTTCTTACTATGTCTCTTGATGGTCAATCCTATTTAAGGATGCATAGAGTATCTTACTTAATCGGTATGACTGGGTTAAATGAGATGGTATATGCTCATTTAGGACAGGAGCTTCATGAATCTGAGGAAGCAATGAAGTTTGGCTTAAAGGTAATTGCTCATATGAAGCTTGTAGCAGACAGATATGCAAAAAGAGAAAAGATGAAGTTTGTGCTTGAGCAGACTCCTGCAGAAAGTACTGCGCATAGATTTGCACGTTTAGATCTGGAGCAATATCCTGAGAGTAAGTCTATTGTAAGGGGTAGCCAAGAATTAGGGGAAGTTTATTATACTAACTCTACTCTCTTTAATGTAGGAGCTCCTGTAAATGCAATAGATAGAGTAAGGCTTGAAGGACTTTTCCATCCACTTATTGAAGCAGGTGCCCTTACTCATATATGGCTAGGTGAAGCCCAGCCAGATAAGGGAGCTTTGGCAGAATTTGTAAAGAAGATATTTAAATATACACATAATGATCAAGTGGCATTTTCTCCAGAGTTTACTACTTGTGAGACTTGTGGAAAGACTGCTAGAGGACTTCACGAAAACTGTCCATATTGTGGATCTGATAAGATAGAAGGAATTACTAGGATTACAGGTTATTTCACAAAGATATCTAGTTGGAATAAGGGAAAGATTGGTGAGCTTAAAGATAGATACAGAAATCCTGGATTTTTAAGTCAAGAATAATTTACGTTTTCAGTTATGATAAAAAGAGAGAGGAGTACTTATAATATGATACTTTTTACCACTCATCAGTGTTCAAGGTGCAGAGAGATAAGGGATGTTTTTATACTTGAATCTCTTGATATAAAAGAGGTAATACTTACAAGTGAGAATGCTGAAGCATTAGCAGAGCTTGCATGGTATGGATTAGTAGATCAGGCAAGGCAGTCTCTCCCAATACTTGTTTGTGATGATGGAACAGTCGTAACAGATATAGAAGAGATTGTTTCCATATTAGCTAAAAGGGCTAAGGATATACTTATAAAAAGGCTAACAGGTAAAGAGCCTAATGATAATAAAGATATTGTACAGACAATAGATGAAAAAGGCTCTGCTTCTAGTATTACATGTCAGGATGGGACTTGCTCTTTAAACATTTAAAAAGTAAAGGAAAAGGTCATGTCTGAAGAATTTTCTCCACCTATAAAAGGACTTATAGAAACATCTTTCTTGGATTGGAAGGGAAAGATGTGTTCAACAATCTTTTTGGCTGGTTGTAATTTTAGATGCCCCTTTTGTCATAACTATGAATTAGTTCTTAGTCCTAATAAGCTTCAGACATGGCCATTTGATGAAGTACTTAAAAAATTAAAAGGCTTAAAGCCCTGGATTGAAGCTATTTGTATAACAGGTGGAGAACCTACTTGTTATACGGGTTTAGAACAGCTTATAAGCAAGTTAAAGAGCAGCGGTTTTCTAGTAAAGCTAGATACTAATGGGTATAAGCCCGAAGTATTAGAGCACTTGTTAGATAAAAGGATAATTGATTTTGTTTCAATGGATGTAAAAACTATATTAGATGAAGAGAAATACAGCATTTGTGTAGGTAAAAATATAGATATTGAAAGGATAAAAGCCTCAATTAAGCTCCTTAAAACAAAAGGGATAGAACATGAGTTTCGTATGACAGTACTTCCTCGCCTTCATCCACCAGATCTTATAAAACAGTGGGCTTATGAATTAAGAGGAGATGGGAGTAAGCTTACAATCCAAAGGTTTAGTCCTGAAAGGACTCTTGATCCTTCATTTTCAAAAGAAATCCCCTATGATGAAAAGGAATTTAATGCACTAAAAAAAGAAGTAAAAATTATAGGATTAGAGAGTGAGAAATATACTGATAAAAGCATTCCCTTAAGCTGTGTTCAAGGCGGTAGTTCACTTCTATCATAACTCTATATTTTTTAGTTCTAATTATTTTCTAATTAGATTTTTCTTCAGATTTTTCAGACTCTGAAGACTCTTTTGCAAGTTCAGAGAGCTCTTCCAGTTTTTTATCTACAAGATAGAATAGGCTTCCTTCAGGAAAATCGCCTTTTTCATCAGGTTCACCAGCCTCCATATCTGTAAGTATTTTTATTGCATCTTCTACACATGAGACTGACCATACATGAAATTTGCCTTCATCTACTGCCTTAACTATTTCATCTTTTAACATTAAATCTCTACAATTTGCTTCAGGTATTATTACACCATGTTCTCCTGTTAATCCTCTTTCTTTACAAAGTTCAAAAAATCCTTCAATCTTTTTAGAGACTCCACCAACAGCCTGAATCTCTCCTTTTTGGCTGACAGCACCTGTAACAGCAATAGATTGTTTTATGCCAACTCCAGAAAGAGCAGATAAGAGGGCAAAGAGTTCTGCGCCAGATGCAGAATCCCCATCGACCTTTCCATAACTTTGTTCAAAACATATAGTTGCACTTAGTGTGAGAGGCCTTTTTTTAGAGAATTTTTCTCTTAAATAACCAGACAAGATCATGACACCTTTTGTATGTATCTTACCACTTAGTTCTGCCTCTCTTTCTATGTTTACCACACCCTCTTTGCCTATAGAAATATTGGCGGTTATACGAGTTGGTTTCCCAAACATAAAATCGCCAAGATCATATATAGAAAGACCATTTACTTGCCCAACCTTTTTCCCTTGGGTTTCAATCTTTAATACGTCTTTTAAGATAAGCTCTTGAATATGGTCACTATATAAGCTTGAGCGTCTTATCTTTTGCTTTATAGCTTGATCTATATCCTCTTTTTCTATAAAAAGATGCCCTTTTCTACCAGCTATAAAGTCAGCCTCTAGGAGAAGATCAGCTATTTGTTCCATATATAAAGATAGTTTATCTTGGGCACCAGCCAACTCTGCACTATATTCTACAAGCCTTGCGCATGCACTTACATCAAGATCTCTTAGCCCTTGTTCTGCAATAAAGAATTTAACTGTAGAAAAAAACTGTTCTAGATGTTCTTTATTTAAATCTACATGGATATCCATGTGAGCTTTAACTTTAAAAATTTCTCTAAATTCTTCATCATAGTTGTACAATAAGTAATATAAAAATGGACTGCCTACCAACACAACTTTTACATCTAGTTCGATTGGTTTTGGACTAAGCCCTTTGGTTGTAAATAGCCCAAGTTGGTCACCAGGATCTTCAATAGAAAGCCTTTTTTGTCTAATTGTTCTTTTTAATGCTTCATAAGAAAATGGCCATTTTAAAAGATCAAGTGCGTTTAATATCAAAAATCCACCGTTTGCTTTGTGTAATGCACCTGCTTTAATCATTGTAAAATCTGTAAGAAGAGCACCAAACTGTGCCTTCCTTTCAACAGCACCAAATAGATTTGGATACGTTGGATTAGGTTCAACTACAACAGGAGCGCCTTTAGTCTCTGAATTATCTACAATCAAATTTACTTCATATTGAGTAAATGAAGGTGATGAAAATGGTAGAGGAATAGGCATTTGAGGTTGTTGAGGTTGAGGTTGGAAGTCTCTAAAGTTTTGTACAATATGAGTTTTTACGTCATCTAGATAACTTTGTAGTTCTTTATGATCTTTATATCTCTCCCTTATTGGTCTTAGCTCTAAATCCACCTCTTGCGCAACAAGTTCTCTGTCTAAATTTTTTAACTCTTGCCTTACATTTAATTCAAGTTCATGGATGCGCCTCATAGATGCACCCATTAGTTTTTGTAGCTCGTTTCCCTTTTCTTGTAAGGACTTTTGTTCTTCTTCACTAAGTTTTGAGACCTCTTCAGGAGTCATTGGTGAGCCATCTTCTTTAGCAGGTATGACCATCATACCTGTCTGATCAGCTTGTAGTATAAAGCCTTTAGATTTTACTTTTTCTTCTAGTTCTGTAAAAATCTCTCTTCTTTTTTGATTAAATTCCCTTATTACCTCTTCTTTCCTTGTGACATAGGTCTCAGAATCAAATATCTTTGGGATACCTTGTTTTAGGTTATCCACAAGCTCTTCCATTAATTCTTTAAATTTTCTACCTTCTCCTTTAGGAAGCTTTAAGGCTATAGGAGAGTCTGGATCTCTAAAATTATGTACATAACACCAATCAAAAAGAGAAGAACTAATCTCTTTTGCAACTTTTTTTACCATTCTTTTTGCAAGTTCAAGTCTTCCAGTCTCATAGTCTCCTGCAACAAATACATTGAATTTATTATGTCTTAAGCCAAGTCCAAAATCTAGGGCTTCAATAGCCCTGTCTTGTCCTAAGCCAAGCCAATCAATTTGTTCAGATACAACACCATCAAATTCTTTAAGGTATTTAAATCCTAGTGTTTCTGGTTGTATATTTAAACGCAGTTTTGATGCACTAAGCTCCTTTACTGCCATAAAAAATCTCCTTCTAAAAAATAGTTAGTAATTACTCTTTAAATTATCGAAATAGACACCTAGCTCGTTAAGGTGTCTTAAGGCTAGATCTGTTGCTACACGTCCTCTAGGAGTTCTTTGTATGTAGCCTTTTTGTATTAAAAAAGGCTCGTAGACATCCTCTAATGTGCCTTTTTCTTCACCAACAGCAGTGGCAAGGGTTTCAATCCCAACGGGTCCACCTTTAAATTTATAAACAAGTGTCCAGAGTATTCGTCTGTCCATCTGATCAAGCCCTTTTTGGTCCACATCTAGCATCTTAAGTGCCTTATCAGCAACCTCTTTTGTTATTATGCCCTGGGCTCTTACCTCTGCGAAATCTCTAACTCGTCTTAAGAGTCTATTTGCAATTCTAGGTGTACCTCTAGAGCGTTTAGCAATTTCCAAAGCACCTTCAGGTTCTATCTTTATCCCAAGTATTTTGGCTGAACGTATTACTATTTCATATAGTTCATTGTCTGAATAAAAATCTACCCTTAGTACTACACCAAATCTATCTCTAAATGGTGGGGATAAAAGTCCTGCTCTAGTTGTAGCTCCAATTAGAGTAAAAGGGGGCAAATCTATTTTGATACTTCTTGCTCCAGGTCCTTGTCCTACTACAAGGTCTAATTGAAAATCTTCCATTGCAGGATAGAGAATCTCTTCAACAACCGGGCTTAGTCTATGAATTTCATCAATAAACAATACATCAGCAGGTTCAAGATTTGTAAGTATTGCAGCAAGATCCCCTGGCCTTTCTATGACAGGTCCAGAGGTTGCCTTTATATTCACTCCCATTTCAGATGCAATGATGTGGGCAAGGGTCGTTTTACCAAGACCTGGGTATCCATGAAGAAGACAATGATCTAGGGCTTCTCCTCTTTTTTTAGCCGCCTCAATAAATACACAAAGGGCCTTTTTAAGGTCTTTATGACCAATATATTCCTTAAGACTTCTTGGCCTTAAGCTTATCTCAAGATCTTTTTCACCATTTAGGGCATCTGGAGCAAGCTCCCTTTTTACCACCCGTTTCCTCCCATTAATATCTAAGACCATAAAGTTATTTTAGATTAGCCTTTTTTAGAGGATAAATCAAAGGGTTCTTTAATTCATGATTAAAAAAAGGGCATCCAAAAGATGCCCAATATTAAACAATATCAAAAACAACTCAATAAAAAAAACTATTAGACATCTTCTACATCCTTTAATAAAATTTCTTCACTTAACCGTCCTTTTAAAAGTTTAAGTTTTCCTTTTTCAGAAAAATCTCTAGGGGTATATTCATTTGAGGGGATACTTTCATCTAATAATCCTAACCTTTGATATGCTTCTGCTACAAGTTCACTACAAAATAAGCTAGAAAGGTCCTCTGTATTTAATCCAAACGGACCATCATATGCAGCTTTTATAAGTTCTATAATATCTTGTTCATAAGGTCTACCAGTGACTTCTCTACGAAACTCCATAAGCTTTTTAATATCATTATTATCAAAGGTTACACCTTCAAGTTTCCTTATAACAATATCTCCATCATACATATTTACTCTTGCACTTAATGGAACAAGTTGAACCCCTTTTCTTAATTTACCAGTATCTAAGTCTCTAAGATTACTTAAGGTAGTAGATTCCCATACAGTTAAAAAATCATATTCTTTAAGTTTTAATATCATCCCTACGTGTGACCATTTACACATTGTAGCTCTTTTTATACCAGTGCTTATTGGTCCTTTACCAGAAAAAAGTATAATGTCTCCAGTAGAAAGACTGTTTCTAATCTCTTGATAATTAAATTATTTCCATAAGATCCCTCCTTTTTTAGAATTTTATGTTTATGACCCTAATTATTTTCTAATTTAAAATTAGTATAATGTCATTTAAAAACTACAAACTTAATAATTTTTTAATCTTTTATTAAGGACTATTTATAGATTAAAAGTTACAGTATTAACAAGAGATAAAATGGTTGAGTCATTAAGTTATTTTTTAGTAACCTCTTACTTACCTAAGGAGGTACGGTATGAAAAACTTAAAGTTTAAACTGGTTCCCAATCCATTTAGTACTGCATTAATTGTAACACTTTTATTCTTATTAGTACTTTGTTCTTGCGGGCCAATGCCGCCAGGGCCTCCACCAAGATTATTGGGTCCAGGACTTGGTCCTGAAGGTGTGTGGTTTATTTTGTTATTAGCTATTGCAGGAATAGCCTTTTGGGTAACTCAACATAAAGACCATAGTAGGTCAGATAGAGAAAATTTTGATAAGGATTCTCCAGATTATTTATTAAAAAGGCTGAACTCTTTAGAGAGCCGTCTAGAAAGAATTGAAAGATTATTATCTGAACTTAAAAAAGATTAAAAAAAGGGGGGATAACATGAAAAAAACTATTATAACACTTCTTACAATAATGGTATTTATAATGGTATTTAGCTTAGTTATAGGAGGCACAAATATGACTAGTGCAGCAAATAACAATACTGGCCCGCCACTTTTAACAGAGCCTAATTTAGGAGCACCTGCTCAAGCTCCTCCTGCAGCAAATGTAGCACCTTCTCCACCTAATGCCCCTAATGCTGTAACTACTCCACCACCTGCACAACCAAATGCTCCTGGAGTACCCCCTAATGGACCACCTCCTCCGCCACCAGGTACACCTCCTCCACCACCAGGCGCTCCAGCAGGACCTGCAGCTCCACCAAGACCACTAACTCCAAATATTCCTCTAGCATTTTTACAAAATGCCCCAAAGGCAGTTGAAACAGCAAAGGCAGCTAGGGCATATTTTGTTCCAGGTAAGGTATGGGCAATAAGGGCACCAGGAGGTGAAGTAATCCTTAAAGCAGCAATAGTGTATAAGGGCATGGCAGTGGGTGTATTAGAGTTCAATCCAATTGATGGGACATTACTTCCTAAGGGATATCACCCAAGGATCTATAGTCAAAATGCCCCTGGCTTTAGTATAGTTAAAAAGAACTTGCCACAGATTGTATCCAAGATAGAGGTCTTAGATGGTGCAGAGTTTAGAGAGCCAGAGGCAAGCTGGGTTATACCACTAGCGGTAGATGGTATGATTGTAGCACATTTAAAAGTATACTACGATGGCATACATGTAGTACCAGACTTTCCAGCTAATCAAGAGATGGAGGCATATGGTAGATAGTTTTTATCCTATCCACACATAATATGTTTTTAAATAGTAAGATTCTGGAATAGTAGGATGTATGGGGTGGTCAAGTCCTTGGCCACCCTTTTCTACAATCTTAGCACATCTTCCCTCTTGAAGAGCAGCTCTTCTTATAACATCTTTTAATTCGTATTCATTTAGATGGTAAGAACAAGAAGATGCCACCAAGAATCCACCAGATTTTATAAGTTTCATAGAAAGACGGTTTAATTTAACATAGGCTTGTTTTCCCACATGCAGAAATTTTTTATTTTTTATAAGGGCAGGAGGATCTAAAAGTACAACATCAAACTTCTCTCCTTGCTCTACAAGTTTTGTTAATGCATCAACAGCATCTTCTACTATAAAATCACAAGGTATATCTATATTATTAAGTCTTGTATTTTCTTTAACAAACTCCATTGCTTGAGATGAGCTATCTATAAAACACAATCTTTTTGCTCCAAAGCCAAAGGCTCTAATCCCCCATGCACCTACATAACAAAAACAGTCTAATACAGAACAGTCTTTTACATATCTTATAAGCCTATCTCTATTTGCTCTTTGATCATAATACCATCCAGTCTTTTGTCCTTTTAAAAGTGGGGCTTTAAAATTAAATTCTCCCTCAGGTACAGTAATTTCTTCTGGGACTTCTCCCATTATGGGATCCACATATAGATCGAGTCCCTCCAATGATCTTACTGGTGCATCATTTTTAAGTAATATTGCATCTGGTTTATATACCTCACATATTGCATCTATTAGATCAGGAAGAGCCTTTTCTAGTCCACAGGCATATATCTGACACACGATGAGTTTATCATAACGATCTAAGACTAGCCCTGGTAGTCTATCTGCATCTGCATAAAATGCCCTATAAAATGGTTTATCAAAAAGTACTTCTCTTAATCGTTTAGCATCTTTTAGTCGTTCAACAATAAGGTTTTTATTGAGATTTGCTCCAATTCTTTTACTAAATAATCTCACACATATAAGGCTGTGTGGATTTACATAGGCAGAGCCTAAAGGAGTTTCTCTAAAGTCATAGACATCTACGATTTCCCCAGGCGAGAATTCTTTAAGAGGGCTTTTTAATGTATCTATTTCATTACTAAAGGCCCAAAGATGACCTGCCTTTATTCTTCTTTCTTCATGCGCCTTTAGTATGATCTTTTTTCTTTTCATAATTTAACCTTTTTCCTTTTTTCTAAAATAGAGTATAGTTATACCTATGTCTGGAAAGATAAAAAATAATAAGATATATGCCAAGTTGTTAAATGATGATCTTGCAAAGTCTGCCATAAATAAGCTTCAAAATCCAATTTGGCCGCTTTGCAGATTAACACTCATGTTATATTTAACAAGTCCTTATTTAGAGATAAACCAGGTACTTTGTGAACTTCCTGATACAATAGAGCTAGATGGCATTATTTATAGTGAGCCCAAAGAGTTGTTGATTTCTTATCTAAATGAACTTTCTTATATAGAAGTAATAAAAAAACATGATAGTCCAAAAAGGGATTTACTGCCTAAAATTATATCCGAAGAGGGTAAGGAGTTAGACATTTTAGAAACCAGCATCTATTTTATACAACAAAATGTGTTAGAAAAGGAGTTAGAATCTATAAATTCTTGTCTTTGTAAGCCTATGAATTGTATCATTTGTTGTACTGGCCCAGATGACAAAGCTTCTCAAGAATTTTTTGAAATTCCGCTTTTAGAGAATGAGCTAGAACTTTTTGATGTAGAAATTAAAGAAACTCCAGACTCTATAACAACAACTCCTTACGACGAGCCTTATTTGTTTGTAAGCGGAAAACCTTTTTATTTAAATCCTATAACAATATATAGATGGAGTTACGGATATTCTTTAATCCTTCCCAGAGGTAGTAGATGTCCAAATCTTGACACACAAGGTAGATGTCTTATATATGAAAAACGTCCTCAAGTATGTAGGAAACCGCAAATTTTTTCTAAGGTTATAGATAAAGATATAAAAGATAAGGATTGCTTTTGGCAGTTAAGAAGGGCTATTTTAGCCATTACAGATTGTCCTTATGTTTTAGCTTTAAAAGATGAAATTACATTATATGCAGATAAGAATGATTTAGATTGTATCTTTATGCAGAACAAGATTTAAATAAAAACAATTTTGACGTTAGTGCGTCAAAAATTTCCTCATTCTGCCTCTAAAATGTTGCAGTAAAGGAATTTAAGCAATTCTAACTATCCTTTTTAATTTTTTATCCCAAATAAAAAAATTAATAATTTCAAATAGTTATTTCTTTTTGTTTTTTTTATTTTTATTTTTTATTAATGGCATACTAATTGCCGTTGACAATAATAGAAGGGGTTATTAAGTTTTAGATACATTTTAAAATAATAAAAATTCTAATTTGGAGGTTAAAAATGAGATGTCTAAAGAAACCTTATAGACCAACTCAACCTGCAATATGTAATCATTGCAAAAGAAAATGTGAGAGAGCAGGGGGAAGAAAAAAGAATTCTAAAAAAGAAGCTGCCTAGTTCTTTTAGAATTTATTAAATATAGTCTGTATGCGAGTTATCATCTTGCCAACGTTTCCATTCCTTATAATATCCCCATAAAAGGACTAGTGCAGCTCCTGCCCCCATTGCCATAAAAGCCATAAGAATATTGTTCATGAGGCGCGTTTTAGGCTCGGCAGGTAGAGGATCAAGTTCTTTATGACAATATTTACATATGATTGCATCTCGTTTAATTTTTTCTTTACAATAAGGACAAATGCGTGTTGCCATAATAACTCCTTTTAATCACATATCTCTAATCTTTTAAAATATACAAAAAATATTTCAATAGTGTCTTATATTTCAACATTGTTTTAATACTTAAATTTTCTTTAATTTTCTTTTATAATATTTCTCTTATAATAGTTGTTAATTTTTCTAATAGTTGTTCTCTTTCTATACGAAATAGAAGATAATCAAGATTTATCTCAATGCCAGATAATTTTGCAGGCATTATATTGTCAGAGTCTGGTATGTAAAAGTTTACATCTTCTAAGCCTTGTGATTTAAGACGTTTAATAGCAATGCGTTGATTTAAAAGAGCTGTTTTTACATCTACTTTAGCAAGAATCAATACCAGTATTAAATAGCTGTTATAAAGTGCGGGACCTCTAAAAGGATTTTCTTCATATAAAAGTTCTGCAAGTAATCTTTCTCCATCTTTTTTAAGAAACAACATGTTCATTAAAAAGGCATCTAGTTTTGCAAGTCTTCTTGTAAAGATTGGCTCTTTCCATCTTTTTACAGTGCACACTGACTCTCCCATTGGACAAAAGGGATGAATTTCTCCTGTATGTGTACGAGGAAACATCCTACATGTAAAAGGTCTTTTTTTATATATTTCACATAACTTATCTTTTGTATATGCAGGACAACTAGATATCTCTATCGGCAAAGTCCATTCTACAATAAAAGGACGTCTAAATCTTTTTATATCTTTTTTAACTCCAGTTATAAGAGTTGGGTCAGGGAAAGAACCAATTAATAAGTATTCAAATATCTTTAGTTCTTTTTCTCCCATATAAGGAAGCCTTTTTACTGCTTTACAACATGGATTGTGACAAGCTGTGCATAAATTGTTATTAATTTTCACTAATTCCCCTTTTTATAATATCATAGCTAATAGAGCTAAATGGGTTTTATCTAGACGTTTTAGCCCAATCTCATCTGCTAATCTTAATGCCTCTTTTAGTTCTTCTTTTTTAAGCTTTCTATCTAAGGGTGGGTATTCATAAGCCTTCCAACAAGGATGATAATGTCCCATAA
>Ga0256914_1000016_pt1 | contig 180564 bp, 159 predicted proteins | sample HulkmetaG_FD_191571 | JGI IMG/M metagenome (GOLD analysis project Ga0256914, IMG submission 191571) | Hydrothermal chimney microbial communities from Main Endeavour vent field at the Juan de Fuca Ridge, Pacific Ocean - Hulk | ecosystem: Environmental > Aquatic > Marine > Hydrothermal vents ...
TTGCTTTTTTGTTGCATGGTTTTCACTTTCTACACAAAGAAGGTACTATGGCCATAATTTTGCCCCACGGGGTACTATTTCGTGGTGGTGTTGAGAAGAAAATCCGTACCAAGCTTCTTAAAGATGGCAATATCGATACGGTAATCGGTCTGCCGCCTAAGCTGTTCTACTCAACCGGTATCCCTGTTATTATTTTGGTACTCAAGAAGTGCAAAAAAGACGATGATGTACTTTTTATTAACGCTAGTGAACTTTATGAAAAGGGTAAACGACAGAATGTGCTGCTGCCCGAACATATCAATAAAATTATTGAGACCTATCAATACCGCAAGGAGATAAAAGAAGAACTCCAAAACGGGTCATTATTTGTATCTAGACGGGTAAGCATGGAGGAAATCGAGGAAAACGACTTCAACTTGAATATTTCTCGCTATGTAAGCACTGCCAAGCCAGAAAAGCCTATAGATTTAGCACAGGTACATACTGAACTCACTGCTCTGGCAGGAAAGATATCTGAAGCTACTCAAAAACATAATGAGTTTCTCAAAGAACTTGGTCTGCCAGAACTTCCATAAGCTTTCATAAAGAGAGAATTAGAAAGAGGTAGTTGCTTTTCAATCCCCGGCGTATGAAGATCGCATATTTCACTAATGGACAGCCTTGTAGTCATCGTTACAAACTGGATTGCATGCCACTTGAGACCATATCATCCCCAATTACCCCTCCTGGTTGAAACTACCGCTCAAGGTAAGGAACAGTGCGAGCTGGTGCTCGCTTATTTGAGTAAGCTGAAGTGACGTTACTTGGTGAGTGAAAACAGCATAGAGGGATATTGGCACTAGACAGTGTTTATAAATAGGGTTACTGGTGGGGAGTCATTTAAGGTTTTTTTATTTAATTTGTTACTATTTTGCCTATTCTAATTTATGACTAATCAGCTAATTTATTCTAATACATATAGTAAGGTTTAATCATAATTGCCATTTGGTCCTAAGATATCTTTTAGGTATATAAAGTAGTCAATTATTAAAAAAGATTAAAAAGGAACAATTTAGCATTAAACCTTAAAAGGGGAGTATTTATTTACTTAAGTTAAATACTAATTCATGACTATTAACTATTAAGTTAGCATTTAATTTATTACATAAATATTTAGTTAAATGTAATATTATTAATTGGTCTAAGTTAGAATCATTATTTATATTAGTCAAAATATCTAGTATATTACTTTGTATTGTTAGATTTCCATCGTTTTGACAAAAATCTTTACCTGATTGATTAATCGTGATAGTGATATATTTTTCATCTATTTGACTACTAATCTTAAGTACTGGATTATCAACTTGTTTTAATGAAATTATAGAGGCCGCTAGCATTAAATCTATAATAGTGCGTAAATTAATTTCCTCTGTTTGGATAAAAATAGGAGTGGTAGATAAATTAATCTTTTTTTCCACGTTATGTTTAAAAAACAAATCTCCTTCCCAAAACAATAATTCTTCCTCTATAATTTGATTTACAAATATAGTATTATTTAATGTTTCTTTACCCCTGCATCTTTTGGATATTACATTTACGATATTTTCCATCCTATTAATTGTGGTTTCAAGTTGCTCAATTCTTTCTTGCCTTTTTTGTAATTTATCTATAATAGCAGTTATAACTGAAATGGAATCATCATCATTTATTTTATTTTTTATGCCTTGCAGATCAGATATTTCTCTTTCTATTTCTCTGTTAAATAATTCTATTTGCATAGAAAGGATTTGAAGAGGACCATTCAAATTATGTACTATTCCATTTGTAAGTTTTCCTATAAGGCTGAAAGCTATGTGTTCACTCAAGTACTGTTCTATTTTATTATCTTCAGACATTTATCCCCTCTAATTAGCAAGTTTTCTTTTTTTATTATTAGTATTTAAGTTTTCAGAGCTTAGCAACCCTCTTTTTTTCATATAAGATTCTAATGCCTTAACTACTTCTGGGTCAAATTGAGTTCCTGCATTTTTCTTTATTTCCTTAAATGCTTCTTGAGGGGATCTTGCATCTCTGTATGGACGTTTAGAAGTAACTGCATCATAGGTATCTGCTACTGCAAGTATTCTAGCAAGTTTTGGTATTTCTTTCCCCTTAAGTCCATCAGGGTATCCTTTACCATCCCACCTTTCGTGATGATGTCTTATTATAGATTTTTCAACAGGAAGAAGTCCTAAATGACTTACTATATCTTCCCCAATAATTGTATGGGTTTTTATAATTTCATATTCTTCTTTAGTAAGTTTGCCTGGTTTCATCAATATATGGTCTCTAATTCCTATTTTCCCTATGTCATGAAGATATCCAGCAATGTTTAAGGAGTCTAATTCTTCTTCACTTAGATTCATCTCTTTTGCTATTTCTACTGCTAATTGTGTAACTCTATGTGAATGTTCTTTAGTATAAGGATCTTTTGCTTCAAGTGTTCTAACTAAAGCTTTTAAAGTAGCATGTAAATTTAGTGTTACACTTTCATATAAAAATAGATTTTCTACTGTTAAACTTGCTCCTTCTTCAAGTAAACTTAATAGAAATAATGTATCTTCACCAAGTGGTTTATTAGGATCAATTGGATTAGCAATGCACAGTACACCAAATATTTCATTTCTAATTTTAAATGGAACGTATACTTGCCCACCCTCTAATGATAATCCACATTTAGTACCTGGCTTACTTTTAAGGAGTATAGGTATCTTCTCTTGTACTACTCTTACTGGTGGTGCATCTTTATCATTTAAGTCTATAGTTATAATATTAGTTATAGGATTTTTACAAGCTGTTAGTATAAGTTTATTTTCATTTTGATTTACTACCCAAAAACAAGCAGATTTCGATCTAGTTAGTGAGCATGCTAATTCTATTACTTTATTATATAATTCTTGAGTACTACGTACTCCACTTAACATTTTAAATATATTAAATAATATATTTTGTTCATGATTTTTTTGTTTTAATTTATTTACTAACTCCTCTAAAGCTTTCTTTTCTTTTAATTCTTTTGTTAATGTTAAATTTTCAATAAGTATTTGACGTTCTTTTTTTAGTCTTTGTATTGCTACTTCTAGATGCTTTAATTTAAATGGTTTACTTAAAAAGTCAGAAGCTCCTACTCTTAATGCATCTATAATGGTATCTATTGATGGATAACCAGTAATTATAATAGCAACTATGGTTCTATCAATTGCTTTTATTTTTTTTACAAATGTTAAGCCATCCATACCTGGCATATTTACATCTACAAATACACCATCAACTGGTTCAAGTGTATGTACTAAAGTTAGTCCTTCATATGCATTAGTTGCTTCATAAGCTTTGATGTTGCCAAGACTTTCTAAATAGTCTTTAAGTCCTTTTCTAACTAAATGATCATCATCGATTATTATTACTTTAAGAGGAGCGTCTTTTTTTAATAAATTATTTTTTTTAGTATTTTTTGTAAGTTTATATTCTTTAGTATTCACTTTAGTATTCACTATTGCTCCTTTGTTGATTATAATTGTTCTAAAAGTTTCTGTTTAAGAAAAGAGAATTCATTATCTGTTATTAAACCTTGTTGTTTTAACATACCTAATCGTTCTAGCTCTGTTAATGCAAATTTAGCATTTATTTTAGGGGGTAAAAAATAGTGTGGTATATCATTTAGATATGATAATAATTCTAAGGGGACATCTAAATTGTTTTTTGTGCTATCAGTTGGAAGTATGTTTTGATTTTCATAAGCTTGTTTTAGTTGTTTTATTAGTAATCTATTTTCCTTCATTAAGTATATATATTCACAGGCATTATCAACACTTATTTTTAGCTCTTCCAGTTTAAAAGGTTTTCTTAAGTAATCATAAGCCCCTTCTTTTACAGCTTGTATTGCTGTTTCTAAAGAGGCATATCCAGTAATAATAATTATTAATATTTGAGGATAAAGCCGTTTTGCAATATGAAGTACCTGCATTCCATCTATCTTAGGCATCATTAGGTCTGTAATTAATAAATCATAAGGCTTTTTTTTGAGTGTTGCGATGGCTTGTTCTCCATCATGGACAATGGAAATTCTTCTATCTTCTTGAGATAAGAGTTCTACTAGTAAGTCTGCAATTTCTTGCTCATCTTCTGCAATCAAGATATTTAATTTATCATGATTGGTTAAAAAGTATCTATTGTCCATTTTTAAAACCTCTATTAAAGATTATCCCCCCTTGTAAATTAAAGAGAAATACTTAATGTAAATTTTTACCTACTGTTTTTTAATTTTAATATCAACCTAGATCTATATCGGGTAAATTACTATGAAACTTGATTTTACAGCTTTAGTTAATATTAAAGCTTATTAGATATAATTATAATTTTTATTTTTTGTTTATTTTACTTATTTTTTGTTTATTTGATTGATAGGTTAGAAGTGGTTAGCAATGTAATTGTGGTGTAATGAAATATTAAGATAAAATTAGGAGCTTATTATGGCAGATATAGAACTTTGGCAACAGCTTTCAAGACAACCAGAGTCCTTGTTAAAAATGCCTCCTCAAGAGGCAGAAAGGATATTTAATAAATTAAATTTAGAGCAACAGGCAAGTCTTGTCCTATTGTCTCCATGGGAGAAAAGACAAGAGTTAATTTTACTTTCTAATAAAGCTAGAGAGTTAGTTCAAGCAATGCCTACTGAGGAATTGTTTTGGACTATAAAAGCTATAGGTGTGCAAGATTGTCTTGAACTTTTACGTATGGCAAGAGCAGATCAACTCCAATTCATGTTTGATCTAGATTGGTGGTATAAAGATAAAATAGTACCAGAGAAGATTGTAGCTTGGCTGTTGCTTTTGTTTGAGGCTAGTGAAAATGTAGTTGCTAGATGGCTTGATTGGATTTTAAGAAAGGATGAAACTCTTCTGCCAACAATAATGCGTCCTTTTTTAACTGTTTATAAAAGACCAGATGATATGGATATTCAAGAGGCAAGGGATGTTTTGCCTGCTTTTACAATGGACGATACCTACTTTATTGAATTTAAAAATAAAAAATTGGAACCATTATGGGCAAGAATTATTGAAATTTTAATAGATTTCTTCCCTTCAGGATATAGAGATTTAATGGAATCACTACTAGTTGATATACCTGCAGAGACATTTGAATTTGCATATAGGTGGAGAAACAGCAGGTTAGCTGATTGGGGTATCCCAGAGTATTTTGAAGCAATTGATATATATGCTCCTTTAAATAAGACTCAATTAAGACGTATAAAAGTTAATGTAGATAATATAGACTCAAGTCAAGAACTTGTTATGCCAGCTTTTGTCCCAACTTTATATATAGAAGATATGCCTTATTTAAGAGGCGCTATTGATGTATTAGCTGGTAGTTCTGTAATGACTAGAATTATAAGAGAATGGGTATGGGTTGCTAATAAACTACTGATAGCAGACTTAGTTGATTTAGATGATCCTTCTCAACTAAAACAAGTTATTTTTAGAACTGCTGGACTTATTAATTTAGCACTTGAGGATTTGTATAAAGAAACTGGAGAGCCTCCAGAGGCTATACTTAAACAGGTTTCACTAGAAGATATTGTAAGAGTTGCTAACACTTTTATAAGAAAGCTTAAATCTGAAGCACTTAAACTGATTGATAATAATATGGTACATCCAGAGGGTTGGTATTTAGAGGAAGAGGTCCAAAATAAGTTTTTAGGGTTATTAACCAGACAAGTCCTTTACTGGGATCCTAAAATACAAGACTATAGAGGTTTTAAATCTATAGATGAAATTTTAGAAATAACACAATTACTTAATAATTTAAAAATTTGGGCAAAAGCTATAACAATTATTCAGCCTCATTGGGACAAATGGCATAGAGGGATATTTGATAATACCAATATAGGTACTGCTAGAGAACTTACATGGCGAATGGCCCTAGTTACTTTTTTGGCTCAGATTTCATTAAATAACATATATGAGCTTAAGCCACTTAATTCAAAAGAGATTTTACGTTTAAGAACAAAATGGTTGGATAAAAATTATAAATTAAGGAGTGAAGTAATAAATAACTTAATAGATCTTCTTTACAATAAAGAATTAGGTATTGATAAAAATGAATTTTCTGAACTAATATATTCTACTTTAAAGCCATTAGAAAGCTTTTTTTATTCTTTAAAGGATAAAAAGGAGATAGATCCTAGATTTGTTGAACATTTATGGACTATTGTAGATAAGGCTTATTATGAAAATTGAATTAAAAATGTTAAAAAATATAAAAAAACTTAATAAAGGATTCTTGGTACGATGAAAAAAAATCTTAATATAGGGAAATTATATGCTATAGGAGTAGGTCCTGGAGATCCTGAATTTTTAACTATTAAGGCTATAAAAATATTAAAAAAGATATCGAATATATTTAGTGTTACATCTAGTTCTGAATCAAAAAGTACAGCTTTTGATATAATATCTCCATATATTGAGAATAAATGTCAATGTGTACAACTTTATTTCCCGATGACAAAAGATAAAAAGAAATTAGAAGAGGCGTGGCATAACAATGCCAAAGAGATATATAATGTTTTAAGAAGAGGAGAAGATGCTGCTTTTATCACACTTGGAGATCCAAGTGTATATTCAACTTTTTCTTATCTATGGGAGTATATATATAAAATTGACAATAGTATACAAGTAGAGGTGATTCCTGGTATTACTTCATTTCAAGCAGCTTCTGCTCGTTTAAATATGCCTTTAGTAAAAGGAGATGAATCCTTAACAATCTTGACTGGTGTAAATGGAAATAAAAAATTAGAAGAATTTTTTCCTATATCTGACAACATAGTTATTATGAAGCTATATAGACATTGGAAAGAGATAGTTGATTTTTTGAACTCTAAAGAGGACATAGTTTTTGCTCCAGTTATAAGTAGATGTGGACTAGAAGGTGAGGTGATATGGAATGATATAAGAAAGTTGGATCTAAAACATTCTCCTTCTTATTTTACGCTTTCTATTATAAAGAAAATACCTAAAAAAGATTAAAGATTGAAGATCCTTAGTTATGATAAGAGCCTGTTTTTTTAATAGAAAAAATAAACATATAGTATTATCTCTTTGTTTTGTTTTTATCGTTTTGTTTTTACAAACAGCATGTAATTGGCTTGCTCCTCAGCAGGCAAGAGCTAGAAGATTTAAAGCTTATGTTAGATATGTAATAGATGGAGATACTATTATTTTAGCAAGTGGAGAAAAGGTGCGCTACTTGGGTATAAATGCTCCAGAGATAGCTCATGATAATCAGCCAGCCCAGCCATTTGGCATAGCTGCTAAAAAGTTTAATAAAGCTCTAGTGTTTCATAGGTGGGTGATTATAGATACTAAAGGAGAAGGTAGAGACCAATATGGGAGACTCCTTGGTTTTATTTATTTAACAGATGGTACTTTTGTAAATTTATTATTAGTAAAAAAAGGATTAGCTTACTGTGATCTTATGAGAGATATTCCTTGTCGTAAGGAATTTATAAATGCACAACGAGTTGCAATGAGACAAAAGCTAGGGATATGGTCTTTGCCTATTAAAGATAGAGCACCGTATTATATTGGCAATAAACGATCTATGAGATTTCATTTACCATGGTGTCCGATGGGTAGACAAACTTCCAAAAAGAATCGTATAATTTTTAAAAAGGCTTGGGATGCATATTGGAATGGTTACTTCCCCTGTAAATATTGTAATCCTTAAACAAAGGAGAAGGGTATATTTATGAAAGATATGGAAAAACCTATAGTAGTCGTACAAGATCCTATATTTTTAACACATAATGCTGGAGTTACTCACATTGAATCTCCAAAAAGATTAGAAGCAATTTACCAGAGATTAGAAAAAGCTGATATAAAACCTCTTTATAAGAAAATTAGTCCTAGAGCTGCTACTATAGATGAACTTTTATGGAACCACAGTCAGGAATACATAGAGAGGGTCGCTCAAACTAAAGGTATAGAAATAACTCAATTTGATCCTGATACTTATGCAGGAGCTAATTCATGGGATGCTGCAGTTAATGCAGTTGGAGCATGTTTTAATTGTTTAGATGAACTTAAAGATAATAATTTTTATGCAGGTTTTGCTTTAGTGAGACCTCCTGGACATCATGCAGAATATTCTAAGGCTAAGGGTTTTTGTCTTTTTAATAATATAGCTTTAGCTGCACATTATGTGATTAATAAGATTGGTGCTAGTAGGGTTTTGATTGTTGATTTTGATTTACACCATGGTAATGGTACGCAGTGGAGTTTTTATGAGAATCCTAATGTAGTCTATTTTTCTACACATCAATTTCCTTACTATCCAGGTACAGGTAGTCTTGATGAAGTTGGAAAGGGTGATGGAGAAGGTTTTACAGTCAATATTCCTCTTTTTAGAGGTGTTAAAGATGGAGATATAGCAAGTATATATGAACAGATTCTTATGCCCATAGCTTATTCTTATAATCCAGATTTTATTTTAGTTTCTGCCGGTTTTGATATATATAAAGATGATCCATTAGGAGGATTTCAGGTTTCAATTCAAGGATTTTCTATTATTGCAAATTATTTATTTAATATTTCTAAACGCGTATGTCCAGGACATCTCTTCTTTGTTTTAGAAGGTGGATATAATATGTATGGATTAAGTGAAGGGGTGGCTTCTATAATTAAGGAAATCTCCATAAATCAAAGGGATATGGTTTTTGATGCAGAGCTTTCTTTATCTCCTTCTATGGGGATCCTTGAGACAATTGCAGAAGTAAAAAAGGTCTATAGTAACTATTGGCAATTTTAAAATAAAAAACTCTTCTTTAGTCTTCTCCTCTAATTTTTTATTATAAGATATTCTTATTCGATTTTTAAATAGATACTGAATAGATTCTTGACGAAATCACAATCTCTTGATAAATCGTTGAGAATTTATCTTTTAGTAGGTTATTAAAAACTTAAATTCTAGTTGAGGAGGGAGCGTTGTAATGAAGTATATGTTTAAAAATTTTTGTGTAGTTTTTTTGTGTGTAAGCCTTAGTCTTTTTTCTTCAAAGGTTTTTGCAGCAGGGTTTCAGCTTTTTAATGAGCTTTCTGCAAGAAGCATGGGAAATGGTGCAACTATGACTGCACGTACAGATACTGCTGAAAGTGCATGGTTTAATCCTGCTGCTATAGCATTTATGCATCATAAAGAGGCAATTGGTGGCATGGCGGTGGTCATGCCCTCTTTGGCATTGCAGATGGGAGATCATGAGTATTATATGAAAAAGATGGGCTATATGTTGCCCTATGCATATATAGCATATCCTCTTCCAAAAAGATTTGGTATAGGGCTTTGTGCGAATGTACCTTATGGGCTTACTACTGAATGGAAACCTGATTGGCCAGGCCGTTACTATGCTATAAAGACACATCTTCAGTGTGTATTTGTAACTCCATCCTTATCTTATTCCCCTTATAAAGGTATCTCTTTTGGTGCAGGGCTACAACTTGTTAGAGCAGATGCTGAGATGACAAGAGTGGTAACCCCACTTATCCCTACTCTAAGAACAAGGCTAACAGGCAGTGATGAAGCTTGGGGATATGTTTTATCTTTTATCTTAAAGCCTAGCTCTAAAATTAGCTTTGGTATGGTTTATAGGTCAGGTGTAAAGATAGTCTTAAATGGTATAGTTACATATAATGAATCTGTACCGGGTTTTTATCGTTCAGATGCAAGTGTAAAACTTAGGCTTCCACCTACAGTTTCTATTGGTATAAATATTGTGCCCAAGAAAGCTTGGCGTGTGGGGTTAGAATATTTATGGACTGGTTGGTCTTGTTATAAGGCACTAACTTTTAACTATGATAAATATCCTGGAACAGGTGTCTCAGGCACCTATGATGCGACAAGGAAGTGGCATGATACTTATGCTATTCGAGTATCAATTGATCACAATATTTCAAAGCAGTTAGTATTAAGAACTGCTTATGTATATGATAAAAGCCCTATAAATAATAAATATAGAGATCCTAGCCTTCCAACAAATGATAGGCATCTTTTCTGTATTGGGCTTGGTTATACTCATGGTAAACTAAGTATAGATGGGGCATATACATTTTTAAGAATGGAACACTCTCATCCATCTTCAGCAACACCTCTAATTTATGGTACATATAAAGGGTATGCTAATATAGTAGATTTGGACTTACGTTGGAGGTTTTAGTGCAACGTTCCTTAAACGGCAAAAAGGTTTGGAAGGTAAGGGAACATCGTGGAATTTTTACTCTTCCTGAGATGTTAAAGCAGTCTTCTTCTGCCTTTGGACCTCGTCCCGTTATGACCCAAAGGCTTAAAGAAGGTGATAGAACCCTTACATTTAAAGAACTTTATGAAAATGTTATGGCTCTTGCCCAGGGGCTTTTAGCCCTTGGGCTTAAGCCAGGAGATCACTGTGCAGTGTTAGGACACAACAGTCCTGAATGGGCAATGGCATACCTTGCTATAATAAGTGCTGGGTGTATATGTGTACCACTTGATTCTCTTTTGGGTAAAAATGAAATAAGAAGAATTATTGCAGATACAAAGATATCTACTGCTTTTGTAACACCAAAGTTTTTAGATGTTGTCTCTGAGACATATAGGGGATTTCCTGGGCCTAAAAATATAATTGTGATGTCAAATGGTAATGAAAATCCTGACCAATATTTAACCATTGAATCCTTAAAACAAAAGGCTTCTAGATCTAATAAACGTTTAGCTAAATTAAAGTTAGATGATGTCTGTGTAATAATATATACCTCTGGTACAACAGGACTCCCTAAGGGAGTTATGCTTACCCATAGAAACATTGTTTCTGATGCAGCAGCTTGTTATCAGGCAGTTAATTTTGATGTAGAAAGGTTTTTATCTGTTTTACCAATGCATCACACCTTTGAGTGTACAGCAGGGTTTATTTTACCAGTCTATTCTGGTTGTCATATTACGTTTGCAAGAAGTCTTAAGTCTAGAGACATACTAGAAGACTTAAAGGCTTCTAAGGCTACAGTTATGTTAGGTGTCCCTCTTTTATTCCAAAAGATGTTAGAGGGCATGTATAGGGCTATTAGTAAGGCACCTATTACAAAAAGAATAGCATTTAAATTTATGATGAATTTAGTAAAAGCTGCAGAAAAAAGAGGCAATTATGATCTTGGTAAAAGACTTTTTGCTGATCTGCGTAAAAAGGCTGGACTTGGCTATATAAGATTTTTTGTAGTAGGTGGTGCTCCGTTAAGACCTGATATACCTCGTGAATTTAGACGTTTAGGTATAAAGATGCTGCAGGGATATGGCCTTACCGAGGCAAGTCCTGTTTTGACTTTAAATCCTGAAGATGAGCCAGTTTTAGAGAGTATTGGTATCCCCTTGCCGGGTGTAGATGTAAAGATACTTGATCCTGATGATGATGGAGTAGGGGAGCTAGCATTTAAAGGTCCCATGATAATGAAAGGATATTATAAAAACAAAAAGGCTACTTCTGAGGTGTTAGATAAAGATGGTTGGTTAAAGACAGGTGATTTAGGTTATCAAGATGAGAGAGGGTACTTATATGTTTGTGGACGAGCAAAGAATCTAATCGTTACTTCAGCGGGTAAAAATGTATATCCAGAGGAGGTTGAGGCAGAGCTAAATAAAAGTCCATTTATCTTAGAGTCTATGGTCTATGGTAAGAGGGTTTCAAGTGGAGGCGAAGAGGTCCATGCTGTTATTGTGCCAGATTATGAAACAATAGGTGTTGAATTTCCTAATAAACTTTCAGATGATGAGATCCATAAACTTATTTCCAAAGAAGTAAAGAATGCGATGAAGCAAATTGCTCCTTATAAACGAATAAAGGGTTTTACAATACGAGATGAAGAATTTCCAAAGACATCTACAAGAAAGATTAAAAGATATTTATTTAATAAAAATATTTAAAGATATTTGTTTATTTATATTAAACAAATTAAACAAAAAATACCATTGAATATTTTCTACTGCATGGATATTAATAAAGTATATTATCAAAACTTAACTTTAACTTTTTTATAGATGAAATAGATGAATGGTTATATAGGTGGATAGTATGAATAAAAATAAAAAGACTATTGAGATCTATGATACTACTTTAAGAGATGGTACTCAGGCAGAGGACTTTAATCTTTCTGTTGAAGATAAACTTAGAATTGCACAAAAATTAGATGAATTAGGAGTGGATTATATAGAAGGAGGATGGCCTGGTTCAAATCCAAAGGATGTTCAATTTTTTGCCCAGATAAAGACTTATGACCTAAAACATGCAAAGATTACAGCATTTGGTAGTACACATTTGGCAAGATTTTCTCCAGATGAAGACCCAAATCTTAAAAGTCTGGTTGCCTCAGGTGCCCCTGTAGTTACCATATTTGGTAAGAGTTGGGATGTTCATGTAAAGGATGCATTGAGGATCAGCTTAGATAGGAATTTAGAGCTCATTGGTGGTTCAATAAGATGGTTAAAGGATAGAGTAGAGCAGGTATTTTATGATGCAGAGCATTTTTTTGACGGTTTTAAGGCTTATAAAGAATATGCATTAAAGACTGTCAAAGAGGCCGTGGATGCAGGGGCTTCTCGTATAATACTTTGTGATACCAATGGTGGCACTCTGCCAGATGAAATATATGAGATTGTAATGGAGGTTAGAAAATTTTTAGGTAAAAAGGTATTGCTTGGTATTCATGCCCATAATGATGCCGAGGTAGCAGTTGCAAACTCTCTTATGGCAGTCAAAGCAGGAGTAGTACAGGTTCAAGGGACAATGAATGGATTTGGTGAAAGGTGTGGTAATGCCAATTTGTGTTCTATTATTCCGGCTCTTGTCTTAAAAATGGGACTAGATTGTAATGTAGGGAAAAATCTCAATAAACTTACTAGTACCTCAAGATTTATAAGTGAGATAGCAAACCTACCCCACAATAAATATTTGCCTTATGTAGGTGCAAGTGCATTTGCTCATAAAGGTGGTGTACATGTAAGTGCAGTTCAAAGGAATCCTGAAACTTATGAGCATATTCGTCCAGAGCTAGTTGGAAATGTACAAAGGATATTAGTTTCTGATTTGGCAGGTAAAAGTAATGTTCTTGCAAAGGCAAAACAATTTGGCTTGGATTTAGATAGTCATGATCCAGTAGTTTTAGATATTGTAGCTAAACTTAAGGAGCTTGAGGCACAAGGATTTCAGTTTGAAGGGGCAGAGGCATCTTTTGAACTTTTAATGCGAAAGGCTACAGGAATGAGCCGTAAGTATTTTGAGCTATTAGGATTTAGGGTATATGATCATAAAGAAAAGGAGGATAGCCCACCTCAGGCAGAAGCTACAGTAAAAGTAAAAGTAGGTGGGCAGGTAGAACACACTGCAGCAGAAGGAGATGGGCCTGTAAATGCCTTGGATAATGCTATAAGAAAGGCTTTAGAAAAGTTTTATCCTCAACTTAAAGAAATGAGACTTTCAGATTATAAGGTCAGGGTTTTACCTGGGATTCCTGGAACAGGAGCTAAAGTTAGGGTTTTGATTGAATCAAGAGATAACCACGATAAGTGGGGTACAGTAGGTGTTTCCCATGATATTTTAGAGGCTAGTTGGCAGGCATTGGTAGATGGGATATGTTATAAACTTCTTAAGTCTGAGTTAAAAAGGCACAAAGACAACAATATTGATTAATGTTTTTAGAAAGTATTAGAATAAAACAAATCATTAGCTGGGCTGTTTTAGTCTTTTGTATCTCAGTTATTTCTTTGAATACAGATTTAAATTCTATTTTACTGACTAAAAAAGAAAATACAAAGATTTTAAAGACTTCTACATCCAATCCTCTTTTATTTTTTAGACCTATTGATATAAATCATGCTTCATTTGAAGTGTTAAAAGAGATCCCTGGTGTTGGTATTAAAGAAGCAGATAAGATTTTAGACTTTATTCATTCTCAGGGTTTTTTGTTTAGTATTTATGAATTAGAATTTCCTGAGGGTCCACTTAGTGCTAAGCAATTCCAACGAATAAAGGTTTATATATGCGTGAGGTAATAAATGGGTACATATAACACAAAAATAATTGCAATGGCAGGCAAGGGGGGTACGGGTAAAACAACTGTTACTGCTCTTGTTGTAAGATATTTACTAAAGAAGGCCCTTACACCTGTTTTAGCTGTAGATGCAGATGCAAATGCAAATCTAAATGAACTTTTAGGATTAGACATAGATGTGACATTAGGTGAGATAAGAGATCAGATGAAGACTCAAACCCCTGTAGGTATGACCAAAAATGAATATATGGAGCTTAGAATAAACCAAGCTATAATTGAATCCAAGGGGTTTGATTTAGTTGTTATGGGACAGCCAGAGGGACCTGGCTGTTATTGTATGGCTAATGCAATACTTGCTCAAGTAATGGATAAACTAAAGAGCAACTATAGATATATGCTTGTAGATAATGAAGCAGGGATGGAACATCTTAGTAGGTTAAACTTAAGGAATATACATACTCTATTTGTCGTCTCTGACGCTTCTATTAGAGGAGTTACTGCTGCAGTTAGGATATCAAAGTTAACAAGTGCTTTATCTGTAGATGTGTTTCAGAAGGTTTTGATTGTAAATAAGACGCCAAAGGAGATCCCTGAGGCACTGAAGGATTTTATTGACAAAAGTACAAAAGATACAGATCTACAATTTGGTGGTTTTATGCCACTTAGTGATAAACTATTTGAATGCGAGATCAATCAGATTCCTTTAATAGAATTAGATGATAATGTAGATGCTGTTTCTTGTGCTAATAAAATTTTTGACAGATATTTAGTAAATTAATTGTTTTATCTCTCTTTCTCTCTTTTTCTTTTATTTTTTGTTTGACTCCTTGTTTTTATTTAATTTTCTAGCTTTTTTTCTTTTAATTGAAGAAAAAGTTTTCCCTTCCGATAAGAAAAAAGACACTTGGATTTTATAATCATCTATGGAGAAGTGATATTAGATAAATGTGGTTAACTAAGATCTATACCGGCAGTATCAGAACTGCCCATATGCCCGGGCATAGAGGGGTGTTGGTATGAAAGTCTTAGTCGTAGACGACTCCCAAGCTATGAGAAATATTATAAAGTCAGGCTTAAAAAAGATGGGAGTCTTCGACGAAATTGTAGAGGCTGAAAATGGAAAAGTAGCTCTAGAGAAACTAAAGGAGCAAGGTCCTTTTGATCTAGTTCTTTTAGATTGGTATATGCCAGAGATGGAGGGCTATGATTGTTTAGTTAAGATTAGAGAAAATGCAAATTGGAATGATGTAAAGGTAATGATGGTTACAACCGAAAATCAACAAGAGAATATTATTAGGGCAGTAATGGCAGGGGCAAATGAATATTTAATGAAACCATTTACCCCAGAAATGTTACAAGAAAAAATTAGTATGTTATTAGGCTTATGATAAAAATTTTAATTGTAGACGATTCAGTAGTTTTTAGAAAGATTTTACAGGATGCCTTATCTCGTACAGCAGGCATTAGAGTTGTTGGCACAGCCAATAATGGTAAAAAGGGTATAGAAAAGATAAAAGAGCTGAAGCCCGACTTAGTAATTCTAGATGTAGAAATGCCAGAGATGGATGGGCTTCAGACCTTAGATGAAATACGACGTCAACGTCTAAATGTTGGCGTTATAATGTTTTCTTCTCTTACTTCAAAAGGGGCACAAACTACCCTTGAAGCACTTTCAAAAGGTGCTTTTGATTTTGTTCCAAAGCCTACAGGTACAGGGGCATTTTCAGAAAGTGTTAGACGTATAAAAGAGGAATTAATTCCTAAAATAAAGGCCTTTGCTGTAAGTAGACATCAAAGAAGAAGACCTATAGTAAGAAGGACTGTAACCCCAGTTAAGCCACTAATTAATAGAAAAGGCAAAATTTCTAGTCCTAACAAAGAAACAGCAACTCAACCAAGTATAAATAAAACCCTAAAGTCTATATCTCATGGTAGGCAGATTACACGTCCAACTTTAAGACCAGAAGTAGTAGCTATAGGGGTATCAACAGGTGGCCCAAATGCGCTTAACGAAGTTATTCCAAAATTTCCAAAGAATTTTCCTTTACCAATACTTTTAGTTCAACATATGCCACCTGTATTTACTGCACAACTTGCAAAGAGATTAAATGATAAGTCTCAGCTAGAGGTTATTGAGGCAAAGGCTGGCGATATTATAAAGCCTGGTACAGTGTATATTGCACCAGGTGATTATCATATGGAGGTGGGGACTTCTGGAGCCTCAAAGATTATTAAGCTTAACCAAAAACCTCCTGTAAATAGCTGTCGACCTGCTGTTGATGTAATGTTTAAATCAGTTGCAAACGTCTATGGAGGTCGGGTTATTGCTGTAATTATGACAGGAATGGGACAGGATGGTTTTGAAGGTTGTAAAGTACTTAAACAAAAAGGTGCGATTATTATTGCTCAAGATAAAGAAACAAGTGTTGTATGGGGAATGCCAAAATTTGTAACTGAAGCAGGATTAGCAGATAAAGTTTGTCCACTTGATCGAATAGCCTTAACAGTTCAGGAGTTTTGCGGATTTTTAAGTATTAGGAAGGCAGCAGGTACAAGGTAAGAAAAAACATATTTTAAAGAGTTAATCACATATTACATGAAGAAGAGATGTACAAAAGTTAGGGAGTTAAGAAATGCCCAAGATTACGGCGGAGGAATTTAAATTTTTCTCCGATCTGGTCAAACAATCAAGTGGAATAGCCCTTAGTAAAGGGAAAGAATATCTACTTGAAAGTAGATTATCAGAGCTAGTTAAGGTCTTAGGGCTAAGGAGCATTGATGAGCTCTACAGAAAAGCTCGTTTTAATATGACGCCTCAATTAAAAAAGGAAATTATTGAGGCGATGACTACAAATGAAACCTATTTTTTTAGGGATCAACATCCATTTAATGCCCTTCATAAACATATCATACCTGAACTTATAGAGAAAAATAAAAGTAAAAGAACTATGCGTTTTTGGAGTGCTGCTTGTTCTACAGGGCAAGAACCATATAGTATCGCACTTCTTATTTTAGAGCATTTTCCTCAGCTTGCTAGTTGGAAGGTAGAAATCCTTGCAACAGATATTTCATATAAAGCTGTAAAGAAAGGGCAAGACGGCCGATATACTCAGGTAGAAGCAAATAGAGGATTACCTATAACGCTTTTGATTAAATACTTTAAGCAGCAAGGGGCGTTTTGGATGATAAATGAGAAAGTAAAGCGTATGGTCAAATTTAAGACTATGAATCTACTTGCTCCATTTACTGGTGTTGGAACTTTTGACGTTATTTTCTGTAGATATGTTTTAATATATTTTGATCTTGAAACTAAAAAGAAAATTTTAGAAAAGCTAGTTAAGGTATTAAATCCTGGTGGATATCTATTTTTAGGTGCTACAGAGACACCAGTAGGGCTTCCTTCTAATATGAAAAGAGTGATGTTTGGTAGGGCAGTTTGTTGGAAAAAACAGGGATAATAATTCTACTAAATGTGGTGATCATAAAGGGGGTTTATTATGGCTGGGATGGAAGATGATATCCTTAAAGATTTTTTGGCAGAGGCAAAAGAAAATCTTGAAGAACTAGATCAGGCTTTTGTTGAACTAGAGCAAGAACCAGATAATCCAGAGCTTATTAAGAGTATTTTTAGAACTATACATACTATCAAAGGAACAGCAGGATTCTTTGGTTATACTACACTAGAAGGTATTGCCCATTTCGCAGAGGATATCCTTTCTAAACTAAGAGATGGTGTCGTACAAGTAAATGAAGAGATTATCGACATGCTATTACAGTCTGTTGATAATATAAAGGCTATTCTTGCAAGTCTTGAACAAGAAGGGAAGGAACCAGATGATGTCGCTTACTTAGATTTTATAGTAGATCTTAGAAATTTCGCTGAAAAGATAACAAAGGACTCTGGTGCATCTGGTGGAGAAAAGACTTCTACAGAAGAAAGTAAAGAAAAAGATAGCTCTAAGGAAGAGGTAAAGGAAGAGAAAAAGCAAGAGGCTGTCTCTAAAGAAGAGAAGCATGAAGAAGAAAAGAAAGAAACTACAGCCACAGAAGATAATAAACAAGCATCTAAGAGTGAAGAGAAAAAGAGTCAAACTATCCAGAAGAAGACTACACCCAAAAAACCTCGACCAATATCTTCTGCCCAACTTACAGAAACTCATGTAAGGGTGGATGTACAGCTACTAGATAAATTGATGAATTTAGCAGGAGAGCTAGTCCTTTCTAGAAATAGACTTGCTCAGATTGCAAGCCAATTAAATGAACCAGAACTCCTTACTGCAAATCAAAGGATGAGTTTAGTTGTTACAGAGCTGCAAGAGCAGATTATGAAGACTCGAATGCAGCCTGTTGGAAATGTATTTAATAAGTTTCCTCGTATTGTAAGGGATCTATCTCATCAAGCTAACAAACAGGTTCAACTTCGTATAGAGGGTGCAGATACAGAGTTGGACCGTTCTATAATTGAAGTAATAAAAGATCCCTTAACACATATGGTCAGAAATTCTATAGACCATGGTATTGAGCCACCTGATATAAGAGTTCAAAAGGGCAAGCCTCCTGTAGGTACCCTAGTAATGAGGGCATATCATGAAGGTGGGCAAGTTATTATAGAAATTCAAGATGATGGCGCTGGTATTGATCCTCAAAAAGTAAAGAAAAAGGCTATTGAAAAAGGGATTCTTACACCGGAGCAGGCAGAAAATCTCTCAGATAGAGACGCCCTTATGCTTATATTCCAGCCAGGATTTTCTACTGCAGAAAAGGTCACTAATATATCTGGACGCGGCGTTGGAATGGATGTTGTTAAGACCAATATAGAAAAATTGGGTGGTGCAGTAGATCTACAAAGTGAAGTAGGCAAGGGCACAACTGTACGTATCAAGATTCCATTAACATTGGCAATTATACCTGCATTGATTGTTCATACTGCAGGGCAAAGATATGCAATCCCTCAGGTAAATCTAGTTGAACTTGTCAGACTTTCACCTGAGGCTAAAAAAAGAGATGTACAGATAATAGGAGATTCAGAATTTTATAGATTAAGAGGGCAGATATTACCTCTTGTTAGATTAAGACAAATTTTAGGATATGGGAGTCGTGAGCAAGATTCTGAACATGATGGTATGAATATTGTTGTTTTAGATACTGGAGAGAGGCCCTTTGGTCTAGTTGTAGATGGTATAAGTGATTCTGAAGAAATTGTTGTTAAACCACTAGGTAGTCATCTTAAGCATATACCCTGTTATGCAGGTACTACTCTTATGGGAGATGGTAGAGTCGCTCTTATTTTAGATATAGTTGGAATTACTTCTATGGTGAATTTAACACGCTCAGAAGAATCTATTGGTCCAGGACAAATGATGAAGGATAAGAAGAGACTTGAGGAAGAAAGACAATTCTTACTATTATTCACTGTGGGTCCAGATGAACATTTTGCTTTGCCTCTTGCTTTAGTAAATAGGTTAGACAAGATTTCAGTAGATAAGATAGAGGTGATTGGAAACAGAGAAGTAGTCCAGTATAGAGGACATTCAATGCCTATTATTCGTTTAGAAAACTATCTTCCTGTGTCTCCTCTACCAGAACAAGACTATTATCATTTAATAGTATTTCATATGAATGAAAAGGATATAGCATTTTTGGTCTCTGAAATAGACGATAGCCTTGATATGGCTATAGAGGTTGAGGATAAGACATTTAAACAAGATGGTATACTAGGTTCAGCTATTATTAAAGATAGGACGACATTGTTTTTAGATATATATCAAATAATAGAGATGTATGATCCAGACTTCTTTACAAAGCCACAGGAAGAGGAGCTTCCACCTGCAAAAATCCTTTTGGCAGAAGACTCTACATTCTACAGAAACCTTTTAACATCCTATCTTGTTGCGGCAGGGTTTGATGTTGTTAGTGCAGAAGATGGAGAGAAAGCTTGGGAAAAGATCAATCAAGAGGACTTTGACCTTTTGATTACTGACATAGAGATGCCCAACATGAATGGTTTAGAATTAGCACAAAAGGTTAGAAATAATCCACGTACACAAAATATACCTATCATTGCTGTTACTTCTCTTGTAAGTGATGAGGACAAGAGAAGGGGAATGGAGGCTGGTATAAATGACTATCTGCCTAAGTTAGATAGAGAACAGGTATTGAATGCAGTTGAGAATTATCTCAAAAAACAAGAAGCTGCATAATGGAGGAGAGATAAATGAATGTGCAAGAGCCTGTTACTTCATTAGTGCCTAAGGATGAAGATATTGGTCAGGAAGTCCAGCGCATAGAGACTATACAATTTGTTACATTCTATTTTGGAGAACATTTTTTTGGGCTTCCTATAGAAGAGGTTATAGAGATAAATAGAATGTTAGATATTACTCCAGTACCATTAGCACCAGATTATGTAGCAGGAGTTGTAAACTTAAGGGGACAAATACTAACAGCAATAAATCTTGCCGATAGAATTGGCCTTTCTAAAAAAGAAGACAAAGAGCCAAATGAATTTAACAATCTTATTATGGGGCATAGAGAAGAGCCAATAAGTCTTTTAGTAGAGCAGATTGGTGATGTTATGGCTGTACCAAAGGACCATATAGAGCCTCCTCCTGCCCTAATAGAAGGGCTTGATGTTAAGTATGTAAAAAATGTGTGTAAGCTACCTGAAAAATTGTTGATTATTCTTGACAGTGAGGCACTTCAAAAACCTAAACAAAATCGTTTACAAATGGAGACCACAGAGAAAGAGAGTGCTTAAGCTATGCCTATGCCTTTAAAAAAAGATCCGTGGGAGATTTTGGGGGTTCGTCCTTTTTCTAATATTAGAGAGATAAAAAGGGCGTATAGAAAGAAACTATTAAGGTGTCACCCAGATATAGCTCAAGATAAAAGTAAATCTTTAGAGGAATACATAGAGTTACAAAAGGCATACGAAGAAATAAAACGTTTTTCTGGTCCACTAAAGCCATTAAAAATTTGGAATTATTTTAAGCACATAGAGAAAGAATTACCAAGATATAGTGATGGTACTTATGTATTTCTAGAGCTATCTGCGAAAGAGGCATTTTCTGGAGGTATAAAGGCTATCTCACTTGTAGATGAGAGTGAAACCTGTTTTCAGTGTCAAGGACAAGGATATATTTGGGCCAAAAATTTATCTTGTGAATCCTGTGGGGGTGTTGGTTATAACATTATTTCGTGGGCAGATGAAGAAATAAAGATTTTATGTCGCAGATGTAATGGTAGGGGGAAAAAACGACTTACCTGCCCAGAGTGTAATGGTAGAGGTAAGATTTTACGTCATCGTGATATCTTAATAGAGTTACCTAAAGGTTTAAAGAATTCTGTTGTACTAGAATATAGAATAAAACGTGATAGGTTTGGCATAAAAGAAAATATAGTCTTTGTAGAAGTAGGACTTGCCTTGCCTGAGGGCTGGTATTTGGATGGCTTAAATGTACATGCAGCTTTAGAAGTTGATATTTGGAGTGTATTAACTGCTACTCCTATAGCTATTTCTACTATTGATGGAACAGTATCAAAAGTTATAGATAGAAATGAATTTAAATGTGGCCAATTAATACTTAAAGAAAAAGGATGGCAAGATATAAATGGGAACAGAGGAGATCATATATGTGATTTAATATTTTTATTACCTGAGACGATACCAAGTAAAGAAGTAGCTAATTTATTGGAAATATTAAAAATTTTATGGCCTGTAAGAAAGAAAAAAGAACCAAAGGCTTTACCTTTTAAAGATAGTTAAAAAGGCCTTATGGCAGAAGAAAATAGTATATACATAGGGCGTCAGCCAATATTAGATAAAAATTATAATATTGTAGCATATGAATTGCTTTTTAGATCGAGTGAAAAAAATTATTTTCCAGGGATTGAAGATTTTCAAGCAACTGCCCATGTAGTTTATTCTGTTTTATCATCTGTAAATTTTGAATGTCTTGCAGGTTCAAAGAGAGTTTTTATCAATTTCCCAAGAAAGCTTCTGATAGAAGGTATTCCTGAATTACTATCTCCTAGTAAGGTAGTTATTGAAATCCTTGAGGATGTAGAGCTAGACAAAGAATTGATAGATGCATGTAAGTCGTTAGTTTCACAAGGATATAGTCTTGCTTTAGATGATTTTTTTATAAAGCCTGGTATAGAGCAACTTTTAAAGATCAGCTCTATTATAAAAGTTGATTGGAGAGCTACAAGTCTTAGTAGGATAAAAGAATTATTACAAGAACTAAGTATCTTTAGACACCTAAAGTTTTTAGCAGAAAAGGTTGAAACTCTAAAAGAGGTTGAGACCGCAAGAGAATTAGGTTTTGAATATTATCAAGGATATTTTTTCTATAAACCAGAAGTTCTTAGAAGCAAAGAGGCTTCAGTTGGTAGGTGGAGCTATATAGAACTTTTGGAACAGCTTCAAAAACCCAATATAGATTGGGCTGATTTAGAAAGGATCATATCTAAGGATGCAGTATTATCTTATAAATTACTTCGATTTGTAAATTCACCTCATATTGGACTAAGAAATAAGATATCAAGCCTCAAACAGGCATGTATTATTCTAGGGATAAATAAGATAAAAAAATGGCTTTCTATGATGCTTCTTGCACAAGCCACAGGTAATAATAATTCAATAATATTAATAAACGCCTTTATTAGAGCAAAGTTTTGTGAGGGAATTGGCCATATTGTATGTAAGAATACAGAGATTCCTGATATGTTATTTTTAACAGGCTTACTCTCACTTTTAGATGTAATATTTGGCTCACCAATGAATGAATTGCTAGAACCACTCCACTTAGATAATAGGGTGTGTGAATGTCTATTAAGACATAAAGGTCCATTAGCTCCGTTTTTGATTATGACTGTTGCTTATGAAAAGGGTGATTTCCATTTGGTTAATAAGCTTGCTAAAAGGTTTTCTATTTCCTCTGAGGCTATAACAAACTGTTATATAGAGGCTATAAAAGAAGCTCAAGCTATTTTAGAACAAGATTTATAAATTTATAAAAAGTAAAAAGTGAATAGTAATCAGGTATTTTTAATATGGTTTTTATTAATACTTTGGCTTATAACCTGTACTGTTTTAATTCTTTATATTCGTAGGTATACAAAAAGGGTTTCAAAAGAATCAACGATTTCTACAGATCTGATCTCTGCCCTAATATCTCAATCAAAACTTCATGCAGAATATGCATGGAACATACTTTTACAGGTAACACAAATCTTTAAGATAGGATTTATTGCAAAGAGAAGGGAACCTATCTCAAATAAAGAGTTATTATCAATAAATACGGTAGCTTCTTCTATTATGGATGAGATTTTTCTTGATATAGAAAAATTATTTAAGGAGATACCTGTTGGTGGTTCCAAGTGTCTTTTTACTAAAGATAAGGCGTTACAGATAAGGAGGTTAACTTTAGCTAATACAGACATGATATTAATTGAAGACGTCTCTCCAACTTTTGAGATAACAAAGAAGCTAAAAGAGGCAGAGCGTCTTAGTATACTTGGTAAAATGAGTGCCCATGTAGCACATCAATTAAAGACCCCGCTTGCGATTTTAAGCGTAAAGGCACAACTGCTTGCTAGGAGTTTGATTGATAAAAAACAGCTATATAAGAGAGCTCAAGAGATATTTAAGGATGCTCAAGAACTAGCCCAGCGTATAAATGCTATAGTTTCTATTTATAAGCAGGATAAACCTTGTCTAAAAGAGGTAAATCTAGCTGCCATAGTAAATTCTACAGTAGAAAGACTTAAAAAAGAAATAATATATTCAAACGATGTACAAATCATAGTGGATGATAAGCAAGAAGTTAAAGCCTTTTCTGATCCAATAATATTGGAAGACCTTTTATTTTTGCTAGGGCAAAATGCAGTTGATGAGCAAGTTGGTGCAACTAAGCTCATATTCCAAATAGAAAAGAGTGAACAATATGCTGTTATTAAAGTAATAGACAATGGAAGAGGTATTCCTGAATCAATAAAAGATAGCTTGTTTGATCCATTTATAGGGAAAAATCAAAATGGTTTAGGCTTAGGATTATTTTTGGCAAAAGACCTTGCCTCTCGTGTAGATGGTAAGCTTGAACTTTTAGATTCAGACAATGGAACAGTCTTCTGTCTCAAGATTCCCCTTAGCAGCAAGGAGTTTAGTCCTTTTTCTAAATCTAAAGAACATATATGCTACAATTACTAATGCCAAAAAGGCACCTGAAAATATAGCAATTCTACTTCCAAAAAATTCAGCAATACCACCTATTATAAGGCTTCCGAGAGGGAATAATCCCATAAAACTTGTTGTAAAAAGCCCCATTATGCGTCCTCTTAATTCATCTGTACTTCCAAGCTGAAGCAGAGAAAGAGAATTTGTAGATGTAATTACCATTGCACTTCCTGCAAGCAATATAGAGATAAGGGCTTCATAGTAGTTTTGACTTATAGAAAATCCTATAAGTGATATAGGAAACAGTATAACCCCTGTCCACCACCATGTACTTCTTGTACCTAAATGTCCCCAAAGGGCAACACTTACTGCTCCTAAGAGGGCACCTAAGCCATTTGCTGCACATAAAAAGCCATATTTTTTAGCTCCTAATCCTAATACCCTTTTTCCAAAAGCAGGCAGAAGTACACTATATGGTAAGAGTAGCACACTAAAACAAAGGATCATCATAAGGACCATTCGCATAGTTGGCCTTTGCCATACAAACAGAAAGGCTTCTTTAAAGGCATTAATTGGAGTAGTCTTTTGGTTGTTTTTATTCCCCTTATACACGCCTTTTAGTCTTTTTGTTAATAAAAGTAGTATAAAGATAATTACAAGGGCAGAGGCTGCCTTTATATAAAAACAGCTTGCCATAAAACCTCTAGCCATTAGTAGTCCTGCAATTGCTGGACCTATAAATCTAGCAAGATTAAAGGCACTTGAGTGAAGTGCAAGTGCATTTGTGATATCTTCTTTACCTACTAGTTCAAAGAATAAGGCTTGTCTTGCAGGCACCTCAAATGCCATCCCACAACCAAATAAAAAGATAAGTAACAAAACCCACGTTACTGTAAGATGATTGGTTGTTAATAAAATGCCTAATAAAAAGGCTTGAAAAAATATAAGACATTGAGCCCCTATCATTACTAGCAGTTTTGGATATCTATCAGCGATTATTCCTCCCCAAAAGGAAAAAAGGAGCATGGGTAAAGACCTAAATGCTCCTAGTAACCCTAAAATGAAAGGGGAGTGCCACAGTTCAAGAACAAGCCATCGTACAGCAGTTGCTTGAATCCATGTCCCTTGTAGAGAAAGGGCTTGTCCAATAAGAAGTAGACCAAAACCTGCATGTGTTAGTGCAGATAGGGCTTTTGGAAGAGACTTTTTTTTATTAGCCAATCTTCTTTGCTACATCCTTAGCAAAATAAGTGATTATAATATCTGCACCAGCCCTCCTTATACAAAGAAGAGACTCGATCATCACAGAGTCTAAGTCTAACCAATTATTGGCTGCAGCAGCTTTGATCATAGCATATTCACCACTTACTTGATATGCAGCTATTGGTAAAGGCAATTCTTGTCTAAGACTATGTATAATATCTAAATATGGCATTGCAGGCTTTACCATCAATATATCTGCACCTTCTTGCATATCTAAGCTAGCTTCTCTTATTGCTTCTCTAGCATTGGCTGGATCCATCTGATAAGAGCGTCTATCTCCAAACTGTGGTGCACATTCTGCTGCTTCTCTAAATGGTCCATAGAATGAAGAGGCATATTTTACAGCGTAAGACATAATGGGAATAGATGAAAAGCCTTCTTCATCAAGGGCCTCTCTTATAGCACCTACTCGTCCATCCATCATATCAGAAGGTGCAACCATATCTGCGCCAGCTCTTGCATGTGAAAGCGCAACCTTTGCAAGTAGTTCTAGTGTTTCATCATTTAGTACTTCATCTTTAGCTATTAAACCGCAGTGCCCATGAGATGTGTATTCGCAAAGGCAAACATCAGTTATTACTAAGATATTAGTAGAGCTCTTTTTAATTGCTTCAATTGCCCTTTGTACAATTCCCTTTTTGGCCCAGGCTTCAGAGCCTCTTTTGTCTTTTTTTTCAGGAAGTCCAAACAGTATAATAGCTCGAATTCCAAGGTCTTCTAGCTCTTTAATCTCATCTTTTAGCATATCCACAGAAAGGTGATAACACCCTGGCATTGCACTAATTTCTTCTTTTATCTTTTTACCCGGTACTACAAAAAGGGGATATACTAGATGTTCAAGCCCTATAGAAGTCTCTCTTATAAGGGCTCTGTGATTTTCGGTCTTTCTCATTCTTCTTGGTCTATACTCTGGGAACATCATTTTAACCAGGCCTCCAATTTTTGTTTTAGTTGATCTTGAGTAAAAGGTGCAAGTAGAAAGTCATCACAACCTGCATCTTGAAATTTTTCTCTCTCTGGCATTGATGCATCATGGCAAAGCACAATTACAGGTACATTTTTGGTGCGAGGGTCTTGTTTTAAAAGTACGGTTACAGAAAGGGCATCTAACACAGGCACCTTCCTATGTATTAAAATAAGATCAGGTTCTATTTCAGTTGCAACATCTAAGGCTTCTTGCCCATCAGAAACTTCTACTAGTTTAAGTTTATTCTTCGCAGCCACTTCTTTGACCACACTTTTTATATCTGGGTGGTCATCAGCCAACAATATAGTTTGTCCTTCCTTCACTTTTTACCTCTTTTGATCTTTATTTTTGTTTTTTATTTTTGATGATAGCAGCTTCTTATAAGACTGTTTATGTAGAGTTCAGGATTTTTAATAGCTTCCACAGGAACTTCAAATTCACTTATTCCTGTCTTGTCTCTGACAAGGCTGAGTCCGTACTCTAGTATATTACAGAGTCGCTCACATTGTGAATATAAATTTGATTCTCCACTTGCACTTTGTATCAAAAGTTCATCAATAGCCTTATCATCAAAGACTATAGTTATACCACACCTGTTATAAAATGTGTCTTCGTAACTCTTTATCTGTTGCACCCAAAAAAGCACTCTCTCATTTGCCTCATCAGGTGTTAGGTCTTCTTTTTGACACAATTTTGCCATTAGTTCTAATCTACTTTGAGTAAGGTTTAGTTTTTCATCCTGCCAGAGTTTGTCATATTTGTCTTTAAATTCTAGGACGAGTTTTTCTCTTTCTTGAGCTAAAATTGCCTCATATATCTTTCTTCTGTCAGGGTTATCAGGATCTTGAAGAAGGCGTTTTAGTTCACCTTCAGGATCATCTACCATCTCTTTTGTCACAACTAGAAAATCAATACCAGTAGAGGGTAGTTTTTTCTCAAATGGCAAAAGTGCTTTTTCGATAACGCTTACAAGTGCTCTTGCACCTGTACCTTCTTGATAGGCAAGATGGGCTAATTGTCTAAGTGCTTCATCTTCAAATCTTAGATCTATACCATAGGATTTAAAATCCTGTTTTTTACTAACCATTACTGCACTGTTTGGATTTTTAAGTATAAGATAGAGGTCTTCCTCTTTTAATTCATCTAATATGGCAATTACAGGAAGCCTTCCAATAAATTCAGATTCAAAGCCATATTCTATAAGGTCTTGAGGTTTTACATATTTAAGCCACTGTCTTTCATCATCAGTGTGTACATCAGCCCCAAAACCAATAGAGCTCTTTTGAAGTCGTTTTTTTATGATATCTACAAGTCCAGAAAATGCTCCACTGACAATAAAGAGAATATGCTTTGTATTTATAGTATTTTTTTCTCGTTTACCACTTCTTCTATATCGTTCAAGTGCTTCAAGTTGAGCGATTGGATCATGAGGAGTTCTAAGATCTACTTCAGTCTCTTCCATGGGTTTTAATAGAGCGCGTTGTACACCAGCCCTTGACACATCAGGGCCGTGTACATCGTAAGGGGATGCAATCTTGTCTATTTCATCTATATAGACAATTCCGTATTGTGCCTTTTCAATATCTCCATCTGCTTCATGTACAAGATCTCGTATTAGGTCTTCTACATCGCCTCCCACATAGCCTGTCTCACTAAATTTTGTTGCATCTCCTTTTACAAATGGGACTCCAATCTTGGCAGCGATTAATTTTACAAGAAAGGTTTTACCTACTCCTGTAGGACCAATTAGTATAATATTATTTTTGATATTTCCTATTGGGGCGTTTTGATTCCCTTTTTGTTGCATATATTTTATACGGTTAAAATGGGTACATATCTTTGTAGCAAGAATAGCCTTTGCTTCATCTTGTTTTACTACATATTGATCCAAATATGCCTCAAGTTCTTCTGGTTTTAGATCAAAAGATATAGGTTCGTTTCTTTTTGTTTCTTGTCCTGGTGGGTCATCAAACTTATTTGGTTTTATTTGGTGAGGGAATACCATTTGAGATACTACGCGTATCCGACCACCATACTTTTTGCTTAAATATTCACTTATTTCTTTTTCAAGTTCATGTTGAGATGGAAAATCTTCATTTTTTATGCAAGGTAAATTTTTTTCTTTTCTATTCTTGGTAGAGCAGTTTTTTTTGTCTTGTTTTTTATTCATGGTTCTATAGTATTTATTTTTTATGATGTTAGATTTAGATTGATCCTTTTTAGTCCTCAAAAATAAGTTATTTATAAATAAAAAAAATTGCAACCTTTATTGAACCTTTATTGAATAATATCGGAGTATTTAATTATAGTCAAAAAATCTAGTAAAATTTATTAACATTTATTTTGTAATATCAAGAATTGAAATTAAAATAGAAAGAGGTAAATTAAATATGCGTTTTAGACCCTGTATTGATCTCCATAATGGATTTGTAAAACAAATTGTTGGTTCTACATTAAACGATTCGGCTAATGCTCCTGTTGAGAATTTTGTAGCAACAAAGCCTCCTTCTTATTACGCTCAGTTATTTAAGAGAGACAATTTAACAGGTGGTCATGTAATAATGCTTGGTCCTGGTAATGAAGAAGCAGCAAAAGAGGCTCTTTCTACTTGGCCTGGCGGATTTCAGATTGGTGGTGGTATAACAAGCCAAAATGCAAAATATTGGTTAGATCAAGGCGCTTATGCTGTAATTGTGACTTCTTATGTGTTTTCTGAAGGTGAGATAAGACAGGATAGACTAAAGGAGCTTGTAAAAACAGTTGGAAAAAGCCATTTAGTATTGGATCTTTCTTGTAGAAAGAAGGGGAAAGATTACTATATAGTTACAAATAGATGGCAACGATTTACAAATTGTAAAATTTCTAAAGAGCTTTTAGCAGAGCTTTCAAGATATTGTTTTGAATTTTTAGTCCATGGAGTAGATGTAGAAGGAAAGTGTCAAGGGATAGATGAGACTCTGGTAGAGCTTTTGGCTAAATATTCTCCTATACCAACTACTTATGCAGGGGGGGCTAAATCAATACAAGATCTTTATAGGGTTAAAGAAGTTGGCAAGGATAAGATAGATCTTACTATAGGAAGTGCACTTGATATCTTTGGTGGAAGCGGAGTTAGATATGAAGATGTTGTTAAGTTTAACAAAGAAAATACTAATTAACTAAATCTAATTGGTTTTTTAAAAGTGGCAGTAAAACCACTTATCCCAATACGAGAAGAGCTGAAAGATGCCTGGCAGAGAATAGCACAGCCTCTAGCTGTGCATGATGGTAGTGTGTGTATATATGCTAATCAGGCATTTGCCTCACTTCTTTCCATTCCAAGTCCTCAACATGCAGTGGGAAGGTATATGGCAGAGTTTTTTGCTCCTTGGCCATCTACAGGACCAAGATTGGGAGTTAGAGCTTGCCTTGGAAGAAGCCTTGATGGACGCCAAATCGATGTAGAAATGACGAATCTTCCATGTGTTATAGAAGATGAGATGTTTTATCAGTGTCTTGTAAGAGACATTACAGAATTAAAGATTTGGGAAGATAAACTTCTTCAATCTGAGCGCCTTACTGCAATGGGTAAACTTGCTGGAGAGATTGCCCATGAGATCAACAATCCTCTTGGAGGCATACTTCTTTATGGCAACCTTATAAAGGAAGACCTTGAAGAAGATAGTCCTGCTAGGGCAAATGTAGAAAAGATCATAAAGCTTGCTACAAGATGTAGGATTATAGCAAAAGGGCTTTTAAACTTTGGCAGATCATCTCAGCGCATTCATACACTTGTGGATCTAAACCAAACTATTAGAGAGATGTTTGCATTAGTTGAGGATCACAAGATATTTAAGCATGTAACAGTTGTAATGAATCTTAAAGAAGATCTTCCTCATCTTATGGCAGACAAGGCACAGCTTGAGCAGGTTGTCTTAAACTTGATTATAAATGCAGGAGAAGCAATGGATGGAAAGGGGTTGTTAAAGATTGAGACAGACTATAGTTCAAGGCCTCCTTTTATATTTTTCTCTGTAGAAGATACAGGTCCAGGTATTGCTCCAGAGATAATATCTAGAATATTTGAGCCATTTTTTACAACAAAGCGTCCTGGTAGAGGTACAGGACTTGGGCTTTCTATTACTCATGGTATTGTTCAAAGACATGGAGGACGTATTCAGGTAGAAAGTAAATTAGGAGTTGGTACAAAGTTTACTGTTATATTACCATATAAGGATAACATCTCTGGCAACAAAGATTAAAAGAGCATAAGTATGATTGAGCGTATTTTAGTAATAGATGATGATGATGCAATACGAGATGGTTGTAAACAGGTGCTTAGCCGTAGTGGATATGAGGTCCATGAAGCGGCAAGTGCAAAAGAAGCACTTGCTCTTTTAGATCATTATGATTTTGATCTAGTACTGCTTGACCTTAAGATGCCAGATGTAAATGGCTTAGATTTATTACGTAAGATTAGACAACGTGACATATTAGTTCCTGTTGTAATGATTACTGCGTATGGAACCATGCAAAATGCTGTTCAGGCAATGAGGCTTGGGGCAAATGACTTTTTATCAAAACCGTTTGAGCCAGAAGAATTGAGGATTGTTGTCAATAGAACCCTTCGTGATAGGCGTCTCACCCTTGAGAATTTATTTTTAAAGGAGGAGCTTAGGCGTAAAGAAGGTGAGGTAAAAATAGTTGGTAAGACAGATGTAATGAAGCGCCTTCTTGAAAGGGTTGCCCGTGTTGCTCCAACAGATAGTACGGTTTTAATTACAGGTGAAAGTGGCACAGGAAAAGGACTTATTGCACGTCAGATACATGCCCTTAGTCCTCGAAGGGATCATCCTTTTGTTTCAGTAGATTGTTCAACATTAGTACCCTCTCTTTTTGAAAGCGAACTTTTTGGACATGTAAAAGGTGCTTTTACAGGAGCAGCCTCAAATAAGGTTGGAAAGTTTGAGCTTGCAAATGGTGGTACACTATTTCTTGATGAAATAGCCAACATAAATCTTGATCTGCAAGCTAAACTTTTAAAAGCAGTTGAAGAAAAGGAGATATCGCGTGTTGGAAGTCATAGACTTACTAAGGTAGATGTTAGGATAGTTGCTGCTACTAATCAGGATTTAAGACAGGCGGTTAAAGAAGGGAAATTTAGAGAAGACCTGTTTTTTAGATTAAATGTAGTCTCTATACATACTCCTCCTCTTAGAGAACATATTGAAGATATTCCACTTTTAGTAGAACATTTTTTAAATAAATTTGGTGAGAAGTACAAAAGACCTGGATTAAAGTTAAATAAAGATGCACTTGAGATATTAATGGATTATAACTGGCCTGGTAATGTACGGGAGCTTGAAAATGCAATTGAAAGGCTTGTGATATTTGCTCAAGGACAAATAATTGGTGAACAAGATATTCAAATGGCAGGGCTATGTGCAAGTGAGTTAAAAAAGAAAAGGCTTTCTTTGGTAAAAGAAGAAACTCCTATGTCTTTAGAAGAGGTAGAGAAGGCACATATATTAAGTGTGCTAGAGAAGACAGGTGGAAACCGTACCCAAACTGCACAAATTTTGGGTATCGATAGAAAGACTCTTAGAAATAAATTAAAAAAGTGGGGAATAGATTAAGGAGTTATTCAAGGTGGATAAAATACTAGCCCCTTTTTGCGAGAAAAAGATAAATGCAATAGTCAGAGTCCCTGGTTCTAAAAGTATAACTCAAAGAGCACTTATTTGTGCAGCACTTGCAAGAGGTGAGAGCAGATTAAATGGTTTTTTAAGAAGTGAAGATATCGAACTTAGTTCAAATGCACTTAAAGAATTGGGTGTAAATATCTCAGAGGGACAACAGGCTTTAAGTATTTTGGGTGTTGGCTGTTCTATAGCTTCTGGTCCAAAGGATATATTTCTGGGTAACAATGGTACAGGAATGCGTTTTATAACTGCAGTTTGTGCGCTTGGCCATGGAGAGTATACCTTAGATGGTACAAAGCGCATGAGACAACGGCCCATAGAACCCTTACTTGAAGCATTGAGAGGTTGGGGAGTAGATGCAAAAAGTTTGGATGCCACGGGATGTCCTCCTGTAAAGATTATGACTTCTGGAGTAAATGGTGGAGCGACAAAGATTGATGCAAGGAAAAGTAGCCAATTTTTATCAGCACTAATGCTTATTGCCCCTTGTGCCAAATCACCTTGTCAGATTGAAATAATAAACGGTCTTGTTTCAAGACCTTATGTAGAGATTACTAAGAGGGTAATGAGGTCATTTGGGGTTGATGTAAGCGAAGACAAAGATATGTTTTTTATACCTAATGTGTCTTATCAGAGTAGTAATTATGAAATAGAAGGAGATGCTTCAAGTGCTTCATATTTTTGGGCTGCTGCAGCAGTAACAGCAGGAAGTGTTGAGGTGGAAAATGTCCCACCTTCTTCTATGCAGGGTGATGCTTCATTTTCTGAGATATTAAGAGAGATGGGGTGTAAGGTTGAATGTGGACAAAAGGGGATAAAGGTTACAGGCCCTAAAGATGCTAAGTTAAGGGCTATAGATATTGATATGTCTAAATGGCCAGATATGGTACCGACATTAGCTGTGGTTTCTGTTTTTGCAGAAGGAGTGACGCGTATAAAAAATGTGCATCATCTTCGTATAAAAGAAACAGATAGGCTTAGTGCTGTTGCAACTGAGCTAAAAAGGCTTGGGGTGAAAGTTAAAGAATTTGAAGATGGTCTAGAGATAGAAGGTAAAAAAGAGCTAAATCCAGCTAACATAAAAACCTATGATGATCATAGAATTGCCATGTCTTTTGCTGTTGTTGGTCTTAGATGTAAGGGAATTATTATTGAGGATCCAAAGTGTGTAAAGAAGTCTTTTCCTGATTTTTGGGATAGATGGCAACAGATGCTTTCCTAAAGAGGATTCTCCAAGATGGATTTTAAAAAGAGATTGTTTTTTATTGGACTTAGAGCCTGTGGCAAAACAACAGTGGGTAAGGCTGTAGCAGATAAGCTTAATGTGGCCTTTTATGATCTCGATGATTTTATTGTACAAAGGGCTGGTAAAAGTATAAAGGAGATTGTTTATGAAGCGGGGTGGGATAAATTTCGAAGTTTAGAGAGGGATGCATTAGAGTATTTCTTTTCACTGTCGCCTCCTTTTATACTTGCATGTGGGGGTGGTGCAGTGCTTCATAAGGATACCTGGAGTCAAAGAAGGTCAAAAGATGATGTTGTAATATGGCTTGATGCAAGTATTGATGAGATGGTCAAGAGGATTTTAAACGATAGTAAAAGTGGTGAACAACGTCCTTGTCTTAAAGATGGTTTAAGTCTAAAGGATGAAATAAAAAAGGTGAGGCAAGAAAGATTTTCTTTGTATAAAGAGCTTGCAGATATAGTGATTGTTACAGATTCTTTAGATATAAAGAAGATTAGAGATAAGGTATTAGAATCAATCCTTTGAGGTATAAGAAATATGTCAGGAAATAGCTTTGGACAATGTTTTAAGATTACTACTTGGGGGGAGTCCCATGGTCCTGCCCTTGGTGTAGTTATAGATGGATGTCCTCCTAGAATTCCTCTTAGTGAATCCTATATACAAAATGCCCTTGACAAAAGACGTCCTGGTAAAGGTGGAGTGGCAGAGACAACTAGAAAGGAACCAGACAAAGTTCATATACTCTCTGGAGTGTTTGAAGGTTTTACTACAGGTACTCCTATAAGCCTGATTATATATAACAAAGATGCCAAAAGCAGTGCCTATGATCCACTAAAAGATGTGTTTAGACCAGGACATGGAGATCTTACTTATTATGAGAAGTATGGTATAAGGGATCACAGAGGTGGGGGGAGGGCATCTGGAAGAGAAACGGCTGCAAGGGTTGCAGCAGGTGCTGTAGCACAGGCAGTGTTAGATAAATTTAACATAGAGGTTTTTTCATATACTTTAGCTTTAGGTGGAGTAGTTGCCAAAAAGAGAGAACTTTCCTTTATAGATCAAAATTATTTTTTTACTTCAGATCCAGATGTTGTAGAACAGATGGAAGAGAGGGTAAAACAGGTTCGTGCTCAAGGCGATTCAATAGGCGGTATAGTAGAGACTGTAGCTAAGGGAGTGCCAGCAGGACTTGGGGAGCCTGTATTTGACAAACTTGATGCTGAGCTAGCAAAGGCCCTAATGTCTATAGGGGCAGTTAAGGCCGTTGAGATTGGAGCAGGTGTAGAAGCGAGCTCTATGCTTGGCTCTGAACATAATGATGAGATTAGCCCTGAGGGTTTTTTATCAAATAATGCTGGGGGTATATTAGCAGGGATTTCAAATGGAGATGATATAGTTGTAAGGGCTCATGTAAAGCCCATTGCTTCTATTTCAAAAGAACAACGTACTATAGATATAGAAGGACATGCTACAACTATAACAGTTGGTGGTCGACATGATGCTTCTGCCATTCCTCGTATTGTTCCTGTATGTCAAGCAATGGTAAGACTTGTTATTGTAGATCATTTATTAAGGCAGTTTGGACAGGTAATAGACTGGAAGTTAAGAGGTGAGTTATAGGGGTGGAAAGGGGACTTAAAATATGCAAGAGCAACCTGTTATAGGAATAGTTGGTGGAAAGGGGCGAATGGGAAGATGGTTTGAGAGATTTTTTAAAGAGGATGTGGGGCTTAAGGTCCTTATATGTGATAAGGATACAGAGCTTAAGCTAGATGATATTGCAAAATACTGTGATGTAGTAGTTGTATCTGTTCCTATGGAGGCCTTTGAATCAGTTATAAAAGAGATTGGTCCAAAGATGAGAAAGGGGTGTTTTTTAACTGATCTTTGTTCTTTAAAAAGTATCCAAGTAGAAGTAATGCTTAAATACACTAAGGAAAGTCAATGTGAGGTAGTTGGTACTCATCCACTTTTTGGTCCTGGAGAAGAAAGTATTAAAGACAGAAGGGTTGCGATTTGTCCTGCAAGAGGTAGGAGGTGGCTTTCTTGGTGGGAGGGACTTTTAAGATCAAAAGGTGCACTTACATATATGATTGATGCACGTGAGCATGATCGTACTATGGCTTGGGTTCAAGCATTAAATCACTTTATATTGCTGTCTTTAGGAAAGGCACTTGAAGAGGACGGTATTGATTTAAATCAGCTTTTAAACTTAGCTACTCCAAGTTTTGAAAGACAGCTAAGGATTGTATCAAGACTTAGTCTTCAAGATCCCGAACTCTATGCCACCATTCAGATGTCAAATCCATTTACACAAAATGCCCTTAAGATTTTTACCTCTCATGCTACAAACCTATTTAATATAATAAGCCAAAAGGATAGAAGTAGTTTTATTAGGCTCTTTAAAGAAGTGCAAGAACTAGGGAATCTACTAATAAAAAAAGGTGAAGTACCAGAATAAACAATAGGGTAATTTTAGATAATATTTTAATTGCTTAACTAGTTTATTTTTTGACGCTTTATTAGTCATAGTTGTCTTATAATGGTCTATTTTTAAAGCTATCTTAAATACCCTGCCGATATAGTTAACAAACCAAATAGGATCTTTTAAGGGTTATTTCTATGAGGAGTGGTGAATTTTTATGTTTTTGTTAAAAAGGAGGTGATAACCTTTATCTAACATTACGTAGTTTGCTTAAACTAAATTCATAATAAATAAAATAGTCAAAACATTGGCACGGATTGCCAAAAAATTTTTATCAAGGAGGATAAACTATGTCTCTAAGGATTAACACTAATATTACAGCTTTATGGGCTCATGCTAATTTAAAAAAGACTGACAATGCCTTAAGTAAAGCTCTTGAAAGACTTTCTACAGGTCTTCGTATTAATTCTTCTGCAGATGATGCCTCAGGACTTGCAATTGCAAACATATTAAAATCCCAGGCACTCGGAATTGGTCAGGCTATTAGAAATGCCAATGATGGAATCAATATTATCCAAATTGCAGATGGTGCTCTTAATGAGGCTATTAACATTGTCAACACAATTAAAACAAAAGCTGTTCAGGCCGCAGAAGATGGTCAAACACTAGAATCCAGAAAGGCTATCCAATCTGATATAGATAAACTTATGGCTGAATTAGATGATATTGCCCAAAATACTACTTTCAACGGTATGAAATTGTTAGATGGTGGTTTTATGGGCAAAAAGTTCCAGATTGGAGCCTTTACGGGAGAAACTGTTACATTAAATATTGATGCTGCTCAGTCCAATAAGATTGGACACGTTACTACCGCAGACCTTAAACTCACAAATGCTTCTGGTGGAGTAGTAGAACTTAGTATTTATTCTAACCTCGAAAATAAAAACATTAATATTCATACTGTAGATCTTAAGTATAATAACTCTGCAGAAAATGGTATGGGTGCTTTGGCAGATGCTATAAATGCAGTCTCTGATAAGACAGGAGTTACTGCTCAAGCAATAGTCCAAAGTAAAAGTGTAAATCCTATTGCAGCAGGTACTACAGGATCTGATTTCTCTATAAATGGAGTTAATATTGGAGCTATAACTGTTCAGGCAAACGATGCTGATGGCTCCTTAGTAAAAGCAATAAATGCAAAGACCGCAGAAACTGGTGTTATTGCAAGTGTTGATTCATCTGGACATTTAATACTTTCTTCTACTGATGGCAGGGCTATACAAGTAACAGGTGATACAGGTGGAGTGTTAGCTGGTAGTGATATGTCTACTTTTGGATATATAAAGCTCTATCAGACTACAGCTAATGAGATCCAAGTTACAGATAAAGCTGGTGGAGCTGCACTTGCAATTACTGGTAAGGTAGATATTAAGGGTGCAGTTACAACAAATTCTGACATGATTATGACAGCAGGAAGCTTAGTGGGTAGTGGTTCTTCTTTTGCAGCAGGTTCTACTTTAGGATTTGAACTCAAGGGTACAGATATTACAGGGAATATAACAACAACTGAAGATAGCTTGATTAAGGCAGGTTCTGTAGTGGGTAATGGTTCAACTATTGCAGCAGATACAGTCCTTGGAGGAACTGCAACAATTAGTGCCGATACTGCAACACAAACTCAAAGCTTATTAAAAGCTGGTACTGTGCTTAAGTCAGGCACAGTATTAAAAGCAGGGACACTTGTTACTACAGATATACAAACAGCTCAGGGTACAATTAAGGCTGGTACTGTTTTAAATGCTGATGCTACCTTAAATGCTGATGTAACACTTCAAGCAGATATGATTGCACTTGGTGGATCTACTATTGCTGCTAATAGCCAGATTGCGGAAGGTTCTTATGTTGGGGCAGATATTACTTTAGGTGCAGATATGAATGTTAACTCTGATATGACTCTAAAATCTGGTTCTACTTTAGCGACTACAGATTTAGATCTGTTGGGTGGCTCTAAAGTTGGTGGTAGCTTTACATTGGGTAGTACAGTAAGCAAGACATTAACACAGGATATGACTGTAGCTGCAGGATCTACACTTGCAGATACTTCTGAGCTTAATACCGGGTCAACTCTTGGAGCAAATATTACTATTTCTAATGACATTACCACAAATGCTCCAATGACTCTTGCTCAAGGTTCTGTTATTGCATCTGGTAGTACACTTAAAGCAGGTACTGTACTTACAAATGATATCTATACTACAGGTGGAGTGTTATTAAAGGCAGGTACTGTACTTGAAAGAGACTATACTACTTCAGGATCAAATTATATACAAAATGCACAAACATTGGCATCTGGTAGTACACTTAAGGCAGGTTCAGTACTAGGAGAGAACAATGGTGGAGTATCTGGTACTAAATTAGAGGGTATGCATAAATATGCCCTCTCTAATATTGATGTTACAAGTCAAGATGGAGCGCAGCTTGCCATTTCCATTGCGGATGCTGCGTTAAAGGCTTTAAATGCTATTAAGGCACAGCTTGGTTCTACACAGAATCAGCTTACAAGTACTGTCTCTAACTTAACTGTTACACAGGTCAATGTACAGGCAGCAGTTTCTCAGATTATGGATGTAGACTTTGCTCAGGAGTCTTCAGTGTTTAGCAAGATGCAAGTCCTTGAACAGGCTGGTACCTTTGCTCTTGCCCAGGCAAATGCATCTTCTCAAAATGTCTTAAGATTGTTACAAGGATAAGATAATCTGAGCCGCTTTTAGGACTTATGTTCTAAAAGCGGCTCTCTTACTTTTATAAAGCAGTCAAGTAGGAATACATCTTGCTCTAGGATGATTTAAAGTTGTTTTTTATTAGGAGGTCAAAAATGTTAGGTGATATAACTGCACTAGGTTTAGGTTCTGGTCTTAAATTACAAGATATCCTAGACAAGATGAAAAAGGCAGATGAAGTTCCAATTGATAGATTAAAAGATGAAAAGACAACTTTAAAGAAACAACTAGCTGCTTTTGATGATTTAGATAAGGCATTACTAGATATAAAGAATCAAGCAATGAATCTAAGTATGGATTCTACATTTCTAAATAGAGATGTGGATGTAAGTAATTCTTCTGTACTTTCAGCAAGGGCTACAGAAGGAGCGCCTATAGGTAATCATACAATTACAGTAAATCAATTGGCAACTTTTAGCACTTGGGCAGGGCAGTCTTTTTCATCAAAAGATAATGTGGTAAATGATTCCGGTCAGGATGAAACTTTTGCCTACCATGTAGGAGATGGAGATACAATTAGTATTACAGTGCCTGATCAAACTACATTGCAAGGGCTTGCTGATCTTATAAATAATGATCCTAATAACCCTGGAGTTACAGCAGAAATTATTAATAATGGTGATCCATTAAATCCATATCAATTAATACTTAAAGCCAATAATACAGGCGAAACTAATAGAATAACAATTGATACACAACTTCCAACATATACTTTTACAGAGATACAGGGTGCAAATGGTGCATCTTTAAATGCTCAATTAACAGTTGATGGTATTAACTATCAACGTAGTTCTAATAATGATATAACAGATATTATTGGAGGAGTAACATTAAATTTATTAGGTACAGGTTCAACATCTTTAAGTGTTGATTCTGACCATAAAAATTTAGAACAGTCTATAGTAAATCTAGTCGATAATGTAAATAAAGTTGTTCAAACAATCAATAAAGAGGCAGGATATGATGAAAACAATAAACCGGAATTATTAACAAATGTTGGTACAATTAGAAGTCTTAAAAGCCGTTTAATAGACATGCTCAGTACTCAAGTAAATGTAAAAGGTAGTATCCATTCTCTATATGATCTTGGATTAGAGATAAAAAGAGATGGTACAATCACAATAGATCAGACAAAATTAGATCAGGCTATATCTGAGCATTATGATGATGTTAAGAAATTTTTTTTAGGAGATCCTGACAATAACATCAAAGGATTTGGAGATATTGTTAATGATCAATTAAGGGAAATGACACAACCAGGATCAGGTCTATTGGCTATACAGAAGAATGCAACTCAAGATAGAATCAATAGAATTGATAATCAGATTCAAACTGCTGAAGAACAGCTTAATAAGCGATATGATATATTAGCTAGACGGTTTGCAGATTTAGATAAATTTATGAGTAGTATGCAGAACTTATCTAGTTACTTAACTACTGAGTTTAATTCATTATCTGGACATAGCAAATCTTAAAATATTAAGGGAGTATCCACATTATGAATCAAAGCGCTGTAAAATGCTATAAAACAACACATGTATTAACTACAGATCCATATAAATTAATCCTTTTATTATACGATGAAGCGATTAAACAACTATTTAAAATTAGAGAAGCCATTAAGAATAATGATGTTCAGACAAGGGGTGAATCTTTAAGCAAAGTTATAGATATAATAACTGAATTATTAGCATCTGTACAGGGTGATGCTAATGATGAAACAGTAATTTTTTTAAGATGGCTTTATACAACAATGTTAACTGAGTTACCTAAAATAAATATAACAAATGATTTAACAGTTATAGAAAAAAGTATAAAATATATTGCACAACTTAGAACTATATGGAAAAAGGTGACAGAAGATAATAACTCTATTAAACAAAGTGATAAAACTAAAGATATCAAACAAAAGGTAAACACATCAACTATAACTTATAATTTTGATAAATCAAACAATACTAATTTGTATTATTCAAACAAATTTTCTACAAGGGGATAAGAGTGATGAATGCAATAATCCAAAATAATATTTTAAACTCAGATGAAGAATTAGAAAAAAAACTTGAACAGGCCTTTAGTGATTTTGAAAAGGGGCAGCGATATTTAAAACATCAACTTACAACTAATCCTGAAAAATGCTTAGATGAGTTAAAACACTGGACTGAAAGAAGACAAAGACAATGTGCTGTTATTCAATTTTTATTAGAACATTTAAGAGAGGAAATTGAACAACAAATTAGGCCTGTTGAAACAGCAAAACTATGGCAGAAAAGATTAGCAAATCTTATAGCAGAAGAGTCTAAATTGTATGAGCTATTATTAACAGTTAAAAATAATATTAAAAAACAAATGCTTGAAATTAATAAAAATAAAAAGGCCTTATCAGGTTATAGATTACATAAGAAAGATCCTTATTATATTAGTACTGAAGCCTAGTAAATGAGGTTATTAAGATGTCTGTTGTATCAACAAAAACAACAGTAATAAATAGTTCTATTTCTAGTTCTCTCAATAAATCTAGTATAAGGCAGTCTTCTAATATAGATATAAAAAATGATCGAACTTCTGATAATAAAGCTGATAATAAAGCTAATTTAACCATAATGCATAATTTTAATTCTTTAATAAAAAAACTAAATGAAAAATTGAATATATTAGATGTAAAGATAGAACTACAATTAGATAGGGATACTAAAGAAACTGTAGTAAAAATTATTGATAAAAATACAGGAAAAGTGATACGTCAAATACCACCCGAAGAACTTCTTAAAATAGATTCTGCTTTTAAAGATGTTATAAGGGGTGTACTATTAAATAAAAAAATTTGATTAAAGATTTCTTATAGTCTCCAATATCGGATATTTTTAGAATCGAAGTCTTCTTTTCTAAATATAGCTTTTACATCTATAACAACGGCCTTATCAGGCGCCAAAATTCTTTTTATCATCTCAGGGCCTTGGATGATATATTCATTGTGTTTTACAGCTATAATTGCAGCATCTACAAAAGAAGGTAGTTCTTTTAAAAGTCTTATACCATATATCTGCTTTGCTTCATCAGGATCAGCAATTGGATCATGTACAAGTGGTTCAATTCCATATTCATGTAATTCGTCTATTATATCAACAACTCTAGTGTTTCTTATGTCTGGACAATTTTCCTTAAAGGTAAAGCCTAGTATAATAACACGAGCAGATTCCACTTGAATCCTAGCATGGATTAATTCCTTAACTGTTCTTTCTGCGATATATCTTCCCATATAGTCGTTTATTCTTCTTCCTGCCAGGATTACCTCTGGGTGATAACCAATCTGTTGCGCCTTATAAGTAAGGTAGTATGGGTCTACTCCTATGCAGTGTCCCCCTACAAGCCCTGGTGTAAATTTTAAAAAATTCCATTTAGTTCCAGCTGCCTTTAATACTGCATTAGTATCTATCCCCAGTTTATTAAATATGATTGCTAGCTCGTTCATTAAAGCAATATTTAAATCTCTTTGAGTGTTTTCTATAACTTTGGCTGCCTCAGCTACTTTTATACTTTCTGCTTTATAGGTGCCAGCCTTTACAACTAATTCATAGGTTTCTGCTATAGTATTGAGGGTTTTTTCATCCTGTGCTGCTACTACTTTTACAATGTTTTCTAGTCTATGTTCAGGATCTCCAGGATTTATTCTTTCTGGTGAATAACCAATAAAGAAATCCTTGCCACATCTTAGACCTGACTCTTTTTCAAGTATTGGTACACAGATTTCTTCTGTTACTCCAGGATATACTGTAGATTCATATACTATGATGCTATCTTTAGATAGATTTTGTCCAACTATTTTAGTAGCTGATTTTATAGCGGATAGATCTGGCAATTTTGTTTGAGTAATAGGAGTTGGAACCGCAACAATTATTATTTGGGCTTGTTTTAAAAGAGATGCATCTGATGTAAATTTTAAAAATTTCGCTTCTTTAAGATCTTTTTCTTCTACCTCACCAGTTGTATCTATACATTTCTTAAGACGCTCTATCTTTTTATCATCTATATCAAACCCTATAGTGTCTATCTTTTTACCAAATGCTACAGCAAGTGGAAGTCCTACATATCCTAGTCCAACAACTGCAATGTTCTCTACTGCCATATTTAGCTTCTTCTCCTTTAATTTAAAATGAAAAGGACCGCCTTCTGGCGGTCCTTTTTACTAACTATGTAATCTCTGCAAGAGTAAGAAGCCTTTCATACTCTGCATCAACCCGTCTTTGTATATATGATATCTGTTCCTCTGTAAGGTGTCTAAATCTTCTTTGAGTTTTGAGATATTCTTCTACAGGTTTGGGTTTTGTAATCTTTCTACTTATAATGTATTTACCTTCTATTACTTCGTATAGAGGGAATATCTTTGTCTCAACAGCAAGTTTTGCAACTTCAATAGATTTTTCTGGTGGGCAACGCCATCCTGTAGGGCAAGGTGAATAAATATGTAAATATGCGGGTCCTTTAACAAGTGCAGCCTTTTTAGCCTTGTTCATAAGATCTAAGAAGTATGCAGGAGAAGCTGTTGCTACATAAGGAATTCCATGAGCAGCAGCAATTGCAGCTACGTTTTTCTTCCACGTAACTTGTCCTGGTATAACTTTACCTGGAGGGCTTGTAGTAGTAGCAGCTCCATAAGGGGTTGAACTTGAACGCTGGATTCCTGTATTCATGTATGCCTCATTATCAAGGCAGACATAAACAAAGTCATGCCCTCTTTCTAAAGCTCCAGAAAGAGCTTGTAACCCAATATCTGCTGTACCACCATCTCCTGCAAAGGCTATGATGTCTACATGGCGTTTTGAAATTTTTCCTTTTCTTCTTAGTGCCTTATATGCAGATTCAACACCAGAAGCTACAGCAGCAGCATTTTCAAATGCAATGTGAATCCACGGCACTCGCCAGGATGTAAATGGATATGGAGAGGAGATAATTTCCATACAACCAGTAGCATTACATACTATTACATCCTTGCCCAAAGCCTTCATGACCATTCTCATAGCAAGAACTTCACCACACCCCTGACATGCTCTGTGCCCCGGGGCTAATGGTTCATCTTTGGGCAAGTGTTTTGCCGAAAAACCTTTAAATTTTTCAAATTCAGGTATCATTTTTCACGCCCCCCGATGTAATGATAGTAGTCTTTGGGTTTCCTCTTAGCAAAGCTTTTAGCCTTATCTACAATTTCTTCAAAGTGTTCTACTGTAACATCTCTTCCACCAAGGCCTGCAATAAAGTCAAAGATCTTTGGTGCTCCAGGGACCTTGTAATAAAGATTTCTTAACTCAGATGCTACAGGACTACACACTCCACCAAGAGATAAGTGCCTATCCATTACTGCCAAAATCGGGGTCTTTCCTACAGCCTTTTTAAATTCTTGTATTGGGAAAGGTCTCCAAAGCCTTATCTTAAGAAGTCCTACTTTTTCTCCTTTATCTCTCATAACATCAACTGCTGTCATAGCAGTTTCAGATAGACTTCCCATTGTTACTAGTAAGACTTCAGCATCTTCTGCTCGATAGGCATCAATAGGCTCATATTTTCTACCAAAGATTTCTTCAAATTCCTTCCATGCCTTTAATATTACTTTCTTTGAGGCTTTTAAAGCCTCATTTGTAGCAATTTTTGATTCAAAATATATTTCAGGGATACCAACAGGTCCCATAGTAATGGGCTTTCTGGGATCTAAACGATATTTTGGTTTAAATGGAGGTAAGAATTTATCTACATCTTCTTGATCTGGTATTTCTATTGGTTCTATAACGTGGCTTAGTGTAAAGCCATCCATATTAACTATTGCGGGTAGAGATACCTTTCTATCTTCTGCAACTCTAAAGGCATGGATTAAGAGATCTACTGCCTCTTGACCATTTTCTGCAAATGTTTGGATCCAGCCAATATCCTTTTGGATCATTATATCTTGGTGGTCATTCCAGATACTAATTGGAGCAGAAAGTGCCCTATTTGCCACCACCATTACAATTGGAAGTCTCATTGGTGCTGCAATATATAAGATCTCACTCATCAAGGAGAGTCCTTGAGAGCTTGTAGCCGTAAAGGTGCGGGCACCTGCTGCAGAAGACCCACAACAGCAGCTCATAGCAGAGTGTTCGGATTCTACAGGTACAAACTCTGCATCTAGAGAACCATCTGCAACTAACTCTGAAAGATGTTCAACAATATGAGTCTGAGGGGTGATAGGATATGCAGCAATTACATCTACATTACATAGTTTCACCGCCTCAGCTAATGCTATTGATACTTCAATTCCTATTCGTTTGGCCATAACTTATCCCTCCTCCGGGACCATGGTGATGGCATCCTTCGGGCATTCATTGGCACATATACCGCAGCCTTTACAATATTCAAGATTTACCTCGAAGTAGCCATCTTCTGTTTGGTTATATGCCATATCTGGACAATAGATCCAGCACATACCGCACTTTATACACTTATCTTTATCTAAGACTGGTCTTTGAGAGCGCCAGTCACCTGTGCGGAATTTCACTGAATTGCCTGGTTCAAAGATGTGACAGCCGAAAGTTATTGTCTTCCAGCCAACTATGGCGTCTACTCTTGCCATTTTACAGCTCCTTTTAAGCTAGTATTTTTAAATTAAGTTAATTAGCTTGCTTCGTAGATAACAGTTTCTTCATAAGCTCTTTTCATAGCATCTTTATTTTTTGCTGCTAATCTGCCAAATCGTTTTTCAAGAGCCTCTTCAACTGCTTCTACTCCAACTATTCCTGTTGCTTTAAGAAGTGCTCCAAGCATTGTAGTATTAGTAATAGGTAAACCTAAAACTTCCCTTGCAATAGTATTTGCATCTACGAGGGCAAGTCTTGTTTTTAATCCAAACTCTTTACGGATTTGGTCTTCAGGATGAGCACTATTTAATACAATAATACCATCCTCTTTAATACCTTCTGCTACATTTACAAGAGCAGGCAAAGAGGAGTCTAGTACTACTACTATGTCCGGATGATAGACCTTTTCTCTAGTTCTAATGGGTTTGTCACTCACCCGGATAAAGGCTTGAACTGGTGCTCCACGTCTTTCTGGACCAAAACTAGGGAAGGCTTGGGCATATCGGCCTTCCTCAATAGCTGCTATTGCGACCAGTTCTGCAGAGGTAACTCCTCCTTGTCCGCCGCGACCATGGATTCTTACTTCTTTCATTGTTTAACTCTCCCGTTTTTTAGGTTGTTAATTGCGGCCTTTGTAAAAATAAAAAACTAGTTTTTATTTTATGACTTTACGACTAATTTTGTCAAAATCTTTATAGATCATGCTTAAAAAAACTGAAATTAGCAAGAAATATTTATGATATTTTAGTTTGATAACATGTATTTTTTTATTTTGTCAAGAAGCCTCATACAACAGGTCATAATATTTGATTTTTTTTATATATTAATATTTTTTAAGATATCTTTAAGATATCATAGGCTTTATAAGATTCTAGTCTTAATTTTATTTTATATATAAGTTCCTTTAGATTTTCATTAAAGTAAATTTGTTTTTCTACCTGTTTTACAAATCTTACAGCAGTAGCAGGATCATTTGCACATTCTAGATATCCTAAGGCTAAAATAGCTAGTGTTTCAGGATCTGATGGTTTGATTTTTAATGCCTTTTTTAATAACTCTTTAGCTTTTTTCCATTTCTGTTGGTCAATATAAGCCCTTGCTAGAAGCCGATATATAGCAATAGAATTGCAATTGCTGTTTATGAATGGCTCTAATATAGCTATGACTTCTTTAGGTTTAGAATTTTTTAATAAAAGTGAAGCTAACTTTATAGACATGTTGACGTCTTGAGGGCTTAATTGATGAGCCTTTTTTAGGGCTATAATAGCATTCTTAATGTCTTTTTTAAGAATGTAAGAACCTGCAAGATTATATTGCATCATAGGGTCATTAGGGTTAAGTCTTACAGCTTGTAAGAACATTTTGTGTGCCTCATTAATCTTTTCTAATTCAGCTAGACATACACCCAAGCTATTATATAAGTTAGCATTGTTTGGATTTATTTTTAATCCCAATTTAAAATATTTTATTGTATTAATAATATCGCCAAACGATAAAATCTGATCTCCTATTACATTAAAAGTTATATCGTTATATATAGCCATTTGATTTTTACCTAACATATAAGCATGTATCATGGTCATAAAAGCCAAAAAGGGTAAAAACTTTTTAGTAATAAATTCATGACCCTTAAAAGAGATACCTATATTTTGTATTAATTTGCTTTCGATAAATTTTGAGAGTATTTTTGCAAAGTTATCTATCTCATCTTGTAAAGAAAGATATTTATCCTCTAATCTTTGTAAAATAAAAAAGGTTTTATTGTCAGAGTTAGATATAAATTTATATTTTTTCTGATCTAGAGATTGGCTTATCTCTTGATAATTAGAAGATATGTCTTGACTAAGTAAACAGCAAGCAATTATATAGTTTTTCCTTTTTATAGTTGTATTAGTTAATTTTAATAGATTAATTAAATTTTTACATTTAAATTTCTGTTTTAATTTATATAAACTTTCATAGTTAATTATATTTATATTTAATACATCTTTGATATAATTACTATCAATTAAATTTGTAGTAAATCTGTCCTTAGAGATATAATTTTTATTCTCAAATAGAGGTATAGCACTTATAGAGAGATTGATTTTATATATTTTATATATTTCTATAGATATAGCTTTTATAACTTCATTAATATTTTCTGTATTGTATGTTGTATACCATCTTATATAATCAGATGTTCCAATCAATTTATAATTTAGTTTATATTGATCTATAATATCAGCTATGCTAGAAAATATTGAAGTGACTTCTTTAACATATTTATTAAGTTGTATACATAATATATAATCTTTTGTTGTTGTTTTAGTTTTTAAATATTCTAAAATCGTATCTATATAACTTGGAATCTTATTTGAATTACAAAATATTTGTTTATACTTATAATTGTGTAAATAAAGCACAATATTCTTTTGTAAAATTGGCAATAGTCTATTTGTTTCTTCAGGACCAACGCTCTTATCTACACCATATATAATAATTAGAGCATAAGATGTATCTTTTAATGTTAAAGGAATAAAGATTTTGTTAGATGCTCTATCCCAAAAACCTATATTATTCTTTATAGCTTCTTCAATCCTCTTTATGTTTCTTTTTGTAACTATGATTTTATTTAAATAATTTAGAAGTTCCTCTTCATTATTTGTTGTAAAAAAGTCTATCTTTTTTAACTTTAAAATTTCTTTTAACCATGTCTCTAATTTAGGTAAAAAATATATAATATCTAGTTTGTCTAGTTGAGTAATTGACTTAATATCAGACATTTTCCCTATTACCTTTAAAGATTAAAGATAGTTTTTAATATTTTAATTATGTCTTTATAATCTCTATCAATTAAAGTTCTTACATCAAACAGTAAGGCATCTTCTTCTATCCTTGTTATAATTGGAGGATCGGTTTTTCTAAGTATTTTTTCAAGTTCAGAAATAGTTTTGGGTACTTTTGTATCTTTGGGTACATCTTTGTAATATATTGACACTGCAAGGCTTTTTATTGGACAAATTGGAAGGGCACCACCTCCTACCCTAGACGTTGTCTCTACAATTTTTAGCCCTAAAAAGTTTGGTATAATCCTTTTTAATCCTCTTGCTAGTCTTCTTGCCCTTTTCTTTACCTCATCAAAATCAAGGCATATCATATTTAGTGTTGGTATATGTTTTATAGCTTTATCAGGTTCTAAATATATTCTTAAGACGCTTTCTAATGCTGCTAGAGTTAGTTTATCAATCCTAACAGCCCTGTTTAAGGGATTCATTTTGATCTTGTCTATTATATCCTTTTTACCAAGGATTATACCTGCTTGAGGCCCTCCAAGCATCTTATCCCCACTAAATGTAACAACATCTACCCCCTTTTTAACTACCTCTTGAACTGTAGGTTCATATTCAAGTCCAAACTGCGAAAAGTCGACAAAATTACCACTACCTAAATCTTCCATAACATATAAACCATATTCTTTAGCAAGCTCTACTAACTCTTCCATATCGACAGCTTTTGTAAAGCCAAGTATTTTATAATTACTTTGGTGTACCTTTAAAAGCATTGCTGTATTTTCATGTATTGCATTTCTATAATCCTTAAGATGAGTACGATTTGTAGTTCCTACCTCTCTAAGAATTGCACCACTTTTAGCCATAACATCTGGTATCCTAAATGAACCTCCAATTTCAACAAGCTCTCCTCTTGATACTATCACCTCTTTATTTTTTGCTAGGGTTTCAAGTGAGATGAGAACTGCTGCTGCATTATTATTTACTACTAGTGCTGACTCAGCTCCTGTTAGATCGCAAAGTAGCTCAACTACATGAGAGTATCTAATTCCCCTTTTGCCTGCATCAAGATTATATTCTAGATTAGAATAACTTGTTGAAACCTCAATGATATTATCTATAGCTTCTTTTGGTAAAAGAGATCGTCCCAAGTTTGTATGTACAATAACCCCTGTAGCATTTATTACTCGCCGAAGGCTTGGTCTATTTAATCTGTTTAGATGTTTTTTAGCATTTGAGAGGACTAAATCTCTTAGCTCTTGTTTTGAGGCTGATAGTTTTCCCGAGAGGATATTTTTTCTTACTTCATCTATTGCCAATCTAGCTGCTTTTAGTTTAAGAATGTGAGGGGCTTCATCTTGTAGGATGTTTAATACCTGATCTACTTTAGGTAGAAACCTCAACATCTTTTTGTTTTCGGAGTTTGTTGTCATGCTTCGTATATCTCTCCTTTGGATTGGTAAGACTAAACATGAATGGTTAAAGACAGGAATTGAGCACTATGTCAAGAGGCTTAAAAGATATTTTTCTATAAAAATTATAGAATTAAAAGAGCCAAAAGTAAAATATAAACAAAAACATCATGAGTTATTAAAAAAAGAACAAGAATGTCAAATTATAAAAAATATTTTACGTAAAAACCCAGCTCAGTACAAAATCATTCTTGATGAAAGAGGAAAGGAATTCAACTCTATCTCTTTTTCTAATTTTTTAACACAACTTGAACAACGCGGTATAAGAGATATAGTTTTTATAATAGGTGGTGCTTATGGTTTTGCAGATGAGATCCTAAACTTAGCTGATCTCAAACTAAGCCTATCACGTTTTACCTTTACCCATGATATGAGTCGTCTTATACTTGTTGAACAATTATACAGGGCTGCCAATATAAAGGCTAATACCCCTTATCACCATTAATTTAGATACCATAAAAATTAATCAGCAGGCTCTACCCCTCTAACTCCAGGGACTTCACTTCTGAGATATCTTTCGATTCCTGCCTTAAGGGTCATTTGACTCATTGGACACCCCTTACATGCACCTGTCAATCGTACTTTTACAATGCCTGTGTCTTCATTTACATCCACAAGCTCTACATCTCCACCATCTCTTTGAAGCATAGGCCTAATCATATCTAGTGCTTTTTGGACCTGTTCCTTCATCATCTTCCCCCTGTTATGTGTGTTTATCTGTTAAGAACCAAAGACCCTTTTAAATATGGTATCAATATGTTTTAGATGATAGTCTATATTAAAGACCTCTTCTATTTCTTCTTTACTCATATATTTTTTAAGATCTTCATCTAACAATAGGCGCTCTTTAAACTCACCTTTCCCTTCCCAGACTTCCATTGCTCGTCTTTGTACAATTTTATATGCATCTTCTCTGCTAACACCTTTTTGAGTAAGTATTAAAAGTACTTGTTGAGAGAATATAAGGCCTTTTAAGAGATTAAGATTCTTTTTCATCCTCTCTGGATAAACAATTAATTTATCTAAAACCCTAGTAAGTCTGGCCAACATAAAATCTGCAGCAATAAATGCATCTGGTGCTATAACTCTTTCGACTGATGAGTGACTTATATCTCGTTCATGCCATAGAGCTACGTTTTCAAGTGCAGGCAGGGCATAGGAACGTACTAATCTTGCAAGTCCACATAAGTTTTCTGAAAGTATAGGATTCCTTTTATGAGGCATTGCAGAAGAGCCTTTTTGGCCAGGATGAAAATATTCTTCTGCCTCGAGCACTTCAGTCCTTTGTAGATGTCTTATTTCTGTAGCTATCTTTTCTACAGAGCTAGCAAGTATTGCAAGTGAACAAAAAACTTCTGCATATCTGTCTCTTTGTATAATTTGATTAGAGGCAGGAGCAGGTTTTAATCCAAGCTTTTTACATACATATTCTTCAACCCTAGGATCAATATGAGCAAAGGTTCCAACAGCTCCGGATATTTTGCCATAAGATATGGTATCAAGTGCGTGTAAGAGCCTATCTTTGTTGCGTTTCATCTCATCATACCAAATAGCTAATTTATGCCCAAATGTAATAGGCTCTGCATGAATCCCATGAGATCTACCTATCATAACAGTATATTTATGTTCAATTGCCCTTTTTTTAATAACATCCATTAGAGCACTTACGTCTTCTATGATAATCTCCATAGCACTTTTCATCCTAAGTGCCATGGCAGTATCTAACATATCAGAAGATGTCATTCCCCAATGTAGATATCTAGCACTTGGACCAACATATTCTGCAACGTTTGTAAGAAATGCTATGACGTCATGTCTTGTTTCCTTTTCTATTTCTAGTATTCTTTCAGGATTAAAATTTGCTTTTTCTTTTATTTCTTCTGCAGCTTCTTTGGGTATAACTCCTAGTTCTGCCCAAGCTTCAGCTACTAATATTTCTACCTGAAGCCAAGTCTTATATTTATTTTCTTCTGTCCAAATGGTTGCCATCTTTTCTCTAGAATAACGTTTTATCATTTTAGGTATAGAGCTCCTTTCTTATCTTATTTTGCAGTGCTATACGCCTTTATCTTAAGATGATATATAAAACAAGGCAAGCAATTATGATTTATTGATTTTTATGAATATTTCATTTTATTGTTACAAGAAAATGATTTATGATTATAGTCTAAATTAAATATCAAAGACACTCTTAAAAGGGGATATAAAATGGAAGATAAAAAGATGCCTGTACTTAAAAAACAACTTAAGGACTACATAAAACTTATACCCAAGATTATTACCCTATTTATTGATTTACTAAGGGATCCTAGAGTAAGTGCTACAGATAAAGCGATATTAGCTGCTACAGTTGCTTATATATTGAATCCTGTGGACTTAGTACCAGATTGGATCCCCTTTTTAGGTCAAGTAGATGATATCTATCTTGCTGCTCTTGCTATCTTAAGGCTGTTTTTAAGAACAGATGAAAATATTATAAGAGAGCATTGGAAGGGGCCAGAAGATATAATCTCTACTATGAGAAAGGTGGCTGATATTGCTGTATTTTTCCTACCTCCTCGTATAAAGGAGGCACTTTTTGCAAAGGTAGAAGGCCAAATGGGTGAAGAGATGAATTAACTTCTAACTGTTTATTAAAGGAGTTTAAAAATGGATAGATTTCTTAAGCTTGATATTCCTTATTTTAAGTCGATCGAAATAAGACATCTTGTGTTTGACTTAAACGGTACCCTTGCAAAGGATGGACTTTTACTTGAGGGGGTAGAAGAGAGGCTTAAGAAACTAGCTGAAATTTTTAACATCTATATACTAACTGCAGATACTAATAACACTATTGCTTCCCTTTCATATCTGAATGAATTTGGTATCAATACAGCCCGTCTTGAATCTTCAAGAGGTGATATACAAAAGCTTAGATTTATAGAAGAGTTAGGTGCTTATCATTGTGCAACCTTTGGAAATGGTGGAAATGATGTATTAATGCTTAAAAATGCATGTCTTGGTGTATGTATTATTGGATTAGAAGGTGCAGCATTTGATGCTATGCAGGCATCAGATATAGTGTTTTTTGATATAAACGATGCACTCGATGCATTTTTAAAACCAACCCGACTAATTGCATCTCTTAGAAGGTAAGAATATATGCAAGATGACAGAAAGAGGCTATGTAGCCTTACTCAGAAAGTTAGGGCATCTGGTTGAGCTGCTAAGATAGGTCCGGGTGACCTAGAAGATATTTTGGCTCAACTTACACTAAATACCCATCCAAATCTGTTGGTAGGGACAGAGTCTTCTTCGGATGCGGGTATATATAAGGTGTCAGAAGATCTTGCAATAGTTCAGTCTGTAGATTTTTTTACTCCTATTGTGGATGATCCATATGAATTTGGTCAAATTGCAGCGGCTAATTCCTTAAGTGATATTTATGCGGTTGGGGCTCAACCTCTTACTGCCTTAAATATAGTATGTTTCCCAATAAAGACTATGGATAAAGAAATTCTTACCCAGATATTAAAAGGTGGGCTTGATAAGATTCATGAAGCTGGGGCTGTTTTAGTTGGTGGACACAGTGTAGAAGATCAAGAGCCAAAATATGGACTATGTGTAACAGGGATTGTTCATCCAGATAAATTTTTAACTAACAGTGGAGCCAAACCAGGGGATAAGATAATTCTTACAAAACCAATTGGTACAGGAATATTGGCAACAGCGTTAAAGGGGAAGCTTATTGATAGTTCTGTTGAAGCTAAGATGATCCAAGTTATGAAGGAGCTAAACAAGACTGCAAGTGAGCTTATGCTTGAGGTTGGAGTAAATGCTGTAACAGATATTACTGGTTTTGGTCTGGTTGGTCATAGTCTTGAGATGGCAAGAGCAAGTAATGTTACAATAACCTTAGAATCGTCAAAGATACCATATATAAAAGAGGCTCTTTCTCTGGCCCAGATGGGAATTATACCTGAAGGTGATTATGAAAATAAAAGATTTTGTTCTTCTGCTGTAAGGATCAAAGACGGCATAGATAAAGCTAAATTAGATCTCATGTTTGATGCTCAGACATCTGGGGGGCTTTTGATAAGTGTAGATAAAGAAAAGGCAGATACTCTTTGGGTAAAGATGCTTGAGGCAGGTATCTTGGAAAGTGGAATTATAGGTACAGTAAAGCAAAAGCAGGATGTGTGGGTAGAAATAATCCCATAAATATTAAGGGGAATCTTGAATGATTGGTGAAAAGATTACAGGTTGTGAGCTTTCATCAAGGATTAATGGATTAAAAAGGCTTTTAAAATCACACAATATTGATCTTGCACTTATAAGACAAAATGCAGATCTTTATTATTTTTCTGGTACAGTCCAAGATTCTCATCTTTTAATTCCAGTGGATTGCGATCCTATTTTATTGGTTTGGCGTGTATATGAAAGAGCGCTTTTGGAAAGCTCACTTGATAAAAAGTACCATCTGCCTAGTTTTAGTAAGTTGCCAGATTTCCTTAGAAGGTTTTCCTTAGATAAGGCACTAACTATTGGTCTAGAACTAGATACAATGCCAGCTAAGCACTTTTTTATATATAAAAAATTGTGGCCTAAGGCCAAATTTTTAGATATTTCAGAATTAATAAGACAGCTGAGGGCAGTAAAGTCTAAATGGGAGATAAATCAGATAAAGGCCTCTTGTGTACAAATAAAGGAAGTAATAGACAAGGTACCTAGTGTACTTAGGGAAGGTATTTCTGAATTAGAACTTCATTCTTTTATCTGTGGTGAACTTCAAAAAAAGGGACATCCTGGATTTTTTAGAATGAGGGCTTGGAATCAAGAACTTTTATTCGGACAGGTGCTCGCTGGTTCTAGTGGTAATGTAGCTTCTTGGACACTTACTCCTGCAGGAGGTGTGGGACTTGGACCTGCCTATGGGGTATCTGCTTCGAGAAGGCGAATATCAAAAGGCGAGCCAATACTTGTAGATTTTGGTGGATGGGTAAATGGATATCTATGTGATCAAAGTAGGATGTTTGTGTTAGGTAAGGCCTCTGATAAGATTAAGTATTATTTTAATTGGATAGTTGAATTACACAAAAAGATTGAGTTGCTTCTTAAGCCAGGGACCTTATGTGGACAACTATATGATTTCTCTTTTAAAGAGGCAGAAAAGATTGGAGTAGAGAAATATTTTATGGGTCCATTAGGTAACCAAGTTAGGTTCATAGGTCATGGACTTGGTATAGAATTAGATGAGTATCCCTTTATATCTAAGGGTAATAAGATGATCTTAAAAGAGTCTATGGTAGTTGCTATTGAACCAAAAGTTTGCATTCCTGATATAGGATTAATTGGGATAGAAGACACTTATCTTATTACAGAAAAAGGAGCAGAGAGACTCACTCTTAGTCCTCAGGAATTGATAGAAGTATGATAAGATGAAATTATATGTATTTTTTACTCCTGAAGAGTTAAGCTTATCTAAAAAGTTTTTGCCAACTCCTAATACAGTCGTGGTCTTAGACATACTTAGAGCTACTACTACAATTACTACTGCTATAGAACTTGGTGCAAGGTATGTAAAGGTTTTCCCCAGTGTTTCAGCGCTTAGAGATGAACTTGAGCATCTTCTACTAAGATATAGAAGAGAAGATATATTTTGTCTTGGTGAACGAGATGGAAAGATGATAGAAGGTTTTGATGAGGGTAATTCTCCTGTAAAGCTATTTAATGTAAATATTAAAGACAAAATTGTCCTTATGACCACAACAAATGGTACACGTGCTATATCTTTAGTCTCTAATGTAAGGGAGGTAATTTGTGGGTGTTTAAGAAATCGCATGGCAATTTGTGACTATCTATTTAATAAAGGGAAAGAAGTAGTATTTATTCTTTGTTCTGGATGGAAGGGGGGATTTTCTCTAGAAGACTCATTTGGTGCAGGAGCAATTATAGAGGGGTTAAGTATATTAGGAGTAGATATTCAGTTAGCAAATGATCAAGCTATGTGCAGTAGACAACTGTATAGAGATTACTTAGAAGATCCGAGTTACTTGCTTAAAAATTGCTGCCATGGTAAAAGACTATTGGCAATTGGCTGTAAAGAAGATATTAGTTTTTGTTCCTCATTAGATAAGTCTTTTTATGTAGCAGTTAAAAAGACTTCACTTCGTTTTGAAGCGTTAAAAGTTACATAATTGCAAGGTGTCTATTTCAAATTCTAGAGTCAGAGATTTTATTAATAAGCTACTTTCTTCAACTTTGGCATCTTCAATCTCTCACTATGAGGTATTACCTGAAAGTCCTGCTAAGTATAGAGAGTTAAAGATAAATAATTTCACCCATATAAAAAGATGTATAGATGGATTAAACGTAAATTTATATAGTCATCAGACGCAAGCTATAGAGGCCTTATTAAGGGGAGAAAATGTTGTAATATCTACGCCTACTGCAAGTGGTAAGAGTCTTGTATATAATTCGGTTATCTTAACTAAGCTTTCTAAAAATCCAAAATCAACCTCTATATATCTTTTTCCCTTAAAGGCTTTATCTCAAGATCAACTAAGGGCTTTTTATAAGTTATTAGACATGGTTAAACTCTCCAAGATCACAGCAGAGATATATGATGGAGATACTAGTGCTTATAGACGCAGGAAGATAAGATCCAATATCCCAAATGTAATTTTTACTAACCCCGATATGCTACATCTATCCCTTTTGCCCCACCATAGATTATGGCAGCCGCTTTGGGCGAATTTATCCTACATAGTAGTAGATGAGCTTCATATTTATAGAGGAATATTTGGCTCTCATATGTCTTGGGTGTTTAAGAGGCTAAAAAGAATAGCAAGTTTATATGGTTCAAAGCCTACCTTTTGTCTTTGTTCTGCTACAATAGGAAATCCAAAAGAACTCGCCACAAAGTTAATAGATGAGCCGCTTTTAGAAATTAGTGAATCAGGAGCTCCTCAGCCAAGACGTCATATTGTGCTTATGAATCCACCGGATGAAAATGCTAGTAAGTTGGCAATATTACTTTTAAAGGCAGCGCTTTCTAGAGGGCTTAAGACTATTATTTATACAAATTCTAGAAAGATGACGGAGCTTATTTCTCTATGGGCACAAAGTGCATGCCCTAAGTATAAAGATAAAATAAGTGCCTATAGAGCAGGATTTTTACCACAAGAGAGAAGAAAGATAGAGAGAGAGCTTAGTGAAGGCCGTCTATTGGCTGTTATCTCAACCAGTGCTTTGGAATTAGGGATAGATATTGGTGGTATTGATGTATCTATATTAGTTGGTTATCCAGGCACACAAATGGCTTGTTGGCAACGGTGGGGTAGGGCAGGTAGAAAGGCACAAGATTGTGCCCTTATACTCATTGCTTGTCAGGATGCGCTTGATCAATATTTCATGAGGCATCCAAGGGAGTTGATTCCTCCTAAGGTAGAAAGTGCTGTAATAAATCCTTTTAATCCTTCTGTAATGAGGTCACATCTTGTCTGTGCTGCAAAGGAGATTCCTATTAACGAAAGGGAAGATTTCTTTAAAGATAATGCAATAAAAAGGCAGATATCAGCCCTTGAAGCCAAAGCTGAGTTATTAAGAAGTGCTGATGGACAATTTTTATATGCTTCTAAAAAGGCTCCAGAGCGTGATGTAGATATAAGAGGCACTGGTAAAAAGTATACTATTATAGATAGTAGGACAGGTGAAATTATTGGAGACATAGATGGCATAAGGGCATTTAAAGAGGCACATCCTGGTGCCTTATATTTACATGCAGGCACGAGTTATATAATAGAAGATATAGACATAGATCGTCATATAATATTGGCTATAGCCAAAAAAGTAAATTATTTTACGCGTTATAGAGGAAGAAAGTCCACTAGTATAATTGAGGAAATTGCCTATAAAGAACTAGGTAACCTAAAAGTTGGTTTTGGTCGTCTAAAAATTGTCGATAAGGTAATAGGATATGAAAAAAGGTCTGTAGCAGGCCAAAGGCTTCTTGGGATTTATGATTTAGATCTCCCTCCTGTTGTATTTGAGACTCAGGGATTTTGGATAAAAGTCCCACCTTGGTTAGAAGAGAAGATTATAGAAAGTAGACTACATTTTATGGGTTCTATTCATGCTATAGAACATGCAATTATTGCGACACTTCCATTATTTGTTTTAGCAGATAGGAATGATTTAGGTGGGATTTCAACACCTTTTCATGACCAGATAAAAGAGAGTGCCGTCTTTGTATATGATGGTGTCTCTGGTGGAGCGGGGCTTTGTGAGGAGGCTTTTAAGAAGATAGGGGATATATTGTCAGCTACCCTTAGAATGATATCTTCTTGTCCTTGTAAAAATGGATGTCCTAGTTGTGTTCACTCACCTAAGTGTGGGGCAGGTAACCGTCCAATAGATAAAGAGGGAGCTATAACTTTACTAAGATTTCTAATAAGTAACGAAAAAATAACAAGTTTGTATAATAAAGGTTTAAGTGTTTCATTAAATACTAATAGTCTTAATACTAAAGATAAACTAAAAATAAATCATAATTGTGAAGTTTATTCTAAAGAACTAAACAAAGATTTAACTAGCTCATTAAAACAACTAAAGTATGGTGTATTAGATATTGAGACTCAATATTCTGCTCAAGAGGTAGGTGGTTGGCATAAAGCGCATTTAATGAAAGTTAGTTGTTGTGTACTTTACAGTTCTTTAGTAGATGATTTTCTAGTATTTAGAGAAAAGGATTTAAGTAATCTATTTAATCATTTAAAACAATTAGATTTAATAGTTGGATTTAATATTAAAAAATTTGATTATAATGTGTTAAGTGTATATACAGATTATAATTTATATTCTTTATCAACACTTGATATATTGGAGGATGTTTATTCGTATTTAGGTTACAGGCTTTCTTTAGATCATCTTGCTTCTGTTACACTTAATGCTAAAAAGATTGCTAATGGACTTATTGCATTAAAATGGTGGAAAGAAGGTAAAATAGATAAAATTATTTCTTACTGTAAACAAGATGTTTTACTAACTAAAAAGTTATTTCTATTTGGAGTCAAAAATAATTATATATTATTTAAAAACAAAGCTGGAACAATTGTAAGAATACCTGTAGATTGGTATAAATTTATAAAAACATTAGAAAAGTAGTTAGTATAACATATTATAATTATTAGAAAATTTTTATTAATATAAATTAATTTAACTAATTATTAATTGTCCGATATATATTAATATCAAATGTTTATGTATATTTTGTCTTGAAATATAATAAAAATATTGATAGAAAATTTTTTGATATATCTTACACAAATAGCGAGATATATTGTATCATGCAGCGTTATAACTTAATAACAATATTTACTGTTACTAATAACTATTTGAAACAATTAAAGAAATTCTTGTTTGGCTTGATTAACTATTCTCTATTATTTTTATTTATATTTATTATTTCTTTTAGTTTATATGCATGTAATAATCAAAAGAAATCCATATCAAAGTCAAAACAAACCTCAATTAAGCTAATTTCTGAAGGAAATACTAAAATACAAAATAATTCTAATAAGATAACTACTATAACAATTGGAATAGAACCCTGTTGGTCACCTATTGTTACATTGAAGATATTTCAACCATTAGCAACATATTTGGCAAAGACTACTCATTATGAAGTTAAACTTAAAATAGTTAATAGTGTAGGAGCTTTCGAAAAGATTGTTAAGGGTTGTGATTTTGTATTATTACAATCTTATGCTTTGTATGTATTAAATCATAGTTTTCATTCTGTTAAGTTGCTTCCTTTAGCTATAGCGGTAGGTAGTGATGGTACACCAACAGAATTTGGTTGGATTATCGTTCGTGCAGACAGTAATATAAGAACAATTAAAGATTTAAAAAATAAGACGTTTATCTTTGGCACTCCTTTAAGTACACAAAAGTATTTTGCAGCATATATTACATTAAAAAAGAATGGCATAGATCCATTAAAAGATCTTAAGCATTTTGATTTTGGGCCTACATGTAGATATAATGCGTTAGCTGTTTATTTAGGAGAGTTTGATGCAGGTGTAATATGTCAGAATTATCCCACAATAACTAAGATATTTAATTTTAAAGATGACCTACGTATTATTGCACCTACTATAAAATTACCTAATTGGTTTTTTTCTGCTAGTTCTCAGACACCTCAAAAAATAAAAACTTGTTTTACAAAAGCTATATTATCTCTTAGTCCTAAAAATAGAAAAAGTTTACATATCTTTTCATATATAAAATGGAAAGGATTTATTAAACCAAATAAACAAGACTTATCTATTATAAAACAGTTAATTAATAAATATCATATCCCACAAGGTATAATATTTAGGCGAGGTATAACAAGGAGACAAGCTGTACAAACTAATTCAAATTCTAGTAGACTCTATTATAGAGAATATAGTGCAAAAGTTAAATAATTGGAACTTGCAAATATGCGACTTAAAACGAAGATTTTATTGTCATTTACTTTTATAATATTGATTATAACTACTACATTAGTAGTATTTTCGATAGATAAAGAAAAGATAATTTTAAATGAAGAAATTAAACAAGATGGTATAACATTTGCTAAAATAATAGCTGACCATGCTAGACAAGCCTTTATAGTAAATAATTATATATCATTATTCAATTATATAGAACTTTTAAAAAATAGACGAAATATAAAATACATAAGTATTAAAGATATAAAAGGAAATACTTTAGTAGATACTAATATAAAAGATATCAAAAAACATATAAATTTAAAAAATATTTTAGCTAAATTAACTAAAAGACAATACTACATAACTTATAATAAAAATATTGATTTATATAAAATATTTGTTCCTGTTTTATTAAATGATAAAATATTAGGTTATGTAGAATTAGGTTATTCTTTAAAAAATCTACATAAAAGATTTAAAGAGTTAGAAATTAATATGTTAATTATTTCTCTAATAGGTGCATCAATTGTAATATTATTTTCTTTTATAATTGCAAATTATATAACTGATCCAATTAATCAATTAAAAGAAGTATCTGAAAAAATAACAGAAGGAAATTTTGATGTATATATAGATATAAAAACTAATGATGAAATTGGACAATTTGCTAAAACATTCAAAACCATGTTAAATCAATTAAAATTGAATATAATCAATTTAACAGAAACTAAAAAATTATTAGCAGAAGAGAAAGAAAAATTAACTATAATTTTAAACTCAATAGCTGACGTTATTATTACTATCGATATAAATGGAGAAATTCTATTTGTTAACTCTAGAGCAGAAGAGTTAATAGGTTACTCTATAAATCAATTAAAAGGTAAACATATAGCAGATATATCCATATTTAATAATATGACTATAAATAATATAACACTAGTTGATATAGCCTTAAAAACTATTCAGCATAGAAATATTATAAAATATCCTCATACTTTTAGTATTAAAGATTATAAACAAAATATGCATTATGTAAATGTGACTTGTGCTCCTATTATGTCTACTACTGGAAAGTTGTTGGGTGTAGTAATAGTTTTAACCGATGTTACTGATAAAAAGAGATTAGAAGAGGAACAATTAAGATCTCAGAAAATTGAGTCAATAGCTATACTTGCAGGAGGCATTGCACATGATTTTAATAATATTTTAACGGGGATTTTAGGTAATATATCACTAGCTAAGTTATTTGCAGATAATAATTATAAGCTTATTGAAAGATTAGATGCTGCAGAAGCAGCGTCTATACAAGCCAGAGAATTAACTCAACAACTGCTAATATTTTCTAAAGGAGGGGCCCCTGTAAAAAGTACTACATCTATTGCTAATATTTTAAAAGATACTGTAAAATTCTCTTTACATGGTTCAAAAGTAACTTATGAATTTGATATAGATTCTAACTTATGGAACGTTGATGTAGATATTAGTCAATTTAACCAAGTAATCAATAATTTAATTATTAATGCTAATCAAGCAATGCCATATGGTGGTAAAATATATATTGAAGCTAAAAATACAATTATTACTCCTAAGGAATTTCCATTTTTATCTCCTGGTAAATATATAAAAATATCTATTCAAGATGAAGGTGTTGGTATACCTGCTGAACATATAAACAGAATTTTTGATCCATATTTTACTACTAAGTCTCAAGGTAATGGTTTGGGATTAGCTATAGTTTATTCTATAATCAAACGACATGATGGACACATAGAAGTTGAATCTGTTTTAGGTAAAGGTACCAAATTTACTATTTATATCCCTGCGTCTAATAAACATACTAATTGTGAGATATCATCTATTAATAATAAAGATAATTATTCTAGTATAATTAAACCTAAAAAAAGAGCAAAAATTTTGGTAATGGACGATGAAGATATTGTATTAGATGTTTGTAAACAAATGATTAAAAATTTAGGCCATTATGTATATACAGTTAAAGATGGGCAACAATTACTTAACATATATAAAAAAGCTATTAAGACAGGAGAACCTTTCGATTTAGTAATTATGGATTTAACTATACGTGGAGGTATGGGGGGAATTGAGACAATAAAAATCTTAAGAAAAATTGATAAACATGTTAAAGTAATTGCATCTAGTGGTTACTCTAATGATCCTATATCTGCTAGATATCAACAATATGGATTCTGTGCATTCATTACTAAACCGTATAAATTTGATGAATTAAAGAAAGTTATAGATAAATTATTGACAATTTCTGTAGAAAATGAAATGATCCATTAAGCTAGGGTAAGATAGTATACAATTTTTTAAGATCTATAAGGGGGCTATGGATGGATATTTCACAGTCTGCTCTAGCAGATTTGGATCTACTATTTAGACTATATTTAGAAACTTCCACTGATGGTTTATGCGTATTAGATTGTAACGGTAAAATAATATATATTAATCAAAAAGCAGCAAATATTATAAATAAAAATAAGGAAGATATTATAGGAACCTATATAAATAAAATTATTCCTTCTACATTATTTATATTTTTTTCAGCAATAAAAAACCTCTTTATGTTAAGAAAAGGTATTATTTGGAAAACGGATATTCCTAACATAAAAGGAAAAAACATAACCATATATTTATCTATTAAAGCTATTAGATTGAATGAAAAATGTTATTATACAATAATAATTCATAAAAATCAAATACTATCCACTTATGATTTTGATATAATATTCCCGTTGCCCATTAAGCATAATTTATATTTTAATATTTTAAACATTATCCCTGAAATTATAGTTTTAAAAGATAGAGAGGGTAGATGGCTTTTAGCCAATCAAGCTACAATTGATACATTTCATATAACCGGTGACTACTTAGGTAAAACTACTAGGGAACTGGCTAATATATATCCTAACTTATCTTGTCTTATAGATATTGATCTATGTGAAAAGTTAGAAAAAGAAGTTCTCACAAAGAAAGAAATTGTTACAGCTCACTGGCATAAGTATTGTGAAGGAATAGGTGAAAGGTATTTTTCAATAATTAAAAAACCAGTCATTGATGAAGAACGTGGTGAAATCGATTTTATAGCTACAGTACTAAATGATATTACTAACTTTAAACAATTAGAAAAGAAATTGACGGAAACTAAACAGTTTAATGAAACTATAATTGATTATGCAAATGTGTTTATTATTGTTTTAGACAGTATAGGTAAAATAATTCGTTTTAACAAAACAGCAGAGAAGATCACAGGCTATAAAGAAGCTGAAGTAAGAGGACAATATGTTTGGGATGTTTTCCTTTCAGAAAGTGAAAGAAAGCCTTTTATAGAATCTTTTCTATTAAATCCAAAAGCTGCTCCGCGTCATGGGGAACTAAAAATAACAACTAAAGCAGGAGATAAAAAAATCATTTTGTGGAGTGGAAAATTTATTAGAGATAAAACAAATCACATTAAATTTGCTATAGTTACTGCTATAGATATTACTCGTCAAAGAGAGATAGAAAACCAGTTAAGACAGGCTGAAAAGATGCAAGCTCTAGGGACAATGGCAGGCGGGATTGCACATGATTTTAATAACATAATTGGAGGCATTAAAGGACACTTAGAATTGTTAAAATTAGAGCTTAAAGATAAGATATCTGATCCCAATATAGATAAAATTATAAATAAAATAGAGCAAGCTGCTAATAAAGCCTCAGAGTTTACTAACCAAATATTATCCTTTGCAAAGAACGATATACCATTAACTAAAGAAGAATTTGATATTAATACATTAATACCTCAAGTTCTTACACTTAGTACTATGCAAGACATAAAATTTATAAAAGTACGTACAGAATTATTTTCTTCTCCACTCATAATTGATGGAAATCCTGCTCAGATACAACGAGTTATATATAATATTTGTATAAATGCTATTCAAGCAATGAATGGCAAGGGAGAGCTAATTGTAAAAACTGATACATGTAATGAAAAAGGAAGGGATTGGTGTAGAATTACAATTAAGGATACTGGTTGTGGTATTAGACCAGAGTTAATAAATCGTATATTTGATCCATTTGTCACAACAAAAGAAAGAGAAAAATCTGGTGGATTAGGATTAACAATTTGTTATAATATTGTGAAAAAGCATCAAGGCTTTATCACTGTTGATAGTAAAGAAGGGGTGGGTACAACTTTTACTATTTATTTACCTTTAAAATATAAAATAAAAATGCCAGATACTTTATCAAAAAGATATAAAGAGATTCAAGAGTTGTCCAAGCAAAAGACAAATCAAAAAGATAAAATTTTAGTTGCAGAGGATGATACTTTAATTGCTAACTTGTTTGAACAAACTCTTAATCTACTAGGTTATGAGTCTATCATAGCTTATGATGGTCAAGAGGCTATTGAACTTTTTAAAAAGTATAAGGATCAGCTTACACTAGTATTTTTAGATCTAAATATGCCTAAGGTAAATGGTGAAGAAGTTGCAAAGACTATACAAAGGATAAATTCAGAAGTGAAGGTTATTATAATGGGTGGACTAATAGAAGAGGAAAAGCTTAAACATCTGCCCGGTGTAGTAGATATACTTAAAAAGCCTTTTACCTTAAATGAGCTTAGTACTATATTATCTCAGTGGACATAAAACAAAGATTGGTTTATCCTCTTGGATGAAAGTTTTTATGTACTTGTCTTAAGTAGCTAAGATCTAAATGGGTATATATTTGGGTTGTAGAAAGGGAGGCATGTCCAAGAAGCATTTGTACTACCCTTAAATCCGCTCCGCCCTCTAGTAAGTGTGTAGCAAAGCAGTGTCTTAAAACATGTGGAGTTACATTTTCTCTAATACCTGCTTTTATAGTATAGTTTTTAAGAATCTGCCAAAATCTTTGTCTAGTAAGTGCTCTACCTTTGGGACCTACAAATACATATAAGCTTTGTTTTTTCTTAAGTAATATAGGTCTTGCCTCTTTTATATACTTTTTTAACCAAAATATAGCTAATTCCCCTATAGGGATTATCCGTTCTTTATTCCCTTTTCCTATAATCCTTAAAAATCCTGTATTAAACTCCAATTGAGGCATCTTTAATGAGACTGCCTCTGATGCCCTTAGTCCACAGGCATAGACTATTTCTAATAGGGCTTTATCTCTTAATCCCCTTGGATTATTTATGTCAGGTTGTTCTAATAATTTTTCTACCTCTTCTACACTAAGTACTATTGGGAGTTTTCTTCCTAATTTTGGAGATGTGATATGGGCAATAGGATCTTTTGTTAACTTATAATGCTTAACTATAAATTTAAAAAAACCTCTCAGTGAGGAGATACGTCTTGCTATAGAGCTTGCTATTATTCCTCTTTCTCTTAGCTTTTTTAACCATAAAAGTATATGGTAAGAGTCTACATCGTTTGGTTCTTTTATCCCTTGATCTACTATAAAATCTATAAAATCTAATATGTCATTGCTATATGCCTCTATTGTGGCATGACTTAGTCCCTTATCTACACTTAATCTTGCGAGATAATCGTCTAATATAAGATTCCATTCTTCCAATGTTTTTTCTTTTTTATTATCCACGATTAAAGTTCAGATAGGGCATAGTCTACAATTTCAAGTATAGAAGGTTCTGTTTCCGTCATTGACAAAACTTTTAACTTACTTATCAGTCCCTTTTTTTCTATATCAGTTTTATCTTTAGAATGTTTTAAAAGTTCTCTTATAGCATCCGTTACAATTTTGGGATCTTTTACGTCTAAAAGCAAGATCAAAGTTCCCCAATCATCAGGCATTCCATAACGGGAGATATAATTTTTAACTGTTTTTTTAAAGCTTTTAGTTCCATACTTATCGTGGATTGCCTGAAGGTCTTTGGTATGTTCTGGGCTTCCCTTAGGTCCCATGAATAATTTCTCTGCCTCTTCAAGATACTTTTTCTTTAATCGTGGGTCACGCTCAAGAGCCCTTTCAAGAGCACTTTTTACTTCCCGTCTTTTCGGTTTTTCTCTTAGCTTATCTATCTCCCTCCAGCTAAGATTTCTTGCCATATCTTGCCTCTCCTATTGTTTTATTTTATATTTCATTCCAACCAACACTGTAAAATTTTACACTAGGAAGCTCTACTGCAGTGAGTCTTCCACCATATACAGCCCCTGTGTCTATACCAATCTTATTGGGTCGTAGAAATGGCGTAGCCATAGGGGTGTGTCCAAAAACAATTGTTTTTCCCCAGTCATAGTCTGATTCATAAAAGGCTTCTCTTATCCAAATAAGGTCATCTTTGCTCTGTTGTTCTACAGGGATATAGGGACGAAGTCCTGCATGGACAAATATATATTCCTCTGTCTCAAAAAGTAACTCTAATGACCTAATAAAATCTATATGGGACTTTGGAATATTTTGGATCCCGCCATAACTATTTATAGTATGACTTCCTCCTAAGGTCAAATAGAGTATTTTGTTAAGGCCTTTAAGATAATCAAGGAACATATCCTCGTGATTTCCCATTAAGCATATTACGTGGTCTTTGTATTTAGATTTTAACTCTATTATAGTCTCTATGACCATTTTGACTTCATCTCCACGGTCAATATAATCTCCTAAAAATATAAGCTTATCTTTTGTCCAATTTATTGGTAGTTTTCTTAGTAGCTGTTTAAGAAGACAATAACAGCCATGAATATCTCCTATTGCAAAGAGACGAGTCATATTTACTCCAACAAGATATCATAGTTGTAAGATTAAGGAGATTATCAGATCCTTTTTAAGAAATTCTTTCTATATATTTCTAATATTGATACACATAAAGCCAAAAGCAAAGGGCCTAATACTAGGCCTAACATACCAAAGACATTCAACCCTCCAAGGATACTAAAAAATAAAAATAATGTATGTATTTGTGTCTTTCCACTTATAAGATATGGTCTTAAAAAATAATCTATCTGAGATATAACAGCTAAAGAAAAGGCTAATAATATAGCACCTTTTAGATATAATCCTGTAGAGAATAGATATAATGTGGCAGGTACCCATACAATAGCAGTACCAACCATTGGTATAAATGTAGCTATTCCCATTATCATCCCCCACAAAAATGGGGCAGAGAAATTAAGAGACCATAGAATAAATATCCCCAATCCTCCTTGTATTACAGCAGTTAATATATTTCCATAAAGTGTAGCAGAGAGCACATCATGAGTAATATCCATAAAGTTATCAGCTAGTTTAGGAGGCAAGGGCAAGAGTTGTTTAAATGTAGCTAGCATCTTTTCACCATCTCTAAAGAAGTAATATAAAGTAACCAACATAAGAGCTGCTTTGAATACCACTGTTGCTACATTTTTAAAAACTACGGTCCCTTGTTTTAAAAAGAATTCTCCCATCCTTTTTGATATAGTATTTAATATTTGTTCTATAGTTGCCTGATGGGCTTTAACAAGAGATGTTACCCAAGCTATTAATTTATGAACAAGATTTGTATTGGCAGATTTAGCTGTAAAGTTTAATCCACCATTTTGGATAAGTGTTTGTATCTGATGATATACTTTTATAAGTTCTGAAGTGACACTCCCTAAAAGGGCAAATACTGGGATTATGATAAATAAGACAATTAATATACACATTAACAAAGAACATAATGCATCAAGTCCTTTTAAAAGCTTAAGAAGTCTTTTGTAAACAGGGTAGAAAAATAAAGCCAAAATAATAGCCCAACATATTGGTTCAAAAAATGGTAAGAAAAGGACTAATCCTAATATCAGAATAAGCCCTGCAAGTGCAGTAGAGAGTAAAAGTACTACCCAGTCACTATAACCCATCTCATTGGGAAACATTAAAGACCTCTAATCTTTTAGTATAGGATACAAATTATCTTTAATCTTTTTATCTATTACGTGTTCTATTTCTAAAGAATTTAAAAAATCTATTAGTTCTTTTTTAGAGATATTAAAAGTTACTCTTTTACCTAATATAAGTTCATTTGTTTCATGTTCTAGAAAACTAATAAGTTCTTTTTGAACAATCTTTTTTGCTTTAGTTATGTCTAAATTAAATTTTTTTGTAAAATTTAAAAGACGTTTCCAGTTTACCCAAGCACGTTCAATACCTCTATAGATCCTTTTATTTTTATTAGAAGGAGTAAGGTCTCTTTTTATTATCCTTAAATATTGTTTTATTACGGCCTTTTTTAAAAGTAAAAGTTCCCGTTCTGAAAGTTTAAGTTTTGGCCCTTCTTTGTCTTCACATAAATAGTAAATTGAGTTGTAATATGCAACTTCTGGTAATTCTCCAGAATGTTCTATTAAAAAGGCTTCTTCTGTTACTTGTTGGTTAATATTATTCACTTCTTTTGTTTCTACTTCTATCATAAAATAATTACTTTTTTCCTATTAGAAGTTTATATTTTATTAAAGGTATCTTATTTCTCCAGCATTTACCACTAGAGATTGGCCATTTTTCAATAAAAGTATCAATCTTCCAAAATCATCTATATCTTTTGCTATCGCTTCAAACTCTGGATGTTTTTCAGCATCATAACCAAAGACTATATTTTTACCAATAGTATTGGAAAGTTTTTTAAATGAAATAATTAGGGGATTAAATGATATCTCTTCATTTAGGGACAATGACTCCCAAAAATGGGCAAGTCCAAAGTTCCAAATTATTCTTGAAATAATATGAGCACAAATCCTGGCCTTAGGTAATCTTCTTTGTGATTCAAGTTTTAAAGAAGTTGCAATCTTAGATAGTTCACTAGGGAAATTGTTTATATTGATATTAACGCCTATACCAAAGATTATATAGTTAGATCCTGTATTAGGAGTAGTAAAGCTTTGAGATAATACCCCTGCTACTTTTTTATTTTCTATTAATATATCATTTACCCATCTTATTTTTGCATTAAATCCCCAAAAACAAAGGGTTTCACAAATAGCCACTCCTAGCGCAATATTGTATAATCCCCAATGTTCTGGTAATAAAATAGGCGAGATTGCTATACACATGTATATACCACCATCAGGAGCCCACCATGTTCTAGAACCTCGGCCCTTAGCTTCAGAAAGACTTGAGGCAAGCCATATCTTGCCAGAGGGTAAGTCTTGACTTTTAGCATCTAGTTCTAATATTTCTTTTTGAGCTAATGGCATAAGTCTATTACAGTTATTTAGTAGGCTTATGTGTGTACCAATATCAGAACCTCTTCTAATTATTTCATTAAAGTGTTTGGATAACCTAATGTCTATATATTTCTTATCTCTTAATAAGAAATATTCTATAAGTTTTTTTAAATGATTTTTACTAGATAATTCTTTCATCAGTTTAAATATTATAAGTAATTAACTATTAAGTTTAAGTTTAGTAGTTTTTATAAAATATAATTATTAAAACAATTTTTTATTACTTGACAAATATTGTAATTTTTTCATATGCTAAAATATTATAATCATATGACTTATAATTTTAAATAGTTTATATGGAGTCTAATTATGATAAGGCCACCAGCGGTTGCAAATCAATTTTATGATGAAGATCCCGAAAGACTTAGTCGTCAACTTGATTATTTATTGACAACTAGAGCTCCTGTACAAGATGCAATTGCTGTAGTGAGTCCTCATGCAGGATATATATATTCTGGACATGTAGCAGGTGCTGTTTTTGCTAGAGTAAGGGTCCCTGATACAGTGGTAATTATTGGGCCAAGCCATACTGGTATTGGTTCTCCAGGAGCTGTAATGTTAAAGGGGGCATGGAGTACTCCATTAGGACTTGTTCCTATTAGGGAAGACTTAGCAAAGAGGATAGTAGATATTTGTCCGTTTTTAGAAGAAGATGTGCAGGCTCATCTTTATGAACATTCATTAGAGGTTCAGGTACCTTTTTTACAAAAGAGGAATCCAAATGTTTCAATTATTCCTATATGTTTAGCTGGATTTAATTATGCTGAATGTGAACAAATAGGGCTTTCGATCTCAAGGGCTATAAAGGATTTTCCTGAAAAGGTATTGATTGTAGCTAGTACAGATATGACCCATTATGAGCCTGTAGATCAAGCAGAGGCAAAAGATCGCCTTGCAATTGAGCGTATTTTGTCCTTAGATCCAAAAGGACTTTTAAACACAGTGAGAGTAAACAATATTACAATGTGTGGAGTAATACCTACTACCGTTACATTAGTTGCTGCCTTAGACCTTGGAGCAACAAAGGCAGAACTAGTGAAATATGCTACAAGTGGGGATATAAATGGTAATTATAGTCAGGTAGTCGGGTATGCTGGATTAGTTATTTATTGATTATAATGTCTTTTTATTAATTTTACACAAACCTCTTGACATCTAGCGCGACCATATTTATTATTTTGAACGCAAAAAGTAGTAAGAGCGGGAATAACTCAGTGGTAGAGTGCAACCTTGCCAAGGTTGAAGTCGCGGGTTCGAATCCCGTTTCCCGCTCCAATGTATGGATATAAAACGGAGGATTACCTCCGTTTTTTTATTTTTACTACCTCCATTGAGGTCTATTATGTCTAATTCCTTAAATATTTCATTCCCATTTAGAATTGGTTTTGGCTACGATGTCCATAGACTTATAGATGGTAGGAAGTTAATACTTTGTGGGGTTGACATCCCTTATAGAAAGGGGCTTCTGGGACATTCTGATGCAGATGTCATGCTTCATGCACTAATAGATGCCTTACTTGGTGCTGCTGGATTAGGTGATATAGGACGGATGTTTCCTGATACTGATATGCGCTACAAGGATATTTCAAGCCTTAAGCTTTTATCAGAGGTAGTAAAAAGGCTTAAAGAACACAAATGGCAAATTATAAATATTGACCTCACATTAGTTGCCCAAGCCCCTAAGATTTCTCCTTATATCGCCCAAATGAAAAAAAATATATCTGATACATGTAATCTAGATCTCTGTCAAATAAATATAAAGGCAACTACAACAGAAGGGCTTGGTTTTGTAGGAGAGGGTAAGGCTATGGCAGCTCATGCTGTATGTCTTATAGGAAAGAATATAACTGATGAATAACCATGCTATTAAAGAGAGATTTTTAAGGGATCGTCAAATCATATTTTTTTTATTATCTACTTTTTTAGGAGCAGCAGCTACAGGTATATTTTTTGGAAGCCTTAACAATTTTCTATCAGATATATATAACATTTCTGCTTCAAGTCGTGGTTTTATAGAAACTATTAGGGAACTTCCTGGTGCCCTTTTGATTCTCCTTTTAGCACCCCTTTCAAATATTGGTGAAAGGAACATCTTAATTGCAGCTACATGTCTTATTTCACTTGGCATATTGGGAGCAGCAACTCTAGCTCCTGGAGTAATCTCTGTTACATTTTGGTTATTTGTATGGTCTGTTGGTGCTCATGTTGTTATGACTCTCAGAGAGAGTTTTTCTGTAGCATTAAGTACTCCAGTTACTAGAGGTAAGATATTTGGAATAGTAAGAAGTTTAAGAAGCTTTGGTTCTATTGTTGGAGCAATGATTATATGGATAGGTATGGATCATTTTGGGCTAGGATATGATGAATTATATTATTTAGCAGCTATTATAACTTTATTATCTGCTGTTACGGTCTTATTTTTAAGGGATCAAGCCCATACAGCTATTCATAGAAAGAAGTTTGTGTTTAAAAAGAAGTATAGTTTATTTTATGTGTTAGCGATATTATTTGGGGTCAGAAAACAGATATTTTTGGTCTTTGGTCCGTGGGTTCTCATTAGAATATATCATCAAAGTGCACCTCAGATGGCAAAACTTCTTATAATGTCTTCTGCAGTTGGTATTGCTCTTAAGCCTTTATTAGGTCGTATGATAGACAAGTTAGGTGAAAAGGTAGTATTATCTTTTGATGCAATTTGTTTAATGATAATATGTGGATTTTATGGGCTTGCAGATAGGATTCTTCCAGCCTATTTGGTAATACCTAGTTTATACATGTGTTACATATTAGACGATAGTCTCTTCTTTTTAAGATCTGCACATGTGACCTACTTATCCAAAATAGTAGAAGGGGCAGAGGAATTAACAGCTTGTATTTCTACAAGCTTTTCTCTTGAACATATAGTTTCTATGGCAGCCCCAGCTATTGCAGGTATTGTATGGGTTAAATACGGTTACCCATGGGTGTTTTTTATATGTGCACTAGTTGCCTCTCTTATGTTTATTACAGCACGGTTAATACCGTCTAAAAGACAACTTGAGCAATTAAGAAGTGGTTTATAATTTACATTATTTTGTGGGACACTTACCTTTAAGTGCACAAAAGCTACAAGTTCCAGAAAATATCTTCTTTTTTGCCCAATTTAGAGCAAACTTAAAAAGTTCAAGCTCATCATTTGAGATTTTTTTAATAACTTCTTCTGGTTCCATATAGCGATCAAGGTTGGGGCCTTCTAAAAAGAATTTTTTAAATTCATCCAGATTATAACAAGCAAGATAAAATAGTTCTATTTGATCTGCATGTAGATATGATATCCCTGATTGTTGTCTTGCCTGAAGTAGTTCCCCAAATAGATCATTCATTTTGTTATATATCTCAAGACCCTCATGTTCTTTCCATTCTTTGACAGTCCAAGTTTTATTTTCTTTAAGTCCAAGGCAATCAGGGTCTTTAATTAGCATATAAAATTCTTCGATTTTATCTGTATCTTTATTCCTTACTGCCATCCTTGCTAGGGGATATGTCCTACAGGCACCAGGTCTATCTTCATAAACCCTACAGCCACGCTCTTCATCTAAAAAAGGACACTTTTGGTAAGCCCCTTCCATCTTTAATTGAACAACAGGCAGTCCTGATTCAGGACCAACATGGGTGGTAGTATATGTCTTTAAGAATTCATCTGAACTCATATTTAGTCTATTCTTAAGCCTAAATATATCATAAGGTGTAAGAACAAGGGTTAGGTCATAGCAACAGCCAGTAAAGCATTCAAGACCAGGATGACATGCAAATTGAAATGTATCATTATCTGTTAAACGTGTCTTATCAAAGGGGATATCAGGATGATTTCCCATATCAAAGCTCCTTGATTTTATTTTTTTGATTTTTTATTAAGTCAATAAACTTGACCCTTAATCGTCACATATTTATACTTCGCTTTGATTTTATATCCAAGTATAAAATAAATAAAAGTTATTTAGATAAGAGGTAAGAGCAATGTCACAAAAAAAAGGGGTTGGGGTTCCATTATTTTTTATTACCTTTTTTGTTTTTGGAATTTTAACTGCAATAGGGGCTGGTGTAGTCTACTTGCATCAAGAATTTTTAAAGACCTGGATTGCTCCAGCCTTAATAGGTGCACCGCCTGTACTTGGAATTATTTTCTTTATTATCACAAATTCTCTTTTTAACGCTAGACTAAAGGCTCTTAAGGGTCCTAAAGAGTCTCAAGTAGTTGCAAAAGAAACACCTAAACCAGAGGTCCAAAAGGAAGAAAAGGGCAAAGAAGAAAAAAAGGAGGAAAAAACTACTCAAATTGTTAAAGAGGTAGTTTCAAAAGGTCCTGATCCAGAAACTGTAGTAGTACAATTTTTAGGGCTGTTACAGAAAGAAGGAAGATTAATAGATTTTTTACAGGAAGACCTTGACCTATACGATGATGCACAAATAGGGGCTTCTGTAAGAGAGGTACACAGAGGCTGTAAACAAGTAATTGATCAAGTATTAAAACTTGCCCCTGTTTTAGATGCAGAAGAAGGGGCACAGGTAGAGATTGATGAGGTTGATCCCGTACGCATTAAGCTTGTGGGTAATGTTAAAGGTAAACCACCATTTAGGGGTGTACTAAGGCACTGTGGTTGGCGTTGTACACAGATAAAATTACCTAAATGGCAGGCAGATGAGAAATTAGATGTATTAGCACCTGCAGAGGTAGAGATACAGTGAGTAAGAAATTTATTGTTGGTATAGACCTTGGCACAACAAATTGTGTACTTTCATACATAGATATTGATGAAATAAAAAAAGAGCAATCTCCTCCCATAAAGGTGATGGAGGTATTACAGCTTGTTGCCCCTAAACAGATAGATTCTTTAAAACTCCTTCCATCTTTTATATATCTTCCAACGCAGGCAGAAAAAGATTCAAATGCACTTACAACACCTTGGGATCCATTTGCAGATAGAGTAATAGGTAAGTATGCAAGGGAAAGAGGTGCAGAGGTACCTTCACGGCTTATTTCTTCTGCCAAAAGTTGGTTATGTCATCCTGCAATAGATAGAAATGCTCCTATACTGCCTATAGATGCCCCTTCAGATTGTACTAAACTTTCTCCTATTGCAGCTCAGGCAAGTTTACTGAGGCACTTAAAGGCATCTTGGAATCAAACAATTGGTAAGCAATATGGTGCACCTTTAGAGGAGCAGGAGATATATCTTACTATCCCTGCTTCATTTGATGCGGTTGCTAGAGAACTTACAGTGCAGGCTTCTAGGGCGGCAGGATTAGAAAACATAACCCTTTTAGAAGAACCTCAAGCGGCCTTTTATGCATGGCTTTTTAGACAAGGAGAAGGATGGAGGGATAAAGTCAAAGCGGGAGACTTAATTCTAGTATGTGATATTGGAGGGGGTACCACAGACTTTAGCCTGATTAAGGTTGATGAAAAGCAAGGTGAGCTTTCATTGGAGCGTATTTTAGTTGGCGATCATCTGCTTTTAGGTGGAGATAATATGGATCTTGCCTTAGCTCATGAGATTGCAAAGGGCATTGCTAAGAAGCTAGATCGCCTACAAATGCAATCTTTATGGCACAATGCTAGGATTGCTAAAGAAAGGCTTCTTGATTCAGATGATATAGATGAAGTCCCTGTTGTTATAACAGGCAGAGGGTCTGGTCTAATTGGAGGTACGATTAGAACATCTCTAAAGAGAGAGCAGCTTGAGTCCGTTATTCTTAATGGTTTTTTCCCTATTTGTCCACCAGATGAGATGCCTATATCTAGCACTACAGTTGGGCTAAAAGAGTTAGGTCTTCCCTATGCACAGGATTCTGCCATAAGTAGGCATTTAGCTGCCTTTTTGACAAAGGCTAAAAAGGACAGCCCTTATACCCCAAGCTTTGTACTTTTTAATGGGGGAGTAATGAAGGCAAGGCTTTTAAGGAGACGGATTGTTGAGATACTTTCTTATTGGTCTTCAACTGGAGAGATAAAAAGCCTTGCAGCTCCTGAGCTTGATCTTGCTGTAGCACAAGGTGCCTGTTTTTATGGGGTATCAAGAAAAATAGGTGGTATTAGGATAAGAGGGGGTCTAGGACGTTCTTATTATATTGGCCTTGAGGGGACAAGACCTGCTATTCCAGGTATTGCACCAGATATAAAGGCCCTTTGTATTGTGAATCAGACAATGGAAGAAGGCCAAAGTGTAGAGCTTCCTGAGCGGGTGTTTGGGCTTGTTGTAGGAAGGCAGGTAGAGTTTAAATTTATGGGATCAAGCATTAGAAGAGAGGATAAACCTGGAGACATTATAGAGGACTGGGAGCAAGACATCAAAGAGATTTCAACTGTGAGTGCTTCTATAGATGCTCCAGGGCTTCCAGCAGGCACTATCATTCCTGTTGTAATTAGGGCTAAGGTTACTGAGGTTGGCACACTTGCCCTTTCCCTTGTTTCTACTAAGGGTGATATAAAGTTTGATTTAGAGTTTAATGTTCGAGGCTAATTGCTAAATATGTCTATTATAAATTTTGATGTAAAGCAGCGTCTTATACATCAGGCCAATCTCTATATAAAGAATCCCCATTTAGTGTTAGAAAATAGAGAGAGGGCCATTTCTATTTTATTAAAGGCACTTCGTATAGGAGATATTGATTTACGTAGGCAGATACTATTACTACTTGGCTCTTTTGCAAAAGAGAAGGTAGTATGGCCTCTTTTTCAGATCATGTGTGATGAAAATGAACCAGATGAACTAAGAGATCAGGCAGCTATTCATCTTGGGGTGTTAGGAGCATTTTTTTCTGATCCTCAATCTCTTAATAGAAGGCTTATATCAATATTAGAAGATGAGCAAGAGGACAAAGATCTAAGGGTAAGGGCTATTTTGGCACTTGGTTGGGAGGGTAACATACATGCAGTACTTCCTTTAATAAATTGTTTATATGATCCAGATGAAGAGATACAAGAAGTTGCAGTAAATGCCCTTTGTAACTTAAGGGACAGTAGAGTAGTTAGATTTTTGGGAGGTAGGTTAAAAAATGCCTCAATTGATCAAAAAAGAACAATACTTTTTAATCTAGTCAGGTTTACAGATAAACAGCAAGAGGTGAAGTCTATCTTTTTAGAGGAGCTTGAGGCAGGAAGTGCTGATCTTAGACTTGATGTATTGATACTACTTAATCAATTAGGGGCTGGAGAGGAAGATATAGAGATATATAAACGTTATTTGAATGATAAAGACCCTAGAGTAAGAGCGCTTGTTATAGAAAGACTTGGGGAGCTTAAAGCCCTTACAATAGATGAGGTAATAAGTTTTTTAGATGATCCCTCTATGAATGTAAAAGGTGTTGCACTTAAGATTTTAGAATCTTTAAAGGATAAACATAAAAAATAATGTTGCATGGTTGAGCTAACTAACAGATCCAAATTAGATAGTCATAAGCTTGATTCTCAAAAGATTATTTCTGAAGCTAAGAGGTCTCCTAGTGGGTTATATATCTTTATTGGTCCTCATCCAATTTTATTATCCATTATAGATGAGTTAATAGATGTAATATTGCCCAATGAGTTAAAAGATACAAATTTAGAGATACTAAAGGATGAGCAAGCTATATTTTCAACTATAGTTGGTGCATTTAACTCTCAAAGTTTTTTCCCTGGTAAAAAGATACTTTGGGTAAGACTGGCTTCAATTGACAAAGAACTTTTAAACTGGATCAGTAGGACCAAATTTGATCCCCAAAGAAAGATATTAATTTTAGAGCTAGAGTCTTTAAAACTAGATAGGCAAGATAAAGCCATTTTTAAGGATATATGTACTAAGGCGCGGTTGTTAGATCTTTCGGGTTCTAGTAAATCAGATGTACGACAGATAATTTATAGTTGGCTTAAGGATGCAGGGAAAAAGATAGAGTTTAATGCCCTGGATCTTTTTTGTGAGCAAGTTGGAGAACAAGATCTTGTTGCAATAAAAAATGAGGTAGAAAAGCTTATTTCTTTAATAGGTGAAAAGAAGGTTATTACATTAGAGGACATTGAGACGGTTGTTGTACGACATAGACAGGAGGCACTTTTTGAGCTTACCCAAGCTATTGGTGAGAAGGATTTTAAAAGATGTCTTATAAGTTTTTATTGGTTGATAGATCAAGGGATTCATCCTCTAGCTATAATCACATCTTTATCTTTGTATATAAAAAGACTAGCCCTTATAAGAGAGGTTATTGAGGCAAATAGATTGCATCAACATAGTACAACAATGCGTTATCTTGACTTTAATAAATTTAAAAAACAAATATGGCCCTTAATTACAGAGTATTATAATGAAGAGTTACCTGATATACTTAAGAATTTTAAGCCTTATGCTCAGTATAAATTATTTATGGCAGCTCTTAATTTTTCTCTTAAAAGATTACTAAATGTGCTTGTAGAATTGAGTAGGCTTGATATAGAGCTTAAAAGTTCAGATCCCAATATAATGATTAGATTTGAGAGCCTTTTTGCTTTTATAACTAAGGAAGATATAGAGATATTGGAGGACAACTAGCTTATGAATAACGAAAGGCTAGAGGCTATTGCACGTTTTTTATTTGAAGCTCAAATGATGAAAAGAACACCAAGGACTGGATTTGCATTTTTAGGGAAGGGTAAAGAAAGCATAGCAGAGCATACATGTGGAGTAATGATAATTGCAATGGTTTTGGCTAGCCTTGTTAAGGATGTAGATGTAAACAGGCTCTTAAAGATCTGTCTTATTCACGATATGGCAGAAATAAGAACTGGTGATGCAAATGCTGTTTATAAATTATATGTAAAAATGGATGAAGAAAAGGCATTTTCAGATATGTTATCTGAGCTAGATAAGGATTTTTGTAATGAAATAACCCAATTATATCGTGAATATGTTGAGGCAGAGACCCTTGAGGCAAAACTTGCTCATGATGCAGACCAGCTTGATATGGTTTTATCTTTAAAGGTCTGTAATGATACAGGATGTCCTGATGCCTCTATATGGCTTCCGTATGTAAAAAGGCGTCTAAAAACTAAAGTCGCAAAAGAGCTTGCTGATGTAATAGAAAAAGAGCATTGGGCATCTTGGTGGATGAAGCTATTTGGGCTTAGTTGTTCTAACAACGAGGATAACAAGAAAGATTGAGTAAATATGAACAAAAAGGACCTATTTAAGCAGGGTAGTGAAGAAGATATTGAGGTTTCATGTGCAAGATGTGGTACATGTCTTCAGATATGTCCTGTTTACAAAGAAGTACTTGTTGAGACCTTTTCTCCAAGAGGACGTTATGAGTTAATTGAGCATATCTTAAAAAAAGGAGGCAATCCTTCTAAACGTCTTAAAGAATCCTTACAGATGTGTCTTCAGTGTGGAGCATGTTCTTATATATGTCCATCTGGTATAAAGGTGGACCTTTTAGTAAGACGTGGACGTCAATTAATAGGTACAAATCCTACTCAAGGTACCTTATTTAATATGCTTGTTCATAGAAAGGTACCAGATATTCTTTCTAAGATTAGTGTTAAATTCCCTGATGCAGCAGGTATTGCTATTAAGCTTTCATCCTTTTTAGGATCAAAAGACTTAGATTCAGATATTGTAGACAGATGGGCAAGGGCATTTCCAAAGGCAGCCAAGCTTTCTGCACTAAAAGAAGCACAGATGTCTTCAGATAATAATACAGGTGGTTCTAAAAGGCCTAGAGTAGCCCTTTTTATAGGTTGTGTACAAAACTATTTATATCCAGAAATAATTAGAGCAATTAGGCAGGTACTTGAGGCTCATGTAAATCTTATTATTCCTCAAGATCAATATTGTTGCGGATTAGCTGCTTATTCAAGTGGCTTTGTTGATGCATCTCAAAGACTGCTTGAGGCAAATCTTAAGAGTTTCTATGAAATAGAGCCTGATTACATAGTAACAGGTTGTGCTTCATGTGCGTATTTTCTTTCTAATTTTTGGCATGAGCTTATACCTTATGAACCCTTAAAAGAGCATGCAATAGAGCTTTCTAAAAGAGTATATGAATTTTCATCCTTTATAGAGATGATAGGGCTTAAAACTAGGTCTTCTAACGTCTTAAATAAAAAGGTTGTTTATCATGCCCCATGTCATCAACGTTTTCATCTAGGTGGAACGGAGCTACCCAAAGCCTTTATAGAATCTATAAAGGGGATAGAGCTTATAGATATTATTGATGATTGTTGTGGTCAAGGTGGAGTCTTTGGCTTTAAATATCCAGATATTTCACTCAATATATTTTCTAAGGCATTAAAAAGACTAAAGTCTAGCAAAGCAGATATGGTTATTACCAATTGTTCTGGTTGTCTTCTTCAGTGGCAATTAGGAAGCAGGGTATTTTTACCCTATAAGCCATTAACAGTATTACATCCAGCACAGCTTATGCTCTTTGGGTGAGATTGATGTTAAAGATTAGATTAATTTTTTTTATAAGGTGCTTGCAATACAATGATATTTTGGAGTAAAAGATATATTGCTTTAAAAGTTAAGAAAGGATCATAGGCGTTATGGATATAAAATGTGAGCTAGTACCAGAAGGTTTAAGAAAGTCTGTTCCTCAGCCAGATGAACTGGGTTTTGGTATACACTTTACAGATCATATGTTTGTGATGGATTATAAGGAAGGTGAGGGATGGATAAATCCACGTATAATGCCTTATAGTCCTTTTACGCTTGATCCTGCTGCAGTGTGTCTTCATTATGGACAGGCTATATTTGAGGGCCTTAAGGCTTATAAAGGGGTTGATGGAAAAATAAGATTTTTTAGGCCTATGGAAAACATGAAAAGGCTCAATAAGTCTGCGTGGCGCATGTGTATGCCTCAGGTGGATGAAAGAGAGCTTTTAGATGCAATAAAAGAGTTAGTTAGTATAGAAAGACGTTGGGTCCCTGATGCCAAAGGTACCTCCTTATATATTCGTCCATTTATGATTGCAACAGAGCCATATTTAGGGGTAAGACCTGCTAAGGAATATATATTATCTGTTATCCTTACTCCAGTTGGTGCATACTATAAAGAAGGGTTTAATCCAGTTAGGATATTTGTCACAGATAAATACGTACGTGCTGCAGTTGGGGGGGTAGGAGAGGCAAAGGCAGCAGGCAACTATGCTGCAAGTCTTATGGCTTCGGAGGAGGCTAAAGAAAAGGGCTTTACTCAAGTATTATGGCTTGATGCTAAAGAAAGAAGATATGTGGAAGAAGTTGGTACAATGAACATATTTTTTGTATTAGACGGTGAGGTAGTAACTCCTGAACTTACAGGCAGTATATTATCTGGTATTACGAGAGATTCTGTTCTTAGGCTCACAAAGGATTGGGGATACAAAGTAAGTGAAAGACGCATTAGTATAGATGAAGTAATAGATGCAGCTAAGAGCGGCAAACTAAATGAATGTTTTGGTACAGGTACTGCAGCAGTCATATCTCCTGTAGGATTTTTGTACTATAAAGATAAAGGTTATGAGATAAATAGTGGAAAGACTGGACCTCTTGCACAAAGGCTATTTGACGAGCTAACAGGGATTCAATATGGAGAAAAGCCCGATCCTTATGGTTGGGTAGAGTTTTTAAATTCCTAAAAAGAATAATTTTTTATTTATTAATTTAGTAAAAACTCAAGTAATGCTCTGTGTAGGTGCATCTTATTTTCTGCTTGATCCCATACTACAGACTGGGGTCCTTCAAGTACCTCCTCGGAGATCTCTTCTCCTCTATGGGCAGGAAGACAATGTAGAACTATTGCATCCTTTTTGGCATATGAAAGAAGCCTATTGTTTACCTGATAATCTTTAAATATCTCTTTTCTTGTATTTGCTTCATCTTCTTGTCCCATACTAGCCCATACGTCTGTATTTATGACATCTGCATCTTTTACTGCTTCAATAGGATCATTACCAACTACTATTGTAGCCTTAGAGTCTTTTAAGCTCTGTTGTATAATATTTTGTTCTGGTTCATAACCCTTAGGACATGCAAGGTATAGACTAAGATCAAGTCTTGCACAAGTCTCTATCCAAGAATGAGCTACATTATTGCCATCTCCAACCCAAGCTATCTTAAGAGATTTAAGATCCTCTATAGAATTTGTCTTTTTTTCAATAACAGTCATTATATCAGAGAGTGCTTGGCATGGATGATGTTGGTCTGTAAGCCCATTTATTACAGGTATAGTTGACCAACGAGCAAGCTCTTCTACTATATTTTGTCCAAAGGTTCTTACAACAAGACAATCCAAATATCTTGAAAGCACTCTTGCAGTATCCTTAAGTGGCTCGCCTCGTTTTAATTGCAAGTTATTAGTTGATAAAAAAGAACAATTTCCACCTAAGTGATACATCGCAGATTCAAAGGATATACGAGTCCTTGTAGAAGGCTTTTCAAACAAAAGCCCCAAGATCTTTCCCTTTGCTATATTGTTTTCTTTCCCAGCCTTGAGCTCTTTTTTTAACTCGATAGCTCTAGTTAAAAGGGCTTTTATCTCTTCAACACTAAAGTCAAGCACCCTTAGAAAATCTCTTGCTTTTTTATTTTTCATTAGTTCCTCCTTCTCCCCCTATAGCCCTAATTCACTTATGGATCATGTGTTATCTCTGTTCCAATCCCAGAGTCAGTAAACAGCTCCAGCAATATTGCATGAGATCTTCTCCCATCTATTATGTGGGTTTTTTCAACCCCATTTTTTAAGGCTTTCATACAAGCCTTTAATTTAGGAATCATTCCACCTTTTGCAACCTTTTGTTCTATAAGCTCTTGTGCTTGAGAACAATAAAGAGAGGAGATAAGCTCTCCATTATTGTCTAGAACACCTTCAACATCAGTTAGAAGAATTAGTCTTGAAGCAGAAAGTCTTCCTGCAATTGCTCCAGCAACTAAATCCGCATTTATATTATATGCCTGTCCTTGTGGTCCAACGCCTACTGGTGCTATCACTGGTATGAAATCAGCATCTTTAAGTGCATTGAGCACCGAAGGATTTACCTCTTTTACTTTACCTACTCTGCCTATGTCTATAATCTCTGGTGGTCTTTCTGACCCTTTGTACTTATATATTTTCATAGGCTTAGCCTTTATAAGGTCGCCGTCTCTTCCAGAAAGACCAACTGCCTTCCCACCATGAGAGTTAATAAGTCCTACAATATCTTTATTAACTGTTCCAACAAGTACCATTTCAACAACACTCATGGTTTCATCATCTGTTATACGTTGACCTTCTATAAAATTAGGGGTAATCCCCATTCGTTCCATAGTTTTACTTATTTGGGGACCTCCCCCATGTACTATAACAGGGTGAATCCCTACATATTTCATTAAGATTATGTCTAAGACGAAATCTCGTTTAAGAGATTCATCTACCATTGCATGTCCGCCATATTTTATTACCACTGTTTTCCCATAAAAATGGCGGATATAAGGCAACGCCTCTATAAGTGTTTTGGCAGCAGAGATGTTTACATCCTTTTTAGACATAATTTAAACGACTCCTACAATATAAACCTGCTAAGATCATCGTCAGTTACTATATCCTTTAGCTTATCCTTTACATATTCTGCTGTAATCTTTATCTTTTGAGGAGCAATATCTGGTGCTTCAAAAGATATATCTTCCAAAAGTTTTTCCATCACCGTATGGAGCCTTCTTGCACCAATGTTTTCCGTACGTTCATTTACCTCATATGCTATTCTGGCGATCTCTTCTATTGCCTCTTCATCAAATTCAAGCTCTATATTTTCTGTAGCAAGTAGTGCTTTATATTGAGTGACAAGGGCATTTTCTGGTTCAGTAAGGATTCTTACAAAGTCCTTTTGGCTAAGGGCGCTTAGTTCAACCCTTATTGGGAAACGTCCTTGAAGTTCTGGTAGAAGATCTGAGGGTTTTGCTATATGAAATGCTCCTGATGCAATAAATAAGATATGATCCGTACGGACTATACCATATTTTGTATGTACACTAGTACCTTCAACAATAGGCAATAGATCCCTTTGAACTCCTTCTCTAGAGACATCTGGGCTAGAGCCACCAGATGATTTAGCTGCGACTTTATCTATCTCATCCAAAAATATAATGCCAGATTGTTCAACCCTAGCAATAGCCTTCTCTACCACCTTATCCATATCTATGAGTTTCCCTGCTGCCTCTTGTTGGAGAAGCTTTTTGGCTTCAGAGACCTTAACCCTTTTCCTCTTACGTTTCCCTGGGAAGATATTTGAGAGCATTTCTTGAAGGTTTGCCTGTACATCTTCCATCCCGGCAGCAGCGAATATCTCTACCATAGGTGCTGATTGTCTTTGGGTTGCCTCAATTTCTACATATCTATCATCTAGTTTTCCTTCTCTAAGCATTTGACGAAATTTTTCTCTAGTAGATCTATAACTAGACAGTTCTGTTTCTAGACTATCTTCATCTGTAGGACGTCTTGGTATTAGAAGATCAAGAAGGCGTTCTTCTGCTTGTTTTGCAGCAGTTTCTTCAACCTTTTTTCTTTCTTCATTTTTTACCATATCTACTGCAATATGGGTTAGATCTCGTATCATAGACTCAACATCTCTACCAACATAACCAACTTCTGTAAATTTGGTTGCCTCTACCTTTAAAAATGGAGAGTTTGCTAGCTTTGCAAGACGGCGTGCTATCTCGGTTTTGCCAACTCCGGTTGGCCCTATCATAATAATATTTTTAGGTGCAATCTCATCTCTTAATGCTTCTGGGATCTGCTGTCTTCTCCATCTGTTTCTTAAGGCTATTGCAACAGATTTTTTAGCTTGATCTTGGCCAATTATGTATTTATCAAGTTCTGCAACTATCTCTTTTGGTGTAAGTTCTTTTGACATAGGATCAACATCTTGTTCTTCATCTGTGTTTAGTGCTGGATAGGTATATTCTTCCATAGCTTTAGTCCTCTTCCAAAGTTTCTACTATAATATTATCGTTTGTATAGATGCATATAGATGAAGCTATTTTAAGCGCCGTTTCAGCTATAGTCTTTGCATCAAGTTCTGTATGGGCAATAAGAGCTCTTGCTGCAGCAAGGGCATAAGGACCACCAGAACCTATAGCAAGTACTCCATCATCTGGTTCCATTACATCCCCCAGTCCTGAAATTAAAAGGCAGTGATCTTTATCAACTGCAATTAACAGGGCTTCAAGACGTCTTAATATCTTATCTGTACGCCATTTTTTAGCAAGTTCTACTGCTGCTCTCACTAAGTTGCCTTTAGTAATTTTAAGTTGTTCTTCAAGTAGTTCAAACAATGTAAAAGCATCTGCAGTTGCTCCTGCAAAGCCTGTAATCACTTTGCCATTATAAAGCCTTCTTATCTTTTTTGCATGATGTTTTAATACTGTTGCACCTTGAGTTACCTGCCCATCGCCTGCAACAACTACCTGTTTATCTTTTTTGATTGCTATAACAGTTGTTCCGTAAAACTTTTCATTTTGGCTCATGCCTTACTCCTCTATAGGTTTTTTTAAACCTTTGGCACGTGGATGTGCTTTATCATAAACATTTGCTAATCTTGTAAGATCAAGGTGTGTGTATAGTTCTGTAGTTACAAGACTTTTATGTCCAAGCATTTCCTGAATTGCTCTTAAATCTGCTCCAGATTCAAGTAGATGCGTAGCCATAGTATGTCTAAGTGTATGAGGAGTTGCTGGTTTAAAGGTACCAGAAACGATCCTATATTTATAGAGTATTCTTGCTACACTTCTTCTTGTAAGTCTTGTACCTGATCTGTTTATAAAAAATGCCTGCTCTTTAAAACGTTTTTTATGTCGTATAACAATTTCTCTTTCTTTAAGATATTTTGAGAGGGCTTCTTTTGCCTTTTCACCAAAGGGAACGACCCTTTCTTTACTTCCTTTTCCTTTTACTTTGACCATCTCTGGAGAAAAACTAACATCGTCAAGGTTAAGTCCTACAAGTTCACTCACTCTAATTCCAGTACTATACAAAAGTTCAAGTATTGCTTTATCCCTTATAGATATGAAATCTTCACCTTTAGGAGCGTCTAATAGAGAAAAGGTCTCATCTATATTTAGAGAGGTAGGAAGTGTACGAGGAGTTTTGGGATTTTCAATAAACACTGAAGGATCTTTTGCGATAATCTCTTCTCTTACCAAGAACTTAAAGAAACTTCTAAGGGAGGCAAGTTTCCTTGATACTGTTGTACGCGTTTTAGTCTTTAGCTCCTCAGCAAGCCACTTTCTAATATCTTGTTCAGTAATATCTTTAAAATCTATTTTGTTTTTTAATCCTTTCCAATTTTTTAGCGATTCTAAAAATTGACATATATCTCTTTTATAGGCCTCTATTGTATTTAAAGAATAATTTCTTTCATCTCTAAGAAAAGTTATAAAAAGTTCTAATTCATTTTTCATAATCTAAAGATATCTTATTTTTTTCTTTTTAGAAGTCTTTAGAATTACCATAATAGTATTAAAATTCAATGGTATTTAACAAATTTTTTAATTGCTTTTTAATTGGATAGTAAAAGTTTATAAGGTACATACAAAAAATCAAATAGTAATTATAATTGATTATAATAAGGAGTATCATAAACAAATGGACTATGAAGAGGCTATTTCTTACATATCTAAATTTCAGTTTCATGGGTTTAAACTTGGACTTGAACGTATAACTAAAGTACTTTATGCACTAAATTCTCCTCATACAAGGTATCCCTGTATACATGTTGCTGGTACCAATGGAAAAGGCTCTACATGTTCAATGATAACTTCTATTTTAAGTGCTTATGGATTAAAGGTAGGGCTTTACACCTCACCTCATCTTACATATCTTGGTGAACGTTTTAGGATTGGTCTTACTCCAATTGATAAACATAAGCTAACAAAATTAATATCTCAAATAAGAAAACTTATAGAAGAGGGATTTGAACTTAGTTATTTTGAGTTTACTACTGCAATAGCCTTTTTATATTTTGCACAAGAAGATGTAGATGTAGCAGTGATAGAAGTAGGCCTTGGTGGAAGGCTTGATGCTACTAATGTTATAAATCCTGAGATAGGAGTAATTACAAATATTGCCTTAGATCATATGAGTTTTTTAGGAGATAGTATTGAAAAAATAGCCTATGAAAAGGCTGGTATTATAAAGTCGGGTATGAAGATAGTTAATGCCTCTAAAGCAGAAGCAAGGCATATCATAAAAAAGACCTGTAAACAAAAAGGGGCTTTGTTTTTTGATATTAAGAATTTTATAAAGAATATATTAGAAAAAAAACAAGGAGGAATTAGTTGCTTTTCATTTGATTTTTTAGGACTTGGCTATCATATAAAAGATATAGCTCCCCCTCTTTTAGGGAAACATCAAGTGGAAAATGCAGCTCTTTCAACATGTGCATCTATTTTATTCTTAGAAAATTATGGAATTAATATAGACCCAAAGCTTATAAAAAAGGGGATCTCCTCTACTAGATGGCCTTCAAGGCTTGAATTTCTAAGAAAAAGAGGGTCTGGTTTTGTAGTTTTAGATGGAGCACACAATAAAGATGGAATAAATAAATTTCTAGATTTTTTTACTTCCTTTAATCATACCTATAATAAAAAGATATTATTGATGGCTTGTTCTGATGAAGGTGGAGATAAGGCATTCTTTGAGATGTTTGAACGATTAAGAAGGCTTTTTGATGTAAAGATTATAACTCAACCACCTGGTCCAAGAAGACCTGTATCTATTAAAAGATGGGAAGAAAAGATAGACACAAAAGATATATGTCTTAAAGAAGACTATAATGATGCCTTAAAAGAAGCCCTTTCTTTTATGAAAGAAAAAGACGATCTATTGGTTGTAACTGGCTCTTTATATTTAGCTGGAGCAGTTAGAGATAAATTAATCAACATAGGATTTAAGGAGTATTTTGTTGGAAGCTAATACCTATCAAGTACTTTCTTATGTAGTATCTATTCCTTTGATATTAATTGGACTTTTTGGGATCGTTGTGCCTGTCATCCCTGGTGCAATCATAATATGGCTAGGGATGTTTGCTTTTGGAGCAATAAATGGCTTTGTACATCTTAAAATGCAGTTTTATTTAATTGAAGGCATCTTGGCAATCTCTGCTATAGTGATAGACAACCTTGCTTCTGCATGGGGAGTGAGAAAGGGTGGAGGCTCTAAGGCTGCCGCAATAGGTGCTATTTTGGGCACATTCTCAGTATTTATTTTAGGTCCTTGGGGTATCTTAATCGGTCCAGCCCTTGGAGCTGCTATCTGTGAAATAATTTGGGCTAAAAAGAATCTTCCAGATGCCTTACGTACAGGGCTCTGGAGCCTTTGGGGGCTTATAGGCGGTATTGTTATAAAGCTTCTTATTGCAGGTATAATGATTGGCTACTTTTTACATAAGATCGGATGATATTTTAATCTTTAGGTGAATCTAAGTATTCTTTATCTGCCTCTTTATCTAATAGCATAAAGCCTATTCTAACCCTAGTCTTTAATGTAATCTTATTATCAACAGCCCTCTTTTTTATCTCGTTTTTTAATAGCTGAATCTCCTCTTTTTTTAAAGGTCTTCTTAGTTCAAGACGCCAAAGTATATTTTCAACTGCTTCAGTTACACTTTTTTGTCTTATCCAACAGCCTCTAAAAAATCGAAGCATAGGTCTATAACCAAGACTACAATAATAATTAAAGATGGGAACAATGTCTAAAGACTGCTTATTATATTTTTCTTGTAATATCTTTTGATACAGCTCAGATAACAAGATATTTTGTCTAACTCCTGCCCAAAAGACTATTGCCAAAAAGCGCCTACTTATATCTAAAAGTTTATCAAGAGAGTCTTTGCCTCTTAAAACTGGAGTCATAGAAGCAAAGACAAGTTCATATTTTTGTTTAGGTACAAAGCTAAACCAATCAGCTTGGATAGTAATTATATTATTAGCTCCTAACACTTGAGCCTTTTCTCTTAGGCGTTTAAGCATCATGCCTGAGACATCTATACAATCTATCTCTTTTACAAAAGGAAACATCCTCAGTGCATATATTCCTGTACCGCATGCAACATCTATAACCCTATTTTCTTTTTTTAATGCCCCGACATTATGGAGTTCTCTTAGAATCTCATCTACTTGATGAATATATGATCCAGATGATTCTAAATTATCATAGTCTTTTGCTGCCTTATCCCATACTTTTGCCTGATGATTTGCATCTGATTTACATCGTTTTGAAAATGAGGCTAAATACTCTTCCCATATCTTTTTATCCATATTAGATTAATCCTTTTAATACAAAGTAATTGCCAACTCTTATTTACCTGACTATATAAATCAAATGTTAGTTTTGCCAACAATAAATTTATAAATTGGAAGGTGAAAAAATGGGAGTATTTTCAGATTCCCACAATTTTGATGAATTACTTGAAGAATCTGTCCGTATTCATGGTCATCTTTGTGCTGGTCAAGTTCTTGGGGTTAGACTTGCAATGTATGGCTTAGATCTTTTAGGTATCTCTGATCCAAAGGGTAAAGATAGAAAATCCTTTTTGGTGTTTGTAGAGATTGACAGATGCGCTACAGATGCTATACAAAGCGTTACGGGTTGTTCCCTTGGGAAAAGATCGTTAAAATGGATGGACTATGGCATTATGGCGGCAAGTTTTGTTTCATCTAAGACTTTTGAGGGCTTTAGAATTATTGCAAGAGAAGAGGCAAGAGAGTTATCAAAGAACTACTTTCCTCATATCAAGGATAAATATCAAAGGCAAAAAGAGGCCTATAAGCATATGAGTAATGAAGAACTCTTTAAAGTACAGAGGATAAAAGTTGATATTCCTAAAGAAGATATGCCCGGACGGCCTATTAGACGAGTTCAATGTGTTATGTGTGGAGATTGGGTACAAGACTGTAGAGAGATTATGACAGAGAATGGTCCTATTTGCAGGGCATGTGCAAATGGAGCCTATTATAAAATCATAGAGTAAAGGAGTATTGTTTAGCCATGGCAATAAAGAAGATTCCTGTTGATGAAGCCGTAGGTATGGTTATACCTCATGATCTTACTGAGATAGTAGCTGGTGGTAAAAAAGGTCCTGCGTTTAAAAAAGGGCATATCATCCAAGAACAGGATATTCCTAAGTTAAAGGCAATAGGTAAAAATCATATATTTGTTATAGAGATTAATGAAGATGAACTACATGAAAATGATGCAGCTAAGCTAATGGCTAAGGCTATAGCTGGAGAAGGCATAGTTTATGACAATGAGCCAGTTGAGGGTAAGATAAACTTTTATGCAGCATGTGATGGATTATTATTAGTAGATGTTGAAGCACTTTTTAATTTTAATAAATTAGGAGAGGTTATTCTTTCTACTAGGCATACGCACACTGTAGTAAAAAGAGGAGAGGCTCTTGCAGGTTGTAGAGCAATTCCTCTGGTTGCCAAAAAGGACATTGTTAATAAAGCAGTTGATATTGCTAAGTCTTGTGAAGGCATATTAAAGATCGCTAGTTGGAAGATAAGAAAGGCTTCAATTGTTATTACAGGTCAAGAGGTCTATGAGGGAAGGATAAAAGACGCTTTTGGTCCAGTACTTACTAAAAAGCTTAAAGGCTTTGGTGTAGAGGTCCTAAGTATCTCTATTGTTCCTGATGATCAGGATAGGATATCATCTGCAATCAAAGAAGCAGTAGATAAAGGAGCTGAGCTTATTATTACAACAGGCGGTATGTCTGTAGATCCAGATGATGTTACAAGAATTGGTATTAAAAATGCTGGTGCAAAAGACATCGTCTATGGGTCACCAGTATTACCAGGTTCTATGTTTTTAATAGCATATATCAATGACAACATTCCTATTATTGGACTTCCTGCATGTGGCATGTACTTTAAAACCACTGTCTTAGATCTAGTTTTACCAAGGGTACTTGTAGGAGAAAGATTCAATAGAGATAAAATTGCAGCCCTTGGCCATGGTGGATTCTGTCTAAATTGTAAAAAATGTACCTTCCCAATCTGTCCTTTTGGAAAAGGGGTCTAGTTTTTTTGTTTTAAGATCTTATAGTAGATAATAAAATAAGATCTTAGTAAGCCGATAAAATGTTTAGGAGGATATATGTTTGTCTTAGGTAATTTCCTTAATGCACTTGCGACTGTTATAGACGTAGTGCTTGGTTTTTATATGTGGGTATTAATCATTGCTGCACTAATCTCTTGGGTTAATCCTGATCCCTATAATCCAATAGTAAGATTTTTATATGGTGTTACTGAGCCTATTTTACGTCCTATTAGGCGAATGCTTCCTGTACAATTTGGTGGGTTAGATTTTTCACCACTGATTGTTATATTAATTATTATATTTTTGAGGAGTTTTTTAGTACCAACTCTTCATGAAATGGCTATGAGATTTGCTATACAATAAAAAAGAGGTAAAAAAATGGCATCTCAAATCACTCCAAAGGATATTTTGGATAAAGAGTTTAATACAAAATTTCGTGGATATGATCCTGATGAAGTAGATAGCTTTTTAGAAGAGATAGCAAATGCCTTTACTACTACAATTAAGGAATTAAATCAGTTAAAGGATCGATTGGTTCAGTGTGAAAATGAGCTTAAAGAGCTGAAGGAAAAGCAAGCAGAAGTTCAACAAGCAATCATATCTGCAAATAAATTGGCTGAGGAGATGAAATCTCAAGCCCAAAAAGAGGCACAACTTCTAATTGATCAGGCAAAAGTTGATGCAGAAAGGATTATTGCCGATGCACATCAAGAGGCAATACAACTTGAAGGACAAATTAGAAATCTAAGACGATACTATAGAGAAACCTTTTTTAGAATAAAAAAGAGTCTAGAGTATTACTTAAATCTAATGGATGAGGAGTCTATTTTAGAAGAGGATTTTGAAAAGATGTTAGACAAAGTAGCCCACCAAACAAAAGAAATAAACATATCTCCAGAAGAAGTTCTTAAATTATCTAATAAAGAAGCCTCAGCAGAAACAGAAGATAAAAAAGATAAAAAAGACACACCAGAATTAGAAAATGATAATAACTTAGAAGACTTAGAAGATAATAATGAACAAAAACAAGATATAGATATCATAGATCCCAGAGAAGTCATTGTTTAATCTAATTGATAACTATTTTTTTACAAATCTTTTTATTAACAATCAACAATGAATCCCTTTTCAGAATTCTTAGAAAGACAAAAAGAGCACGGTACATTTAGATATCTAGAACAAGTTGAGCGTCAACAGGACGGTAGCCTGTTAATCAACAACAAAAGATTTATTGATTTTTCTTCCAACAATTATCTTGGCTTACTTATGGATAAACGGCTACAAATGGCTTGTGCGGCTTTTACATTTGTATATGGAAGTGGTTCTGGTGGCTCTAGATTAATGAGTGGTGATCTAAGCCTACATCATGAATTAGAGGAAGAATCTGCCAAATTGGTAGGTAAAAGCGATGCACTTTTGTTTGGTAGTGGTTTTTTGGCAAATATTGGAGTTATTTCTGCACTGGCTAAAAAGGGAGATGTAATATTTGTAGATAAATTAGCTCATGCAAGTATTATAGATGCTTGTATCCTTGCAAGAGCAAAATTTTTTCGCTTTAGACACAATGATCTTGATCACCTAAGATGGCTCTTAAAACAACATGCCTCTTCTTATAAAAAAATATTTATTATTACTGAATCTGTATTCAGTATGGATGGAGATTTGTGCCCGTTAGCTGAGTTAGTAGGTTTAAAGGAGTCCTTTAACGCATATCTTATGGTAGATGAGGCCCATGCAATAGGGATTATAGGAGACAGAGGCTGTGGGCTTTCAAGGCATCTTAGTTTAGAAAGGTATGTAGATATTATTTTAGGCACTTATGGTAAGGCATTTGCTGGATATGGAGCCTTTGTAGCTACAGATAAAAACTTAAAGTCATTTTTGGTAAATACTGCAAGGAGCTTTATCTTTTCTACTGCCTTGCCTCCGGCTGTATTAGGTTCAAACCTAACAGCTCTTTATATCTCTCAAAAGGAGGGATGGAGGAGAAAAAAGACTCTAGCAGTTGCAAAGATATTAAGGAGACTCCTTCAACAACAAGGTATTTCATATAAAGGTAATAGTCATATTGTACCGATATTAATAGGTGATGAAAAGCTTTGTCAAAAAATATCTTTTGCTTTAAGGGAAAAGGGGCTATTTGTAAAGGCAATAAGACATCCTACAGTGCCAAAAGGAAGCGCAAGGCTCAGAGTTTCTATATGCGCTAATCATAATTATAAAGATATAAAAAGACTCGTAGATGCAATCGCAAGTATCTAAGACTACAATAACTGATAAATTTCTAATTGAGAAAAGAGGTTTTAATAAGCTTTTAATCCTATTTCCGGGCTTTGCCTTTGATTATAAGATATTTTCTTTTTTAGACCTTCCTTTTGATTATCTCTACCCTAGCTCCCTTGTAACAATAGATACAATATATGAATTTAAGGAGAGGTTACCTGAGCTTAGTCATAGATTTTCCAAATTTTATCTAGTTGGTTGGTCATTAGGAGCAAACCTAGCCTTGTCTTTGTACAAAGAATTTCCTAGTGTGTTTGAAAAGCTATTTCTTATCTCAATAAAAAAGCACTATAGCCATAGTGATATAAAAGAGCTAATCTCAAGACTAAAAAGAAATCATAAAGAAATGCTAAGGGATTTTTACAGAAGATGTTTTTTAGGTAAAAAAGCCTTTTGGACCTGGTTTAGGAAGGAACTAGAACCCTCTTATTTAAAGAATTTTTCTAATTTAATGCTTATTAGACAATTAACATATTTAGAAAATGACTATGTTAACATTCCTAATGCAAACAATATAACCATCTTTTTGGGTAAAAGGGATATCATTGCTCCTTTATCAGAACTTCCTGAGATTCCATCTGTAGTTAAAACGATTGAATTTAGTAATGCCTCTCACATGCCATTTTTAGAACCTAACTTTAGCGAAGTATTTATAAAAACTCTTTAATGATTAATATTGCTCCTTAAGCATTTACAAAATAAATATATTTAATATTTTTTGATTTTAATCTTCTTTATTTTTAGGATATAAGACATAGTTTTAGGTTTGAATTGGCCTAACTAAGATACTTTTTTTTGATGTAAAAGACAAGGCATAAAAGGCATAAGGATCCAAAGAAGGAGTTAGAAGAGGCTAGAAGAAAAGGGATATACAAAAAAGCTAGAGGCAATAGTAAGAGATATATAAAACTAGAAGCTGTAAGTGATGGAAAAGAGCTTTGGGTGAAAGAAGGCCAATGCCAAGCAATAGTCTTTTATATTATTTTTTAGATTCAAGTCCTATACTGTTTGTAAATTCTACTAGGTCCTTTGTGTTTCCTAACGCAAGCATTGTGTCTCCTTTTTGAAAACGCATTGTTGCCTTTGGAGCAATGATAGTTTTAAAATGTCCAGGGACATCTTGAGATGGACGCTTTAGTCCTATAACATATATGTTATATTTTTGTCGTATCTTTAAATCAATCAATGTCTTTCCTATAAATTGATCTGGGCAAGGTACTTCTATCAGTGCTACATCTGGTGAGATAGAAATTTGTTCTACAAGGCTTGGAACAGCAAGTTGTTTTACAAGTCTATCTGCTATATCTTTTTCTGGCCATACTACCCTTTTTACTCCAAGGAGCATCAGTGCCTCAGATTTTTCTTCACTATCAACCTGTGCAATTATTTCTGGTACCCCTGCTTTATTTAGATATAAAACTAAGAGCACAGTGACATCAAAGTCATGAGGTAGGCCAATTATTGCTACATCTGCGTTTGCGACTCCTATATGGTTCATTACCTCCCAGTCCATAACATCAGCACAGACAGCCTTTGTTACATTGGGGGCGGTCTTTTGTATTAAGAGGTCATTTTTATCAACTGCTATAACTGTAGCACCTAATTCAAATAGAGAGGTTGCAAGGCGATGTCCAAATTTTGAAAGTCCAAGTACACAATATGTCTTTTTATCTTCTACCATAGTGTTACTCCATCAAAACATTTTAACCAATTAAAACAGATTCTTCTGGATATGAGTATGCAAGTCGCTGTCTTTCTCCCACAAGAGAGCTTGCTAACAAAAGGGGCCCAATTCTTCCAATATACATGCAGGTTATCAATACACATAGTCCTGAAGGAGAAAGTGTAGGCGTAACACCTGTTGATAGTCCTACAGTACTTAAAGCACTTATTACTTCAAACACATGTTCTAAGAATATGCCTCTTGTAAGAGAGTGTGAGACATCTCCTAACTGTGTCCACTCAAGTATTGTGACTGCAGAAAATGCAACTGCAAAATATAGTGTTGTAACAGCTAGTGCCTTTGCCACCTGATCACTAGGAATAGTTCTATTGAAGATTTCTGTTCTAGGTCTATTTAGTATATGGCTTTTTACCATAGCCCATATTATAGCAGCAGTAGAGGTCTTAATCCCACCACCTGTTGATCCAGGAGATGCTCCAACTACCATTAAAAGTATTAAAAACACAAGGGTCATATTAGTTAGATGTCCTGTAGGTAGTGTATTAAAGCCAGCAGTTCTTGCTGTTACAGATAAGAATAGAGAAGATAACAGTTTTTCAGAAAGAGTACAAAATTGCATGGTATTTGAATACTCAAGTATAAAAAACAATATCCAACCACTTACTATTAAAATTGCAGTGGTTATAAGTACAATCTTAGTATGTAGACTAGGCCTTGCCCGTCGTTTTTTCTTCCTCTCTTTTGCTACTTCAAGTAGATCTGCTACTACTACAAATCCAATGCCACCAGAGATGATTAAAAGTATAATTGTTAAATTTACTACCGGATCCCCCCTGTATCTTGTAAGAGAATCAGAAAATAGGCTAAATCCTGCATTACAAAATGCAGATATAGAGTGGAATATAGAGAGCCAGATCGCCTTTTTTAAGGGATAATCTTGAGAAAATCTTGTGAAAAGTGCTATAGAGCCTAGCAGTTCAGATATAAATGTAAATATTATAAGTCGTCTTAATAAAACAGCGGCATCTATCCTAGGGATTCCACCAAGAGTTTCTTCTACAGTTGTTGAAGCACTAAGACTTATTTGTCCTTTTAAAGATAAAAGTACCCATGTGGATACTGTTAAAAGCCCAAGTCCACCAAGTTGGATTAAGATTAAAAGTATTACTTGTCCTGTAAAGGACAAATCTTTACCAATATCAAGTACACTAAGCCCTGTAACACAAACACCACTTGTGGATGTAAAAAGTGCCTCAATAAAACTTTTGGCCTCTCCAGTCCTAAAGCCAAATAAGAAAAGGGCGATAGCCCCTGTTAGTATAAGCATAGCAAAGCTTATAACAATGCTAAGTTGGGGTTGATATCTTGATTTCATAAAAGACTATATGAATCCCCCCTTTAGTTACCATGAAAGCGGCTTTTGCCAAGCAGACTTAAGGTCATAAATAGACTCTTTTATTATTATATCGCCCCTTTGTTCTACATATAGAATTGGTTCATTAGTAACCTCTCCTATTAAAGAAAAGTCACTATCTTTCATATAGCTCTCAAAGTCATCTCTTTTATCTTTTGGTACAGTTACAACAAAACGACTTGGAGTTTCACTAAATAGTATATGATCTGTCCTCATGTTATCTTCACATAATACATCATCTAGGCTGATTCTAAGTCCTAAATCACCACTAAATGCTACTTCGGCGAGGCACACACCAAGTCCCCCATCTGAACAGTCATGACAAGATGCTATAAGTCCATCGCTAATAGCCCTATATAGTTTTTGATATCTATCTTTTGCCTCTTTAATCTTAACAGATGGAATACTTGAACCAATCTCACCATACATAGCATAATACTCAGAAGCCCCAAGTTCTTTATATGTTTTCCCTAAGATATAGACTAGGTCTCCTGGATTTTTGGCATCCATTGTTTGACATCTTCTGACATCTTCTACTTTAGCTACTACAGAGAACAATAGAGTAGGGGGGATAGAGATTTTTACTCCACCTATAATGCAATCATTTTTCATACTATCTTTACCTGAGATACATGGCACGCCATATTCTTTGCATATCTCATAAAGTGCCATGTTTGCTCTTACAAGCTGAGCAAGTTTATAATGACCATCAGGAGTCTTTTCTGATTGAATTGGATCACACCAACAGAAATTGTCTAACCCTGCCATATGGTTTGGATTTGCTCCAACACAGACAGCATTTCTTACTGCTTCATCTACTGCACACATTACCATATTGTACGTATCAATATCAGAGTAACGTGGGCAAAGTCCATGAGCTACAACTAGACCTAAGAAGGAGTTGAGGTCTGGTCTTAAGACTGCTGCATCGCTTGGTCCATCAGCATATTTACCAACAAGGGGTTTTATAACACTACCACCTTGCACCTCATGATCATACTGTCTTACTACATATTCCTTGCTACATATATTCCATCTGGATAGCAGTTTTTTTAGTGTATTACCAAGGTCTTCTGGCATATCAAATTGGGGTTCTTCTCTTTTAGGAGGCTCCCATATAGCTTTTAACTCTAAACGTGGGACACCGCTATGAACAAAGTCAAGATCTAGATATGCCACGGTTTCTCCATTATAGAGACAGTGAAACTTACCAGAATCAGTAAACCTTCCAAGTACTGTAGCTTCTACATCCATCTTTTTGGCTAGGGATAAAAATTCATCTAGCTTTTCTTGGGGAACTGCAACAGTCATCCTTTCTTGTGCTTCAGAAAGGAGTATTTCCCATGGTTGAAGTCCGCTGTATTTAAGAGGAGCCTTTTCAAGATGGAGTTCAAAGCCTCCAGACTCTTGGGCCATTTCTCCAACAGAAGAAGACAGCCCTCCAGCACCATTGTCTGTAATAGAATTATATAGGCATAGATCCCTTGCCCTAAGTAAAAAGTCTGTCATCTTCTTTTGGGTAATAGGATCTCCAATCTGAACAGCAGTTGCAGGAGAGCCTTCATGTAGTTCTTCAGATGAGAAGGTAGCCCCATGGATACCATCTTTTCCAATACGACCTCCACACATTACTATGGCATCGCCTGGTTTTGCTCCTTTTTCATAACCTTTTTTGTCGCATATTTCTTTGGGCATAATGCCGCCTGTACCACAAAAGACAAGGGGTTTTCCTACATAACGTTCATCAAATACAATTGAGCCATTTACCGTGGGGATTCCACTTTGATTCCCACCGTGTTCTACTCCTTCTCTTACCCCTTCAAATATTCTTTTTGGATGAAGTAGTCCTTTGGGTAGCTTTCCTTTGTAATCTGGCGGTCCAAAGCAAAATACATCAGTGTTAAATACAAGCTTTGCACCAAGGCCTGTACCAAATGGATCTCTATTTACACCAACAATGCCAGTTAACGCACCACCATAAGGATCTAAGGCAGAAGGGCTATTGTGAGTTTCTACCTTAAATGCTACTGCCCAATTGTCATCTATAGAGATAACGCCCGCGTTGTCTTTAAAGACAGATAGACACCAATCGTTTTCTCCTAATGATTTTCTAATCTCATCTGTTGCTCTCTTTATATAAGTGTTAAAGAGACTATCTATGAGCTTTGTGTTACCATTTTCATCAACGTAGGTGATAAGGCTATTAAATATCTTATGCTTACAGTGCTCTGACCATGTTTGAGCAAGGGCTTCTAGCTCTACATCAGTTATCCTTTCATCAAGTCCAAGAGATTTTCGTTCTTCTATTACTTTAGGATCTTTTAGATAATCCCTTATACATTTCATCTCTTTGAGATTAAGGGCCAGAACTCTATCTTTTGATAGCGCAAGGAGTTGTTCATCAGATAGATTTGATAGATCTATTCTTTCAACTTTTATTTCAACTTTTTGTGTAACTTTGGGCAGCGAGAAAAATGGGCTGTTCTCTTGTGACCATATTGTATCTAGTTCATCATCTTTTACTATCCATACCCTTTGAATCAACTCATTTGCAAGTAACTCCTTTGCAATTCGTTCAGCATCTTTTTTATCAATATCACCAGATATCAAATACTGTGTGCTTGTATAAACCCCGTTTACTTCTGGATTGTTTTTGAACAGAAGTTGAAGAGCTTCTTTGGCAATTTTGCCTTCATTATCTGTGACTCCTGGTTTAAAGCCAACTTCTATGAGCCAATTCCAGCTAAATGGGAGTTTTTTAGAAAGAGGTGTATCTATACTAAAAATCTGGGTTACTGGATCAGAAAAAGGCCCTGATGCTGCTTTGTTTAGTTCATCTTGATTAAGGGTTGCATCTATTAAAAATACCTTAATAGTTCTTATTTCATTTACTAACAATCCAAGGTCTTCCTTAGAAGATTTTTTAGTCTTTTCTCCAAGAGCGTCTTTTAGCTCTGGTTTTAGTGCAACTTCAATACGATGTGACATAATTTCCTCCAGTGGAGCTTTAGCTTTTAATTATAAGATATCATGTCTTTAGCGCAAAAAACACATTATGTCTAGTTTTGAACAGGAATAAAGACGAAAGAAATAGTATATTGACAAGATAATTTTAAATATTTACATATTTAAATAAATAAAATAAATTAGGAGTTACTTAATATGGAAAAATTAAAATCTTTAATAAGAGAGATGTCCTTAGAGTATTTTGCATCTGGTATTCATAGATGTGATATAGAGGAATTTAAAAGAATTTTATTAGAAAAGAAAAAAGCTTATATGCTAGATGTGAGGAGTAAAGAAGAATATGATATTTTACATTTCAATTTTATGACAAATATTCCATTAAATGAACTACCAGATAAATATGAAGAGCTTCCAAAAGATAAATTAATAATTTTATTTTGTTCTTGTAGAGTAAGAGTTTTGATTGCTTATATACTTTTAAGGGTGCTTGGCTTTGAACAAGTAAAGATATTAGATGCTGATATAGAGATATTGTCTGGTATTTTTAAGCCATTATTTGTAACTAAATTTTTGAATAAGTAATATTCTGTAATCTTTATTAAAAAAAATCATTTTAATTTTAATCATAAAATATATTATATATATGTTAGGTATAGTTGATTTGATATGTTAATATGTTTTATAGCAATTATTAATCGGTAATGAAAGTTTTATTTTTTGTGGGTGTTTATCTTCCTCGTACAGGTGGAGTGCCAATCAACACTCATAAGATGATTTTATCTTTAATTAATAAAGGAGTAGATGTAAGGGTTTTTGCACCACATGAGAAAGGAGATACAGATATAAAGATTCCTTATATGGTTTATAGATACCATAGGTCTCCTATAAAACACTTCTTGTCTAGAAGTCATATTTGGGGACTATATAACATAAAAAGGAGCTGGAATTTTGATATAATACATTGCCATGGAATTGACCCTGCTGGTTATTGTTCAGCCTTTTTTAAAAGACTCACAGCTATCCCTTATGTACTTACCTTAAGAAAAAGTGATATTTTTAAAGAAGAAAGACATTTTTTTCATAAGCGAAGAAATAAAAGAGCTAAAATAGCTTTAGTAAATGCGGATAAGATAACAGCTATTAGTAGTAAAATTTTTGATATCTTGGTAGATGGTGGAATAAATCCTTCTAGGATAATAAAGATCCCTCATGGTATAGATCCTAGTCCATATGAATTAGCTAAACCTATTAAATGGCCAAGACCATATATATTATCTGTAGGACGATTAGTTAAATTTAAGGGGTTTGATCTTTTAATAAAGGCATTTTATGAAGTTAGCCAGTTATATCCTTCATTAGATCTAATTATAATCGGTAAGGGTCCTAAGGAGCCGGAATTAAAAGAAATTATAAATAAATTAAATTTAACAGATAAAGTACATTTAGTAGGTGAAAAAAGGGGAGAAGAAAAATATGCTTTTTATAAGGGGGCTCTTTTTTATGTATTTCCTTCCTATCCAGGTCGAGAAGGATTTCCTAATGTTATTCTTGAGGCAATGTCTGCCAATTTACCGATTATAGCTACTAGAGTAAGTGGAGCAGAAGATGTTGTTATAGACGGGGTAACAGGTTATCTAATACCACCTAATGATAAAAATATGCTTGTTACCAGGATGTTATATCTATTAACTAATCCAGATAAAATAAAGCCATATAGGATTAAACAGGCATTAGAAAAGTATAAATTAGAAACTATTATTTCACTTTACATTGATGTCTATAAGTCATGTCTTTTTAAAAAGATTTAGATTTACATTGTTAACTGGCTTAATATATTAAGCCAGTTTATTTGAGTATTATATTTAATCCATTGCCACATAAAGTTAGTATGATTAAATAGATATAATCTAGAATATTTTTGATTTTGATTGAATGTCCTATGATAATATTTGATATAATTTTTTAATAAATTAATAGTTTGTGTTATTAAATAATTAGCTTTTTTATTATAACCAATTTTTGATAACCATTTTGCATAGAAAATTTTAGCAGCAAGATTTGATGGATAGTTTTTAATAAATATATCAAAAGAGGCAATTGCTTCGTCTATTTGTTTCTTTTGAGTGTATAAGATAGAAAGTAGAAGACTTAACGATTCATTTGGACCATAGTCTTTTAAAAGATCAATCAGTTCAGTAGTTGTTAATGATGAAACAAGTTGTGGATTTTGCATAGCTCTTTTAGGAGTAGGCAGTATATGATTAGACAATCTAATATTGTCAAAAATAGATAGTTTGATCTTAGGATCTAATATTTTTAAGCCTATCTTTTGAGCTTTTGCATCTATGTCCATCCCCTCTTCTTGATATAAATAGTAGAGGGTTTTTCTGCCCAAAATATTATTAGGTTCATCTGTTAAAATATCAGAGAGTATAGAAAAGGCCGGTCTAAAATAGCCTGATCTTACAAGTGCTAACGCCCTTATAATATCAAAATCTCGGGTCCAAAAGATTGGAATATCTTTAGGAAAGTATATCTTTAACTGTTTTATGTCTGCATTTTTGGCAAAATACTTACAAATTGTAAGTCTAAGTTTAAAGTTATTAGGTACAACTTTTATTAACAATAGGGTATCATTTAATAAATCATTGTCATTTGTCTTTTGATCAATATATATAATTCTATTAGCTGACCATAAACTATGGCTTATTAGCCATGTATTAATACATAGCTTTCGAGAGAAATTTTTATATCCTTGTTCATAGACTTTAGTTATAATTTTCGGTATTATTAAACTTTCTGGAGAGATTGATATTATTTTATTTGATAAGTTAAATATAGTTTTAATATTCTTTTTATTAATACCATTACTTATCTCTATAGATAAGAGTGACTTTAATAACTCTATATCATTAGGATAAAATGATAATAAATTATTGATAAGTTCTCTAGCTTTATTAAATTGTTTATTTTTTATATATATTTTTATTAATATTTTTTGATCATTAGTTGATATAAAAAATCTTGGCAAGATATCTTGATTAAGTAATGATAATGCTTTTTGATATTGTTTAGTAAAATAGTATAATTTTATTAGGGTAAATCTTGTATCAGGATCTGGTCTTATAGAAAATATTTGATTATATATATCAAGTGCAGGTTTATAAAGTCTAAATAATAGATATATCCTACCAATAAACCTAAGTGATTCTAAATCTTTTGGATATAGATCAAGTAGTGATTCAAACGTGTTTAATGCCTTTAGATATTCTTGATTAGCAAAATATAGTCTTGCAAGTCTTCTTTCTAAGAAAGGATCATTTTTTTGCTGTAGCCATGTCTCAAGTGCCTTTATAGCATCACTTTCATCTCCATCCATTAAATATAATCGTATTAGTTGTCGTTGCGCCCATTTTTCATTATTAGAATTTATATTGTGTTTAAGATATAAATTTAGTATTTTAGCTGCCTTTTTTATTTTGTTGTTTTCTATAAGACAGAGTGCATAGTGTTTTAAGAAATTAGGATCATTTTTAAAGTAAGATTCTATTTTTTTAAAATATATTAGTGCACTTTGATCATCTCCTAATGCTTGAAGACAATATGAAAACATCAAATTCAGATTTTTGTTTTTAGGATTTATTGCCTTTGCTTTTGTTAGATAATTTAAACACAACTCAAGGTCATTTTGAATAAAGGCTATATTTGCAAGCTGTAAATAGATATAAAAGATAGAATTATTGTCGTGTTTTTTGTTAAATTTATTAATTAGATCCAAATATATTTTTTGAGCACGATCATATTGGCCAAGTTCTACTAATAAATCAGCAAGCAACAGTCTAGCCTTTAATTTATGGGGCCATACTTCTAGATATTGTTCTATCAAATTTACTGCTTGGACCTTTTGTCCTGTTTTTGCAAGTAGTTGAGCAAGTTCCCATTTTGCTTGTATTAGCCCTGGTCTTTGGGTTAAGAGCTCTTGATAAAGGGCAATGGCACCTTGTAGATCTCCTTGTTTAGCCATTTCTCTTGCCCGATTCCATATAAGCTGCCAAGCAGGAGTTACTTGTTGAGGTCCAATTTTTACTTTAGAACCAGGTATTTTTTGGATTGGAAGAGGTACTTCTGGTTTATTTTTAACATTTTGAGAGATTAAAAAAGTCTCTGCATGAGAGGATATACTAATACCTAGTATAAAGACTATGATAGCAAAAGTAGAAAATATATGTTTAAAAGATATGCGTCTTTTTTTAGTTGTTTTTAGTTTTACTTGAAGCCTTGGATCTAATGCATCTCTTAATCCTTCACCTAAGAGGTTAAAGCCCAGTACAGTTATAAGAATTGCAAGCCCTGGGAATACAGATAGCCACCATGCTATTTCTAGATTATCTTTACCTGCTGTTAACATATTGCCCCAGCTTGGAGTTGGAGGCTGTACCCCAATACCTAAAAAACTTAGTGCACTTTCTGTTAATATGGCAGCACCAACTCCAAGGGTTGCTGAGACCAAAATAGGGGCTACTGCATTAGGAAGTATTTCAGAAAATATGATTCTTGTAGGTGACATGCCTACAAGTCTTGCAGCCTTTACGAAATCTCTCTGTCTTAGACTTAAAAATTCTGCTCTTACAAGCCTTGCAACTCCCATCCAGCTTGTAAGACCAATCACAACCATAATATTTATAATAGAAGGCTGTAAAAATGCTATTACAGCCATTATTAAAAATATGGTGGGAAAACAAAGCATCACATCTACAGCCCTCATTATTAAAGCATCTATCCAGCCTCCAAAATAGCCTGCTATGGCACCGAGGATTGTCCCTACAGCGGTAGAAAGGCCTACAGCTACAAGTCCAACCATAAGAGAAATCCTCGCACCATAGATAATACGCGATAGGCAATCTCTACCAAGCGCATCTGTTCCAAATAGGTGAGCCCAACTAGGAGGTTCAAGTATATGATAGGTGTCTATTTTAAGTGGATTGTAAGGGGCAATCCATGGGGCAAATATAGCAACAAGCACAAGTAATCCAACTATTGTAGCTCCAGTTAAGGCAAGAGGATTTCTTGAAAATCTTGCCCAAAATATACCCATTTAGCCTTGTCCTCCACTCCTTATACGAGGGTCAGCAAGTGCATAACATACATCTGCAATAAGATTTCCTAATAGAGTTAAAATAGATACAATAACCAAGTTTCCCATTAATACTGGATAGTCTCTAGACATAACACTAGTCCACATGAGCTGTCCAATACCTGGTATAGCAAAGATTGATTCAAATATTACACTTCCACCTATAAGTGTTGGTATAGAAAGTCCTAAAATAGTAATTAGAGGAAGAAGAGCATTTCTTAATGCATGTTTATATATAACATGTCTCTCTGGAAGTCCTTTTGCCCTTGCTGTTGTTATATAATCTTGTCGTAATACCTCTAACATAGAAGATCTTGTATATCTAGAAAGCCCGGCTAGTCCTCCTATAGCAGATACAAACACGGGTAAGATTAAGTGTTTAGTCCAATCCCATAGCTTTTGCCAAAATCCCATGTGCTGATAACCAATTATACTATGTAGTCCAGAGATAGGAAGCCAGCCTAGTTTTACGCCAAAGAGTAACATCAAAAGCAGTGCCACCCAAAAAGATGGGGCAGCATATCCAATGAATACTAAAACAGTAGTGATTTGGTCAAAAAGGCTTTGATGCCTTACTGCAGCAGCTACTCCAAGAGGGATAGAAATAATAAGTATTACAATTAGTGAAAGCCCATTTATAAGTAATGTAACAGGAAGGCGTTCTTTTATTTTGTCCCACACAGGACGTCTATCTGGTGCAAATGATCTGCCAAGGTCAAGGTGACAAAGACCTTTAAACCAAAGCCAGTATTGGACATATAGTGGTTTATCAAGTCCATATTCTTTAATAAGACGTTCTCTTACCTCAGGAGTCATTTTGGGATTAAAATTGCTTTGTACTGTTACAGGACCTCCGGGGGCAAGGTGCATTACAGCAAAGGATATAATGGTTATCCCTATAAATGTAGGGATCAACATTAATATACGTCTTATAATGTATTTAAAAAGGGCCATACCTATAGTTCGCTTATGTATTTTCTTTCGTTTTTAGGCACCCACCACCTAATAAAATTATAGGTTATTCCTGCAGGGGCAGGTTTTATACCATGAAATCTTTTGTGGATAATAGGAAGTGCCATTGGTACATATAAAAATGTATAAGGTTGGTCTTCCGCCAATATTTCTTGGAACTTAAAATATATCTCTTTTCTCTTTTCTTTATTAAAGGTACGTCGTCCTTCTATCAACAACTTATCTACTTGAGGATTTTTATAACCTATAAAGTTAAGCTGTCCTGGTTTTGTCTTTGATGAGTGCCATACATCATATAAATCTGGATCTTCTCCTGTTGTCCAACCAAGGATTACTGCTTCAAAACGGTGTTTGTTTATAAAATCATTTATGAATGCTGTCCACTCAATAGTTCTTATATTCATCTTTATACCAACTTGGCTAAGTCTATATTGTATAATTTCTCCAGTTTTTTCTCTAAGAGAATTGCCTTGATTTGTAAGGACTGTAAAGATAAATTTTTTGCCGTCTTTTTCTAATATTCCATCTCCATCTATGTCTACCCAGCCAGCTTCCCTTAATAATGCTTTAGCCTTTTGTGGATTATAAGGATAGCGTTTTACATGTGGATTATAGTACCACGCATCAGGTTTATAGGGACCAGTTGCAATAACTCCGTATCCTAATAATACCCCTCGTATGATTTCTTCTTTATCTATTGCATAGGAAATAGCCTGTCGTACTCGTCTGTCCTTAAATAAGGGTAGCCTTAAATTATAGCCCAGATATGTATAAGAAAATGAGAGATATTTGTATTTTTTAAAGTTTTCTTTAAAAAACTTTGTATTTGTTTGCCTTGCATATTGGATTGGAGAAAGCCCCATCCAATCTATCCCACCTGTCTTTAATTCAAGAAACATGGTAGCAGGGTCTGGGATTACCCTCATTACATAACGATCAAGATATGGTCTGCCTCTAAAGTATGTAGGATTTTCAACTAATTCTATACGCTCTTGTGTTACCCAACTTTTTAGTTTAAATGGACCAAGACCTACAGGATGTCTTGCAAGAGGAGTTTTGGTGATATCCTTTCCTTTAAGAAGATGTCTTGGTAAGACTACTATATCTCCCCATGAACTTAGGGCAGGAGCAAAGGGCTGTTTATATGTTACTCTAAATGTATAAGGATCTAAGACCTCTGCCTTTTTTATCTCCATAAAGTCTCCTGCATAAGCAGTGGGAGTCTTTGGATTTGTTATGGTTTTAAAGCCAAACAGGACATCATAAGCAGTAAAAGGGGTTCCATCTTGCCATCTTACGTTTTTATGTAAATAGAATGTTATAACAAGTCCATCATCTGAGATTTTCCAGCTTTTAGCTAGATCTCCCACTAAGTTTAAGTCTTTATCATATCGTACAAGTCCAGCATATATTAGATCAGCTATAGAGGCAGAGGTTGCATCTGTTGCAAGCATTGGGATTAGATTAGATGCATCACCAATAGAGCCTTGTACAATAGTACCTCCATAAGGAGGATGTCTAAGACTAGTTAGTTTTTTTATTGGTTCTGCTTTAGCATTTAATTGCCTTAAAACTAGATAAGCTCCAGAGGCAATTCCAAACTTTAAAAAGGTTCTACGGCTAAGTAGAAGGTCTTTTATACCTTTGCTGTTTTGCATAATTTAGGTTGTTTTTTAACTCCTAGGTTAGTTTTGTAGTTTTTGCCAGCGTTTTTTTATTCCTTCAACTAAGCTATAAGGTATTTGTAAGTTGCCTTTTCCTACTCCTAATTTTATATGAGGTTTTGCCTTACCGTGATAGTCGCTTCCGCCCGTTATAATAAGTCCAAAACGTTTACAAAGGGCAATACAGTATTCTGTAAAATCTGGCGTATGCTCACTATAATAACATTCTATTCCATCAAGTCCATAGCTTACCCATCTTTCAACAAATTCATCTAATAATGTTAATGGGTTAGGATCAAGGGATATAGGATGTGCAAGAACAGCAACTCCATTTGCTGCATGTATAGCCTCTATAGCCTCTTTAGGGGTTAATATAGATTTAGGTACATAAGCAGGTCCATCTTTTTTAAGGTACTTATCAAAGGCCTCACTTACACTTTTTACATAGCCTTTTTCTACCATCATCCTTGCAATATGAGGACGACCTATTTGTCCACCTTGAGCCATTTTTTCTAGTTCATCCATTGTGATTTTAAGTCCAAGTTGGTTTAATTTTTCTACTATTTTGGGATTTCTTTGAGCTCGTGCATCTTGTACGCTTTTTAAAACACTGTGTAGTTCTTTTGAGTCTTGGTTAACATAATATCCAAGAAGATGCATGTTGCCTCTAGGTGCTAAAAGACTAAGTTCAACACCAGGGACAAGTTCAACTCCATATTTTTTACTTGCTTCTTCTCCTTCTTTAAGGCCATCTAAGGTATCATGATCTGTTATTGCTACTGCCTTAAGACCTGCCTCTTTTGCCTTTTTTATGAGTTCACTAGGACTATCCGAACCATCTGATGCAATAGTATGTGTATGAAGATCACAAAATTCACTCATAATAATGACTCCTTTTATCATTTAAATTAAAAATTCAGAAATAACCTCCATATCCTGGGTATCTCATCAGCTACTTCTGAGGCAAGATAGCCCATTGGTCCTTTTGAACTAGAAAGCATATCTGAAGCCTTACCATGTATATATACACCAAGACATGCAGCTTGCCAGCAAGAAAGACCTTGTGCAACAAGTCCTGCAATGATTCCTGTTAATACATCTCCCATACCACCTGTAGCCATACCTGCATTACCTGTAGGATTTATGGCAAAGGTCTTTGAAGGAGCAGCAATTATAGTTCTAGCACCTTTTAATACTACGATAGAGTTGCTTTTAGATGCTATTTCTTGGGCTGCCTCTATTCTGTTTTGTTGTATATCTTTACTTGTACAACCTAGAAGCCTTGCAGCTTCACCAGGATGTGGAGTTAATAGGCGAGGAACAGGGGCATTTTTTACAATGCTTAAATCTTTCCCGATAGCAGTAATAGCATCTGCATCTATAATTACAGGAATTTCAGCTCTTGTACACAGAGTTCTTGCAACATTTTGGGCACTTTCTGATAGCCCAAGTCCGGGACCTATGGCAAGGGCTTTTTTATCTTTTATAAATTCAAATATTTTTGGGAGCTCTTTATCAGAAACTTCGCCTGCTTCTGTAGATTCTACACCAAAGGTCATAGCCTCTTTTAATTTTTGCATCATTATGTGCCAAATAGAATTACAAGAGATAAGTGTTACAAGTCCTGCTCCAGCCCTAAGTGCCCCTTTACATACAAGCTCTGCAGCTCCTGCTTTCCCCTTAGAGCCAGCTAATATAGCAAGATGACCAGTAGTGCCTTTGTGTGCCTCTGGAGGCCTTTTAGGGATTAAGGTTTTTATATATTCTGCGTCTAAGAGAAAACTATATGCATCAAACCTAGAGATAGCCTCTTTAGGCATGCTTATATCTACTATTTTTAACTTACCTACATAATCTAATCCTGGATATATTAATTGTCCTACTTTAGCTAGAGCCATGGTGGCTGTAACATCAGCTTTTATACATGCGCCAAGCACCTTACCTGTATCTGCACTAAGTCCAGAGGGTATATCTACTGCTATAACTGGTTTTTGAGCTCTATTTATCTCATTAACTATAAGTGCAAATCTTCCCTCAAGAGCCCTAGTAAGACCTGTACCAAATATTGCATCAACAATTAAACCAGCATGGACTATATCCATTTTATTTTTAAAGAGATCTTCCTCAGATAAGATTTCTTTTATCTCTAGGTTAAGATTAAATAGTATATCTAAGTTTGTTTTGGCATCACCTTTAAATTTTTCTTTAGGAGCAAGTAAAAAAACTTTTGTTTTTATACCATTTATATGGAGGTGTCTTGCTATTACAAAACCATCTCCACCATTGTTTCCTGGACCTGCTACAACCAATACATAGGGAGTTAGACAGTTCATTAGATCTGTTTTTATAATATTGTATACCCCTCTACCAGCATTTTCCATTAATATAATTCCTGGAATATTAAAATCTTCTATAGTGGTTTTATCCATTTGCTGCATTATATTAGCAGTTACTATACGCATTATATACCTCCTTAGTTGCTAAAAACGTTCTTATTTCTTAAGCAATTATAATAGCATTACTATCTTAAGATAGTAAAGAAAAGAAATTTTATACTATATAAATATTTAATCTTCCTGAAGGCTCTTTGAAATACTAGCTGCACATGTGAAGATGACTACTATTAACTCTATGGTTGTTCTATAAGGTATAGAGACAAGACAGTGAATAGATATTGCAAGGATTGCAGCAATACAACCTAATGCAAGTGTTTGTTTGTTGGGGTCTTGTTCTTTTTTTATGATGGGAAATAGATTATAGGCTGCTTTGAGCCACATCCAAACACATACAATAAATCCGATAAAGCCTGTTTCTAGTAATATTTCTAGATAGATATCATGTGCATGCCATGGAACAGGCACACTTCCATGTCTTTTATACCATGCTTTGGATTTTGTGGCGCTAGCCCGTCTTGCTATCCGAGAGCCATATCCCCACCCAATAAAAGGACGTTCCTTTATAAAGGCAATAACAGTTTTATAGTATAATTCTCTAATTTTTAGAGATGAGTCTTTATTAATTAGTGTTTCTGGGGATTTTTCCCAAAACATCAATCTATATTTTAATACACTATTTTTAGGTATGACTAAAAGAAGAATAAAGAATATTATTATAACTCCTAATGTTATTGTCCATAATTTCCTTTTAAAGAAAGAGATAAAGAATAATACGCTACCCAATGCTATTATAGAGGCACGTGTTCCTGTTAGGAATAAACATATAAGTTGAATAATGGATAATATAATTAAACTAAAAAAGAGATATATAATTTTATCCCTATAATAAAAAGCTAGAGCCAAAGTTATTGGTATTAATAGATCTAGATATTTAGCAAAACGGGTAGGCCAGGTAAATATACCAATAAGACGACTATATCGAAAACCGATTACAAAAAATGATAATAGTATAGCAATGACTGATGCTATGACTAATGTCCAAAGTATATAAATAAATCTATTTTTAAATCTTAAATGTTGCCAGAGAGCAAAATAGATAATTAATAGAGGAATTAAATTATGTAATATAGCTTGAAAGCTATAACTTTTAGAGACAGAAAAAAAGGAGGAAATAATTGCTATAAATAGATATACTAACAAAGGTAAATCTATTGGACCTTTAGACCATCCTTTTTTACGTACTATTACTACAGTTCCAAGAGTTATTATAACTAACAATATTGTAAATATAGTTTTTAAATAATTACCATATTCTATTCTAAATGGGATTAAAAATATAAGGATTAATAAAGACCACCAAGATATCAATAGAAACCTATTATCTTTTGAGTTTTGCTTTTTTTTCATGTCTTTTTTGAATTTTTGATATTTCTATGTTTACTGTTTCAATAAAAAGTTCTTTTTTCATTAAAACGTCAGTCTTTTTAATATAGTTATTTATAAAAAACAAGATTGAATCTTGTGAAACAAGATTATTAATAGAAACAATAAATCTAGCTATGTCTTTTGCTCGTTCTTTTAAGGAGATTTTATTTTTAAACTTTACACTATCTAGATCAAGTAACCATAGTTTAGATTGATCTCTTTTATCAATTAATAAATTATTTGCCTTTAAATCTCCGTGAAAGATATTACGGTTATGTATATTAGCTATAAAATGAGACAAGAGTGTTAAGATATTAGTTAGATAGTTAAAATCTTTTTTAGTTAATAAATTTTGTATTTTTATGCCATCTATAAATTCTGTTAAACAGTATGATTCTATCACCATATTTATATGTCTCTTTTCAATGGCAGCAATTATGAGAGGGGTATTTATGTGTAAATCAGCTAATTTTATAGCAGTATCCAAGGCATTAAATGCTCTACTTTTACGTACTATACTTTTAAAAGTATGAAATAGACCTCTTCTGTTGTAAGATTTAAAAAAATATAATTGATTATCAATAATTATAGAAGAGGCTCTGGTACGTTTAGAATTTTTATAAACCTGAACACTATAATTAAACAGTTTATAAGGTTGCTCTAGATACATTGAAAGGTTAGTATTTAGAAAGTCTTTATATAATAAGATACGATAATTTTTTTTATTTTTAATAAATAGGTAATTCATTTATTAACTAAGAGTGATTATTAAGAATTAAGGCTTTTTTCAAAAAGATTTATCAATTGTTTTGTGTTTTTAGTAAGTTCAAAGATTGTTTCTACCTTTTTTCTACCTGTTTTACCATATAGTATTCTTTTTTGTGGATTTTTGTATAGTTCTATAATAGCATTAGCTATACCTTCTGGATCTTTAGGATGCACTAAAAGACCTGTTTCCTCATGTGATACTGCCTCAGGTATAGCTGATACCCATGTAGAGACTACAGGTAACTCCATTGCCATTGCCTCTAATATGACATTGGGGATGCCATCTCTACTATTATCAGAGGCAATAATAGAGGGTAATACAAATATGTCTGACTGATCTAAATACTCTTTTACTGTTTGGTGTGGAACAGAGCCAATAAGTTGTATTTCGTTTTGAAGTCCTAAAATGTTAATTCGCCTTTCTAGTCTTTGTCTTTCAGGGCCTTCTCCTATTATAATTAAATTAGCAGGGATGTTTCTATCTTTTAAGATTTGCATTGCATCTATGAGATAAATAAATCCCTTTTTTTCTCGTAAACGTGCTACAGAAATCAATTGTATTTTCTTATTTGATATAGTTTGTTTAGGAATAGGTTTAAATAATTTTAGGTCAATACCATGATATACCTTAAAAATTTTATGGCTTAAGTCTTGTCCATAGGTTTCTCTTAAAAAACGTGCATTATATCCCGTACAAGTAACACAGAAAGCTGAATCCTTTATCTTTTGTTCCATTTGCCATGGAGATTTAAAGATATCATTAGCATGAGCTGTAAATGAGTAGGGAATAGCCGTTAATTTAGAGATTACTCTTGCAGCTTCTGTAGAATGATATGCATAGTGAGCATGTATATGTTCAATATTATGTTCTTGAGCCCATTTTGCTAAATAAAGTGCCTGAAAGAAATGATGTGTTTTTTTACAGTAACGTTTTACAAGCATATTCCTTACGCAGGAACGATTTGTCAAAGTTGCCCACAAAAACGCCTTTAAAACTTTTAGGTTATGGGGTCTAGGTATTTCTATCGCTTCTATTTCGTTAAATGGGGCTTGTTTTAACAAGAGTTTATTTACATGAAATGCTACTAAGTAATAATCTAGATGTTGTTTTTTTGCCTGTCTTAACTCATTTAAAATAAAAGTTTCTGTAGGGACAGGGAAATGAGTCAATATATAGAGAATTGTTTTATTTTTGGTCATTGTCATTTTTTATATATCTTTTATTACTTAAGTAATGAATCTGTTTTATAAATTCCTCTAAAGTAAAAGGAATATTCTCTTTTAATTCGTTAAAATAAGACCTTATAAAAATCAAACGATCCTCTTTTGAAAAACATCCAAGGTTCGGATGGTTTAATAGTGAAAGGTCTTTTAACATATATTTATTGAATTTGGTATGGGTTTTTTTGACTCTTTCTGTATCTAAGTAGAAAAAGTTTAATTTTTTTTTATCTAACAATATATTGCCAGGATGTAAGTCCCCATGGGATACAAGATGTTTGTGCATAGTAGCTATATCTTTGCCTAGGTTATAAGCTATTTGGATACGTTTGTCTCTAGGAATTTGATACTCTCTTGAATAGAGCCTTAAAGATATCCCTTCTACTTCATTTGTAATAAGTAAGATATGAGATGTCTTTTTTAATCCACGTCTATGAGCGATAGCTACGACATCTGGGGTTCTTAACCCAGCTTTTTTAATTAATAAAGATCCTTGCAGTGCTTTTTCAGCTTTTGTGTGTCTGATAGTATCCCTTATTTTATAAGAAAATTTGCTGATATGGAAAAATTTAAAATACAATCTGTAATTTTTAAAACTTACTCTTATAACCGTTGTGCTTGGAACTGTTGGTAACTTTTTAGTAAGTATATTAGATTGGCTTAATAACTCACGAGGTGACATTCCCATTAATTTTATTAGATCACTATTTTCCCACTTATTTTGTACAATTATATTTAATGTATTGGTCTTTAGTATATGAAATCCAGCTTCTTTTAAAAGATTGTTCATATAGACTACAGTATGTCCTCTTTTTTTAAGATATCAAACATTTCATTAAATCTATGGATATAAGTGTGTCTTTCTAATACTTTTTTTTGTCCACATTGAGCAATAGAATTTCTTTTTTGTTCATGTTGTAAATAATATCTAATCTTATCTATCATTTCATCATAGTCTTCAAATATTTCAATTTCTTTTCCTGGAGTGAAAAGTGTTTCTATTCCTTCTACTTTTTGACACATATAAAAGGCTCCACAACAAAGGGCCGTATAAATTCTTACACTCATAGATAATCTTACATCTGGATATGAATCTCTTGATAAAAATATTTTACTAGCCTTAACAACTTTGGAGAAACTTTCTAAGTATACAAACCTACCTCCATAAGATTTGCATACTTTTGAGAGTAAAAAAGGTATTTCTTTTAGTTTTCTTGCAGGTTTTGGTCCCCACCATTTTAGTTTAAAACCAGCATCTATAACCTTTTTCAGCATTTGTCTGCGTGGCTTGTATTGAGGTAATCCACATAGTGTGCCAATAAATGTTACCTCAGAACCATAATATTTAATATCTTTTGCTGTTAGTTTTATATCTGGGAAAAAATTTGGATTTACAGCTTGCGTAAGCCATGCAATTTTTTTGACTCCATTTTTTTTATAATCTTCAATACGTCCTTCACTCATTGTAAAAAAGAAGTCACATACCTTCCCCAATTTTACTATATGTTTTGGAGGATAAACAGGATCAGGAAACCATATTACAAATGGCGTCCCTTTTTTCTGTATCTTTTTTATTATTTCGGGAGTAATGCCTTCAGCCTTTGTGGCTAGAGCTAATTTATAGTTACATGTCTCTAGGAATACAGGTAGAGATGATATTTGACTAGGAGTATCTATACAATCTACATGCCAGCCCATAGTTTTCAGAGCATGAGCCATATAATGACCATTATTCCATGGTTTTCTAAATTTGGTTAATAATAATATGTTAGGCATATATATTTATTACTCCTTCTATTTAAAGATTGTGTTTTTTTGTATGTCGTTCAATTTGCAATGACTTTAGATATACTATAAGAAAGATAAGATGTTTAGGTATTCTAGTTTTAGAAATATTTTTATAATTTGTCCAAAAGTATTCTATATCTTCTTTTGTTAGAAAATTTTTAGATGAGAAAAATAATTGAGCTAGATCTTTTATCTGCCATTTCAGTTTGAATAAAGGATCTTTTTTTACACGTTGTAGATCTATTATGGTTAAAGGTATCGCTTTTTTTTCTGAACTACATAAAAAATGACATAAGTATAAATCTTGATGATATAATTTAAGTTGATGCATTTTACCAACAATATTAGCTATATCTTTTATAATACCTTTTTTAATTGTTTTAATAGTTTTATTTTTTGCAATCCAATCACTCAATTTAGAAGTATAGTTAACAGCTTTAGACATTACAAATGCCTTATCTTTATCTACACCTAAAGCTACAGGGATAGGAGCAGGTATATTATTATTTAAGAAATCCCACATTGCATACCATTCCTGACTTGCTTCAGTTGAAGCCTTAATATGTTTAAAATTTAAGTATTTTTTTAAAAAAAATGAATAAGTTATATTATTAATTATAATATTAACTTTTATAGTATATCTATAATTAAGATATTTTTTAGCTATATTGACATCTTTTATATTAAAAATACTATTAAAGGTTAATAAGTCTTTTTGTTTTAAAATATCTAAAAATTGATTATTAATATATAATTTTTGTCTATCTAAACTAATTATTTGTTGATTCATAATCGATTATTTATTTTTTAATTTGCTTTAATAATTCTATGTTTTGTTTAATATTTCTTTCAATCGTAAAATTTTTAATACTCTTACTTGCTGCTATTGACCAATTAGGCCACAAATGTTTTTTTGATTCGAAATCATTCAAATAATTAACTAATTCTTCTACACTAAAACAATCTTTCATGATGTAGCCTGTTTTATTAGGAATTACTATTTCAGAGCCACCTGCCTGCGCTGTAGTCAATACAGGAAGTCCACATGCTAAAGCTTCTAAATGAACATTACCGAAAGGATCATATGTTGTAGGTAGAACCATCAAATCACATGCACCATAGAGTTTTTCAATATCTTTACATCTTCCTAAAAATATAATTTTATCAGCAATTCCAAGTTGTTTAGCCTTTTTTTTATATTTTTTTATAGGTCCATTACCTGCTACTAATAATTTAAAAGGAAATTTTATATTAGTTAGTGCTAATAAGAGAGTATTTAATCCCTTTCGTTTAAAATCCATAGCTGGGAAAAGATAGCAGGTAACTTTATTATTAATCCCTAACTGTTGTCTGACGGTTTTTCTAAAATCTTTTACTTTTAATGTAAAAAGATGTTGATCAACACCATTATATATAACTTTTATCTTTTTTGGATTTATGTGATAATAAGATTCTACTAATTTTTTATCCAGTTTAGATATAGTAATTATCAATTTTGCGTTTTTTAAACTCTTGTATTCTAAATCTAATAAAACCCTATGTCTATAACTTATGTTTGTCCATATTTTTTTAAACTTATTATTATAATTTATTGTGATATGATGTATATGCAATGGATCAGTAACTCTATATATATCAACAGGATAAGTACGTGATAGAGAATATATTATGTAATCTTTATAGTTAACAAGTCTTTTTTGAACCTCTTTATGAAATCTTAAGTTTGATATTGATGACAATAAAGATTTAGATTTTACAGGAATAAAATCAACATATCTTTGTGTTTCAGTATCACAAAATTCTCCAATAAGTATAACGTTATGATTAAGCTTTTTTAATCCTTTTATTAGGGTGAGACAATATCTTTCAGCACCACCCTTATGTATACCACATTCTTTACGTATAATAATAATATTCATATACTATCTTTTATTTTTTATTTTATTTTTCTTATTGTTGATATAATAAAAAGCTATATATTTTTTTCTTAAAAGCAATTTAATATTGCTAGGATATCCTTCCCAGGATAGTCTTTTTTCTTTTAATAAGATTTTATAAGGTATTTTAAAATAATGAAGATAACTAACTAATTTTTTTTCATCCTGTTGTACACAGATTATCAACCATGAAGGGTGAGCTAAAAGAAATGCTTTAAAATCTTTTTGGTTTCTAATCACAGTTATTGGATGATCGAAATTAAGATAAAAGCTAAGCCTTGTCCTTGGCCTTGCTCCTACTAAAAAGTAAGCTGGTTCTACTTCAGGATGTTTATTTAGCCATGTTTTTACTTTTAGTATAAAGGCTTTTTCTGTTCCTAATCTATCAATAATTGGTTTTTCAATACAAAAAACACCAGAGGTTGTACAAAAGCCAGCAACTAGCAAAGTTATTATTAGTATCTTAGCTAACTTAGGTTGTTTTTTTACTTTTATTAAGGCATATATTGATATTATTGTAGGAATTAATATTAGAAATCCTGTAAATAAACAGGCATCAAATAACTTGTAAGGGAATTTTAGCTCATTATAAAAATGATATTTGATTGATTTAAAACAGATAAAAGATATTGCAATCATTAAAAATATAGAAATTTGTACCAATAGTAGAACTATATATGACTCTTTTAAGTCTCTTTTTAAGAATCTATCTTTAATCTGAACCAATATATCAGCCATTATTAAAGTACAAAATGGTAAAATAGGTAATATATAATAACTACGTCTAGATCCAGATGCGCTAAAGAGTATAAATATAGCAATTATACTTAATAATAACCATTTTCTATGATAATTATGTCGTTTAAAGTTTTTGATATAACCATATAAAGCATATATAAATATAGGCGTCCATGGTATTAACCAAATTGGTATAAATTCTATATATAACCACCAAGGACCTTTGTGATCAAATGGATGAAAGAATCTTCCAAAACTTTCATGTATTGCTCTGGATATCCAATCAAAATCTTTACTATGTGTAGTTATAGAAGAGACTAAAAATATTAAAAAATATAATGAAAATCCTAAGATTACTGGTAATATTGTAGAAATTTTAATAAAATCTTTTAGTTTTTTAGCATATATCATATCAATTAAAATTAAGAGTATTGGTACTGCTACACCAACTAGACCTTTCATTTGTCCAGATAAAGCTAATAGTATACCAAATAAAAAACATGGTAATAAAGAAGGCTTATCTCTCCAATACCAATACCATGTAATAGTAATTAATATAAAGGATAAATTTAAGATATCTGCTGCACCACATCTAGCCCAAAGTATAAATCCATAAGTAGTTAGTAATAAAAAGCCACTTATTATACCTATATCAATAGAAAATAATTTTTTACCCAATAATATTATGGTAATGATTGCTATAACAGCTCCTATAGCACTTGGTATTCGAATTGTTAATTCATTTAGTTTACCAGTTAGTTTTGCTGTTATTACAATAAGCCAGTAATGTACTATAGGCTTTGTAATATGAGGTTTCCATCCAGATGTAGGATGCAAAAAGTCATGTCTAATTAACATTTCTCGTATAACTTCAGCAACTCTGCCTTCAGGTTTCCATAGTGGAGCAACACTAAGTTGATAAAATATCATCCATATACTAGCCAATACTAATAAAATAATAGCTAGAACAATTAATCTATCTGATTTTTGTTCCATTATTCTTTAATTATCCATTTAAAATCTTTAGATTTGATAATAAAGATCCTTTTTTCAGTATGATCTTGAGGTTGTCCATGTATAAATATGGCTTTATCAGTTAGTTGAGGTGCTTTTTTTACAACAGTTATATTTTTTGTTAGATAAAATTCTAATATGGGTGCAATATGCCAATCATCTGTATATATATGCCAGTTTTTATAGGCTTTTAACCTTAAGGCAAGCTTTTTTCTAATAGGTAGATAATCAGGTACTTTTTGATAATGTTTACTTAATGCTTGAACTCCTACAATAATACATATCAAAGTAACTATATATATTAGATACTTAATTTTACTTTTTACATAGAGTTCTAAAAGAGTATCTATACCAATAATAAAAATTATAGTTAACAAGGGGAAAATAGGTAATATATATCTTCTTGACTTATGAGAGGCTATAGATGCTACCAAAAGGTATAAAAGCCATGCGCCATTTAGATATATAAAACTTATAAATTGATTTTGGTTCCATTCTATCTTTTTATTTTTATACAACCAGTATATTAAAATTATTAATACAATAGCTACTATTCCAGATAATCTAAACCATCTCCAGTAATTGGTTACATAATAGAATGGTCCTCTTATAAATTGAGGAAGAAACTTTGAGTGATAGTTCAATCTGTCTAAATACTCTTGCCCAAAATATATATCTACAAACTGTGGATATCTTATGTACTGAACAATAGCCCATGCCAAAAATGGCAATATAGCTAATATCCCAGTAATTAAATATTCTTTTAATAACCTTTTATCTTTTTTAATAAAAAAGATAAAAACTATTATATAAAAGAATGCTAATAAGGTAAGAGGTCCTTTACTTAATAAACCAAAACATATACCTATAAAATAAAAAAATAAATAAAAATTTTTATTTTTTTCATCTAATAGATTTAAATAGAAGGACAAAAATGCTAGAGATATAAAAAAAATAAAACTTGTATCTGTTAAAGCCTCTCTACTTACTCTAATAATATTAAAACAACCTAATAAGATAAAAGGTGCTAACCAACCTACCTTTTTGCTAATTTTTAGGGATACTATGGTAATTAATATAAAGATTGCTAAACCTAATAAGGCATTTGGGAAGCGTAAGCCAAGTTCATTTATACCAAATATTTTATAAGAAATGGCTGTTATAATATATACAAAAGGTGGTTTCCTAATGGAAATGTGTCCCGCAACTTGTAAATCAAATATACTGTGATTTAGATAAATATATAAGCTTCTACATGCAGTAAGTGCCTCATCCCTTAAGGCAATACTTCCTTTGCCTAAATTTAAAAAGATCAAAATAGCAGTTAGTACTATACCAGATAAGGCTAATATATATGATAAAAAAGTTCTATGACTTTTCTCTATTTGCTTCATCCCAGTTTTGATATAGCTCCTTATATAGAGTATTTTGTTCTAGAAGTTCTTGGTGGCTCCCTTGTGCTACAATTTTTCCTTTATCCATCACAACAATCTTTTGTGCATTAAGTATTGTAGAGAGCCTATGAGCTATTACAATAGTAGTTCTGTTTTTCATTACAGCTTCCATGGCATCTTGGACAGCTTTTTCAGATCTTGCATCAAGGGCACTTGTTGCCTCATCTAATATTAAAAGAGGCGGGTTCCCCAATATTGCACGTGCAAGCGCAATACGTTGTCTTTCTCCACCAGATAAATTTAGCCCTCTTTCATCTAATACTGTGTCGTATCCATTGGGTAGGGCCATAATAAAGTCATGAGCTTGGGCCATCTTTGCTGCTTTTATTACATCTTCTTTGGTAAATCCTTTTCTACCTGCAACAATATTTTCATATATAGTATCACTAAATAATATGACATCTTGAGTTACAAGTGCCATTTGATTCCTAAGAGATTTGATATCTACTTTTGCAATATCTACATTATCCCAATAAATAGCCCCTTTTTGAGGGGAATAAAATCGTGGTAATAAATCAACCAAAGAGCTTTTACCTGCTCCGCTAGGACCAACTATTGCCAAGATTTTACCTGCAGGTATAAAAAGATTAATATTTTCTAAAGCAGGGCTATTAGTTGAAGGATAACTAAAGGTAACATGATCATATTTAATACCAGTTTTTAATCCTTTTATAGAAATTCCTTTTGTTTTTTCCCTTTTCATTTCTAGGAAGTTATCAACTCGTTCTAATACTCCGATACCTTCTTGTAATTTACTATATGCTATTCCTAACTTTTTTAGAGGAGTAAATGCCATGACAATGGCTGTTAGGACAGAAAAGAAATCTCCAGATGTCATCTTCCCGTGTGCTACAAGCATCCCGCCATATCCTAAGATTAACGCTACAGCTATACCAGAAAGACACTCTATGGCAAATCTAGTAGTTTCTTTAAGCCTGACAACCTTTGCTAATTGTCTATAAGTAGTTTGATTCTCTTTTTTAAACTGAGCATATTTTTTTTCTTCCATACAAAATATCTTTATTACCTTTAACCCCTGTAAGGCCTCTGTAACCCTGTGAGTAATAATTGCATAGCATCGCTGGGCTCTCTTTCGCCTTTTTCTTACTAAACTACCCAATATCTTTGTACTTAATGCAATAAAAGGAAGTAGTATAAAGCTCAATAAAGCGAGGTCCCATCTTCTATATAGCGCTACTCCTAAAAGAACTAGTACAGAGGGAATCTGAAGCATTAAAGTTCTAAGACTTTGAGACAATATCATCTGAAGAGCACCAATGTCATTTGTCATACGAGACAACATATCTCCACTGTTGGAATGGGAAAATATAGACATGGGTAGATGCATAAGTTGTTCAAAAAATCTATCTCGTAGATCCCTAGCCATCTTCATCCCAGCAGTACGCATAAGATAGGACTGTAAAAAGCTTGCTGCACCACGAGTTATATATAAAACTAATATTCCAATAGGAAGAAGATATATATACTGATAATGTCTTCCAACAAATATTTTATCCATTGCAGGCTTTACAAGCCATGCAATAGCACCATTTATACCAGAGACTAAGATACTAAATACAGATGCAGCTAGTATCCTAGGCAGATATGGTTTTATAAGATGCCAGAGTCTTTTTGTTGTCTCTTTTAAAGAGCCACTCCAGCTAGATTGTATTTCCCATGAACCTTTATCCATAAAATCTATTCTAACTGATTTCCCTTGTAGTTTTTAGTAATTAAGCATAAAAACTAAATCTTACAAAAAGCAACCAATGATAAACAAATCTAGGGATCTTAACAAGAGGAAGCTACTTTTCCTGCTCTTCCTTGGATTTCTTTCCAACAGAGTCTTTTAGTTGGAATTAACTCCTTTGTCTTTAAGAGCATATAAGCAAGTTCACTTAATGTTATAACTTTATATCCTTCTCCTTTAATATAAGGGATAATTTCATGCTCAAAAAATTTGTTAAATACTCCCCCCTCAACTTCAGCATGTACTGCCATTACAGGATAGGGAGCATCTAATACACTTGTAATTAGCTTATGTTTTAATTCTTTTTCATCTCTTATGCCTATTGTAAGAAGTTCTTCTATACAAAGTCCTGTTGTAGGGATTTGAAGTGTTTTAAATCTTTTGTCTTTAAAACTTAAAAAACAGGGCTCTATGGCTCTAAGATCACTTGCATATAAGAGCTCTAATTCATCTTCTACTTCTAGACTTAAAGGGGTTGCCTGCCACCCGGGGGCAGCAACAGCATGGGCTTTTTGGTTTAGTATCTTTTTATATGCATTAAATGCATTGTTAAATTCATTTCTAATGGAGTTTTTGTCCATTTTATTAAGATGATCTTGCCAATACCTATGGTTCCATGCGTGGACGATAATCTCATGGCCCTCATCGTCTATCTTTTTTACAATGTCTGGGAATGAGAGAGCTATATTTCTGGCTGGTATAAGAGTACCAGATAAAATTGTACGCCATCCATATAACCTAGGTGCTCCTGTCTTTAACATCTTTTTTAAGAATTTAGGATCCTTAAATAGCTTAAATATAGCCTTACCCGAGTTATCTGGCCCAAAAGAGAGACAAAAAGTCGCTTTTAATCCAGAGTTATATAAAGTTTTTAATAACCTAGGTACTCCATCTCTCATCCCTTCATAGGTATCAACGTCAATTTTAAAAATGAGATATTTATTATGTTGTGGGCTTGGCATATATATTATGGTTCTAAATCTACCTTATTTTTTAATTCTCCAATACCTTCAATAGACACAGTTACTTCATCTCCTGCATTAAGAGGGGATATGCCTGGAGGTGTTCCTGTTGAGATTACATCTCCTGGAAGAAGAGTCATAATTTGAGAAATAAAACTTATTAGTTCCTCTACACCATGTATAAGATTTTTAGTACTAGAAGACTGCCTTATCTCACCATTTACAAGGCATTCTACTTTAAGGTCATGAGGGTCTATATCAGTCTCAATACAAGGACCTATAGGGCAAAAGGTGTCAAAACTCTTTGACCTTGTAAATTGTATGTCTTTTTTTTGTAAATCCCTTGCTGTTACATCATTTACACAACAAAACCCAAGTACAAAATCCATAGCATTTTCTTTGGATATATTCTTTGCCTGTTTTTTTATTACGATTCCAAGTTCTGCCTCATGATCTACTCTGGTGCTCATCTTAGGGATAAGAATTGTATCCCCAGTCCCAATTACAGATGTAGAGGGTTTTAAAAAGATAAGAGGTTCATCAGGTATAGGCATACCAAGTTCTTTAGCATGGTCATGATAATTTAATCCTATTGCAACAATCTTACTTGGGGTAGAAGGGGCAAGTATTTTTACCTCTTCTAGTTCATAACGTTCTGGAGAAGGAACAATATCTTCATCTATAAAAGGATCAGTAACAATCGCCCTTATATGGTCTTTTTTTAAAAGACCATATTGAATATCATTAGGAAAATCTTTTGGATAAAATCTTACTATCTTCATAGCTAAAAACTTTAAGAACGAGGGTAGAGGTATTAATCTCTTAAAGATTTAGTACATCTTGCATAGAATAAAATCCATTGGGTTTACCTACTATCCATTTAGCAGCCCTTACTGCGCCCTTAGCAAAGGTATCTCTACTAGATGCCTTATGTGTAATCTCTATCCTCTCACCAATTCCCCCAAAAAGTACTGTATGTTCACCTACAATGTCCCCAGCTCGTATAGTTTGTATACCTATTTGTCCTTTAGGACGTTCTCCAATAAGGCCATGCCTCTCATATACTGCAACTTCATCCAGATTTTTACCTCTTGCTTTGGCAGCTACTTTAGCAAGTTGGAGGGCCGTTCCACTTGGAGCATCTTTTTTAAGACGGTGATGGGCTTCTACAATTTCAATATCATAGTCTTCGCCAAGCACGCGTGCAGTCATATCTATTAGCTTATAAAGCAGATTTACACCAACACTCATATTGGGAGCAAGCACGCATGGGAAATCTTTTGACAATCCCTTTATCTCTTCTAATTCCTCATTGCTAAAGCCAGTTGTCCCAATCACCATGGCACGGCCTTTTTTAGATGCCTTGCGAGCATGTTCAACTGTTGCACTATGAAAAGTAAAATCTATGATTACATCTCCTTTATCAATGACTGCATCAAGACTATCTGCTATCTCTACTCCTAATTCACCAACTCCTGCTACAACTCCTGCATCTTTCCCTATAGCAGGGCTGTCTGCGCGTTCAAAGGCAGCGCTTAATTCGATCCCTTCTTCTTGAGAAATGATATTTATGATGCGTCCTCCCATACGTCCAGCCGCACCAGCCACTATAGCTTTAATCATACCTCTACCCTCCTAATAACCTACTTTTTATATCTGTAGCAAGATAGTTATATCAAACCTAAAGACTGAAGAACAGCCTTAATTCTCTCTTTGTTCTCATCACTTACTGGAGCAAGAGGTTGTCTTACTTCATCAGAGGCAATTTTACCCATCATTGCAAGAGCAGTCTTTGCAGGTACTGGGTTTGTATCTATAAACATTGCTTCGAATAATGGAAATAATTTTAAATGTATATTTTTGGCTGTTTCAAAGTCTTTTGCATTACATGCATTCATCATTTCCGCCATCTCTGATGGCATAATATTAGATGCTACTGATACAACTCCCTTACCTCCTATAGCCATAGTAGGAAACGCAGTAAAGTCATCACCAGATAATACTATAAAATCCTCAGGGCAGGACCTTATTACTTGAGCTACTTGTTTTAGACTGCCGGTTGCTTCTTTTATCCCAATTACATACTCGTTTTGTGCACATCTAGCAACGGTTTGGGGAAGCATGTTTACACTAGTTCTTCCTGGCACATTATAGAGTATCATTGGAAATTCACATTCTTCTGCAACAGTCATAAAATGACGATATAAGCCTTCTTGACTTGGTTTGTTATAATAAGGTGTTATAACTAGCGCAGCATCTGCTCCTGCTTCTTTAGCATGTTTAGTCAGCATAATAGTTTCTGCTGTAGAGTTGGAGCCTGTCCCTGCAATTACAGGCACTCTTCCATCTACAGTTTTGATTGTAAGTTCTACTACTCTCATGTGTTCTTCATGAGATAGAGTGGCAGATTCTCCTGTAGTTCCACATGGAAGGATACAGTGAGTACCTTGGTCTATCTGCCATTCTATTAGATTTTTTAGCCCGTCCTCATCAACCTTGCCATCTTTAAAGGGTGTTACAATAGCTACTATAGCCCCCCCAATTTTGGCTTTAATATCTGTCATGATAAACCTCCCTACTTGCTTGGCGAATAAAGTTTAGAGTTAATTAATATATCAAAACATCTAAAACTACAATTTTGTATAAAATAAAGAGCTCCCATATTTATCATTTTAAAATATTAAACTAAAAAAAATAAATAATTAGGGCAAGTATTTTAATTGAATTTTTGATTTTTTTATATCTTTATATCTCCATCTAAATAGCCAGTGTAGACTATAGTAGTTTTAGCTTCCAAGAATACATCTTCTATCTTAGAATCTTTTACAGAAAAATGTACTATTATTTCTTCTCCCCCTCGAGTTTTTACATTGATAGGGCTTTTTCCTGTTTTTTTAAGGGCAGTTATAATACTGCTTGCTACAGAGCCTGTACCACAGGCCATTGTTTCATCTTCTACACCTCGTTCATAAGTGCGGACACATATGTGATGTTTATCAACTAATTTTACAAAGTTTACATTTGTTCCTTCTGGGGCAAATTCTTTATGAAATCTTATCTTTTTTCCTATTGATTTTACATCTATCTCTTCAATATTATCTACAAATAATACTACATGAGGGACTCCAGTATTTATAAAATGGACAACAGTAAAGTTATCATCAAGATCAATTTCTATATCTAGTTTTGTATTTTGAGGATCTGGAAGTTTTAATTTTACAATATCATTCTTTACACTTGCCTTAATTACTCCAGCAATCGTTTCAAACATCATATCTTCTGGAGCTATATTATTGATATAGGCAAAACGCGCTGCACATCTTCCACCGTTTCCGCACATTTGAGCCTCAGAACCATCTGCATTAAAAAATCTCCATTTAAACTGACATTGTGGATTAGAAGGTGGTTCTATAAATATCAGTCCATCTGCTCCAACGCCAAATTTTCTTTCACAAAGAAGCTTTGCTATTTTTGCCCCATGTTGTTCAGATAGTATCCTTTTTGACATATTATCGATTAAAATAAAGTCATTTCCTGTACCATGCATCTTTAAAAACTTAATAGAGTTAGTATCCATTTTAATACTCCTAGAGATCAAAAAGCCTTTCCTTTGCTATAAGATCATCAAGGCTTTCTCTTTCTCTAACCACCTTAAATTTATCCTCACTCACCATTACTTCAGGCACCCTAGGTCTTGAATTATAGTTAGAAGACATGGTAAAGCCATAAGCCCCTGCACTCATTACAGCTAAAAGTTCACCCTCTTTTAGTTTAGGCATGGCTCTATCTTTTGCTAAGAAGTCTCCTGTTTCACATATAGGACCCACTATATCTACAATAATCTCTTCTCTTTCATTATTTTGTTTTAAAACAGGCAATATTTCATGATATGCTTTATAGAGGCTAGGCCTTGCAAGATCGTTCATTCCAGCATCAACAATATAAAAATTTTTTTCTTTTGTTTCTTTTATATAAAGTAATTTTGTTATAAGTATGCCTGCATTGCCTGCAATAGCGCGTCCGGGCTCTATAATCAAAGTTTGAGGCATATCTTTTAGTTTTTTTATAATTTCAGTTGCATATTCATCTGGTTCTGGTGGTGCTTCATGATGATATTTAATTCCTAACCCACCACCAATATCTAAGTATTTTATTTTATGTCCCTTATCTTCTAAAGTTTTTAATAGATCTAAAAGTCGAGATAACGCATCTACAAATGGCGGAATTTGTGTTATTTGTGATCCAATATGACAGTCAATTCCCACCACCTCTAAATTCTCCATATTAGCAGCTATATCATATGCCTTTAATGCGTCATCCTTTGAAAGGCCAAATTTGTTCTTTTTTAATCCTGTTGATATGTATTCATGGGTCTTAGGATCTACATCTGGATTAACTCTAAAAGAGATAGGGGCTTTTTTATTTAAAATTTTTGCTTGTTCTTCAATGACCTTTAATTCAGATAATGACTCTACATTAAACATTAATATATCATTTTCTAGTGCATAACGTATTTCATCCGCCCTTTTTCCAACTCCAGAATATACAATTTTTTGGGGATCAATGCCTGCCTTAATAGCTCTATAGAGTTCACCTTTTGAAACAATATCTGCTCCTGAGCCAAGGGATGCCAAAAGTGATAGTACTGCTAAATTACTGTTTGCCTTTATTGCAAAACATATAATATGATTGATTTCTGAAAAGGCATTTTCAAATGCCCTAAAGTGTCTTTTAAAAGTCTTTGTACTATAGAGATAAAAAGGTGTTCCAACTTCTTCTGCAATCTTTTTTATAGGGACTTCTTCACAGTATAGTTCACCATCTTTATAGTTAAAATAATGCATTTGTTTTCTCCCAAATCCTCCTTAGGTTCTGGATTTTTTTAAGGGCATATCTTAACTTTTAGTTTTTAAAAGTAAAGCAGTCTTTTTTGTGTTTGTAATCCCTAACTGTTAGCAATTATTAAAGGGTTATTGAGACTCTTTTTTGTCTTTCTTGCCTCTTTTAAAAAGCTATATTAGTCTGTGTATTAATGAAGTTGTTTTCTTTTATTTCTTAATCTTACAGTTTATGGAAAAATTTAAAAAAATTTAAAGAAGGAAAAGAGAGGAGTTAGGAGTGGATATTTTATATAAAAACACAGTATATTTTGTAGGGGCTGGACCAGGTGATCCCGAACTTCTTACTATAAAAGCTAGAAAACTTCTTTTAAATGCTGATCTAGTTGTCTATACAGGCTCTTTAATCCCTAAAGAGGTTGTTGCTGGGCTTAGAGCGAGAGTGATTGATTCCTCAAATTTAACTCTTGATCAGTTAATAGAAATAATGGGGACAAATGCAAGGGCTGGACGTTTGGTTGTAAGGCTCCATACTGGAGATCCTTCTCTTTATAGTGCTATACAAGAGCAGATATTTGAGTTAGAGAGACAGGGAATAAATTGTATTGTGATTCCGGGTGTAAGTTCTGGGTTTGCTGCGGCTGCAAGTCTTGGACTAGAACTTACTATCCCTGGGATTTCTCAGACAGTTATCATATCAAGGATAAGTGGAAGGACCAAGGTACCTGAAACTCAACGGCTTAGTTATCTTGCTAAAACTAAGGCTACTTTGCTTCTTTATTTAAGCGTTTTTCATATAAAAAGGGTGGTAAAGGAGTTGTTAGATGGTGGTTTGGAGGAGAATACCCCTGTTGTTGTTGCTGAAAAGGTTACTTGGCCTCAAGAGAGGATCATCTCTGGAACTCTTAAAGACATTGCCCAAAAGGTGGAGCAGGCTGGTATAAAAAAGACAGCCATTGTAATGGTTGGAGAGGTGCTACGTGCATATAAGAAAGGGAATTTTGAGAGATCAAAGTTATACAGTAGAGATTTTTCCCATGGCTATAGAGCCTCTGATAGCTACCAATCTAAAGATGAAGGGGTAGGCTCTATTGGCTCTATTGTGAGTCAATCTTTTGATGATACCTCTGAAAAAAGGCTATTAAATACAGAACCCATTCAAGTTCTTAAGGAATATGAGGAAGTTGCCAAACAGGATAAAGAGAAAGAGAAAAGATTAGACAAAGAATCTTTTGTTTTGGAACAAAATCTAAAAGATTTTGAGGAAGAAAAATTAGAAGAGTTAAGTGGCAAACAAGACAATTATTTTGATATTGCTGAGTATCGTTCTGGATCATACATGCATAGTAAGGAACAAAAGGAAGAGTTAAGTCTTTTTCATAAAGAGTTAGGCATATCAAAGATATTTCCTAATTCTATTATTATCTTTTATGTAACGCGTTCTGGTAGATATCTAGCAGAGCGACTTTGTGCCTTTTTCCCAAAGGCACAGATACTTCCTTATTCTTCAATAAAGAAAGACAATATTCTCAAAAGATATTGGCAAAAGGGTAGGGGGTTTATTTTTATCATGGCTGCAGGAATAGTAGTAAGGACTATTTCTCCTTATCTAAAGGGGAAAGATGTTGATCCTGCAGTAGTAGTTATGGATGAAGCTGGATGCCATATTATTTCTTTAGTATCAGGGCATTTAGGTGGTGCAAATGCTTTAACTTCTTATATAAGCAAGATGATTGGTGCAAAGCCAGTTATAACAACGGCATCTGATGTCCAAGGATTAGTTCCCTTTGATATATGGGTATTTGAAAAAGGACTTATCCCAGAGTCTAAGGATTCTTTAAAACGTGCCCAGGCTAAATTAGTTGAAACTGGATCATTAAATATATTCTCTGATATTTCGATCTCTAACTTACCAAAAGGGTTAAATGAAGTAAAAGATATAGCCTATGCAGATGTAGTAATCACTTATAAGTCTAATATATCTGGACCTAAAATAATCCTTAAATTATTTCCTAGACTTTTATGCCTTGGCGTTGGATGTCATAGAGGGATTAATTCGAATGTATTGATAGAAAAGGCTATTTTGTTCTTTAAAGATCATGGTTTTTGTATGCCATCAGTATTTTCTATCGCTACTATAGATGTCAAAAAAGATGAAAAGGCGATTATAGATCTTGCCAGATATTTAGATGTTCCATTAAAGTTCTTTAGTGCTTCGCAGTTAAATGAAATACCTGTTAGTTGTGGCTCTGATATAGTAGTTAAGGCTGTTGGAGCTAGAGCTGTCTGTGAACCAGCAGCTATTTTAGGTGCTAAAGATGGCGGTTATGAGGCACAGCTTTTGATTCCAAAAGAAAAGAGAGGTGAAGTAACATTTGCACTAGCAAAGCGAGACTTGACATTGTAGGAATTGGTCCTGGAGATTTAGATTATATTACAAATGCTGCTAAGAGCTCTATAGAAAAGGCGGATGTTATAGTTGGCTATACTACTTATCTGAAGCTTATAAGCCCTCTTATAAAAAGAGAGCAGCAGACCTTTAGTTCTGGTATGCGTAAGGAACGATTAAGGTGTGAGTATGCTATAAAAGAGTCTCTTAAAGGGAAAAGGGTTGCTCTTATATGTAGTGGTGATCCTGGGATCTATGCTCTTTCAAGCCTTGTATTTGAACTTTTAAAAAAGCTAGATGTAGTAGATAAGATAGATATAAACGTTATAAGTGGTATTACTTCGTTGACCGCTTGTGCTGCGCTTTTGGGTGCACCAATTGGCCATGATTTTGCTGTAATAAGTCTAAGCGATATCTTGACTCCTTGGCATATTATTGAAAAACGTCTTGATGCAGCAGCAAGGGCAGATTTTGTGATAGCACTTTATAATCCTAGAAGCAAAAGACGGGTTAACCAATTAGAGAGGGCTATATCAATAATTCGGCAGTATAGAAAGGATTCTACTCCTGTTGGAGTAGTAAAAAAGGCTATGAGAGATGGGCAAAAAGTGGTAATAACTACTCTTAACAATCTGAGTGAGTGTAGAGATATTGATATGCAGACGACAGTTATTATAGGAAATAGTTCAAGTTATATTTGGAATAACAAAATTATAACACCTAGGGGTTATAGTATTGAAGACTAGATTTTTAATATTGTTTATAGTTATTTTTTCCTTTTCTTTTATAAACTTTGCCTTTTCTAAAGATATACCTGTTAAATTTGATTTATCTGACAATGCTTCATCTATAACATCTAATACAATAGTAGTTTCTGGAAGTTATCAACCATACCATATTATTACTATAAAATCTGAAGTTAGTGGCAAGATATTAAAAATGAATATTGATGAGGGTGAAGTTGTTCCTAGGGGGGTAGTTTATTGGCATATAGACTCTTCTAGTTTACAAGAACAAGCAAAGCAGATTGAAGATACTATAGATTTACTAAAAAAACAGCATAAAATCCTACTGGATATCTTAAATCTTAAGAAGAAAACTTTAAATAGATATCAAGTTTTATATAAAAGACATAGAATACCAGAGCAGACATTAGATAATATCAGATTAGAATATCTATCTAATTTAAATACTATAATTGCTAATGAACAACAACAACATCAATTGTTTCAAAAGCTTATTAGTTTAAAAGATACTATAAGAAAGTGTAATCCATATTTTGATCAAACTTATTATGTGTCTGAATTATATCACTTTACTAACGAGTATGTTACAGTAGGTGAACCTATAGCAAAACTACTTGATATATCAAGAGCACGTGTAAGGCTTATCTTAGCGCCTAATAGTTTTTTATCACTTAAAAATTGGATAAAAAATAAGGCTCATCTACATTGTTTTATTAAACTAGATCAAACAAAAGAGTGGAGGCAGGTTAAGGACTTTCACTTTGAACGGATTAAGGTAGATCCTGCAAGCGGATATTTATACAGCTATAGTGTAGATTTAATACTTAAACCTATCTCAAGCTGGCTTTGGGGCCAGGTGGTTAAGGTGCGTTTGGTTTATAATCCATGAAAAGATCTATTGGGACTTCTTTAGCTGAAGCCTGGGTATCTTTTTCTGTAAAAAGAAAGCCGTTTATACATACGGTCACTATATTTTGTATAATCCTAGGTATTCTCTCTTATTTAAAACTACCTCAAGAGATATTTCCCGCTATTCCTAAACATAAGATTGTTATTACAGCAGCTTATCCTGGTACATCTGCGGAAACCTTTGATGATATAATCACCACTAGAATAGAAGATGCTGTTAGAGGACTAGATGGCGTAACTAAAATAGAGTCATTAACAAGAGATGGCTCTTGTGTTGTCACCCTAACTGTAGATCCAAAGGCAGATATAGATAACTTATTATTTCAAGTAAGAGACGCAATAGATAGAATTCGTTCGGATTTCCCCTATGATATGACATCCCCTTCAGTGTCTAGGGTCATATTAAAAATGCCACTTCTTACACTTTCTATAAGTGGAGCTTCTCAATGGAAGTTACAAAAGATTGCTCAAGACATACAAAGGCAGATTCAAAGTATAAGACATATCTCTTCTGCTATTATAAATGGAAAAGCCGACCCTGAGTTTCATATCTATTTAGATGAAGATAAATTGAATGCTGCAGGCATTTCTCCCTCTCAAGTAGTGGATGCCATAAGGGCACTTGTAAATAATAGACCTCTTGGAGAGATAAAACAGTGGGGGAACCATATATTTATTACCACGCATGGTGGTCCTCATACCTTAACTCAATGGAGGCATATAATAGTTCATATAAATGGAAAGAAACTATACTTATGCCGTATTGCAAAGATTAAAGAACAGCTTTCAGAACGAGATACCCTGTCTCATTTTAATGGTAGGCGCAATATATCTATAACAGTATTTAAAACTGCAGAGGGCTCCTCTATTGCGTTGTCTAAAAAGATAAGATCTATGATACCAAGGTGGGAGAAGAAGTATAAGGGGCTACACTTTGAAGTCTTTAGTGATCTTTCAACATATATAAAAAATAGACTACTTACAGTTAAGTCTTCTGCAATTGTAGGGATCATTTTAGTTACTATTTGTTTGTACCTATTTATGAATGCAAGGGTTGCACTTGTAGTAGTAATGGGGCTTCCTACTACATTTTTACTTTCTTTTGTATATCTTGCTGCTCGTGGTGAAACTATAAATATGATCTCCCTTTTTTCCTTTTTAATGGCCCTTGGTATGGCTGTTGATGATGCAATTGTTATAGGTGAGAACATATACAGGCACATGGAAGAAGGGGAAGATAGAGTCAGTGCTGCCATAAACGGTACCTCAGAGGTGCTTTGGCCTGTAGCCTCCTCAACATTTACTACTATTGCTGCTTTTATTCCACTTTTGATGATTAGAGGAGAGATGGGGCAATTTTTATCTATTATTCCTATCTTTGTAAGCACAGTACTGCTATGCTCTCTACTTGAAGCTACATTTATATTGCCTGTTCATTGTGTAGAGTTGTTTAAGTTAAGTGCTAAAAAGACAGTAAAGGAATCTTGGCGTAAGTTTATAAGCTTTTATGAGAGATCTCTTCTTTGGTGTTTAAGACATAAGCTATGGGTTAGTCTAACTTTTTTATTAGTTCTCGCTTTGTCTATATTTATTGCCTTAAGGGTTTTGACTTTTACATTGCTTCCAAGCTTTGATACGGATCAAATATATGTTCGTGGAAAGTTAAGTGCTCAATGTGGACTAAAAGAAACAGAGCAAGTGGTCTCTAAGATAGAAAAATGTATTATGCGAGTTGTTCCTAAAACAGATCTTCGTTCTGTAGCTACAGATATGGGTATAAGTTTTAATGATAGAATGGAGTTTGATTTTGGAACAAATCTTTTTCAGATATTTGTCAATCTAAAAAAGCCTGCACCTCAAAACTGGGTTGAAAGATGGATATATCCAGTAGTGATGGTAGGTATGTATGAGACAGGCACTAGAGTTCACACTTCGCGATATTTAGAGAGAAGGATTAGAGAGGCATTAAAACATATTAATTTTGAAGGAATAAAGCTTGAAAAGCTTGAAGTAACTAGACCAAAGGCAGGTATTGTAAGGGCTGATATTGATATTGGTATCATTATGCCAAACAATAATAGGGCACTAGGATTAAAGGCAGTACACTTATTAGAAAAAGCGCTTAAAAAGATAAAAGGTGTTCATAATGTCTCAGATGATTATAGCCCTGGTAAAACAGAATATGAGTTAAAGGTAAATGATCTAGGAAGAGAGCTTGGTTTTACAGAGCAATATTTGGCATCTATCTTAAGTGCTTATTATCTAAATCCGGAAGTTACCCGTATTATGAAAGGATTAAAAGATGATAAGATAGTTAGGACTTATTTAATTGGTAAGAATAGTATTAAACTCTTTGAGCATTTAAGGGTGCTTGTTCCTCATTCAAAGAGACTTATCTATTTAAGGGAAGTGGTTAATATTAAAAGGATAAAGGGTAGGTCTAGGATATGGAAAGAAAATGGTATGAGGGAGATAAGGGTTACAGGTTCCATTGATAAATTTGTTACCACAAGTGAACAGGTAATGAATAAAATACAACCTATTTTAAACAAGATAAAGCAGATGGGAATAGCTATTAGAATAGCAGGAGAGAAGAAAGTTGCTCAAGATACACTTATTGATCTTACAAGGGCTGCGGTGATTGCATGTCTTGGTATATTTATTGTGCTATTACTATTATTTAATGCATGGACAGAGAGTTTAGTTGTTCTTGCAGCAGTGCCTTTTTCTTTTATTGGTGTTGCACTTGGACATCTTATTATGGGACTTCATCTTACAATTCCTTCTCTTTTAGGGTTTGTAGGGCTTGCAGGTGTGGCAGTAAATGATGCCATTATTATGGTCGATTTTATAAAGCGGCATAGAAAAGAGGCTAAATCCCTTTCTACAGATAATTTTTATCAAATGGTTATAAAGGCAGCGGGTCAAAGATTAAGACCTATTATGCTGACTTCAATTACTACAATCTTAAGTCTTGCACCGCTTATATTTTTTGCTACAGGACAGGCAAAGATACTTTCTCCTATGGCAAATGCCTTTGGTTTTGGTTTAGCAGTAGCTACTGTTGTAAATTTATATTTTATCCCTGTTCTTTATACTGGAATCATATTTAGAAGGTTTAAAAGAGCAAAAAGGGAATAATCGTTAGTGCTATTAATGAGGTAATGCTATGGCAGAAGGTCCTAAACAAGATAAAAAAGATGAAAAACCTAGACATAGGAGGAAGAAAAAGAAGAAGTATGTATGTCATGCCTGTGGGAGGGAACTACCTTTTTGTTGGACCTGTCCTTGTGGATTTCAGATATGTGATGAGTGTTTAAAGGAAAATATGTGGGGAATGAGTAATGGAGTTATATGGATTTGTCCTGATTGTGGGAGGATTAGGAGTTTTTAGTGTTTAAGTCTTTTTAATATCTTGTCTGCTTCTCTTACACTTTTTTTAGCCCATAAATCTAGTAACCTTTGTTGTTCGTCTATAGAAAGGAGTCTTTTTTTATCTATACGAGATCTTAACTCATATAAACATATACCAACTGCTACAGAGACATTAAAGCTTTCAGTAAATCCAAACATTGGGATATGAAAGAATCCATCACATCTTTCTCTTAACTTAGGATGTAGTCCTTCAAGTTCATTACCAAATATAAGGGCAACAGGACTATTAGAGATATCTATTTGATCTAGCCTCAGTGATAGAGGATTTTTAGAAGGAGGATCTGCAGCTAATAATTTAAAGCCTTTCTTTTTAAGGTTTGTTATGCAAGAGTCAATATCTTTATATCTTATAATCTTAATCCATTGTTGAGCACCCAAGGCTACATCCGGGTTAGGATTAAATTTTGTGTTTAATTCGATGACATGTACTTCTGTTAATCCAAATGCATCGGCACTTCGTATAACTGCACTCATATTGTGTGGATGGTTTATATCCTCTAATACAACAGTTATCCATGATGTGCGTTTACTAGCAACCTCTAGCATTCTTTTTTTACGATTTTCTGTTAGAAAAGACCACAGAATCTCTGCATCTGATCCTTTTTTAGGTTTTAGCATGTTGTGGAGTTAAATTACCTCCTTTGATAGAGTTTTTAATTCAGTTAACATATTAGCAATCTGATTGATTCCTTTTTGCCAAAATTGTTTAGTATTAATATCTATGCCATATTGTTTTAGTAGTTCGTAAGGATATTCACAGCCACTTTTAGATAAGAGTTCAATATAATGATGTCTGAATACTGCTTTATCTTCAAGGTATCTTTCATATAGAGAATATACAAGAAGCTGTCCAAATGCATATGAATATACATAACCAGGTGTTTGAAGGAAGTGGCTAATATGTGCCCACCAAACACCATAATCTTGTGTGAGTGTAACAGAGCCTTGAAACATTTCGTTTTGTGTTTTCAACCAGTATTGGGAGAAATCCTCTACACTTAATTCTGCCTTAGTCCTTCTGTGTGTATGTATTAAATTCTCAAAGTTAAACATTGCAATTTGTCTAAATACTGTTGATATGATGGATTCAATCCTTTTTAAATATAAGGCTAACCTTTCTATAGGATCTTTAACAGATGTAATTAATTTATTAAATACTAAAAACTCTGTAAAGATAGATGCAGTTTCTGCTAATATTATAGGAGGTTGACTGTTAAAAAGTCCATATTTAGAAGATAAGATTTGATGAATTCCATGTCCCAATTCATGAGCAAGTGTTTCCACATCACGTAGGTTGCCTGTAAAATTGATTAAAATATAAGGGTGAAGGCTTGGTATAGTAGGGTGGGAGAAGGCACCAGATACTTTATCTTCTCTTATGGTTGCATCTATCCAGTTTTTTTCAAAGAAATCTTTTGCTATGTCTCCAAATATTGGACTAAATTCATAAAAGCTATCTAATATAATATCTTTAGTTTGTTCCCATGAGATAGTTTTATTAACAGTAAAAGGAGGTGGGGCATATCTGTCATAATCAAGTAATTCTTTTAAACCTAAGAGTTCTTTTTTTATTAAATAATATTCTTTTACTAATGAGAAATTTTGGTTTACAGTAGCTATAAGTATATCAACAGTGTTATCATCTATATTATTTTGTAAATTAGTTGCAGTTATCCAATTATCATATTTTCTGATCTTATCGTTTATCATTTTATCAGCTATAACTGTATTAAATATATGACATAATATTTCTATATTTTGTTTTAATCCTTCTGTTAAAGCTTTTGCAGCTTTTTTTCTAACATCTCTATCATCTGCATACAATTTAGATATAATTTCTTCTAGTGTTAATTGATCTGATCCATATTTTTGTTTTTCTAATATCTTATCAAATAGTTTTAACCAACTAGATTTACCTACTGGACTTATTTCAATTAACAATTGTTCTTGTTCATGAGATAAAAGATGTTTTTTGTATTTTCTGATGTTTTTTAGATAAAATCTATAGTTAGATAATATTGGATCTTGTAGGATTTTTTCTATATGAGGCTCTGGTAATTCTATCCATTCTAATTCAAAGAATATTATCTCTTTTGATATTTTAGTAATTATTTCCTGAATTTTTTGATGAAAAGCATTATAGTAAGGATTAGATATATTGGTTATAAAAGTTAGATAAGAGAATGTAGATAATTTATTTAATATTTCTATAATAGCTTCCAATGTTTTTAATGCTTCTTTGATATTATTTGCTTTTAACTTCGAAATATTAAATCGATATTGTTGAGAAAAATTTTTACTTAGTTTAAAAGCTTTTTTTATGTCATTATTGATCTGTGGATCATTTATGCTATTATATAAATCCGACAAATTCCAAATGACAGATTTAGAATCTTGTTTTTCTTTCAACATAGCCTTTTCCTTTTGGTCATTCACCAAAATATAACATTAGTTTTTAAAAAACTAAATGATATTCTTTAGGATTTAGATTAAAATAAAATCAATAAAAAATAAATCAGTTAAAGAAGAAAAAGATGTATCTTAAAGCTATACATAAAGTTGTTCATTATTTTGTTTTAAAAGATATTCATTGGTTTCTTTATATAAATTCTTTTAGAAATCCTATATTGGATTTTTTAATGCCTATATTGTCAAATTTAAATTTATTTTTGCCGTTTATTATTATATTTTTATTTTGGCGTTTTATAGTTGCTGATAAAAATGAAAAAATAATGTGGATTATTTTATTGCTAGCAATAGGTCTTTCTGATACTTTATGTGCACATATTATAAAACCAATAATTGGAAGGCTTAGACCATATCAGGTATTAAATGGAGTATATTTATATAAATGGCATCATTGGATTATTACAAATCCAACTTTAAGACATCATTTTTCACATAGTTATTCTTGGCCCTCTTGTCATGCTAGTAATATATGGACAGTAACTAGCTTTTTATTAGTTAGAAAATTTAAAGTAGGTCTTATTATGATTCCATTAGCAGTGGGAGTATGTTATTCGAGGATATATTTAGGAGTACACTATCCACTTGATGTAGCTTCAGGAGCTCTTATAGGTTGTATAATTGGATTCAGTTTTGCTTATCTATCTACTAAATTATCTTTTATATAATAAAATTTAATTTATATATTTTTCTTTTTGTTGGGAATTAATATTTATATTATTTATATCCACTATTAATGATAGTTCTATTAATATAGTTTGATGCCCCAATATTCTATCAATATATATCTTTAAAGGATATTCTTTTAATAAGAATTGGAATATAGATGATAATTCATGTTCATATAATAAATTTTTTCTAATTTCTTTTCCTGTATGTATAACTTTTATGAAAATCTTATTGAATTTAATAAAAGTTTCTATAGTTATTTGTTTATTTTTACAATGGCGCATCTTTTTTTGTAGATTTTGACATAAAGTTTTTATAGCTAATGCCCATAATTCATAATTGCCATATATTTTAGGTAAGTTATTATCTAATATTAATTCTATATTTATATCTTTAAATGGTTTTTGAAGTTTTATATGGTTAACTTCTTTTCTGATAAGATCTGATAGAGAAAATATATTAAGATTGTCTGATATATTAGATGTTCTATTTCTGTTTTTTAATGTAGAGCTACAGATATAAGATATTTGTCGTAGATTATCTTTTATATTTTGGATTTCACTAGATATATTCAATATAATATTAGTAGTATTTTTTATGTTTAATGAATGATCTTTTACACAGTCTAATTTTAATGTTAACAATTCTAACCTACCCATAGCAGCAGATATAGGATTTACAATTTCCTCTAACATATTTTCTAAAACTCTTCCTATATGTAGATATCTATAGTCTAACCATGTCATATGTTCTGATAAATTAAATTGATTTTTTAAATTAATTCTCATAAGTATATAATTCAGTTCTTTAGTATTAAAGATAAGAGGTATAATGAATAGATTAAATGGAATATTGATTCTATTTCTGTTGTAGGCAATTAGATTAAATGAAGGTATGAGTATGGTATTATATTTATTATATTCAATTAAATCAAATATAAAATTTTTTAATACTTTTGAATGTATTTTTAAATTTAAAAGTATTTCTATAGGAGTTTTACCACTTATATTTAGAAAGTTCCAATCATGGTTTCTATTTATCCATATTGGTTCTAATCTCGTATTAAATAATATTAGCTTATCATCTACTAAAGATAATATACGAGAGAATAATTGTATACTCAAAGGTAAGGCCTTTGTTTCTATCCTAGAAATGGGCAACTTCCAATCTATATAGTCAAAAATCTTTAATCCTACTAAATACTTATATCTTTGAGAAAAGAAAGGATTAGGCTTTATCCACCTTACTTCTGCCTTATATATTTTTTTCGATTTAACAGGATTTGTTATATAATTAGAATCTGGTAATATTTCTATTTGTTCATAGGGCTGAATTTTTTTATCTAATAAAACTTGAAGACCTTGATGACTTATATTCCTAGATCTACTATTAGTGACTATATCATAGGAAGGATTTCTAATTTTTATATCTATTTTACATGGAATCCTAAAATATTTTCTTCTTTCAATCTCAGTTAACCACAACATAAAAGTCCTCCTATTTTATCCCCCCTCCTTTTCAAGTATGCAAAAAGGAGACCGTATATAGAATAGGATTTTGCTATATTATTAAATAGAAAATTATTGATTTTCTTTTAACTATTAAAAAATAGAAAACATTTTCCATTATGAGAGGAAAACATTTTCCATTATGAGAGGAAAACATTTTCTATTTTTTTGTTCTTTTTTGAGAAGAGATTTAATTTAACAGGGATTTAATTTCTAAAAGTATTTTAGAAGTCTTCTAACTCATTTTTTATGCCATATTCTTTTATTTTATAAAGAAGGGCTTTATAGCTTATTTGAAGTTTTTTAGCGGCAAGTTTTTTATTCCAATTAAGTTGTTTTAATACCTCTTTTATAACTATTTGTTCAACTCTTGAAGTAACTTCTTTTGATATCTTTTTAAGAGGAGGTATTTTATCATCTTTTCCTATATTATATTTGTTAAGTATATCTTTTACTAATTCTTCTGTAGGAGGTATAGAGATAGAGTCTTGAGAGATAGTTTTTTTTCTTTTTGTTTCGTGTTGATGATTTATTTTTTCTATTAATTCTTGAGCAAGGACTTCAACGTCTCCTATCACCATCAGACGTCTTACATAGTTTTCTAATTCTCTAACATTTCCTGGCCAAGAGTATATTTCAAAAAGTCTCATTATTTCTTCAGGGATATAAAAATTTTTGTTTTTAAGACAACTGCTGTGTTTTTTTATAAAATGATCAATTAAAAGAGGAATATCTTCCATTCTTTCTCTAAGAGGAGGAACAACAATTTTTATAATATTAAGTCTATAATATAAGTCTTCTCTGAAGGAACCTGCCTCAATATCTTGGTCAAGATCATGATTTGTAGCAGATATTACCCACGTATCAACGGTAATTTCTTTAATACCACCTACTCTTGTAAATTTATTTTCCTGTAATACTTGAAGAAGTTTAGCTTGGAGAGTAAGAGGCATATCTCCTATTTCATCTAAAAATATAGTCCCACCATTAGCAAGTTCAAATTTTCCTAATTTGGTCTGATGTGCTCCAGTAAAAGCTCCTTTTTCATGACCAAATAGTTCACTTTCAAGGAGTTCGCTTGGAAGGGCGGCACAGTTTACTTTTACTAAAGGTCCATTTTTGCGATTGGTAGAGTTTTCATGTAGAGTTCTTGCTACTACATCTTTTCCTACACCACTTTCTCCACATATTAATACATTTAGATCTGTATTAATTACTTGTTTAATGAGTTCTTTTATACGTTTTATAGGTGGACTTTCCCCAATTATTAAATCCATAGTGGGATCTTTTAAATAAGAAAAGAATTTAGTTAACGTTCATTTTTTATCAAAACTTAAAATAAAAATCAACTAAAATCATAAAAACAAAGAAATAATTTTACATTAAGTAGATTAAAGTATAGAAATTTTAAATAAATAGATAAACAAATATAATTTAATATAACAAAACTGTTAAAAAATTCCATAGTTATTTTTAAGAAAATACTTGTTAAAATATAAAAAAAATATTATAAAAACAAAACTTGAGAATAGTTTAGAAGTATTTTAGAATATTTTAAAATATTTAATTTTCTAAAAATAAAATAATAACTTTTGAAAAGGGTAGACTAAAGCATCTTTTAAGCTTTTAATAGAAATAGATTTGTTAATCTTGTTGGAGTAATTAATTATGTCCACCTCAACTAAACGGACTGATAAGCAGATTAATCTGAATAAAGATTCAACTAAAGAAAAAACTGATCATTTTTTTGACTCATTGTGGGGAGATGAATTTTTTTCTTTCTCTAAAGAGATAATCCCAGAAGAGCAGAATATTCTTATTGTAGATGATGATCCCACAATTTTAACTCTTTTAAAAGAATATATAGCCACGCTAGGTTTTAACTTAGTTACTGCTTCAAACGGTATTAATGCATTAAGTGAACTTAAAAATTCAGAGTTTAGTATTGTTATAACCGACCTTTTAATGCCTGGCATGGATGGCATGGAACTTATAAAAGAGGTGAAACGCAATTGGCCAGATACAGACATTATTGTTATTACAGGATATACAAACAGTTATAGATATACAGATGTAATTCGTGCAGGTGCTAGTGATTTTATACAAAAACCATTTAACTTAGATGAGTTAGAAGCAAAAATAAATAGACTTTTAAAGGAGAGAAAACTACGTTATCTCTTAAGAAAGCTCTCTATTAGAGACCCTCTTACTAATCTTTATAATCGGCATTTTTTTGAACGCAAATTCACTGAAGAGGCAAAAAGAGCAGCAAGACAGTCTTATCCATTTTTTTTGGTGTTAATAGATGTAGATAGATTCAAATTTTACAATAAGGAAAAAGGTACTAAGGCAGGAGATAAGCTATTAAAAGCTATAGCAAAGATTATAAAAAATTGTACTAGACGTCATGTTGACAGCACCTTTAGATATGGCGGAGATGAATTTGCTATACTAATTCCTCAGACAGATACTCCTCAAGTTATCAAAATTGTAGAACGTATTAGAGCCGCTCTTAAAAAGGAGCTTCCTGATGTAGGCTTTAGTATTGGAATTGCCAAATTTATAAGACGAGAAGATAGAGCTCTTGAGAAAGACTTAGAAGATCTTATAAATAGAGCTCAAGAGGCAGTGTATCAGGCAAAGGATGCGGGGGGAGATCAAGCAGTATTAAATAATGAAGATGGATCCTCTTCAAAACAGTCTTGATATCTTCCCTGTATGTTTAAATTCTAGATAATCTTCTATAATTTCTTTATGATCAAAACACATAGGAGTAGGTAGATTTTTAGGATCAAAGAGTTTTGCAGTTTTTGCATCATCTCCACCTTTAGGTTCTCCTTTAGCTCTTGCTATATAAACTGTAGAAATTGTATGGCCTCTTGGATCCCTTTTAGGATCAGAGTATGTTGCCATTTGGTATACTATTTCTACATCAAGTCCGGTTTCTTCTTTTGCCTCTCTTATTGCAGTCTCTATTAATGCCTCTCCATAATCAACAAATCCACCTGGTATAGCCCAACCATGAGGTGGATTTTTACGTTCTATTAAAACAATCTTATCATCTACTTCTATAATAATGTCTACAGTAGGAGTAGGATTTTTATATTGTTTTATTTCATAACCACACTGAGGACATTTTATAAATTGGTATGTACTCATTTCGTCCCTCTTTTTTATTCATAATTTTTATGGAAATCTTTCAAAACATCAATTAGTTCTTTATGTATTATCGAATTAGATGCAAGTACTTCTCTGATCCATGGATCATAATTATTACCTGAAAAATCTGTTACTTTTCCACCAGCTTCTTGTACTAACAAGAGCCCTGCAGCAGTATCCCATGGCTTTAGTTTTATCTCCCAAAATCCATCTAACCTTCCACATGCCACATAGGCCATATCAATAGCTGCTGCTCCTGCCCGTCTTATACCTTGACATTTTACTATCATATTTTTTAATGCTTCTATAACCTTATCTGGATGTTGCCTTACATCATATGGAAAACCTGTTGCCAACAGTGCTTCATTAAGACAATTTACACGAGATACCTCTATTCTTTCATCATTTAGAAATGCTCCTTGTCCTTCTACTGCAATAAAGCATTCATTAAATATAGGTAAATATATCACTCCTATTATAGGTCTAGCATTATCCCACAATGCAATTGATACACAAAACCATGGGAATCCATGTGCAAAGTTAGTTGTGCCATCCAGTGGATCTACTATCCATATTGTTTTATCTTTGTTAATTTCTAAACTTGACGATTCTTCTGCCAAAATAGGAGCTATTTTGATACTATTTAATATGTCCTTTATCTTTTTTTCACTTGCTATATCTGCTTCTGTTACAAGATCTATTTCTCCTTTGTGAGTTATTTGATGGGGTTTTAGATATAGTTCTTTTAATATTTTACCTGCACTAAGCGCTGCCTCTTTTGCTATATCAACTGCTCTCTTTATATCCATAGTTTCACCTAGTATTGAACTAATTCACAAATAGTTTTTTGTAATCTTTTAAGTTTTCAGTTACCTTCCCAGCACCAGTGACTACGGTTGTTAAAGGGTCTGGAGCAAGTTTAATGCGTAGTCCCAATTTGTTTTCAAAATATTCTACTATACCTTTTAATAAAGCTCCTCCACCAGTTAGTAATATCCCTTTATGTTCTATAATAGATTTAATATCTGTATCAAGGCTATCATATAGCTTGGAGATTCCCTTAACAATTTCTTTTAATATATCTTCAAATACAGGATATAGTTCACAAGGATCTAAAAGTGTAGTTGTTGGAATTCCCTTTACAAGATCTTTTCCTCGTATTTCTTGAGGGGCTAAAAATTGAGCAGTTTCTTTTGTTGCAGCACCAACTTGCCATTTTATTTCTTCAGCCATAGTTAGACCTATTTCTATATTGTATTTTTCTTTTAAAAAACGTGCGATAGCCTCATCCATTTCATCTCCAGCAACAGCAAGGCTATGGCATGCTATAAATGAAAAATTACTTATTACTGCTATCTCTGTTGTTCCTCCTCCAATGTCTACTATCATATTGGGCTCTTCTTTAGATATATCAAGCCCTGCACCAATTGCAGCTGCCATTGTTTCCTCAATTAAAAATACCTTCTTTGCTCCTGCTTCTTTAGTTGCGTCAAGCACGGCCTTTTTTTCTACTTGAGTGATCAAAGATGGCACACCTATAACAATCCTAGGTGTTAAAAGTCCTTTAGAACTCTTTTGTTGTGCCTTTGCCAATAAGACCTGTACTAACGCTTTAGTAGCATCAAAGTCTGCTATTACTCCATCTTTTAGAGGTCGAACAGCCTCAATCGCCTTTGGTGTCTTTCCCCAATATCTTCTTGCTTCATCTCCTACTGCAAAAATTTGGCCATCTTGTGTAGATCTAGCAATTATGGATGGCTGCGAAAGTACTATCCCTTTACCCCTTACATAGATTAGGGTATTTGCAGTTCCTAGATCCATTGCCATATCTTTTTGAATGATACTCTTTATGCCTCCCCAACCCATTTTTTACCTCTTATTTTTTTATTTATCTTTCAAGATTAAACGCAAGTATGGTTCAAATATTTTAGAAGGTTCATCAGGTAAAAGTGTCGCACCTAAGTTACCTGTAAATATCCATACATAAGATTTATTAGTAAAAGGAAGGAAAAAGCCATATACTAATTGTTCTAATTTAAAAGGTTCTCTAAGTCTAATAAAAAATGACTTTTCCCTTTCTCCCCTCGATCTAAATAAAAAAAGGTCACGTTTGTTTCTAAACATCCAGCCCACAAGCCCATTTTCTATTGATATAGGCCTAAAAAGCCATTTTTCTTCTCTAGCACCTGTAATAGCAAGTACTTGATATTTATCTTTTTCAATACTAACTGCTACAAGTCCTTGAGAAAGGCAAAGGGATTTACAAATGGAGTCTAAAATTATTTTTATATCTACAGGAGGTGTTATTTTACTTACAAAACTATACCACTTATCTATTATATCTAATCTTTTAAGCTCTTTATTTGCTTGTATAATATGAGATGCTAGTTCTGCACATCTTATTGCAATCTTTTGTCTTTTAGGACTAAACTCATAATAGCTTTTACTATCTATAAATAATACTCCTTGTTCATCTGGTAAGGGACAGGCATAAAGTGATTTTATATCTACCTCTTTGTTATATATCCCTATTGTTAGGGCACTTCTATCAAACTTTGCTATATGAAGAGGACGGGCATGCTTTGCTACAAAACCAATTAGAGATTGTTCAGTTTTTATAATAGAATCTGTATCTATAGACTCGCAAAGACTATGATAAACGGAAAGTTTTAAGACATCTTTTGACAGTGTCTTTACAAAAAGAGCTGCTGTATGAGCATCAAAAACATCCGCAACTAAATGGATAAATGTCTCAAGCTGTAACTGTGCAGGCATTTGAGATTGCTGGGCCAAAAGGTGGCCTTAGTACCCCCTTTTCAGTAATGATAGCAGTTATTAGTTTGTTTGGTGTTATATCAAATGCAAAATTTAATGCACTAACACCTTGTGTAGCAATTCTTGTTTTACCAATATGAGTGACCTCCTTTTCATCTCTTTGTTCAATAGGTATTTCTTGCCCTGTAGGTGTATTTATATCTAAAGTAGAAGTCGGAGCTGCTACATAAAAAGGAATATCATTTTCTTTAGCTGCTAATGCCACACTATAGGTTCCAATCTTATTAGCTACATCTCCATTGGCAGCAATCCTGTCTGCTCCAACTATGACTGCATCAATAAGTCCTTTTTGCATTATAAAGGCTGCAGCACTGTCTATAATAATTTGGCAATCTATCTTGTCTTGACTTAGTTCCCAGGCAGTTAACCTAGCTCCTTGAAGCCATGGCCGAGTTTCATCAGCAAAGACTTTTATACGTTTTCCTGCATCCTTTGCACCTCTTATAACACCAAGGGCTGTCCCATATGCTCCTGTAGCAAGAGCACCTGCATTACAATGTGTTAGGACTCTCACTGGATTAGGTAATAGCTTTTGTCCAAAGGCTGCCATTTTAATATTAGCTGATATATCTTCTTGCCATATATCTAGAGCCTCTTTCTCAAATATTTCCAAGATCTCTTTTGGTTTAAGTTCTGGTCTTATCTTTGATAAAAGTCGATCTAGTGCCCACTTAAGATTTACTGCTGTAGGTCTTGCCTTTGAGATATTATCAGCAGCCTTTTTTACATTAGCTATAAAATCTCCCCTTTTATTTATCAAGGCCTTTGTAGCCAAAACAAGGCAAAATGCCCCTGTTATTCCAATAGCAGGAGCACCTCTTACAACCATATTTGAGATTGCATTGCTACCTTGAGAAGCATTTTTAATGCATAGCCATTTTATCTTTTTAGGAAGTAGTCTTTGATCTAACAAAAATAGTTCTTTCCCACTATATCTGATTGGAATTATCTTTGAATCTGTATATTCTGATAAAAATCTTAATATCTTATAGTCCTTCCAACCTTTTTTGATTTTTAAGCCTACACCTAGATCCATTATTAAACTTCCCTTTAAGATAAAAATTTTCTTAAAAGTTCATTTACTTTTTGGGGGTTCGCCTTGCCTTTGGTCTTTTTCATAACTTGTCCAACTAAAAATCCTAATATCTTAGTCTTGCCTGCTTTATATTTTTCTACCTCTTTAGGATGTTCAGAAATGACCTCATTTACTACCTTTGTAAGTTCTCCTTCATCACTTACTTGTATAAGTCCTTCTTGTTCAACAATATCTTTGGGTGCTTTCCCTGTTTTATAAGCCTTTTCAAATACTGTTTTAGCAATCTTACCACTTATTGTGCCATCATCTATGAGTTTTAGTAATTGTGCTAAGTGTTCTGGTGTTATAGGACATTCGGTAATATCTCTTTCATCATGTTTTAGCTCTCTTAAAAGCTCTACCATTATCCAGTTACTTACTGTTTTGGGATTATTGAATAATTCTACGCACTTTTCATAGTATTCAGCCAATTCTCTAGAGCTTGTAAGTACTCCAGCATCATAAGCTGGTAGTTTATATTGTTCTATAAATCGAGCCTTTTTAGCATCTGGTAGCTCAGGTAAGTCCTTTTTGATATTTTCAATCCATTCATCAGATACTTTTAAGGGTACAAGATCTGGCTCCGGAAAGTATCTGTAGTCATGGGCTTCTTCTTTCCCTCTCATTGGGAGGGTGATACCTTTAGATTCATTCCATAATCTTGTTTCTTGTACAACTTTTTGTCCATCCATTAAGAGAGCAGTTTGTCTTCTGATTTCATATTCAAGGGCTTTATGTACGTGTTTAAACGAATTCATATTTTTTAATTCTGTTTTAACCCCAAATTCCTTTGCTCCTCTTTCTCTAATAGAGACATTTGCATCGCATCTAAGGCTACCTTCTTCCATGTTACCATCACATATTTCTAGATACCTTACTAGTTGCCTTAATCTTTTAAGATAAGCTACTGCTTCATCAGGGGTTCTTATGTCTGGTTCACTGACAATTTCTATAAGAGGAACACCTGCACGGTTTAGGTCTACATAGCTTATAGGTCGGTGTTCATGGTGTATAAGTTTTCCTGCATCTTCTTCTATATGTATACGTGTAATGCCTATCTTTTTTTCTCCTCCATTTACTTCTATGGTTAACCAACCATGTTCAGCAAGTGGCAATTCATATTGTGATATTTGGTAGCCTTTAGGCAAATCTGGATAAAAGTAATGTTTTCTAGCAAATTGACTTATATTGGCAATCTTACAGTTTGTTGCAAGAGCCATCTTTATTGCAAATTCTACAACCTTTTTATTTAAAACAGGTAGTACTCCAGGAAGTCCTAAGCAGATTGGACAAGTATGAGAATTAGGAGATGCTCCAAACTTAGTTGAACATGAACAAAATATTTTTGATTCTGTTTTTAGTTGTACATGTACTTCTAGTCCAATAACAGCTTCGTAGTCCATTTTTTACTCCTTATATTATGGTTTAAGAATATTGTCCAATATCTTAACACGGAAGCTTTTTCTAGAAAATCATCTTTTAAACTAACATGTAGATTTTTATAGTTCAAGAAATTGAAGTTAGAATAATAGAGAATTTTTTTATAAATAAAAAAGACCGAGTAATTACTCGGCCTTTCTTATTAACTATAGTTTATATTTAGTTAACTATTAGTTTTACTTTTTGCGACCCTTTTTAGGTGTTTCTTCTTTGGGTTCCATTTTAAGATATTCTTTCATAAAGGTAACGATAGGATTTTGTCTCTTAACTACTTTTTTAGGAAGATCTACACCATTTTTACGAAGTTCACTAACTATTTTAGCAACTTGAAACTTACTAATACCAATCTTTTCAGCAATTTCTGATGCTGTCATTTCTGCATAGTTTTCGTAAACAAATTTTACATCTTCTACAGTATAAGGTCTATTTCTTTTTCTTTCAGCCATGGCTCACTCCTTTATAGGATTTTTTAAGTTTCTTTAACCTTTAACAAACTAGTTATACAATGTCAACCATTATATATAAAATTTTTTAATATATTTTTATCAAATATACAAGGCTTATTTTAAATATATTTTCTAATTCAGATAACTTTTATTTTTTTATTAAGATGTTATATCAATTTTAGGTGTAGAGATATCTTTAATAAGCTTATAATAAGTCAAATCATAATGGATTGGCGTTATAGATATATAACCTCTAGCTAATGCTCCTGTATCTATTTCGGCTTCTCCTACTACAGGCATTGCTTCAGTTGCCTGCCAATAGTAGATATTACCTCTAGGATCAACTCTTTTTTCAAATCTTTCTATAAATTTTTGGGTAGATTGACGAGTAATTTTTATACCTCGAATTTCTTTAATAGGAAGATCTGGAATGTTTATATTGAGTGCAATAGTTTCTTGAAAGCTTTTATATAGCCAAGGTATAAGTTTTTTAATAATTTGTGCAGCTACGTTAAAATTGCCTTCTTTATATGTATTTAGTGATACAGCAATAGCTTTTATGCCCAAAATAGCTGCTTCTGTTGCCGCAGAAACTGTACCAGAATAGAGTAAATTAAGCCCTACATTAGCTCCTTGATTGATACCAGATATTACTAAATCTGGTAGCCATGGTGCTAAAGAATAGATAGCTAATTTTACACAATCAGCAGGTGTGCCACTAATAGCCCATACATTTTCTATTTTTATATTATTTAAAGATATTCTTTTGACTTTTATTGGATCACTAAGAGTGATAGCATGTCCAACAGCACTTCTTTCAGATTCTGGCGCTACAATACATAATTCATGTTTATCTGCAAGAGTTTTATATAACGCTTTTAATCCTTTTGCATGTATGCCATCGTCATTTGTTAGTAGTATTCTCATTGTTTTTCTTTTCTTTTTTCCTTTCTTGTTCAAGATAATGTATTAAGCATGATTGTCTATATTGGCAATAGTCATTTGGATGAAGACATCCTTTTTCTAATGGTACTTTTTTATTATCTTTTTGACAAAAGCCTTCCTGTAACATTTTTATATTTCTCCTTTTTATTAGATTCCTAACTAGTAAAGATTTTTTCTCTATGAGTATAATATTAAATTATATTATAAAAAAATAAAAAGATGACACTTGTAATAAAATATGATAAACTGAATGTTCATTCATAATTTATCAAGTAAAAAAGATAGATTGCAGCACCTATTCTGATAAAACCAAGGAGGAGGTTTTTTTATGTCAGAAGAAAAGGTAAAAATTACCATTATTGGTGCAGGCCCTGGTGGTGTTGCAGCTGGGGTAGAGGCAAAGGTGGCAAATATTGAGCCTGTTACAATTCTAGAAAAAGCCAAAACCCCTTTTAGTACAATAGAGACATTCTATCATAAGGGGAAACGTGTAGATCCGGTGTACAGAAAGGTTAAGGTAGATCCTATTGGAACACTCTTTTTTGATACAGAAACAAAAGAACAATTTTTAGAGAGAATGCACAATATAATCAACGAATATAAACTAGATATAAGAACACAAAATGAAGTACAAAAGGTGATATCTGAATCAAATGTCTTTAAAGTTATAACATCAACAGGATTAACTTTAATTTCTCCGATAGTTATTGTTGCAATAGGTGTTTTTGGTAAACCAGTAAAACCTCATTACCCAATACCTAAAGAAGTCAAAGATAGAGTACATTTTAGAGTGTCCAAGAGTCCACCTACGGGAGAAAAGATATTAGTAGTTGGAGGTGGAGATAGTGCAGCAGAAGTAGCGTGTTTTTTAGCTGATAGAGAAAATGATGTTACACTTTCTTATAGAAGAGATAAATTTTTCCGTATGAATGATGTTAACTTAAAAGCTGTATATGATCGTGTGGATGCAAATAAGTTAAAGTTAAAAATGCCTTCAGATATTATAGAATTAAGACCTCATGAAGATGGGGTGGAGGTAGTCTTTAAAGATAACGGCCCAGAGGTATTTGATTCAATCTACTATTGTTTAGGGGGCATTACTCCTCAGGGATTTTTAGAAGATATAGGTGTGGAGCTAGATGGCAAAAAACCAAAAGTTGATAAATATGGAGAGACAAATATCGAGCGTCTATTTTTGGTTGGGGATATAAAAGAAGGTAAAGGTTCTATTATGGCTGCCTTTAATTCCGCTAAGATAGCTATAGATAGAATAAAAGAAAAATATAAAGAATTAGTGTATGAAAATTAATTATTATTATGTACGATAATCTGCATTTATCTTTACATAATCTATAGAAAGATCACATGTAAGTACTTTATCTATTTCATCTCCTTGAAATATATCAAGGGTAATGGAAAATTTTTGTGCTTTCATCCTTTGGCGAGCTTGTTCCTCTGCTTTAGTCCCTAAGGGTAGCCCTTTTTCTAAAATTTTTACATTATCTATATAAAGATCTGTTTTATTAGGATTAAAAGATACTCCACTTCTTCCTGCAGCAGCTAATATCCTACCCCAATTAGGATCTTCCCCATAGATTGCTGTTTTTACTAAGGGAGATGAGGCGATTGTTTTAGCTATGGTAAAGGCATCTTTTTTTGTTTTACTACCACGTACTATAATTTCTACACTCTTAGTTGCCCCTTCACCATCTTCTACAATCATTTCTGCTAGAGTATACAATATTGAGTTAATAGAGGCTTTTATTTTAGATAACTCGTTACTAGTTTTAGTAATAATTTTATTGCCAGCTTGTCCATTAGCAAGTGCTATTACTGTATCATTTGTACTAGTGTCTCCATCTACTAATATTTTATTAAAACTGTTATTAACTGTTTCACTTAATATATCTTGCCATAAGACAGGGTCTATTAATAAATCAGTCATTAAAAAACAAAGCATTGTTGCATGAGGCTTAAAACTAGGGGATGTCATATCTGGGCCAATCATTCCTGCTCCTTTACATATTGCTACAATATTTATCTTGCTGGTGTCTATGGATAGCTGTTTTGAAACAATCTTTGTTCTTGTATCTGTCGTTAATATGGCATTTGCTACTTTTTGTAGGGCTTTTTCATTATTAGATAGTTTTTGTAATAACTGAGGGATAGACCTTATTATATTTTCTATAGGAAGCCTTTGGCCAATAACACCTGTAGAAGCAATAAGAATTTCATCCTCTGGTATTTGGCCTTTACATTTAAGCTCGTTTATGCAAGAAAGCCCATCGTTAATTCCGATTTCACCCGTACATGCATTTGCATTGCCACTATTTACTAAAATAGCTCTTGCCCAATATGGTGGGTATTTCATCTTTTCTATATCAATTAATACTGGAGCAGCTTTTACTATATTTTTAGTAAATGTTGCAGCGCAAGCAGCACTTGTTTTAGAATATATTAAAGCAAGGTCTAGTTTATTCTCTTTTATGCCAGAAGCTATAGCACTGTAGTAGAAGCCCTTTGGTAAATACACTGTTTATTTCTCCTTTATCCTTATGCAAAGTTAAAATACTATATTGCTATGAATATAAAAAAAGCAAGTCCTTACAACCTAAAAAGATGGGTTTATTTTTTGGCTAAGGAGATAGGCCCAAGAAGTGTGCATTACCCCAAGACTCTTTTAACGGTAGCAAATAGCATTGCAGATGAGCTAAGAGGTTTTGGATTAACAGTTAATCTAAAGGCTTTTACCTATAGAGAGCATAAGTATTACAATGTAGAGGCACTTATCAACAAGGAAGGACTATATAGAATAGGAAAGCCTGAAATTGTAATAGGTGCCCACTATGATACTGTTAAACATAGCCCTGGGGCTGATGATAATGCAAGTGGGATAGCTGGTTTAATAGAACTTTCTAGATTGCTTTGTGATTTACCTGTACCTATTAGGTTTGTTGCTTTTGCACTGGAAGAGCCGCCAGTTTTTGGTACACAGTTTATGGGAAGTTATATTTATGCTAAGGAGCTTAAAAGTTCTAAAATTAAGTTACATGGTATGATCTGTCTTGAGATGCTTGGGTATTTCTGTGATAGAGTTGACTGTCAAAGATATCCTGTAGATATGATGAAAAAGATTTATCCTGATAGGGGTAATTTTATAGCATTTATTGGTAACTTACGTTCTCGTAAATGGACAAAAACTTTAAAAGAAGGATTTAAATTAGGTACAGATTTGGGGGTTGAAAGCCTTAATGTACCAAGTGGTATTATAGTAGGTACTGACCTTTCTGATCATAAATCTTTTAATGCATTTGGTTATAAAGCTGTTATGATAACTGATACAGCTTTTTATAGAAATCCAAACTATCATCGTCCTACAGATCTTCCTCATACACTTGATTATGAAAGATTTGCCAAAGTTATAGATGGTTTAAATAGTGCTATTAGATATATAGCTAAACTTTAGATAATATTTTTATAATTAAATCAATAATTCTTTTATTATACAGCATTGCTATGTGACTTATAGGATTTGTGATAATTTCAACCCACGATTTTATAGGAGATTTTAAAGAACTATTAGGTAAAACTAAATTATCAATAGGCGAATAAAATACATAACCTGTTATATGAATACTTGTATAATTATTTTTTAGATTATTTATTAATCTACCATTATATTTTAATTGTTTAGCTAGTTTTGATATACCAAAAGCTGCTAGTTTACTCCCACTATATGGAGTACCAAGAGTTATAATAGCTTTTATATGGTTACATATATTTAAATCTTTACCTATACTATAACAAAATAGTCCACCTAAGCTATGTCCAATAAGTATAATTTTATCATTTTGTGAACAGATTTCTATAATTTTTTGTTTTATTAGTTTATCTATATCTTCAAAAGAAGATTTATAACTATTATAATTTAAAATATATATATTTTTTATATTTTTATATCTTTTTAACTTATTTACGAAATAAATCCACGCTGTTTTGTTATGGAATAGTCCATGTACTAATACTATAGTAAGATCTCCATTTGTATTTAGTTTTATAGTACTAGGTATAAATAAATTAAATGGATAACAAATAGTAACGTACCATAAGTAGATAAAGTTATTAATAATTCCTTTTGTAATCCAATGTTTATATTTTCTAATATTGTTTTGTATATTAACTTTTTTAGTATTAAATAACTCGTACCAAAAGAACATGTAGGTTAATATAGAAAAGATTAAAAATATGGCAGATACAAAGACAAAAATGGATAGAATGAACTCAAAAATTTTTATTATCATTGGTGGCTAGATTTTTTAAACAAAACAAAATTATCTATTAATTTAAAAAATTATACAAAAATTTAACACTAACAGTAGCAAAAACTTTAAAAAATAAAAAGAACTTTAAAGAGGATGTAAAAAGAGGTGTTTACAATTTTTATTAATGAAGTTATCGTCACGCACCAGAGGTTATATTTATTGGCTTGTCAAATGGACAGACAGGCAAGGAGGATATTATGGTTGGAGTAGTTGTTGCTGCACATGGACAACTTGCTAAAGAACTTTATACTACTACAATTTTTATAGTAGGTAAAGCAGATCAAATGATACCACTTTCTATTGATCCCTCAAGACCTGTGGAAGAGATGCAAAAAGAGATAGAAAAGGCCATAAAAAAGGTAGATTCAGGAGACGGTGTTTTAATCTTGACAGATATGTTTGGGGGTACACCTGCTAATATGTGTCTTGTCTTTCATAAAGAAGGAGAGGTTGAGATTGTAACAGGTGTTAATCTTCCCATGTTAATAAAATTGTGTCAGGGACGAGAGGGAAAGAGCCTTGCTGAAGTAGCTCAGGAAGTTGTGGAATATGGTAGAAAGAGTATTAATCAGGCAACAGAAATATTAAAGAAATAAATTATAAAAAATAATATTTGTTGGAGGTTGTTAGATATGGAACCACATTGGCCAAGCCTTTTAGGTCCAAAATTTTATGAGGAAAAGCGCTTAAGATCCCATCAAAATAAGATTATAGAGGAGCTCAATATAAGAACTGCTACATATGAGGATATCAGAGATATTAAATTTCTTGACCCTGATCTTTTTGGTTTTTCTAGTACAAATTCTATCTTAAAAGGAAGTCTTATAGTGGTTGCTGAGTTATATCATAATATTGTAGGCGTTATAGTTGTTAATATAGTAGAAGATGAAATGGAAATATTAAAGATAGTTGTTGATCCTAAATATAGAAGGATGGGTATTGGCAAGTCCCTTTTAAATAGGATGTTGGATATCGCAGAGCAGAAAGGCTTAACTGTTATATATCTTGATGTAAGTCAAAAGAATCTAGCAGCAATAGCTTTGTATCAAGCTTTTGGTTTTAAGGAATACGGAATTCGAAAAGATTATTATAGTAAAGGGGAAGATGCTATATTGATGAAATTAGAGCTTTCTGATCAACACAGGGAAGAACAAGCAGCATAATAATCTGTGCTTATTTTTTATTTTTAAAAGGCATCAACTTTTAAGTTGATGCCTTTTTTATTTAATTTTTTATTTTAGTATATCAGTTTTTTCTAAATTAGATAAATCTTATAAAATTTTTTAAAAATTATAGAAATTGAATCTCAATTTTCATTTTTTTATGTAAAATAAGGAATATGTGCTTATTTAAGCCAATGTCGTATTTGACTTAAAGACCAAAGTTATATTAAACAATGATTACTTAATAATTATTTTAAATTTCTTTTTAACTTTTCTTTTTTGTTTTTGATTCTTTTTAAAAATTTCTAAAAAAATAGGTGAGCAAATAAAATGAAAGAGAATAACTACATAGATCTATCTAACCTTAGAGCTGATTTAAAGAAAAAACTTTCGAATTTAAACTTGGACTATTGTATGACGTGTGGACTCTGTGCCTCTGGTTGCCCTGCTACAGGGATAGAGGATATGGATCCTAGAAAATTTTTACGTCTCATTGTCCTTGGACAGGATGAAGCGGTTATCAATTCCAATTGGATATGGATATGTACCATGTGTTCTAGGTGTAAACATGCCTGTCCTATGGGGATAGATATAGGTAGAATTGTTTATGAGATAAGGGGTATGATCCCAAAGGATAAGAAGCCTCGTAATCTTCAAAAGAGCTGTGATTTTCAGCTAAAAAGTTGCAGTACAGGTATTCCTGATAAAGATTTTGTATGGGTTATTGGAGAGATTTTAAGAGAACTTAAAGAAAATGAGCCTGAATGGAAGGACTTAGAAGTCCCAATTGATAAAAAAGGTGCTACCTATTTTGTGAATCAAAACGCTAAAGATCCTACAGTTGAGCCAGAAGGTATGATTCCAAAATGGAAGATACTTCATGCAGCAGGGCTTGATTGGACATATTCTTCAAAGTGGTGGGATGGGGCGAATTATTGTATGTTCACAGGAGATCCTAAAGAATGGGAAGAAGTTGTTCGTAAACAGGCTGAGATAGTAGATTCTCTTGGTTGCAAATATTATGTAAATACTGAATGCGGACATATATTTTATGCAGTTAAGGAAGGTTTAAAGAGGTTTAATATTAAACATAATTTTAAACTCATAAGTATTATTACTTTATATGCAGAACTTATAAAATCAGGAAAACTAAAAGTTGATCCATCTTGGAATAAAAAAGGTTTAAAGTTTACTGTTCAGGATCCGTGTAAATTAGTTAGACAAGGGGCAGGAGATAGTGTAGCAGAAGATTTACGTTTTGTAATTAAAGCTGTAGTAGGAGAAGAAAATTTTGTTGAGGTTTATCCTAATAAATCTAATAATTATTGTTGTGGTGGAGGCGGTGGAGCTCTTCAATCTGGTTTTAAAGAGCAAAGGAGACGTTTTGGACGCACAAAATTTGAACAATTAGCAGCAACAAAGGCAGATATTGTGATAACTCCATGTTATAATTGTCATGCACAAATTGAAGATATTTGCCAATATTATGGTGGTAAATGGAAGACTACTCATCTTTGGGATTGGATTATAAAGGCACTTAAGAGGTAATTTATGGATACGACAAAAAAGGTAATTGGAAGCGTATTGGTTGTAGGTGGAGGAATAGCTGGGGTACAGGCAGCTCTTGATCTTGCTGAAAGTGGTTTTTATGTGCATTTGGTAGAGCACAGTGCTGCAATTGGTGGTAAGATGGCACAACTTGATAAGACATTTCCTACAAATGATTGTTCTGCCTGTATACTTTCTCCTAAACTTGTTGAATGCGGAAGACATCTAAACATAAATCTACTTACACTTTCAGATGTAATAGAGGTCAAAGGTGAACCTGGTAATTTTACTGTAAAAGTACTTCAGCGTCCACGGTATATCGATATAGAAAAGTGCCTTGCTTGCGGAGATTGCGCAAGTAAATGTCCTAAAAGTGTACCAGATGAATTTAACCTTGGCCTAAATAAAAGAAAGGCTATATATCTACAATATCCGCAGGCAGTCCCTCTTAAATATGCAATAGATCCAGAACATTGTATTAGGATAAAGAGACCAGGGCGTTGTGGTTTTTGTCTTGAGCAGTGTAGAGTAGGTGCAATAAACTTTGATGACAAAGAAAAAGAGATAGAATTAAATGTAGGTGCTATAATTTTAGCAGTTGGTTTTAACTGTTTTGACCCATCACGGCTCGATTACACAGGTTATAAACTTTATCCAAATGTAATTACTTCACTTGAGTTTGAACGTATCTTAAGCCCATCTGGCCCAAGTAAAGGACATCTGATTCGACCTTCAGATAAAAAAGAACCAAAAAAGATTGCCTGGTTACAATGTGTAGGTTCTAGGGATATAAATCGAAGCGGACATCTTTATTGTTCTACTGTTTGCTGTATGTATGCCTTAAAACAGGCAGTAATTGCCAAAGAACACGCAGGTAAGGACCTTGAAACTACTATCTTTTTTATGGATATGCGGACTCCAGGGAAGGGGTTTGAGCAGTATTATGAAAGGGCAAAGCAACAAGGTGTTAGGTTTAAACGGGTTAGGATTCATAGTGTTCTTCCTTTGGGTAAGGACGATAAGCTTATCCTAAACTATGTAAATGATGATGGTGGTATTAGCCAAGAAGAATTTGATATGGTTGTTTTATCTACTGGGCTTGAGATGGACAAAAAGGCAGCACAACTTGCCTCAAGACTTGGAGTTAGACTTGATGGAGACAACTTTGTAGATACTCCTGCCTTTAGACCTATTGCTACTAATAAGCCCGGTATATTTGTTTGTGGTGCTGCATCTGAACCAAAAGACATACCTGTTTCTGTAGTTGAAGCCAGTGCTGCTGCTCTTGAGGCTCAGAGGTTACTTTTTAGTGCAAGATGGAGTGAGACTAAAGAAAAGGTATTCCCTCCTGAAAGAGACGTCTACCCAGAACCTCCTCGCATCGGAGTGTTTGTTTGTAGATGCGGTATAAATATAGCAAGCGTGGTAGATGTAGAGGCAGTTAAGGACTATGCAGCAACACTTCCTGATGTAGTTTTAGCTCAAGTAAACACCTTTACATGCTCCCAAGATACTATAGACCAAATAGCAAGGACAATTAAAGAATATAACTTAAATCGTGTGGTAGTAGCATCCTGCTCTCCGCGTACCCATGAACACCTTTTTCAAGAAACCCTTAGGGGGGCAGGTTTAAATATGTTTTTATTTGAGCTTGCAAACATAAGGGATCAAGATTCATGGGTCCATCAGAATGATCCTGAAGCAGCTACAGAAAAGGCAAAAGACCTTGTTAGGATGGCTGTATCAAAGGTTAGGCACAAGGAGCCTTTAAAGTATCAAGAAGTTGAGGTTCATCATCAAGCACTTGTAGTAGGTGGTGGAGTAGCAGGGATGAGTGCAGCGCTTTCTTTAGCAGATCAAGGCTTTCCTGTTTATTTGGTAGAAAAGTCTACTGCACTTGGTGGACACGCAAGGATGTTAACTCGTTCTTGGCAAGGACAAGAGGTAAGTTTTGTTTTAGAAAGAATGGTCAGTCGTGTTACAGACCATCCTAATATAAAGGTGTTTTTATCTACAAGTGTTGTGGAAGTGCAGGGATCTGTTGGACAATTTATTACAAAGCTATCAAATGGACGCACTATTGAACATGGTGTTGCAATAATTGCGGTAGGTGCGCAGGCATATAAGCCAGAAGGTAAATGGAATTTTTACTATGGTAAGGATCAAAGGGTAAAGCTTCTTCTTGATCTTGATCAAGTATTTTTAACTGATCAGGATCAATTAAGGGATCTAAAAAGTGCAGTTTTCATCCACTGTGTAGGCTCTAGGATACCAGAAAGGCCATATTGTAGCCGTTTTTGTTGTACTCATGCAATTGACCAGGCTTTAAGGTTAAAAGAGATAAATCCAGATATGGATATCTTTATGCTATATAGAGATATACGTACTTATGGACAACGAGAAAGACTTTATCAAGAGGCAAGGTCAAAAGGGATTATATTTATACGATATGACTTAGATCATATACCCGAAGTAACTAGACAAGGGGAAGAACTTATCATAACTGCTTTTGATCCTATACTTAAAAGCAAAGTTAGGTTGAGTGCAGATCTATTAGTACTTGCTACAGGTGTTGTCCCTGGTAATTCATCTAGAGAGATTGCAAAACTATTTAAGTGTGCGGTTGATAGCGAAGGCTTTTTGCTAGAGGCCCATATGAAGTTAAGGCCGGTAGACTTTGCAACAGATGGGGTATTTCTAGCAGGGCTTTGTCATTATCCAAAACCGATTGATGAATCGATATCTCAGGCACAGGCAGCAGCGGCAAGGGCTGCTACGATTCTTTCTAAAAAGGCTGTAGAGGTTGAAAGTATTGTTGCACAGGTAAATCCAGCTAAATGTACAGGGTGTGGACTTTGTACTAAAGTGTGTGCATATCAGGCTGTTAAGGTAAATGAAGTAAGTAAAAAGGCAGAGGTAGATGTTGGCCTTTGTAAAGGCTGTGGGGCATGTGTGGCTGGATGTAGATGTGATGCTATAACTCTTTTAAACCTTGGCAATGAGCATGTTATGGCAGCAGTAGAAAGCTGCATGGAAGAATAACAGATGAGGAACTAAGTTATGGATTCTAAGCAAGTAGATAAAAATATAAATTGGCAGCCTAAAATAGTTGCCTTTTTGTGTAATTGGTGCAGTTATGCAGGGGCAGATTTGGCAGGTATTAGTAGATTTCAATATCCGCCCAATATTAGAGTTGTTCGAGTACCTTGTTCTGGAAGGGTAAGTGCTAATTTAATTTTAGATGCGCTTAAATCTGGAGCAGATGGTGTTCTTGTATCTGGTTGTCATCCTGGAGACTGTCACTATATCTCTGGGAATCTTTATGCAAGGAGACGTTTTGCAATATTAAAAAATCTTTTAGAGTTTGTTGGTATAGAATCAGATAGGATCCATTTTGCGTGGATTTCTGCATCTGAGGGGGAGCAATTTGCAAGACTTGTAGATGAAGTTACAAGGCGAGTACGTAAATTAGGGCCAGCAACAAGGCTTGTAAAGAGGCTACCGGAGGTATGATGATGAAGGAATTTAGTGAAAAGATAATACAAGAGGCAAAGAGACTCTTAGAACAAAAGGAAGTAGATGCCTTTATAGGTTTTACTAAGGGTAGCCTTCCTATGACTACAAGGCCTTTTGTTGCAAGGAGCCCACAAGATGCAGAAAAACTTATATTTAATAGTTTTTGTGTTATGAACCTTGCAAGGTATCTTCCAGAGGTTTTAAAGTCTTTGGAGCCTCCGCGTAAGCCTCAAGATCCTCTTCCAAAGGGTCCGCTTCCAAAGGTTGGAATTTTAGCTACAGGGTGTTGGTCTAGAAATATTGTTGTTCAGATTCAAGAGAATCAGATTGATAGAGATAGGGTTGTAATAGTTGGTATAAAGGCTGCTGGTATGATTGATAAGAGAAAGGTGTTTGCTCATATAGGTGAAAAAGAAATAAACTCTGTAGAAGAGCAACAGGATAGAATTATTGTAAAAGGACCTGGTTATGAAGTAAAAATAGCAAAAGAGGAGGTTCTTAGAGATAATTGCCAAGTATGTGTGCACTTTAATCCTGTAATATACGATATTTTACTTGAGGCACCAGGAGCTCATGACAGGCAACCTAAATTAGATAGATTTAAACAGATAGAAGAGATAGAATCTCTTAGTAGTGATGAAAGATGGGCATGGTTTGCAAAGGAGATAGAAAGCTGCATTAGGTGTTATGCATGTAGAAATGCATGTCCTCTTTGTTATTGTCCAACCTGTTTTGTAGATGATTCAAGACCCCAGTGGGTTGGGAAAAGCATTGATCCGACAGATACCCAACTTTTTCATATACTTAGAGCATTTCATATGGCAGGGCGTTGTACAGATTGTGGGGCATGTGAAAGTGCATGTCCAATGGGGATAAAGATGCGTCTTTTAACTAAAAAGATAGAAAAAGACTGTCTTAATCTTTTTAATACAGAAGCTGGTTTAAGTATAGATATATTGCCAGCTCTTAGTACATATAAACCAGATGATCCTCAGGATTTCTTTATTAGTGAAGAGCTATTCTCCAAGGATGCAAAGTAGCCTTAAAAAGGGGAAGATTTCATGAAACCTTTAAAGATAAAAAGAGAAAATATTAAAGATATACTAAAGTTAGTAAGTAATACATATAAAACATATTGTCCTCAAAGGACTAAAAAGGGGTTTATAGATTGGAGGATATTAAAACCTGATACCCAATTAGATATTGAATTTTTATCTTATCTCAATGAAGTAACGCTTCCTAAGTCCTCTATTAAACCTTTTTTCTTCCCTCAGCCAGAGACTATACTGGTGTTTAATTATGATCCTAAACAAGAGGATGCCTTTTTGCCAAAAGATGTTTTGGAGACAGAATCAGAGAAAGTTGATACTTTGCTCTTTGGAGTAAGGCCATGCGATGCTAGAAGCCTTGTTTTAAATGATATGCCTTTTAAAGAAGATCCTTATTATAATCTTAGACGCAAGAAGATATTTTTAGTTGGAATATCCTGTAAGGGACAGACTAGTACTTGTTTTTGTCTTTGGACAGGAGGAAGTCCTATCGGAACAGATGGGCTTGATATAATACTACATCCTTTAGAGGATGAATCTGGTTACATTGTAGAGGCAATTTCAGAAAGGGGAGAAGAGTTATTTGATTCTATATTCCCAAAAAAATTTTGTAATGAGGCAACCAAAGCTGAAATAGAAGAGATAGAAGCTAGGCGAGAAAAATCAAAAGGTGCTTTAAAGTCTATGCCAGAGCTTTCCTCTCAGCTTAAAGAAAAGGATCTAATGGCAGTATACAATGCTCCTTTTTGGCAAGATATAGCAATGAGTTGTATAAATTGTGGGGCATGTACGTTTTTATGTCCTACATGTTATTGTTTTGATATACAAGATGAGGTGGTTAAAAAGAGGGGAAGAAGGATAAGGTACTGGGATTCTTGTATGTTTCCACTTTTTACTCAACATGCTTCAGGGCATAATCCAAGAGGGGATAAGGTAAAAAGAGTAAGAAACAGGTTTTTACATAAGCTTAAGTATTTTCCTGAGCGTTTTGGCCCAATTTCTTGTGTGGGCTGTGGTAGGTGTATAAAGGAGTGTCCTGTAAACATAGATATTAGAGAAGTTATAAGAAATCTTTTGGCGGTGAAATGATGAAAGAAAACACTTTAAAAATAAAAAATCCGTATCTTCCGTATCCAGCGAGGATAGAGGACATAAAAATTGAGACAGAAGATGGTAAACTAAAGACATTTAAGCTAGTTTTTGAAGATGAAGCTATAAAAGAGACTTGGAATCATATTCCTGGGCAATTTGCTATGCTTTCTCTAATGGGCAAGGGGGAGATTCCTATTGGTATAGCCTCTTCTCCTACAGAAAAAGGCTATCTTCTCTTTACTGTATTTAGAACAGGTAAGGTGACAAATTTTCTACATCAGCTAGATAAAGGAGCACGTATTGGGGTTAGAGGTCCTCTTGGAAATGGATTTCCTGTAACTGACGAACTCAAGGGTAAAAATATTGTGATAATTGCAGGTGGATTTGCCTTTACTACTTTAAGGGCTACACTTTTATATTTGCTTGCAAATAGAGATGACTATGGAAAGATTACAGTTATTTATGGGGCAAGAAGCCCAGGTATGCTTTTATACAAAGAAGAACTTGACAGTTGGCAAAAAAGAGACGATTTGGACCTATATGTGACTGTTGATAGAGAAGCGCCGGGTTGGACTGGTCTTGTTGGGTTTGTGCCTACAATTACAGAGCAGGTTTCTCCTAGCCCAAAGGATGCAGCTGCACTTATTTGTGGTCCTCCTATAATGATAAAGTTTACTATGCCACCTCTTGAAAAGGCTGGCTGGAAAGATGATCAGGTCTATTTATCATTAGAAAATAGGATGAAGTGTGGTCTTGGTGTATGTGGCCATTGTAATGTTGGACCTGTTTATGTATGTAAAGATGGTCCTGTTTTTAAACGTAGTGAGCTAAAGAGGCTTCCTGTTGAGTATTAAAGATAAGGACATATTTAAACCAATTTGTTATTCACCAATAGGGATTATCCATAGTCCTTTTAAAGGAAGGGCGGGGGTACCTTTTCAGCCATGGATGGGGAAAGGAATAGAAGGAGTTATTGAACTTGATCCTAAATTTAGAAATGGATTAAAAGATCTTGAGGGATTTTCACATATATATGTATTATTTCATATGCATCTTATAGATGATTACCATTTACATGTTATACCAGCATGGGATAGTAATGAACATGGTCTTTTTACAACCCGTTCTCCAAGGCGTCCAAATCCAATAGGACTTTCTCTTGTAAGGATAAAGAGGGTTCTTTTTAAAGAAGCTAAGATAGAAATTTTAGACGTAGACATGATAGATAAAAGTCCTGTTTTAGATATTAAACCTTATATTCCATTTTTTTATCCTCCAGAAAAAGAAGTAAGGGTTGGGTGGTTTGAAAGCTGTAAGGATAAACTTCTTAAAAAGATGTCAGAAAGCTAGTTCTTGACTTCTTTAGAATTTGACAAAATCCAAAAATTTGGCTTTATTTTTAGGTAGCTTAGATTTAATTCTAATTAATTAAAAATTTTTATAATCTATAGAAAATTTTTAAACTTTTTGAGCTCTAAGCTTGACATCTGTAACCATTATGCTAAAAAAGCCTAAAGTCGGTTTATAAGGGGTGTGATCAATGAGAGAGAGGAGTGAGAGTCGTACCAAAGTGGCGAAGTTTGTAATTTTCGTCTGTTTTCTTGTAATTGCCCCATTAATCTACCATTTGACTCCAGTCTATGCTCTAAGTAACCAAGACTGTTATAGTTGTCATGGTTCTAAAGACATTCTCCACATGAGCAAGGCTGATTTGCGTCAAATGGTGATTCCTGTAAGGGGCGTAAAAAAGGTATCTCCTGGAGTAACAAGCCTTTATGTAGATCCTGCAAAATACAAGGCTTGTGTACATGGCAGTCTTGGATGTACAGACTGTCATACAGACATTACTCAGGTACCTCACAAACAGTATTTAGCACCAGTTGATTGTAGTATGTGTCACCCTGATGTGGCTGCTCAGTATAAAAAGAGTCGTCATTTTAAGATTAGTCATGAGCCTTGTTGGGCATGTCATGATCCTCATTCAGAAGTTCCAATTAAGCAACTTTCTCAAAAGCAGCGTATTTCTATATGCTTACGCTGTCATGCAGGAACTCCACATGATTGGTTGCCACAGCCTCAAACCCACTTTAAGTATTTAGAGTGTACTGTTTGTCACTCACCAAAGGCAACCAAGGGGATGTTTTTACATTTCTATGTAGTCAAAAATGGGAAAAGAATTCCTGTAAATTACGCAGAACTTGCAAAGGCTCTTGATACTAAGAATCCAAATCTATTTGAGGTAATTGATACAAACAGAAATGGTAAACTTGATCCAAGGGAAATAAGAGTTGTTTTAGATGATCTTAAAGGGGCAGGTATTTCTTACTGTGGTTTGCAAGAAGAGATTCTTGTAACAAAGCCTTACCATAACTTTACAGATCAGGTTAAGAATATAAAAGATTGTGCAATGTGTCATACAGCAAAGGCACCTTTCTATAAGACAGTTGAGATTGAGATCCCTCAGAAAGATGGTAGTTTTAAAAATTATCCAGTAAGCAGGCAATATCTTGCTAAAATGCCTCCAATACCAAATCAGACGGCATATTTAAATTCTGTACATGCTAAGAATGGTGTGACATGTTTAAATTGCCATTCTGAGTTTAAGGTACTTAAAGAGGGGGGGAAAGTAGTAGTTAAATCTCCAGGAATTGTGGTATGTGCAAACTGCCATTCAGATATAATGGAGCAATACAAGAAGAGTCTCCATTATAGAGTAAGTAAAAAAATATGTTATAACTGTCATAATCCTCATGCAGTAGTACCATTTGATCAACTAAGTGCAGCTCAAAGAAGGGCTATTTGTGAAAAGTGTCATACAGATGCTCTACAAAAGCACAGTTGGTTACCTCAGGCAGATGTACACTTTAAATACCTTGAATGTACAATGTGTCATAGCCCTGGTGCAAAGAAAGGAATAGTTTACTTCTTCCAGGGTGTAACTTTAAATGGTAAAACTATACACTTAAGTTATCAGGCTTTAGCTAAATTGTTGGGCAAACCAAAGGTAGATATAAGCAAATATATTGAGAAAAATCAAAATGGCAGAGTAAGTGCCTTTGAATTAGCATCATTCTTAAAAGAGTTAAATGTTAATAAATCTCGTTTAGCAGATTTGGATCTTAAAGAAGTATGTATGGGCGTTCGACTTGTGGTTCTAAAGCCTGTACATAACTTTACAGATAAAGGACTCAAGGCACAGGATTGTACAATATGTCACTCTGCTAATGCACCATTCTATTCAAAGGTTTTACTTGAGATTCCAGAGGCAAGTGGTGGTATTCGGACACTACCTTTAGATAGGACTGTGTTAACAGGTGCTCATGGAGTGGTTGGTACAAGTGATTTTTATCTCTTAGGTGAACACAGGCTTACCAAGCAAGATCTTGAACAACTTTGGTATACAATTAAGTCTATTGGGTATAGATGGCTTGATATATTAGGTGTATTGATTCTATTAGGTGGATTTGCATTTGCTGGATTACATACCTTCTTTAGAATTCTTACTATAGGTAATCGCAGCAAGCATATTAAATAGTCTAACTATAGATAAAAAACTAGGCTGGCTCTTTGTATGCCAGCCTAGAAAAACTTTTTAAATTAGAGAGATGAGGAGGGACAATGTCAGAGCATAAGATTTACCTCCATCCAGTTCCTGTAAGGATTTGGCATTGGATACATGCGTTAGGAATTGTGCTTTTGGTCTTAACTGGTATACAGCTACACTTTCCAGGCCTTATAAAGCTGTTTTGTTGTTTTAAGACAGCAGTAGCTGTACATAACTTCTGCGGATTTATGGTGTTGGCAGATTATATTTTATGGTTGGCATTTTATGTGTTTACAGGGAAATTGATTAAGATATATGTTCCTACTAAAAAGGACATTACAGAAGGACTTCCTCAACAGGCTGCATTTTATCTTTATAAATATTTTAAAGGTGAACCTCCCCCATTTGAGCCTACTCCAGATGCAAAGTTTAATTCCCTTCAGAAATTTGCATACTTTTTTATTATGTTAATTCTAGTTCCTATTCAAATAGCAACTGGAGTAATGCTTTATGATATCAAAAAGTTTACACCAATAATGAATATCTTTGGTGGAGTACAGGTTATAGATGCAATACATTTAGTATTAGCATATTGTTTTGCCGCCTTCTTAATGGTGCATGTATACTTATGTACATTAGGGCATACTTTCTGGGCTCACTTTAAGGCCATGATTTTAGGTTATGAAGAGGCACATCATTAATGTAAGTTAATTAACTAAAAAATATAGAAATGAAAGCCGGCTTTTAATGGCCGGCTTTTTTTATGAGAGTTATTTTTATTTAGTTTAGAGGTTATAACTATGGATCGAGCAGTGCGTAAACCAGAAGTTCTTGCTCCTGTTGGTTCGTGGCAGTGTTTTTGGGCAGCAATAGAAAATGGTGCAGATAGTATATATGTGGGTTTAAAGGGATTAAATGCTAGAGACCTTGCTCCCAATTTTGATATAAACGAAATGGCGTCTTTAGTTGAAGTTTCACATAAACATAATGTAAAGGTTTATGTGACATTAAACAGTCTAATTAAAGAGAATGAGATTGAGGAAGTAGTTAAATATCTTTGCGCATTAAAGCATATAAGACCAGATGCTCTTATTATCCAAGATATTGGCTTATTGTATCTATGCAAAAGATTTTTTCCAAAATTTGAGCTCCATGCAAGTACATTGATGGGATTTCATAATAGTGCAGGGGTTATTACTGCAAGAAATCTTGGATTTAAAAGGGTGGTTCTTGCAAGAGAACTTACATTAGAGGAGATACGTGCATGTTGCAGGGTTGAGGATATAGAAATTGAAATATTTGTAGCAGGTGCCCTTTGTTTTAGTATCTCAGGACTATGTCTTATGAGTAGTTTTTTAGGTGGAAAATCTGGTATGAGGGGCAGATGTGTTCAGCCGTGTAGGAGGCGTTATAATATAAAAGATAAGTTTGGATATTTTTTTTCTATGAAGGATCTTTGTCTTATAGATTTTGTACCAGAACTTATAGATATTGGGGTTAAGGCATTTAAGATAGAAGGAAGGCTTAGGCCTGCCCATTATGTTGCTTCTATGGTTAAAGCATTTAGATTAGCAATAGATGATCCTTTGAGATTGGATGAGGCAAAAAGGATAGCTGAAAATGCATGTGGAAGACCTCATACAACAGCATATATAAAAAATCCTCATCCTGATGATGCTATTGATCCTTATATAGCACCTAATACAGGTTTATATGTAGGAAAAGTCTTAGATGTTTTGGGAGAAAAACTCCTTTTAGAAAACAAAATAGATGTTAGTACTGGCGATAAGTTACGATTTGTAGATAAGAAGCAAGATATACAAAAAAGTTTTAGTGTTATAAATGTAGAGTTAAATGAACGAAGGGCTGGTATCTTATTATCTCTAGATAACAAAGATAAATCAAAGCTAAATAAATTTTTTAGAAAAGGTATATTAGTGTTTAAGACATCTAGTTTATATAAGGTAAATAAAAAGAATATCTCTTTAAAAAGTAAGATTTCTCTTTCCAATATCTCTAAAGAAAAAAAGATTATACTGGAAAAGCTTAGAGGCCAACAAAATAAAAAGAGAGTTAAAAGAGATTTAATTAAGAAAAATATTATTAAAATCCGAACGATTTCACAATTATCAATAATTAAAATTAAATATGACTTAATATTTTTTGAATTAAAAGGAGAAATACAGGATACAGTTAAAGCGTTTAATTATTTTAAAAGGAAGAATATACTTCGTGATACAGTTTGGTTTTTACCAGTTTTTATTCCAGAGGAAGAGAGTAAAAAATTTAAATCTTCTTTAGAGTGGCTTTTTAAAAAAGGGTGTAGAAATTTTGGTATTTCTAGTTTAGGACAACTTTCTTTTTTAAATGCTATTAGCAATAAGATTACAATATATGGATCATATCAACTTAATATAGCTAATTCTTTATCAATTAAGGCCTTAAAATTTTTAGGTATTAAAAATTTAGAGTTTAGTATTGAGTCAGATTTTCGTAATTTAGAATCAGCCTTAAAAAATTCTCCTTCATCAGTAAGAATATATCAAAATGTATTTGGTTTAATACCTCTATTTTCAAGTCGTATGAGACACTTAACAAAAATTAAATATTATCCAATTATTAGTCCTAAGAAGGAAAAATTTTTTTTACTAAAAGATAAATTCTTAGAATATATTGTACCAGAATTACCAATAAATATTCTGAAAGAAACCAAGAATATCCATCGCATTGATGGATTTATTTTTGATTTTAGATTTCAGACTAATGTATTAAAGCCGATATTAAAAAGTAGAAAAGAGTTAAAAAGAATTACAAAATGTAATAAATTTAATTGGAATAGAGAATGGTACTAGTTTATAATAATTAAAATTTTAATATTATTTCTTGACAGTTGAATTTATGTAGGTTAAACTAATTTTAGTTTAAAATTGAATATCGATGTTGGGCCATGACTGCCCTCAAGAGGTTTTATATCTCTTGAGGGCTTTTTTTGTAGATAGCACTATAAATTGAAAAACGGACGGGCGGGTATAGTGTTGGTCGTCATCACACCCTCAGATTAGTTTTTCATCTGAGGGTGTTTTTTTTTTAAAATCCTATTGCATGTTTATTCTTTTTGGCAATATCTTCTTTTAGATTATTAAGAGTTTGATTATAAAATGCTATTACTTCTCTACGGCTTATCATTCCTAAGAAAGCTTTGGGGTTGTCTTCTTTAACTACTGGTATTTGATCTATATTTCTTAATGTGAATTTTCTAAGGAGAGTATTTATATCTTCGCTTGGTGTTGTCGTAATTATTTGGTGTCTTGCAATATCTTTCATGGTGACCAATGTATCCAACTCATGATCAAAAAGGCAGTTCCTTACATCATTAATAGAAAATATACCAGTTAATTCTCCGTTGCGGTTTACTACTGGAAAGTATCTTTGTTCTGTTTGTCTAAAGAATTTTCTAAATTGTGCTAAGCTCATATCTTCAGGAAGTACAGCAGTTACTTTGTTAGGATTAAAGATATCCTTTACCCTAATATCTTGAAGAATATCAGTAAAGAAATCTCCTTTATGAGCAGGAGAAGCCAAGGTATTAGGTAGCTGTTCTCTATATAAATTCCAATCTCTGCATAAGAAATAGCAAAGGGAGCATACAAGCATACTTGGTAAAAGGAGATGATATGAACCTGTTAATTCACTTACTGCTATAATTGCAGTTATAGGGATATTAGAGTTTCCAGCTAGGAAACCTGCAATTCCAACAACTGCATATGGACCAGCACTTTTGACAATTTCTGGGAATAGATGGTGAAAAAGTGCTCCAACAGCTCCACCTAAACAGCCTCCTATAACAACAGAAGGTCCAAAAACTCCTCCACTTCCACCTGAACCAATTGAAAAACTTGTAGCAGCAATCTTGCCTAGTGAGACAGAGAATAGTTTAAAACCAGGGACTTTTTGGTAGAAACCTTGTTGTAAAAATCCATAGCTAAATCCCAATACTTGGGGCATAAACAGTCCAATAGTGCCTGTTATAAGTCCTCCAATTGCAGGTTTAACCCATGAAGGAATAGGGAATTTATGAAATAGGTCATGTATTCCCCAAAACATTTTGACAAAGACAAAGACTGCTATACTTGCAGCGATTGCTAGACCTGTGTATGGAAGTAACTCTAAGGCACTGTGTATTCTATAGTCACCAGCATGGAATAAAGAATCCCATCCAAAGAATGTACAAAATACAGAATAGGCTACAATTGCTGCTATTGTAGTAGGAATTATAACTTCTGCTTCAAATTCAGGATCTTGGTAAAGCACTTCAGCAGCAAAAAGGGCTCCTGTTAATGGAGCTTTAAAGATAGAACCTATTCCAGCTCCAAGCCCTGCTGCCATTAATATTCTCATCTCTCTAGGAGTAAGATTCATCTTTTGAGCAAAAACTGAGCCTACACCTGCACCAATGTGGCATATTGGCCCCTCACTACCACCAGAGCCACCAGTTCCAAGAGTAAAGAATGATGCAATAGTTTTTACTATTGGCACCTTAAAAGGTATATAACCATCTTCAAAGTGATATGCTTTTATTGCTGCGTCTGTACCGTGTCCACCTGCATCTGGGCAAAATTTCCAGACTATTATACCTGTTATAAGCCCTCCAATCCCTGGTAAGCACCACAAAAGCCATGGACGTAGTGGATGATGAACCATTTTGATTAATGCTTCTTCTCCTGCAGGATGGTGAAAGTTATATCCTGCAAGCCAATTAAGAAAGAATATATGGCCTACGTTAAGTATAAGGTGGAAGAAACTAGAGGCACATCCGGCTAGTAATCCAACTATAACACAATATAAAAACCAGCGTCCTATTCTTTTTACTTGTAATCTAGAATCAGATGGGACATCTTCCATCTTTATGTTGCCTCCTTAGAATTTATTGAGGGCTTTATTATGTCCGGTGTCAACATATAAAGTCATATTATATGAAAATCTTTTTATTTGCAAAAGTAAATTTGTGTCAAATTTATGTCTTAAATATTATTCTTGGGAATAAGGGATTTAATTTTTAATTATAATTTTTCTTTTCTATTGCTAGATATTTTGTTAGTCTAAAGTTTATCGTTGACAACCATTTTAAACACCGTTAATTTCAAAGGTTATCTAATTTTTTAACATGGGAGAAGTTTCTATGAGTAAAATGACAGGCGCAAAGATGGTGGTTGAGGCCCTTAAGAGGGAAGGTGTTGATGTAGTTTTTGGGTTCCCTGGTGGGGCAGTTATTGACATCTACGACGCCTTGGATCAAGAGCCATCTATAAAGCACGTGCTTGTACGGCATGAACAAGGCGCAACCCATGCTGCAGATGGCTATGCAAGAGCCACAGGACGCGTAGGTGTATGCCTTGTTACTTCAGGCCCTGGTGCAACAAATACTGTAACTGGTATTGCTACTGCCTATATGGATTCTGTCCCAATTGTTGTTTTTACAGGACAAGTTCCCACAAAACTTATTGGCAATGATGCATTTCAAGAGGTTGATATTGTAGGTATTACTAGACCTTGCACAAAACACAACTATTTAGTTAAAGATGTTAAAGATCTTCCTCGTATTTTAAAAGAGGCGTTTTATATCGCTGCATCAGGGAGACCTGGTCCTGTCTTAATAGATCTTCCTAAAGATGTACAAAATTCAAAGGCAGAGTTTGACTATCCAGATAAGATAAAGCTTCGTTCTTATAATCCAGTTTATAAGCCTCATTTAAGACAGATTGAAAAGGCCTATAAGGCAATTGAACAATCTAAGAGGCCTATAATTTATGCAGGTGGTGGAGTTATTATCTCTAATGCAGCAGATGAATTAAAGGCTTTTGCAGAGGCAATACATGCACCTGTTGCAATGACTCTTATGGGACTTGGAGGGTTCCCAGGCTCTCATGAGCTTAGTCTTGGGATGCTTGGTATGCATGGAACATATTGTGCTAATATGGCTATGCACGATACTGATTTGATCATTGCAGTAGGTGCACGTTTTGATGACAGGGTAACAGGAAAGATAGATGCATTTGCTCCTCATGCAAAGGTTATTCATATTGATATTGATCCAACTTCTATACAGAAAAACGTTAAGGTTCATATACCAATAGTTGGTGACTGTAAGAAGGCTCTAAAAGAACTTCTTAAGGTGATAGAGGAAAAAGGGCTTCCAAAAGAACATTGGAAAGAGAGATTTAAGGATTGGTGGGAGCAGATACATGCTTGGGCTAAAAAGCATCCTTTAACCTATAAGAAGGAAGAGGGCGTTATAAAACCTCAATATGTTATTGAAAAGCTTTATGAGCTTACCAAAGATAAAAAGACCATTGTCACCACAGAGGTTGGGCAAAATCAGATGTGGACAGCTCAGTTCTATAAATTTGATCGTCCACGTACTCTCATTACTTCTGGTGGCCTTGGTACTATGGGATATGGATTCCCTGCAGCTATTGGTGCTCAAATGGCATATCCTGACCATTTAGTAGTTGATGTTGCAGGTGATGGAAGTATTCAGATGAACATTCAAGAGATGGCTACTGCAATGGAGCAAAGGCTTCCAATCAAGATAATAATCTTAAACAATCAATTTTTAGGTATGGTTCGCCAGTGGCAGGAATTATTCTATAATCGTAGATATGCTGCTACACGTTTTCATGTAACACCAGATTTTGTTAAGATTGCTGAGGCTTATGGCGCTGTTGGTTTAAGAGCTACTAAACCTGAAGAAGTAGATGAGGTGTTAAAAACAGGACTTGAGACTGAAGGATTAGTAATAATGGAGTTTGCAATTGCACAAGAAGAAGGTGTATTCCCAATGGTTCCTGCGGGTAAGGCTACAACAGAGATGTTGTTAGTCTAATTTTTGGTAGCTTTGTTTAATCTTATGATAAAGATTGGAGGAAAATAAGTGAGTATAGCCATGAGTAGCAAAAAAGATACAACCAACAATGTGAGGAAACATACGCTTTCTGTCCTTGTAGAGAACTGTCCTGGTGCTCTTTCTCGTATTACAGGGCTTTTTAGTGGAAGGGGTTTTAATATAGAGAGTCTTTGTGTTGCAGAAACACTAGATCCAACCCTTTCACACCTAACTCTTGTTACAACAGGGGATGAACTCATTATTGAACAGATTATAAAGCAGCTTAATAGGCTTATTGATGTATATAAAGTGGTTGATGTAAGTGAGGGTGATTTTGTTGAAAGAGAGATGGCCCTTATTAAAGTAAGGGCAGAAAAGGAAACTAGAGCAGAGATATTAAGGATGTGTGATATTTTTAGATGCAAAGTTGTAGACGTGAGTCCTAAAACATATACAATAGAAGTTACAGGACCGGAGTCAAAGCTAAAGGCTGTGATAGAGCTCTTAACTCCTTTGGGGATTAAAGAGATTGCACGTACAGGTAAGATTGCAATGATTAGAGAGAAAAAGACTCTCTAAACAATAAATTGGGGGATGAAAGGAGTTTTTGAAGATGAAGATTTACTATGATGACGATGCATCTTTAGATATTTTAAAAGATAAGACCATTGCAGTAATTGGTTATGGAAGTCAAGGCCATGCTCATGCACAGAACTTAAGAGACAGTGGTTTAAATGTTATAGTAGGGCAAAGACCCGGTTCTGCAAATTATGACTTAGCTGTAAGTCATGGATTTAGTCCTGTAAGTGCATTTGAGGCTGCAAAACAAGCAGATATTATTATGATCTTGGTACCAGATCATGTGCAGCCAGAGCTTTATAAAGAGGCAATTGAGCCAAATCTTAAAGCTGGTAAGATGATTTTGTTCTCACATGGATTTAATATACATTTTGGTCAGATTGTAGCCCCTAAGGATGTAGATGTTGCTATGGTTGCCCCTAAAGGACCAGGGCATTTAGTACGTCGTGAATATGAAAGAGGTGCAGGAGTTCCTTCATTAGTTGCGGTTGAGCAAGATGCAAGTGGTGAGGCTTTACAGCGTGCTTTAGCCTATGCAAAAGGTATTGGTGCAACCCGTGCTGGTGTTATAGAGACAACGTTTTTAGAAGAGACAGAGACAGATCTTTTTGGTGAGCAGTGTGTACTTTGTGGTGGGGTAAGTGAGCTTATAAAAGCAGGTTTTGAGACATTGGTTGAGGCTGGATATCAACCAGAGATTGCATACTTTGAATGTTGTCATGAGCTTAAGTTGATTGTTGATCTTATCTATGAAGGTGGGCTTTCTCGTATGAGGTATTCTATTAGTGATACTGCAGAATATGGAGATCTTACACGGGGTAAGAGGATTATTACAGAAGAGACCCGCCGCAATATGAAAAAGATACTCGAAGAGATCCAATCTGGTGAATTTGCCAGAGAATGGATGTTAGAAAATAGGGTCAATAGGCCAGTGTTTAATGCCCTAAGAAGAAGAGAAAAAGAGCACCCAATGGAAGAAGTTGGAGCAAAACTTAGAAATATGATGGGTTGGCTTTCAAAGAATAAGGACTGATTTTAATACTAATTTAAAAAAAGGAGAATAAAGCTACTTCATGCTCCCTGAGCGTATTCCAGTGACCTTAGAAGGGGTGCCCTTTATAGGCTTTTGTGCCTTTTTATCCCTAGTTTTTGCAGTACTAGGTTGGGATTTATGGGCCGTGATAACAATCTTAGTCACGGCCTTTGTCCTATATTTTTTTCGTGATCCAGAAAGGATTATCCCTACAGAGCCTGATCTTGTAGTATCTCCTGCAGATGGTAAGGTTATAGAGATAGTTGAAGGAAGTGAAGGAGCACTTCAAGATGAAGCTCCTTTATGGCGCATAAGCATATTTATGAATCTTTTTAATTGTCATGTAAATAGAGCTCCTATTGGGGGAAAAGTACTTAAGATTTCCTACAAACCAGGCAGGTTTTTTGCAGCAGATAAGAAAAAGGCTTTGATTCAGAATGAAAAAAGTGCGATGTTAATAGAAGATGAGGCTGGAAGATTACTTACAGTTGTACAAGTTGCAGGACTTGTTGCAAGAAGAATAGTATGTAGAGCACAAGTTGGAGACATTGTTAAACGTGGTGAGCGCTATGGTATGATACGTTTTGGTTCAAGATTAGATGTATATATATCAAAACGTTCTAATATCCTTGTAAAGGAAGGGCAGAAGGTTAGGGCAGGTGAAAGCGTTCTTGCTATATTGCCATCATCAACGCAGTAGTTTTTAAGGGTTTTTAATCCTAAGGGAGTAACATAATGTACAAAAAAGATAGTATAGATGGCAGACAAAAAAGAGGCATTTACATACTTCCTAATCTATTTACTTCTGCAAGTTTATTTTGTGGTTTTTATGCTGTTGTTGCATCTTTTCAGGGTAGATTTCTGTCTGCTGCAATAGCAATCCTTATATCTTTTATATTTGATGGTATGGATGGAAGGGTTGCACGCCTTACAGGAACCACTTCTAAATTTGGTGTAGAATATGATTCTCTTGCCGATCTTGTTGCCTTTGGAGTTGCACCTGCAATTTTGGCATTTACATGGGGACTTTCTGGTTTTGGAAGACTTGGCTGGCTAGCAGCCTTTTTATATGTAGCAACAACTGCTTTAAGACTTGCGCGTTTTAATGTGTTAAGTCATTCTGGTGTAAGTTCAAAGAGCTACTTCTTAGGACTTCCATGTCCTGCTGCTGCAGCAATGGTTGCAACAACAGTGCTTATGGCACAGCATTTGGGAATAGTAGGGCCAGTACGACACTTTAGTGTGTTGATCATGATATATGTCTTATCGTTTTTAATGGTAAGTTCAGTTCGTTATCCTAGTTTTAAAGATTCAAAGTGGCTTCAGCGTAGGCCTTTTACAAGTATGGTAGGTTTTATTTTGGCATTTATGATTCTTGCAATTCAACCCAAGGTTACACTTTTTTGGGTAAGTGCTATTTATGTTGCTACAGGACCTGTACTACTTACAATTCGATTATTTTCTCCTATAAAGTCTAAGGTATCTACAACTACTAGATCTCCAAAGGCTGTTGTTTCAAATAGGGAGGATCAAAAAGATGAGCACTGATAAAGACAAAAATCGTATTATTATATTTGATACTACCCTTCGAGATGGTGAGCAATCTCCAGGTGTATCCTTAAACATGGAGGAAAAACTCCAAATAGGAAGACAACTTCAAAAGCTTGGTATTGATGTCTTAGAGGCAGGATTTCCTGTAGCATCTCCTGGTGATTTTGAAGGTGTAAAACGGCTTTCTGAAGAGCTTAAAGAAATACAGGTTGCAGCACTTGCAAGGGCAAACAAAAGGGATATTGATGTAGCATGGGATGCAATAAAAGGGGGTAGTAATCCAAGGATTCATACATTTATTGCTACTTCAGATATACACATGAAATACAAGCTCAAAAAGACTAGAGAGCAAGTGCTGGAAATGGCAGTTGAGGCAGTAAGATATGCTTCTAAGTTTACAAGTAATGTTGAGTTTTCTGCTGAAGATGCAACAAGAAGTGATCTTGACTTTTTGTGTAAGGTATTTGAGGCAGTGATAGAGGCTGGAGCTACAACTTTAAATTTCCCAGATACTGTAGGGTATGCAATACCATGGGATTTTGCTCGAATGATAAAATATGTTATGGAGCATACTGCCAACATAGATAAGGCTATATTGAGTGTTCATTGTCATAATGACTTAGGACTTGCAACTGCAAATGCATTAGCTGCTATATCTGCAGGGGCACGTCAGGTAGAATGTACTATAAATGGTATAGGAGAAAGGGCAGGCAATACAGCTATGGAAGAAGTTGTTATGGCAATAAAGACACGTCATGACATTCTTCCATACTATACCAAAATAGATACCACTCAGATTACTGCTACTAGTAGGCTTGTAAGTATGCTTACTGGCATGGTAGTGCAGCCCAATAAAGCAATTGTTGGAGCCAATGCCTTTGCACATGAATCTGGTATACATCAAGATGGAGTTTTAAAGGAGCGCACTACCTATGAGATTATGGATCCAAAAGATGTTGGGCTTTCAAAGAGTGCTATTGTGCTTGGTAAGCATTCAGGAAGACATGCCCTTAAAGCAAAGCTTGAAGAGCTCGGTTATGAACTAAGTCCTGAGGACTTAGATAGGGTCTTTAAAAGGTTTAAAGAGCTTGCAGATAAGAAAAAAGAGATTTTTGATGAGGATTTAGCTGCAATTGTTGCAGAAGAAATATGGCGCATAACAGATGCTCCAGACAGATACACACTTTCATATCTTCATGTAGCAGCAGGCTGTCGTATAAAACCTGTTGCAGCAGTGGGCATAGAGATAGATGGGCAGAAGAAATTTGAGACCAGTGCGGGGGTTGGTCCAGTAGATGCTGCTTTTAATGCAGTAAAGAGGCTTACAAATACCAAAAGTACGCTTTTAAAATATACAGTGAATTCTATTACTGGTGGTACAGATGCTCAAGGAGAGGTAAGTGTGCGTTTAGAAGAAGATGGTAAGGTTGTAACAGGCAAGGGTGCAGATCCTGATATTATTACTGCAAGCGTTAAGGCCTATTTAAACGCCCTTAATAGACTAGAACATCTAAAGAAAAAGGTATAAACTTACAGAAGTTTTCCACTCTTAAGTTATAAAAGCTTTAATAGCTTAATACCAAAAACTTTAAAAAATAAGAAACTGTCAAGCTTATCAAAGAGGGGGATTTTTTGAGATATGGGTATGACAATTTGTGAAAAGATATTAGCTGCTCATGCAGGCAAGGATAAAGTAACACCAGGTGAGTTGATTGAAGTAAGTGTTGATATTGCACTTGGTAATGACATTACTGCTCCAATTGCAATAAAGATATTTAAAGATACAGGGATAGAGAAGGTTTTTGATCCTGCAAAAGTAGTACTTGTTGCAGACCATTTTGTTCCTAACAAAGACATAAAAAGTGCTGAACAAGCAAAGGTGTTACGTGATTTTTCAAAAGAGCAGGGGATCATACACCACTATGATGGTGGTGAAATGGGGGTTGAACACGTACTTTTACCAGAAAAAGGTATAGTTTTACCCGGAGATGTAGTAATTGGGGCAGATAGCCATACTTGTACTTATGGAGCTCTTGGAGCATTTGCAACAGGTGTAGGAAGTACAGACCTTGCTGCTACTATGATTACAGGTCGTACATGGTTTAAGGTGCCTGAGTCTATAAAGTTTATCTATAAAGGTAAATTAAATCCTTGGGTTACAGGAAAGGATCTCATTTTGTATACCATTTCTCATATTGGTGTAGATGGTGCCCTTTATAAGGCAATGGAGTTTACAGGTCCTGTTATTGAAGAGCTGTCAATGGCAGAACGTTTTACAATGTCCAATATGGCAATAGAGGCAGGAGGCAAGGCAGGGCTTATAAATCCTGATGAAACTACACTAGAATATGTAAAGAATAGAGCAAGTAGAGAGTTTAAGGTATTTTGTTCTGATCCAGATGCAAATTATGAAGAGGTGATAGAATTTGATTGTTCTAAAATAGAGCCACAGGTTGCCTTTCCACACTTGCCATCTAATTGTCATCCAATATCTGAGGTTGGCAATATTAAGATAGACCAAGCAGTTATTGGTTCTTGTACAAATGGTAGGATAGAAGACCTTGAGCTTGCAGCAAAGGTGCTTTCAGGTAAGAAGGTAGCAAAGGGTGTTCGTCTTATTATTCTTCCAGCTACTCCGCTTGTATATAAAGAGGCTCTTAAAAGAGGTTATATAGAGCTGTTTCTTGAGGCAGGAGCTGTGATTGGACCTCCAACATGTGGGCCATGTCTTGGTGGACACATGGGAATTTTAGCAAAAGGAGAAAGGGCTATTGCAACCACAAATCGTAATTTTGTAGGTCGTATGGGACATCCTGAAAGCGAGGTTTATTTATCTAACCCAGCAGTTGCTGCAGCTAGTGCTATTGTTGGACGTATAGCAAGTCCAGATGAACTTTAATCTTTTCCTGTTTTTATGGATTAAAAAGCTTTTAGGAGGGATTAATGAAGATAAAAGGAAGGGCATGGAAATTTGGTGACAATATAGATACAGATGTAATAATTCCTGCAAGGTATCTAAATACCTCAGATCCCAAAGAACTTGCCAAACATTGTATGGAAGATGCTGACCCAGAGTTTGCATCAAAGGTAAAAAAGGGAGATATAATAGTTGCAGGTAAAAACTTTGGCTGTGGTTCATCAAGAGAGCATGCTCCTATTGCGCTTAAGGCAGCAGGAGTTGGTTGTGTAATTGCTCCTAGTTTTGCCCGTATTTTTTACAGGAATTCTTTTAATATGGGACTTCCTATATTAGAGTGTGATGAAGCTGCTAAGCTCATAGAAGAAGGTGATGAAGTAGAGGTAAATCTTGATACAGGAGAGATTATTGATATTACTAAAGGTAAGACATTTAAGGCACAGCCTATTCCAGAATTTATGCAAAACCTTATAAAAGACGGTGGCCTTATTGCCCATATCTTAAAACAAAGACAAAGTGCTGCTTAACTCTTAAATATTTTTTAATACTTTTTAGAAAGGAGATGAGTTATCTATGAATACCTATAAAATTGCTGTAATTCCTGGAGACGGGACTGGCCCAGAGGTAATAAGAGAAGGGGTTAAGGTACTTGAAGCAGCAGAGGAGAGGTTTGGTTTTAAGTTAGAAAAGACTTGGTATGACTATGGTGGAGATAGATATTTACGTACAGGAGAAGTACTGCCTGAGGGTGCTATTGAAGATTTAAAACAGTACAAGGCTATATATCTTGGGGCAATTGGACATCCAGATGTAAAGCCTGGAATACTTGAAAAGGGGATCTTATTAGCACTTCGTTTTGCATTAGATCAATATATAAACTTGCGTCCTGTTATATTATATCCAGGAGTTGATACTCCACTTAAGGACAAAAAACCTGAAGATATTGATTTTGTAGTAGTAAGAGAAAATACAGAAGGACTTTATGCAGGAGCAGGTGGTGTATTAAAAAAGGGCACAGCAGATGAAGTTGCTGTTCAAGAGTCTATTAATACTAGGAAAGGGGTAGAGCGTTGCATAAGATTTGCCTTTGAGTTTTGCAGAAAGAGAAATAAGGAGAAGAAGTTAACTCTTTGTGGAAAGACAAATGTTTTAACCTATGCATTTGATCTTTGGGAACGTACTTTTTATGAGGTAGCCAAAGAGTATCCAGATATTAAAACAGATTATGCACATGTTGATGCAACTTGTATGTGGATGGTTAAAAATCCCGAGTGGTTTGATGTAATAGTAACAGATAATATGTTTGGTGATATTATCACTGACCTTGGTGCTATGATTCAAGGTGGGATGGGCATAGCTGCTGGAGGTAATATAAATCCTGAAGGGGTTTCTATGTTTGAGCCAATAGGGGGCTCAGCTCCAAAATATACAGGTAAAAATGTAATAAATCCTCTTGCTGCAATATGTGCAGGGCAAATGATGTTAGACTGGATTGGAGAGGAGAAGGCAGCTAAGGCTATAGAAGAGGCTGTTAAAATCGTAGTAAGTAAACATCTAAAGAGTCTTTCTGCTGGTAAGATGGGTTATTCTACCACAGAGGTAGGAGATTTGGTTGCAAACTATGTAAAAGAGGTTGATGTTTAAACAAGGAGAGGTGGGGCTATGGCAAAGGAATATAACGTTGCAGTAGTTGGGGCAACGGGTGCAGTCGGAAGGACTATGATAAAGGTCCTTGAAGAGAGGGATTTTCCTGTAAAGAACATCAAGCTTCTGGCTTCACATAGATCCGTTGGTAAAAAGATTTCATTTAAGGGTGAGGAGATAGCGGTTGAAGAGTTAACTAAGGATTCTTTTAAAGGGATTGAAATAGCCCTTTTTTCAGCAGGTGCATCAAGAAGTTTAGAGTTTGGACCTATAGCGGCTGATTCAGGTGCAGTGGTAGTAGATAACTCAAGTGCATGGCGTATGGATCCAGATATTCCTCTTGTTGTTCCAGAGGTCAATCCTCATGCAATCTCTCAATATAAGAATAAGGGTATTATTGCTAATCCGAATTGTTCTACTATTCAGATGGTAGTGGTATTAAATCCTCTTCATAAAGAGGCAAAGATAAGACGCATAGTTGTTTCTACATATCAAGCAGTATCTGGTTCAGGGCAAAAGGCAATAGAGGAGTTAAAATCTCAGGTTCATGCATGGTGTGAAGGAAGGGAGCTTGAGCACAAGGTTTATCCTCATCAAATAGCATTTAATTGTCTTCCTCACATAGATGTCTTTTTAGACAATGGCTATACAAAAGAAGAAATGAAGATGGTCAATGAGACCAGAAAGATAATGGAAGCACCAGATATCAGGGTTTCTGCAACTACTGTTAGAGTACCTGTCTTTTATGGACATTCTGAAGCTGTAAACATAGAGTTTGAAAATCCTATAGAACCAGAAAGGGCAAGGCAGATATTGTCTAAGGCTGATGGAGTAAAGGTGGTTGATGACCCAGCTAATAATGTTTATCCATTAGCAATAGATGCTGAGGGACAAGATCTTACATTTGTAGGAAGGATTAGAAAGGACACCTCAGTAGAACATGGGCTTGATCTATGGATTGTGGCAGACAATATAAGAAAAGGTGCTGCAACAAATGCTGTACAAATAGCTGAGGTATTAGTTAGGGATTATCTCTAATTTTAAATAGATATATGGATTAGATATTGCGCCCGTAGCTCAATTGGATAGAGCACCGGACTTCGGATCCGGGTGTTGGGGGTTCGACTCCCTCCGGGCGCG